>Ga0335081_10009850_pt1 | contig 15405 bp, 17 predicted proteins | sample Lox_Sample_35_FD_206713 | JGI IMG/M metagenome (GOLD analysis project Ga0335081, IMG submission 206713) | Soil microbial communities from Loxahatchee National Wildlife Refuge, Florida, United States - Lox_Sample_3.5 | ecosystem: Environmental > Terrestrial > Soil > Wetlands | place: USA...
TGATACCTTTATTGCCCTGATTTATTTGTTCATTCATGAGCAAAGATCAAATTGGAGATTCCCTTAAAAATGTGATCTTGGTGAAATTTTTTACGTAAAAAGGACATGATTTCAGAAATCCACAATAATATTTTAGGTTGACGGCTCGGATCGCCCCCGCTACTTACCTATCTGTCTAAGGTCCAACTGGTTCCTCGCTGGCTGCGACGTTACACTGTCTAAAAATCCTGATTTCATCCTCGCCAAAAGCTCCAACAACACTGTGCAACAGCCCCCAATTATTAAAAATAACCAAATCCCCTTCTTCCCAATCATGTGCATAAACTCTCTTGGGTGCGATAGCCGGACGCTGCAAATTATGCACAATCTGTCTGACCACCTTCAAATCGTCGATAATCGTTCCACTGGGAAGATGAATCTTTTGAATGGCCGAAGGGTGAATTTGCAACGCCAGTCTCCCGGTGACGGGGTTCTTCCATGCCATGGGCATAATCTTGACTTTCTCCTGCTCGACGGGCGGGAGTTGAGATTCGTCGAGTTCGGTACCGTCACTGTATAATCGGAGGCCGTCGGAGAAGGATTTGGCAGGGGACATCCAGATATACGGATGAGGGGCATACTGGATTTTAGCCGTTTGAACAAATTCCTTTTCTGCCTCCGAGAGACGATCGTACATGGCGTATCCACTGACAAAAGCGGTGGTGCCCAGAGGGACCTCGAGTTCTTCGTGTGTATCGTCGTAGTGGATGATTTGCTTGCGACCCTTGGGAACGCTGACGGCAAGGAGGGTCGTGACTTTGGGCGGGTTGAGACCGTACAAAGCAGCGTCGATGTGCCAGCGGTAGAACCGTGTATATTCCAAGTCTTGTTCTTGTGGGATGGGGTATTTATGGAAGGTGCGATGGTGAGGATGTTTGAGAGTGATGTTCTCAAGGCCCTCGTAGTAGGATACGAAGCCGTTTCCGATGACTTGGACTTGGGGTTGGTGGGGGATGGTTTTGAGATCTGGGTGGAGGACTGAGCGTTTGGCGTCGAGGGTCTTGCCATGGCCGTAACTTGTGGCTTCGGGATCAAACATGTTGTTGAGGGCGTATTGTTGGGCCGGAGTGACAGAAGACTGGCCCTTGATCACGACTACTTGGTGGGTATAGACGGCATTGCTGATAACGTGGAAGTCGGAGGGGCTGATGCTGGATAAATCGACACCGCGGAGTTCTGCTCCAAAGTCGATTTCTGAGCCTTCAGCGTGTTGGAAGGGGTGCACAGTGATTTTGCTAGAAGATAAATTGCTCATTGTTTCCGGTTGTTGTCCGTGTTGATTATGAAAAGCCTGTAGGGATCGTGCTTGAAAGGTCCTGAATACCAACATCTGTGTCCTTAAATAGACGTCTCGTGGCCAGAACGATCAGACATTCCGCGGCGAACCCGAGTGATGTCGAACGGGATGTTCATTGACTCACTTGCGGAGAATAAGGCGGTCGCCGCGGCGTGAAATCTGCTTCGCCACCGAAGACCGCCTTCTTGGCGAAACAAAGAGCGAAATTGGGCAGTTCCTCGCCCTGGTCGGCAGCGCAGAGATAAGCGAAAAGTAGTGTGGAACGGCAGGGTGGGTACGAGAGTAGTACGGGCGGACCACCCGGTTCAGACTGCGAATCACCCTCAGATTCGGTGGGCCGGGTGGGCCGCGGCACATTTACGGTACCTCGATCTGACGAATCACCTAATCCCGCGTGTTCCCTCAACGGGTGATCTGCCTCCCAACAAGGGGGGTCCTCGCACCGAACGGCAACTAGCTGGAGTTAAGTGACATCATTGGAAATCGCCTCGGGCACGGTACTAATTTCGATGATGTCGGTGGGCCCTACGAAATTACAAACCTTGAAGGGGCGTTAACGTGTATAAGCCGTAACTACCACCTCAGACGTACGGACTCTTGTTTCAAAGGAATGATTGAATTCAGGCTTTTGGGGTAGGTGAGACAGCAACCTATAGAAACAAGCAGTGATAGAAATAGATAACACTCGCATAGCCCACAGCAGAAGAAAATGAGAAGGGAATACATGAATAAATCACAGATCAAGCCTTTCCAGCTGTCTTGAAATCATCCAAAGCCTCCTTGACACGCTTACTCATCGACTCCTCGCCCTTACGAACCCAGACTCTCGGGTCGAAATATTTTTTATTCGGCCTGTCTTCGCCCTCGGGATTGCCCACTTGCGAGGAAACATAATCCTTCTTTGCGAGCATGTAGTCCCTGATTCCAGCGCAGTAGGCATATTGCAAATCTGTGTCGAGATTGACTTTAACGACGCCGTTGCTAATGGCTTTGTTGTATTCGTCCTTGGTGCTTCCGCTGCCCCCGTGGAACACAAGGAAACTATGGCACATGTTTAGAATCCGCGGGAGAATGAAAGGGTTTGGGGAATTTACAGGGGCTTTTCGTCCTTTGTCTTGAGTTGTTCTCGGGTGTAGATTTGATGTTTTCCCAGGAGTTCAGGGTGGAGACGAACGTTGCCTGGTTTATACACACCATGCACATTTCCGAAACCAGCGGCAATTGAAAAGTAAGGACCAACTTCGGCGAGATTGCGGTATACATCCCAGATATCCTCTGGTTGAGTATACAAAGCGGCATTGTCGACGCCCGTATTATCGACACCTAACATCAGCTCACGCACGAGTGCCGAAAGGAATACCGTCTTCTTCGCCTCCTGTGATTCCGATTTCCATTTCGAGCCACTGTTTCATGGGGACGGCACGCTTGAAGTAACTCTTGGTCAACGCAATGTTCTCATCCTTCGGTTCTTCGGAGAGATCGACCATGTGAGAACTGTTGGGGGCCACTTAGTTCATGTGAGGCGATAGAATGGGTACCTGAAAAGAGGGACTCCGTGTTTCTTGAAGTGCTTTTCATCCTCATCTAACATACCATCGAGCCAAGGAAGCAACTTTTTAGCGCAGTGGTCGGTATGAAGGACGACGGGGATGCCGTAAATGGGAGCAACAGCACGAATGTAATGAGCACCAGCAATGGATCCAGCGATGCTCGCCTCCTGGTTCTTGTTGGGGACTCCCTTCCCTACGCCCTATCAGCACACAGCCAATTGATAGGACAGAATACCGGCAAAGTAGGCCGATCCCCCCTGGGACAATTGGAGGATGATCGGGGCCTTTGCGTCTCGGGCAGCCTCCAGGGCGGCCACCACGGTTGACGACGAAGTCACATTCTACAACCATCAGCCAATTGCGCCTGTATGATTCCTTACGATGGCAGGGATGGCAAATTGGTGTTTCCGTGCATATTCAAAGAGCTAGAATGTGGGTTAACGGACTGAAGGAATTTGTTCGGTGTGGTGGTCCGCAAGGGGGCGGGGAGATTGATACATGGAGAACATCGTCACCATAAATGACGCCGGGCTTCAAATGGAGTTCGTCAATAACGCCCATTTCTGTGACTGCAGCTGGTTAGCGTGGGGGAGCGATTGAGATGGCTACGATTGTATGAGGATCTGTTTTCTGTAGCGGGGAGAGTGTGATACGAGGCAGAGGCGGGCTTGGTCTTGAGGTGTTCCGAATGCGGTCAGTCGGGAGATAACGGACAGCCCTCCCTTCAACTCGGCCCGGGCACGTGACTCCGACTCCATTTCTTATTTCGAGTTTTGGGCGGACGGACAATTGGAATCGGGTTACCAGACTGAGCGGACGCATACATACGATAGGTGAAAGAACCTTTTAAATCCTGCACACCAAATGCCAATGCACCCACCAAGATACTCCCCATTTCTGACGCCCTGGAATATGAAACATTTTCCCGCATGGCTCGAAAACAGCACCTACCAACGATCCTTCAGCAGCAAGGATCCCAACAGTGTGCACCAACCCCAACCCCACTGCGAACACAAGTAAAAATGTCTGAACTAAGACGTAATAATAATTGTACCAAAACCCGCCAAAGCCAACTCTTAAACTGATTGTAGAAGAACGTATATTTCTTCACCCAAAGGTCGTGTTAATACGGTACATCCACACCACTTCCAAATCTCTTTGGTCTTGCGAAACCAAGCAAAAATTGTGGATGGAGAAAATGCCAGGATGGTTGTGATAATGGATGGCAACGACGGCAATGATGGCAGCAGCCTAGGGATCCCCCTCATGGGATTGAAAGAAGCAGTGGAGTGTCCAGGTTCCGGAGGTGATAAGGATTCACCCGTATTCTGAGCAGATCCATTCCCAGCGTTTGGAGAGATGACTACGCAACGCCTGTAACTCGAGGATAACTTTGAAGTCGAGCATAGCCGCCGCAAGAGCTGCGAAAACAATCACGAAGATGACAAGGACTGTCATAAAGGCGCCAGGTTAGTAATGATTGCCGTCAGGAGGGTACTTCGCAGAAGAATTTTGACAAAGGCAACAGTGTCAGAAAAAACATGAGATTCGTCCCCCTCCACTTTAGCCATCCCCCCGACCATTCTCAAATTCGAAATCCAAGCCAAGTTTCTTCGACCCGAGCTCAGCAACGTAAACCAACATAGGATTCTCCAAGTACTAATAATTCATATCCATCAAATTGTCCCCTGTCGGCGCCCAGAAGGAATCAATCCCATCCGCAAATTAATCCAATTCACCAACTCATAGCCCATGGAAAGTCTTGGCAAAAGAGTGGTACACGGGGGCGTAATCGACACTGTACATGCCTGTGCAGACAACGAATCGGAACAACTGGACGATATAAAGGAATCTGTGGACGCTGGCGGAGCCACTATTGGGACCAGCAGCGATTGAATTTTCGATAGCTTGTTGGCATCCTTCCGTTATGCCTTTATTAGTGTGGTTCGCACTTTGGATTTGGGTGATTCATTGGGTCTCCGTCCGTTGTGAGTGTGAATTCGAACTTGGCTCTTTCCAGTCGGCGTTGAATTTGTGTTGTTGTTGGCTTCTTTCATTTTTGTTTCTCGTTCGTTGTTGCTGCTGGCATTGTGAGTTGGTGTTCTTGGCGGTGCCCTGTGGTCCATGGACGCAGTGTTCCTTTCCTGTTTTCTTCACAGTTTGGTTGAGGCCATTTAGTTCGTATGCTACGTCTGATATTAGGTCTTCAATTCCATAACTGCGGCCGGTGATCTACTTGAATTCGGCCGGCGCCTCGGCTCGCTTTATCGGTTTCACGATTGAGTGGAAATTGCGAGAAGATCTGCAGGCACGAGTGTGGGGGAAATGCGAGCGGAGTCACAGTACTTGGCGCAGATGACAAAATCCGCATATCTATCTTTCGTGGTTCACTTTACAGTATATAAAAGAAACCCCTTAGTCATAGCTCTCATCACACTCATGTCCAACGATTCTCAAATTGTTTCGGACAATGCTGGTCATTGTGTCCCCTATCCACTCCAGTCTTCAGTTGACCCTGCCATTTGGGGGCCAAGATTTCCTGGCAAACGTTGGAACACGCACGCTTCGAATCTTTTCATTTCCGCCGTCGAAAATATCGAACGAACGGGCCAGTCCTTGAGTGAGGAGGACCGAAAGTACCTCCGCTGGCTATTGGACTGGTATTATGGGTGGTCAGCAACACCGTCAGCTCACTTGGAAGACGACTGTTTCAAATTCATACAGTACTGCCATCCTAATCTCCAACTTGAGCCCATCCTTGACGATATCACATTCCCAGAAGAAGTCCCGTGGATGCCGCCGGGATGCAAGCGGCATATTACAGAGCCCTTCTTTATCCTCCTGGCATCTCCAACCCATTATTATCTTTATGTCGCATTCGATTACTCAATGTACGATGCAGGGACCACCCTGAAGGGAGTATATGAGGGACTCCGGGATACTGAGGTGTTTCACATGGGAATGCAGGGGTCAGGTTGGACTCAAATTGCACCGCGGAACTTATGTCCACGTTTGGATTGCTCCATCATTTTTCCAAAGTATGATGACGGGGTTTTGATAGACGAACCTGATCCATTTTGGCCAGCGGATTCCTCGGAGGCTGAGTATGAAAAAGGATGACTAGAGAGCTACAGAATAGATATTTAAATTTAATGGATTGGTTTACTTTCAAGTCGATGTCGTGGGACTCGGGGTTAGGTGGTTTGCCGGAACCCACACCTGACCGAATGCGCGGATCTGAAATCGATCGTCTGCGAAACATGACACAGGCAGGTGAAGACGCTGTTGAACTAGACAGACTAACGCCAAAAGGCACACGAACTAGTATGTCTTCTGTCCATCACATTAGCTAACTGCTCCCCCCATCTTCAGTCCCCGCCCGCCCTCCTCCTCTGCCCAAGCCAACAGTAACGCTGTGGACGCTGCTGCAGTCGCCCTTCACCGCTCTGCACCGGTTCCTCGCCCTCCTCGCTGCCTTCCTGCCCTCGCTCTTCCGCCTCTCGCTCACAACCTCGACTCCCCGACGACGCCAGCTCTCCCCCGCGGACACCGCGTCCCGCTTCCTCCGCGAATTCGAGGAACTCTATGGACCACGTCACATTCCCTTTGAACCGAATCTGGGGTACGCTCAAGTCACTCGGCTCAGCAAAGAGCAGGATCGGTATATGGTCGTTGTGCTGGTGAGTGAGGAGCATGATGACACGCCTGTCTTTTGTAGAGAGGTCTTGTGTGATGGGGTATTTAGTGAGTGGATCCGGGAGAATGAGTGTTTTGTCTGGGGTGGCAATGTTGCTGATTCAGAGGCTCATACCGGTATGGTCCCTTTCTTTCTTTACGCTTTAGGGAGACTCATGATAGTGGCAAACTCATTAAATTGCACACGGTATCCGTTCGTGGCGTTGATAGCGAATATCCCTGGACCCGAACAACCCGCACAAATGACCCTCCTGACTAAAGTCGAGGGATTGACATCCACAACACGTCTCCTCGCCGCCCTGTCAACAGGTGTCTCCCGTACAAAATCAACATTAATGCAACGCCGCGCCGTCAAATCTGAGCAAAACTTTGCCAGGGATTTACGCAGACAACAGGAAGAAGCGTATACAAACTCCCTCAACGCGGACAGGGCAAGGGAACAAGCGGAGCGGAGAAGACGGGAGGAGGAGGCGCGTGCGGAACGGCTGGCGAAAGAACGGCAGGAGCAGATGAGCATGTTGGCGGCGAAGAGGGAACAGTGGCGATTGTGGAAGGCAGATGATTTACGGAGGATGGGACTTGTGGGGATGAAAAGCGAGATTGGGAAGACGGCGAGGGTAGGACTCCGACTTATTTCGGGAGAACGAATCGTCCAAATGTTCCCTGGGGATATTGCCTTAGCAGAAGTCTATTCATTCGTTGATTGTTACGAGTTGCTGTTTCCCAAGAGTGCGGGTACTTTTTCTGAGGCGAATACGTTGCGTGGGGCAAAAGCGGAAAGGGATGAGGAGCAAGTTGTCACGGAGGCGGAGAAGCCAGAGGCGTATGAACATGAGTTTATGTTCAGACTTGTTGTTCCATATCCGCGCAAGGTGATTGATAGTGGGTTTACGCCTGTGCAACACGAGTCTGGCTTATGGCCGAGCGGGAGCATTGTTGTTGAGGAGATTGAAGAGGACTCTGAGGACGACTCGGAGGAGGAAGAGTAGACACCTCTTTCATTTCACCTCTCTCAATCCAATATTTGCATTATTACAATACTGTTGACACTTAGGAACATGCACAGGTTCATTGCCACGCCTCTAACGGGTCAATTTTTGTGAATTTCCCAGTAAAGCCACCGGATGCACTGTCACGCTGGCTCTGCATACCCTAACCCTTGCATGCTGAATTATGGCAGACGTGCAAAAGTTGACGTTTTGCTGCTACTCACTTATCCCCCTCTCTTTCCTCTGCTGCCTTCCCCCCCGTCTGCCCTCCTTTCACCACCAACAACAACCCTCGCCAACAGCCCATCGTACCCTTCCCCTTCACACTCAATTCTCTCCTTTGATCGCTCCCCCGCTCGTTCCTTCCCTGATTCCCCCATTGCTGTGCCCACCGCTCAATCCCGTTGCGTTGCGCGTTCGCACGCGAATTTTCCTCTTTTCGGCGGACCCCATCATCCTCCATCCTAATACCATCGCTTTCTCCCTCCCATCGTCGCCCGGAGACGTCGCTCACGTTGCACGGACGTGCTCGCTTGTCCGTCATGAACGTCACAGAAATCCTAAGCAATACGCTCTCGCCGGGTAGAATCGCCCGTTGGACGTGAACGTGGTAGTTGACCGTTTTAGACCAGCGGACCCGTGAGGATGCCGTCAAACAGCTCGAAACCGCCGCTCGAGACCATTGGGTACAATTATACAAAGGCTGTTGCTGACGTAGCCTCAATACATGGGTCTATTGGGAGCGGAAATAGCCAATGAAACTGCCCCTGCCTACGTCCGACAATCCGCCGCTCTAGCCCTGAAAAACCAACTCACTGCAAAAGTAGTCCTCCGCTGTCTATATTATTGACATTAGGAACAAGCAAGACGGGACGAGTATCAAGCGAAATGGGTTGCTCTCGATGCAGAAACCAAGGGATCAATAAAGAAGAACGTACGTCCCTCCGTCATAAAAAGAAACCGCTTTAACGAGGTTAGGCGATATTCACGCTTGCGGCGACGGACCATCAAACCTCGACGCAGGCGGCGAATTTCATTGCATCTATTGCTGCCATTGAAATCCCTCGGAATGAGTGGCCAGAATTGATGCCGACACTCGTCGAGGGAGTACAAACAGGTCCCAAGAGTTTGAAACTCGGATCCTACAAAGCGATCGAATATATCTGCGAGACTGTCGTATACCTCCCTATGATTTACATCGCGCTGAAATGGGTGTGTTTAGGACCCCGACCATTTATCAGCTACTTCAAATTACATTCTGAATGCAGTGGTGCAAGGAACAGCAGCCAACCAAACCGACGACGATATTCGAATCGCTGCCATCAGCACGTTATACTCTGGCCTCAGTTTCGTACGAGACAACATGGAACGCGAAGGTGAACGAAACTTTATCATGCAAGTCGTCTGCGAATCTACCCAACATAACAACCCACGCGTCCAAGTCCCCGCGTACAGCTGCCTCGTCCGAATCATGCAACTTTACTACGAAAAGATGAAATTCTACATGGAAAAAGCCCTTTTTGGTCTGACGGTCATAGGCATGAAGAATGCGAATTCCGATGTGGCAACCCAGGCAGTCGAGTTTTGGAGCTCGGTATGTGAGGAAGAATTGGATATTACAGCAGAGATCCAAGAGGCGATCGAAATGGGGGAACAGCCTGATCGGGAAAACTTTAATTTTGCAAAAACGGCGTTGATGGAGGTGTTGCCTGTTATTCTATCGCTGTTGTTTCGACAGTCGGAGGATGATGATGATGAATGGACAGTGGCGAATTCTTCGGCTGCGGCGATTGCGTTGTTTGCCCAGATTGCGGAGAATGCGGTGTTAGGACCCGTCTTGCAATTCGTGGAAACGAATATCCGGAGTGAAGCTTGGAATGCGCGTGAAGCTGCCGTCACAGCATTTGGATCCGTTATGGATGGACCTGATCCAGTGACGTTGCAACCCCTTGTTGGCCAAGCGTTCCCCGTTCTGATCAGCATGTTGGGCGATACGAGTTCTGCGGTGCGGGAAAGCACGAGTTGGGCATTAGCAAGATGTACGGAAATGGTTCCCAAGGGATTCAACCCCGAGACGCATTTACGTCCGTTGATGGAGGGGTTGGTTGTGACGCTTCGGGATTCAAAGAGCGCCACGATCCAGAATTGCGCTTGGACGATTCAGAATATTTGTAGTATTATTGGGGCGACGAAACCTTCTGATCCGACAACGTTGCTTGGACCTTACTATGAGGCTCTTGTCACCGAACTGATGAACGTCACTACCAGGTATGAAATCCCTCCTTTTTCGTTCCGGCTTTGTAACCTTGTGATATAGGACAGATCCGGAGCTCCAGGGCGGACGGAATGCGTGTTGGGAGGCGATTTGTAAACTCACTGAGGCATCGGGGTTGGATACCATCCAGTCTGTTCAGAATCTCACTAAAATCGCCTTGGATCGATTGGAGAATTCAGTTACGTTGCGAAAACAAGCCGTTGGCATGGACGACCGACTCATCGCCGAAGAACAGCAGGTGCAATTGTGCGCTGTCCTCAACGTACACCCGTCAACATCGGTTTCTCTAATTAGTAGAGTTGCTTGCGACGAATCGGTGGGGAGGCACGGCCTGTCGCAGACAGAATGATGACAATCTGCATTGAATTGCTACAACAACAACATCCCGCTGAAAACCCCGCCTACGAAGATATCCTCTATGCCATCGGAACTCTTGCTGGATGTACCTTTGCCCTCCTCCCGGTTACAACGATTTCTTAACAATTTGTAGTTTTAAACAGCTACTTCCAAGTCTACGTCTCCACACTGATGCCATTTATCTACGCCGCCCTCGAAGCCCAGGACCAACCCCAACTCCTTTCCGCCGCCCTTGGCGTCCTATCCGACGTCATTCGCGCCGTCGGCGAGCAAATCGCCCCGCACTGTGATCAAATCGTGCGATACCTCTTTGCGGACGTGGAATCGGCCACCGTCTCACGTATGGTGAAACCATCTATTCTGGCGGTCCTCGGGGAAATTGCCCTGGCGATTGGCGCAGCGTTTGAGACCTATTTACCGGTTGTAATGCAACTTTTGCAACAAGCTGCAACGTTGGGCAACGGTGCGTCACGGGGAGCCAGTGGATTCGAAATGCTGGACTATCTTGATAGTTTGAATGAGGGTATCCTTGAGGCTTATTCGGGAATCATCTTGGGGTTGAAAGGGGCTGGGAAGGCTGCGGCGCTGGCTCCGTACATGCAAAGTTTGTTTGGATTCCTCTCTTTATTACACACCGATCCTGATAAGTCGGAGGAGACGCTCAAATCCATGGTTGGAATCATTGGGTACAAATCGTTTATGGCATTATCACTGATTAGCAGGGATGTTGCTGAAGCCTTCCCGAATGGTGAATTACGAGAATTCTTTCACAAGGATTGGATTATGGACTGTTTGAAACAGGCCAGGAGCCGCACTGTATACCGTGCGCAAACGAGAGAAACCGCTCGATGGGCCCGAGAAATGGTCAAGGCGCAGTTGTCATAACACACGCAAACCCTAAGCAACCCGTGTCTTACAAACCCCCCTTTTACTCCCAAAATAGATCTGATTTGCTGCAATGTTGCAAGGGGGGGATTTTGTTGTGTTTCCGATGTTCCTCCCCCTTCTGTTCTTCCCCCCTTGCTTTTCATTTTCTCTTTCGAGTTGTTTTTTTCCATTTAGCTTTTGTTGATGATATTTGGATCCTGTAATCTGTTCCCCCTTAGTGTAGATGGGACAAAGTCATGTAAGAGAGAGAACGGGCAAGAGGTTCATAGCATTTCCACATTTGATTAGCATAAGTATACATTTCCTTCGTACACGATACTCCTATATGTATTATATCCAAATCTTGTAAGGAAAACTTTGAACATCCTAAAAGATATCTACTCATACTCTTCCACCACCTTGAATACTCACGCCACCATCCCGCTTCACTTTCGCAGACTTGTTTTGGACCTTCTGTTTAAGGCGTTTATACATATCAGTGTTCTCTGCCCTGTTTCCCCTTTGCGCAGGCACGTTCTGCGAATTTAGATTCGTCCTAGGCGCGATATCAAACGCCGACCGAATCGTCTGAGGTACGACCGTCCGTCGTGATTCCTGCGAGTCCATTTTCTTTGGAACTTTGAGCTGCATGTCAGCAGTATACGTCGCCGTAGCAATTTGCCGGTCACGGAAGTTGGCACTCTTGCGCAAGATGGGCCTGGACCATTCAACCCAAAGAGAATTGGCGATGCGGCGAATAGACTCTTCGACACGAGGAGAGTTGCGGTAGAAAATGACGACTTTCCCAACTCCGGATTCGGCGAGATGCTCTTTTGTGATGGGGAGGTTTTGAAGGGCTGTGAGGAGGGTGCGTTGGATAGCATACGCCGGCAACGATCTGTCCGGGACGGATGGTTCAAGCCAGGTACGGATGGTCCTCAGCAAGAGATTGTCAATGATGAATTCGTGAAGACCTGTCCTGGCGAGAACGGCTTCTACGGTGGGCAGCAAGGCGAGTTTGTGGGTTGCAGGCTTTTTATTCCTCACCGCCTCAATATCTTTTTCGTACGCTCGCTCCATTGCCTCTTTCAACAGCCTAATCTTGTCCTCCTCGGCCGACTCAAGGTCGATATCATCGTCCTTCTTTCTCCGTTTCGCCGATTTCGCAGCAGTAGCTGAGTCCATAAGACGATCCAGATCCCACCGACGGGCTTCTTCCGGGTCTTCAGGCCGTTTATCCGGGTTATAAGAGTCGTCCGTTTCAGCAGGTTGAGAACGTCGTTTCTTGGTTGACGCGGCTCGTTGCTCACGTTCTTCCTCCTTTCGTTGATGTCGTAACTGCCGAGCCTCTCGTCTCCGTCGCTTAGCCTCGTCTTCTTCCGCTTTCCTCTTCCTGCGCTCGTCTGACTTGACTTTGGACGGACGAAGGGCAAAGACACTTGGACCCTCGTCTTCATCTTCGTCTGCGGATGTGGCGCCGATGCGGTTTGTGTCGATACCAGCGTAAGCATCTTCATCGACATCGGAGAGCTCAGAGTCCGAGAGAATTGGATTTGCCGTTGTCTCGTCGATGGGTTCAAGATCGGGATCGTGTTCGTCCATAGCAGGAAAGGTCTGGGCACCGTCAGGAATGAAAGGCAAGGGGGGGGATTTTACATAAGTGTGTCTGCAAAGATCGGCGCAAAATTACGTCGCGAAATGAACCACCGCCATATTTAAACGCCATTTCGAACGTCCGGTTTAGAATTGGGCTGTTCGAAACAGACATTAAATATGGCGGTGGTCCCTTTCGACGCCTTACTATATTCTATCTTATGGATACAAGGTCCACCTCCTGCAAACGATTACGATTTTGCCCCGACATTTAGGCAGGTATGACCGAACATTCCTTGAAGCCGGTTCATACAGGATTGCTGCCATCAAAATGTCTCCAACCAGGAGAAGATAGCCTCGGACCGAGGCTAAGGAGACGAGCACCTCAGCTCTGATTACAACTAATTGGGAAGGCCCGCGAAACCCCAACCACGGTTGACAATGTTCGGTTATTTCCAAGAAATTTGCATACTAGAAGGATTTTCGGTTGTCGCTTCCTACATAATCGTTTCTGGCTTGGGCACGGGCAAAGGGATCTCGGGCGCAGGACATTATATGGGGCTTCTCTGCTAAACCCTCAATTTCCTTGATTCAGCTGCCACATCCTTCTTGGCTGCCTCCTCTGCCTACATTTTCGTCCCTGTATGCTACAGAACGTTACTCCGCTGTCACAAATGCAGAAAATTTGGTGCAGATTTGGAGGGGGGTTGGTGCTACCTCTGATCCGAATTTCTTAAATCCCTTTCCTCGTTGGCCTCTGTATGCAGGCTTCTATTTCCTATGTGGCCTAGGTACGAGGGTCTTTGGCCCATTGAGTGCTGTCTATGCGTCAATCTTGAAGCAAGTAGGTATGGGTAAACATTGTCGGGCTTGTTGGACTATCTTCTTGGCTTCTTTTTCGCCCTACAGTAGGCGGACATGAGTGATTGCTCAAGAGACCTGGGGGGTGAACGCAGAGGGCTCGAATGCCTGCTGAGTTTGATGTGGCCTGGAAGAAGGTAGTGAGGTACTGATTGAAGATACAGATAGGGGATTTACCATCGTGGAGGGGAGAGGGAGAATGAGGCAGGCAATGGTGGATGTCGTGACTGTCAAGTGGGCGAACCGGAAATCTGAACACATGAAATTTGCAAATTTATGAACCATAAAGTTAATCAAAGTCTTATCTTCAAAGCTTAGGCGCCATTCACTTTCCTTTTCCTCGCTCGTTCTTCTGCTCGGCGCCTCAATGCGCTAGTACCCAATTCAACTTGTGCTGTCAAACGCCACGGATAATCGTATTTATCCATAAAGACTTCGACAACCTGAATCACATCCGCTCTATTGAAGACACTGTCTTCGAGGAGAGAATCTAATTCCTCGCGTGTTTTCACTGAGAAAGTTCTGGAAGGAGCTTCCGCACCAAAGAAGGGCAGAATGAGTTGATAATTCCACGAACGACAGATGTCATTGTATTTCTATCCGTTAACATAAAATTTGATGGAAAGATACCCTCTCAGGACCATGGATGGCTCGTTCAATACTGTATCCATCGTTGTTAATCACGAATCTATTTATTAGCCAAGATTGGCCATGGCGACCTGCATGATGGGAGTCAAGCCCATTCTGACAATTGTACCAATTTCTTGGACCGTCATCTGAAGGCTTCCATCTCCAACAAGCAAAATAACCCTCCCTTTACCGGCATTGTTCAGGCCTCCGTCCTGCATATATTCAACCTCAGCCAATCGTTCTGTCTTCTCCCTCAATGCTAATGCTGCACCCAATGTACTGCCAACGCAATACCCAATACTCGAGTAGAATAGTTGAGTGATGTATGTCACATTGTCGGGGAAAGTGGCATCAGGCATCCCAAATTGTGCAGTTCCAGACTCAGCGAGGAGGATGTCACCTGGCTTAAGGAATTCACCGATGCGTGTCCAAATGTAAGATTGTACAACCTTGTCGGAGTCGATATCTTCTGGGATGGGCTTGGGGGGAAGCTTTGGTTTGGTGACTTTGGGGAGTTTGGAGGGAGATATGTTCGTGATCAACTTGCTGAGCACTGAATAAGTGAGTCGGCATAAGTGAGGTAGACCTTACATGACTTCATAGCGATGTTCTCATATCTCTCGCCTTTGAAAACAGTGTGATCGGCATATATCTCAACGACGTTTTCAGTCTTAATGTTCCGAGTGAAACCACCTGTGTTGGAGTCACTGTTCATTGGGCCGGTATTGATTACAAAATCGCTTCGTTCAACGGCAGCAGCAACCCCAGGATATGATATAATGCCATTGTAAACACCCATATACATGGGATGTGTTTCATTGACAATGCCCTTCCCAAGATTTGTACTAAAGTTCTATTCCCGTCAAAACCGTCGGCACTGAGATCATACCGGGAAATTTGTGATATTGACTAACTCACGGACTTCCGGAGTACAGTGAAAACGCGCGGTCAATACGTCGGCTAGGATAATCGGATTTTCTGCCGTATAAACAGCGTCGAGTATCTTGTGCATGAGCACCATTTCCAGTTCGGTATTTGTCGGAGGGGTCAGATTGAGCGGGGTTTCCAACCGGGTGGCATCAACTTCCTCGCCAACCATATCGAGGGGCAAAAAGATGTACACAGGCTTCGACTTCAACACGCAACTCGTGATTACTCTCTAGACATTAGAAGGAGAGGTGAAGGGGAGATAACATCAATTTCTTGCGCTGCGGTTGAGGAATCGTCCAAGAAGGTGCTCGCAACGCGAAT
>Ga0335081_10009851_pt1 | contig 15403 bp, 15 predicted proteins | sample Lox_Sample_35_FD_206713 | JGI IMG/M metagenome (GOLD analysis project Ga0335081, IMG submission 206713) | Soil microbial communities from Loxahatchee National Wildlife Refuge, Florida, United States - Lox_Sample_3.5 | ecosystem: Environmental > Terrestrial > Soil > Wetlands | place: USA...
TCGAGCACCTGATCCCCACCGGCACCGTGACCGAGTGCCCGTACAAGGGGACGACCAGCGGCTACTGGTCGGTCCGCGCCGGCGGCACCGTGCACCAGGACCTGGCCTGGTCGTATGACTTCCCCACGCGTCAGCTGCTGCCCATCACCGGCATGATCGCCTTTTACAACGAGAAGGTCGACACTTTCGTCGGCGGCCAGCTGCTGGACCGCCCGCAGACTCATTTCTTCCGAACGGACAAGGCAGCCAGCTGACGGCCCCGGCTATAGTCTCGACGGCGGGCCGAACTCGGCGCGGAGCCGGGCCGCGGCCGCCGTCAGCGCGGTCAGCTTGCCGAACGCGGCCTCGCGCGGCAAGTACTTCATCCCGCAGTCCGGGGCGAGCACCAGGCGCTCGGCCGTCACGTACGGCAGCGCCCGGCGGACCCGGGCCACCACCGTCTCCGGCGACTCGACCGTCACGTCGTTCAGGTCCAGCACGCCCAGGATGATGGTCTTGCCGTCCAGCGCGGCCAGCACCGAGGTATCGAGCCCGGACTGCGCGGTCTCGATCGAGACCTGATCGCAGGCGCAGGCCGCCAGCTCGGGCAGGAACGAGTACCCCTCGGGCCGTTCGTGGATGATGGCGGCGTAGCCGAAGCACAGGTGGACCGCGGTGGTCCCGGCCGCCTCCTCCAGCGCCCGGTTGATGACCTTCACCCCGTACTTCCTGGCCGGCTCCGGGCGGGCCTGCAGGTAGGGCTCGTCCAGCTGGACGATGTCGGCGCCCGCCGCGAACAGGTCCCTGACCTCCTCGCCGACCGCCTCGGCGTACCCGAACGCCAGGGACTCGGCGTTGCCGTAGTAATCGTCCTGCGCCTGCTGCGACATGGTGAACGGGCCGGGCAGGGTGATCTTGACGGTCCTGGGGCTCTCCGGGGTCTTGGGGATCCGGCCGGTGTTCGCGCGCAGGAAGCTCAGGTCCGCCACCTCGACCGGATGCCGCCGCCGGATCGGCCCGGTGACCCGGGGAACCGGGTTCGGGTGGCCGCTGCGGTCCAGCGCGGTGCCCGGGTTGTCGATGTCCACGCCGTCCAGCGCGGTCGCGAACCGGTTGGAGTAGCTCTCCCGGCGTATCTCCCCGTCGGTGAGGATGTCCAGGCCGGCCTGCTCCTGGGCCCGGATGGCCAGCACGGTCGCGTCGTCCTGCGCCTGCTCCAGGTAGGCGGGGTCGACCCGCCACAGTTCGCGGGCCCGTACCCGCGGCGGGAACCGCCCGGCTAGCTTGGCCCGGTCGATCAGCCAGTCCGGCTGCGGATAGCTCCCGACCAGGGAGGTGGGAAACAGCATGGCAGCACCCTACGCCCGTCCGCTGCCCGGACCCTCAAAGACCGTCAGGCGATCTTGCGGGCGCCCGGGCCCGGCACCGGGGTGACTTCGCGGGCCGACCCGATCACGTGCCCCGCCTCGCAGGCCAGCTGCAGATGCACCGGTTCGCCGCAGTCCCGGTGCTGCAACTGGACCTGCGGGCCTTCGGCGCCGACCTCGTACCGGTCGCCCCACTCCATCAGCGCCACCAGCACCGGGTAGAGGTCCAAGCCTTTCTCGGTGAGCCGGTACTCGGCCCGGCTGCGCTGCCCGGCCTGCTGGTAGGGAACCTTGCGGAGCAGGCCCTCGGCCACGAGGCGGGCCAGGCGCTGGCTGAGGACCTGCCGGGGCATGCCGGTGCGGCGCTGCATGTCGTCGAAGCGGCGCACCCCGTTGAAGGCCTCGCGCAGCACCAGGAACGTCGACCGCTCCCCGAGGATCTCCACGGCCGCGCCGATCGCGCAGTTCGCCGAGTCGTAATCAAGAATCCAGGGCTGTGCCATGAGCGTATGCTAAGTCTAGTTGACAGACTCAGCAACACCGGCCATGCTGGGTTCATGAACCGAACCCAGGAGTTCCGCACGGGGGAGTGCGTTACCGCCGCGATCCGGTCGGTGTATCCGGCGGACCTGCCCGCGCTCCGCGACTTCTTCGAGGGGCTGTCACTCCAGACCCGCTACCTGAGATTCTTCGGCCCGGTCACGCCGACTGCCGCGCTGCTCGACCTGCTATGCGGCCGGGCCGACAACGTCCACGCCGTGGTCGCCGTGGCCGGCGGCGTCATCGTCGGGCACGCCATGGCTGTCGACCTGGCCGAACCGGGGGACCCCGGAGATCCCGCAAACCCCCGGGACCCCGGCCAAACCTGGACGGCCGACATCGGCGTGATGGTCACTGACGCCTGGCAAGGGCAGGGCATCGGCTCGGCGCTGATGCGCGCGGTGGTCGCCCGGGCCGAGATACGCGGAGTGACGTCGCTGGCCATGGACGTGCTGCACGGCAACCGGCGGGTGCTCAACATGATCATCAGGCGCTGGCCGCAGGCCAGCATCGACCAGTCCCGCGACAGCCTCGGTATCCGCGTCCAGCTGCCGCGGTACCAGCCGCCACCGCCACCGCCGGTACCGCTGCCGGCCGGGCCTGCCGCCCGGCCGGCCCGGCCGCTGGTCGCCCTCGGGAGATAACATCCCGATGCATGACCACAGCGCCCCCTGACCTGGCCGCCGCGTTGCGCGGGGCCGGCCTGGCCGAGGTGGACGACTCGGCCAGGCGCCGAGCCGAGTACTCCGCCGATGCGTCGAACTACCGGGTCGTGCCGAGCGTGGTGGTCTTCCCGCGACATGTGGACGAGGCGGCCGCCGCGGTGGACGTGGCCCGGCAGTTCGGCGTCCCGGTCACCAGCCGGGGCGGCGGTACCTCCATCGCGGGCAACGCGGTCGGCTCCGGCATCGTGCTGGACTTCTCCCGGCACCTGAACCGGGTGCTCGCGGTGAACCCCGAGGAACGGACCGCGGTCGCCGAGCCGGGCGCGGTCCTGGACGATATCACCGCGGCCGCGGCCGGGCACGGGCTGCGGTTCGGCCCGGACCCGTCTACTCATTCCCGGGCCAGCATCGGCGGCTCGATCGGCAACAACGCCTGCGGCTCGCGGGCGCTGCGCTACGGCCGCACGGCCGACAACGTGGTGAGCCTGGACCTGCTGACCGCCTCGGGGGAGCGGCTCGCGGCGCGCCGGATGGACCGCGACGGCCTGGCCGCCGCCGGGACTATCGGCGCCGCCCTGGACGCCCTGGTCGCGGCGGACCTCGGCATGATCCGCACCGAGTTCGGCCGGTTCACCCGGCAGGTGTCCGGCTACTCCCTGGAGCACCTGCTGCCGGAGAACGGCGCGGATCTCGCGCGGTTCCTGGCCGGCACCGAGGGCACCCTCGGCATGATCCTCGGCGCCACCGTCGCGCTCGTCCCGTCGCCGCAGGCGGTGGCGCTGGCGGTGCTGGGCTATCCCGGCATGCCGGCCGCCGCGGACGCGGTGCCCGGCCTGCTGCCGCACCGCCCGGTCGCGATCGAGGGCATGGACGCGCGGCTGGTGGAGGTCTTCCGGGCCCGCCGCGGCGCGGCCGCGGTCCCCGATCTGCCGCGCGGTGAGTCCTGGCTGTTCGTGGAGACCGCCGGCGAGGTCGAGGCCGAGGCGCGGGCCGCGGCCGAGCGGCTCATCGCCGACGCCGGATGCCTCGACTCGCTCGTCGTCACCGGCGCCCCGGCCCGGGCCCTGTGGCGGGTCCGCGAGGACGGCGCGGGCCTGGGCAGCCGCACCCCGGCCGGCGACCCGGCCTGGCCCGGCTGGGAAGACGCCGCCGTCCCGCCCCGGCACCTGGGCGCCTACCTGCGTGATTTCGCCGCACTCATGGCCGAGCACCGCCTGGACGGCGTGACCTACGGGCACTTCGGCGACGGCTGCGTGCATATCCGCATCGACTTCCCGTTCGCCACCGAGCCGGGCCGCTACCGGCCGTTCGTCGTGGCCGCGGCGCAGCTGGTGGGCAAGTACGGCGGCTCGATGTCCGGCGAGCACGGCGACGGCCGGGCCCGCGGCGAACTGCTGCCCGCCATGTACTCACCCGAGGCCATCGACACCATGGCCGCGGTCAAGGCGATCTTCGACCCGGGCAACGTGTTCAACCCCGGCGTGCTGGTCGACCCGGCGCCGCTGGACGCGGACCTGCGGGTGCCGCAGGCCCGCCCGCTGCGCACCAGGCTCGGCTTCGCCTATCCGCACGACGGCGGCGACCTGTCCGCGGCGGTGCACCGCTGCGTCGGCGTGGGCAAGTGCCGGGCCGACGCCACCTCCAGCGGCGGCGTCATGTGCCCGTCCTACCTGGCCACCAGGGACGAGAAGGACTCCACCCGCGGCCGCGCGCGGGTGCTGCAGGAACTCGCCAACGGCACCCTGGTCACCGGCTTCGGCTCGGCGGAGGTGGCCGAGTCGCTGGACCTGTGCCTGTCCTGCAAGGGCTGCTCGTCGGACTGCCCGGCCGGGGTGGACATGGCCACCTACAAGGCGGAGGTGCTGTACCAGCGCTACCGGCGCCGGCCGCGGCCGCCGGCCCACTACTCGCTGGGCTGGCTGCCCCGCTGGGCCCGGCTGGCCTCGCGCGCGCCGGGACTGGCGAACGCCGCGCTGCGCACCCCGGCGCTGGCCGGCCTGGCCAAGCGGATGGGCGGCGTCGACGCCCGCCGCGAGCTGCCGCGGTTCGCCGCGCGCAGTTTCCGCGGCTGGTTCGCCGCGCGGGCCACGGCGCCGGCCGGGGCGCCGGTGCTGCTGTGGGTGGACACGTTCACCGACCATTTCACCCCCGAGGTCGGCCAGGCCGCCGTGCGGGTGCTCGAGGCGGCAGGCTACGCGGTGCAGATCCCGCGCCAGCCCGTGTGCTGCGGGCTGACCTGGATCTCCACCGGCCAGCTCGACGGCGCGCGCCGGCAGCTGCGGCGCAGCCTGGGGGCCCTGGAGCCGGCGCTGCGGGCCGACACCCCGATCGTCGGGCTCGAGCCGTCGTGCACCGCCGTGCTGCGCGGCGACATCACCGAGCTGCTGCCCCGGGACCCGCGCGCCCGCCAGGCCCGCACGGGCGTCCGCACGCTGGCCGAGCTGCTGGCCGGCACCGCGGGCTGGGCCCCGCCCGACCTCACCGGCGTGCGCGCGGTGGCCCAGCCGCACTGCCATCACCACGCCGTGATGGGCTGGCACGCCGACTCCGCGCTGCTCGCCCGGGCCGGCGCCGAGGTCAGCGCGGTCGGCGGCTGCTGCGGCCTGGCCGGCAACTTCGGCGTCGAGCGCGGCCACTACGAGGTCTCCGTGGCCGTCGCCGAGACCGCGCTGCTGCCCGCCGTCCGCGCCGCCGGGGACGCGGTGGTGCTGGCCGACGGGTTCTCCTGCCGCACCCAGCTCGGCCAGCTCGCCCGCGTCAGCGGCGTCCACCTGGCCCAGCTCCTGGCCAGCCGCCTGGAAGACCCTGCTGCCCGAGCAGACCCGGGACTACCTGAGAAGACCCGGTTACCTGACCGCCTGAACCTGGGTGGTCTGCGCGACCAGGCGCTCCTCGGAGTCGTACAGGCTGGTCTGGGCGGTGACCGTGGTCCGGCCCCGGTGTAGCGGCACCGCCACCGCGCGCACCGTTCCGCGGCTGACCGGCCGGAACATATGGCTGGTCGAGGTGATCGTCGCCGTGCTCTTGCCCTCGGGCAGCCCGAGGAACGTCACCAGGGCTCCCGCGGTATCCGCCAGGGACATCAGGACCCCGCCGTGCATGACCCCGCTGGAGGTGCACAGGTGCGGGGCCCAGTCCAGCCGGGCGACCACCCGGCTGGCGCCGGCCTCGTCCAGGACCAGGCCGAGGTGCCCGGCGAACGGTATCAGCGCGACCAGCGCGTCCAGGTCTGCGGACATGACAGGAGGGTACCGGCCTCGCGCCCGCGCGGTGTATCAGGCGGGCGGCCGGATCCTCTGGACGGGTGGCTCGTCCCGAGCGGGACCGGCCAGGCCGATCAACAGGGGGATCATCCATGGCCGCTATCAGGCTTCCTGCGGCGCTGTCCGCCGGGCTGGCCGCCGCCTTGATGGCGGCCACGCTGACCGGCGCGGCCCGCCAGCCCGGCCCCAGCTACCCGGTCCAGGCCGCCTTCACGCCGGCGGGGCCTTACGCCACGACCACCGGAACGGTCACGGACGCCACCGGCACGGCGATCTATGACCTGTTCTACCCGAGCGACTACGCCGCGCTGGGCTTCAAGAGCCCGATCGTGACCTGGGGCAACGGGACCGGCGGGACGCCGGCCATGGTCTCCACCTTCCTGAGCCACCTCGCCTCGTACGGGTTCACGGTCATCGCCTCCACCCTGCCCAACACGGGCAGCGGCCACGAGATCGACGCGGCCGCCCACTACCTGGTCGCCCAGGACAGCGTCACGGGAAGCGTCTTCCGCGGCCGCCTGGACGTGACCGAGGTGGCGGCGGCCGGCCTGTCGCAGGGCGCCGGCGGCGCGGTCCGCGCCACCACCAGCGACCCCGCCCTGATCAAGACGGTCATGACGTTCTCGCTGCCGAACCCGATCTGGGCCGCTCCCAACCCGGACTGCCCGACCGCCGCCGACTGCACGGCGAACCCCGCCGCGCTGACCCGGCCCGTGTTCTTCATCTCCACCTACGGGTTCTGGGACTCGATCATCGCCAGCCCCGCCACGGAGAAGGCGTTCTTCCTCAGCACCTCCGTGCCGGCCGCGCTCGGCATCATCTTCAGCTCCGACGGCAAGCTGGCCGACCACGCCTCGATCGAGAACACCGCGAACGGCGGGAACCCCGACGGCTTTCTCGGTTACGCCACCGCCTGGCTCGAATACCAGCTGCGCGGCAACGCCACCGCGGCCGCCGCGTTCACCGGCCCCCACCCCGAACTGGTCTCGAACGCCAACTGGCCCGGCAGCGCCGCCAAGTGAGGGAGCGTACCCAGCGGCCTGGACCGCCGCGCCCCCAGATTGCCCTGAATAGGACGGCTTTGTTCGCTAGCATGAAGCCGCTGGCCGGGGTTCGTACCGCCGGCTGGGCGGCGGAACCGAGAGGTCCTGAAGAGCGCCGGGCCCTCAGGCTCCCGCGCCCCGCGTGAGGAGCAGCTTCATGGCCATCCGTGACACCCTGGCTCTCAGCGAGGACCAGCAGGCCCTGCAGGACGCCCTGCGCGGCTTCCTGACCGGCCAGTTCCCTCCGGCCGCGCTGCGTGCCGCGCTGGAGACCGAAGCCGGGTACGACCCTGGGCTGCACGCCCGCCTGGCGGGCGATTTCGGGCTGGCCGCTCTGACCGTCCCGCGGGAGTCCGGCGGCATCGGCCTGTCCCAGGCCGAGGCGAGCGTGGCGCACACCGAACTCGGCCGGGTCCTGTATCCCGGCCCGTTCCTGTCCACCGCCCTGGCCGCCGGGGTGCTCGCGGCCGGCGACCGCGCGGTCCGGGAGCGCTGGCTGCCCTGGCTCGCCGACGGGTCGGTGACCGGCACGATCGCGGCCGCCGGCGAATCCGGCCACTGGTCACCCGGATCGGACAGCGTAAGGGCCGAGCGGGCACCGGGCGGCTGGCGGCTTTACGGCCACCGGTGGTACGTCATCGCGGGTCACGTGGCCGACATCGTCGTGGTGCCGGCCGTCCTCGACTCCGGGCTCGCGATGTTCCTGGTGGAGTCGAGGTCGCTGGGGTTCACCCCTTCCGGGCAGCTGGGCCTCGATCTGACCCGCCGGGTCTGCGTCACCGCCTTCGACGAGGCCCCGGCCGTGCTGCTCAGCCAGGGCGAGCAGGCGGCCGCCACGCTCGAGCGGGCCGAGCGCGACTTCCTGCTCGCGACCGCCGCGGAAGCGGTCGGCGGGATCGGCTGGTGCCTGGACGCGACCATCGCGTACGCCAAGGACCGCGGGCAGGTCGGGCCGTCGGCCGGCTCCTTCCAGGCGGTCGCGCAGGCCTGCGTCGACATGCTCGCGCACTTCCAGTCGGTCTCCGCGGCCGCCAGGTACGCCGCCGTGGCGGCCGCAGACGGCACGGCCGAGGCCCCGAAGGCGGCCCACGTCGCCGCCCTGCAGGCCGGCGAGGCCTACCGCGCCGTGACCGAACAGGCCATCCACCTGTTCGGCGGGGGCGGGTCCATCCAGGAGCACGACGCGCACCTGTACTACCGCCGCGCCTGGTCGGCCGAGCGCCTGGCCGGCGGACCGCAAGCGCACCGCGCCGCCATCTCCGACCTCGCCACCCCGTAGAACGCCGGCGAGACTTGATGTCCGCATACTGAGACGCGTCGAACCGGGGGGCGCCGCCGTACGTGTGCCGGCAGCTGGCCGACCGGTACAACGAAGCGGTCACCCTCGATCATCTCGGCGACGTCCACCGCAGCGCACCAGACCTGGACGCGGCCCGCTGGGCCTGGACCCAGGCGCTGCGCACGCTCGAGGAGCTCGACCACCCCGACGGCGACCGGGTCCGCGCCAAGCTCCGCGACCACGGGCTGCCCGCGGACACTCACTCGCCCGCCCCCAGGCTCGCGGCCCAGCTCTGAGCCCAGCGGTCCAGGGGGGCGAGCGCGGCGCCGAGGGACCGGCCGGTCCCGGTCAGCCGGTAGGCGTCCTGCTCGTCCTGCTCGACCAGGCCGGCCGCGGTCAGCTCGCGCAGCCGGTCGTACATCACGCTGGAGGACATGGCGTCGCACCGGCCCTGCAGGGCACGGGCGCCCAGCGGGCCGTCCCGCAGCTCCCACAGGATGCGCAGGGCCCACCGCCGCCCCAGCAGGTCCATGGCCGCCATGAGCGGGCGGCCGGTCGTGGACCCGCGGACCGGCGACCCCGGGCGGGGCACCGGCGATGGTGATGATGACAAGGCCCGCCTCCCGGCCGCCTTCCGTTTCTGATTCCGAAACGATATGGTAAACCTGTTTCTGATTCCGAAACAGCCCCGGAGGCCGGAATGCCCCGCCTGTCACCTCTCGAGCCGCCCTACGAACCCGAGGTCGAGGCCCGGCTGGCGGCCATGATGCCGCCCGGGACGCCGCCCATCGCGCTGTTCCGTCCCAGGCAGGGCCCAAGCCGAGCACTTCAGATGCCCGCCGGTACCACGAACTTCACCAGTCACGGACCCGGGGGCCCGTCAGCGGCTAGGCCTGACTACTCCTCGGTCTGGTCGTCGATCTCGGCGTCGGGAGCGTTCTTCTTCACCGACTCGATCCCGTTCAGCGCGGATGCCTTGCGTTCGTACGTTTCGCTGGTCGCGATGACCTGCCCGTTGGCGGCCACCAGGTTGAAGTGGTACTTGCCGCTTGAACCCTTCTTGAGCACGAACTTGCCCGCCATGCTGCCTCCTCGATGAGAGCATCCTGACCTGCCCGGACGATACTCATCTTGCCTGGCGGCGACCGGTTTAATCCTCGTGGCCCGTCTCGCCTGCGTGTACCATATGGTACAGGGGCGATCAGAGGAGGAGAGCGGCATGGGAAAGCAGATCAAGTTCTCGGTGGAAGCCACGTCCGCGGCCAGTCCCGCGGCGGTCTATGCCTTGCTCGGCGACGGGGCGACCTGGCCGGGCTGCCCGGGGTTCCCCGGCTCGCCGGGTGCCTCGGCCTGCGGGCGGTGCCGCGCGGCCGTGGCGGCCAGGTAGCGCTCGTAGGCCTGGTCGGCTCCGGCGGCGTCGCCCGTGGCGAGGACGTCGAGCAGCAGCCCGCGGACCACCGCGATGCCGAGCCGCACCTCGGCCCGCGCCTCGGGCTCAGAGAGTCCCGCCGCCCGCAGCGCCGGGACCAGCGGCTCGATCCAGGAGTCGGTGAAGCTGGCCAGGACGGGACGCGCGTAGCCGCGGCCCTGCAGCGCTTGCGCGTAGAGCTCGAAGAAGAGCCGTTCCAGCGGGGCCAGCTCCGGCGACCGCAGCTGCCGCCAGAAGCGCCGGCCCGCCGCGGCGAAGTCGGGCGCGTCGGCGCCGAGCAGGCTGGCGAGCAGCTCGCGCTGCCGCCTCTCGGCCTCCTGGACCACCGCCAGGAACAGGCCGTCCTTCGACCCGAAGTGGTAAATGATCATGCGGTGACTGGTGCCGAGCGCGGCGGCCAGCTCCCGCAGGGAGATGTCGCCGATCCCGTGTTCGCTCAGGTAACCGAGCGCGCGCTCGAGCAGCTGCTGCTTCGGGTCGCCGCCGGTGCGGGGTGCCACGCTAGCCATCCACCGCATGGTACCTGTACCGCCTGGTTCACCGCTGGGCGCTCAGCCGAGCTGGCCGGCCCGGCGGATGGTCTCGTCGACTCCAGAGCCGCCGGTGATCTCGATGTCGTCGATGACGGCCCCGTCCCGGAGCCTGATCAGCCGGTCGCAGCGCGCCGCGATCTGCGGGTCGTGGGTGGCGATGATGACCGTCATCGGGTTCTCGGCGCGCAGCCGGGCCAGCAGGTCCAGGATGCCGGCGGCGGTGTGCGAGTCCAGGTTGCCGGTCGGCTCGTCGGCCAGCAGCAGGTCGGGAGTGTTGATCAGGGCCCGGGCGATGGCGACCCGCTGCTGCTCGCCGCCGGACATCCGGGACGGCAGCGACCGCTCCCGACCGGCCAGCCCGACCGCCTCGAGCAGCTGGCGGGCGCGGGCGGGCTTGTCCCAGCTGGTCCGGTACGGGAGTACCGGGGCGAGGACGTTGTCCAGGGCGGTCAGAGCCGGGAGCAGGTTGTAGCGCTGGAACACGAACCCGACCGTGCGGCGGTAGGCGGCCAGCGCCGCGCCCCGCAGCGCGGTCACCTCGGTGCCGCCGCTGAGGATGGTGCCGGCATCCGGGCGCTCGATCGCGCCGATCAGGTGCAGCAGCGTCGACTTGCCCGAACCCGAGGCGCCGGTCAGCGCGACGTACCCGCCAGGCTCGACCGTGAAGTTGACGTCGGCGGCGGCCGCCACCGGCTGGCCGGCGCCGGTCCCGTAGTGCTTGCTGACCCCGCGGAGCTCGACCGCGCCGGGCGGCCCGAGGCCGGGGCGGGCCGGATCGGAGCCGGGAGGCCGGTCGGGGCGGGCTGGTCGGGGAAACACGGTCATGGCTTACTCCTGGGCGAGTAGCTGCGCGGCGGGCAGTCGGCGGAGCAGGTAGGCGGGAAGCAGCGCGGCCGCGCACGTCACCAGCACCCCGGCCACGACCGCCGTGCCCGCGGCGGCGAACAGCAGCGGCAGCAGTCGGCCGGCGAAGATGGCGGCGCCCGCCAGGCCCAGCGCGGCGCCCGTCAGGGAGCCGGCCAGCCCGGTCAGCGCCCCCTCGGTGACCACCAGGCGGCGCAGCGTCGGCTCGGGCCAGCCGAACGCGCGGATCGTCGCGAGTTCCGGCGCCCGTTCGGTGATGCTGATCAGCAGGGCGTCAGCCACCGCCAGCACGCCCAGGATGACGGTCGCCGCGACCGCGACGTAGTCCACGCCGCGGACCTGGACCGTCACGACATCGCCGAGCAGGGTGCCAATGATGGCGCCGCGGAACGCCAGCGTGACCGAGATGAGCAAGGTGAGCGCGGTCACGCCGACGCCGAGACTGACGGCCCCGACGATCGTGCGGCCGGGCGTGCGGAGCACGTTGACCAGGGCCAGGCCGGTGATCCCGGACGGCTGGCGGGCACGGCGCACGGCCAGCACCGGCGGCCGGACCGCGGCCACCGGCTCGGTGCGGGTGGCCAGCCAGGCGGGCACCGCGCCGGCCGCCAGCGCCAGCGCCAGCGCGACCGGGATGGCCAGGGCCCCGCGGGCCGCGGAGGCATGCAGCCCCAGCGCCGCGGCCAGCGGCGGGGACAGCAGCGCGCCCAGGACGCCCGCGGTCAGGCCGATCAGCGCCACCTCGCCGAGCACCGTGGCGAACAGCCGGGGGCGCGTCCAGCCCAGCGCGGCCAGCACGCCGAGTTCCTGGCGGCGGCCGCGGACCGCGGCGGCCGCGGAGTTGGCCACGAACAGCGCGCAGACCACCAGGATCAGCACGAACAGCGTGACGCTGCTACGGTCCACCGCTTTCAGGATGCTGATCGCGACGCCCTTCTTGACCCAGCTCTCGCCCAGCAGCAGCGCCGGCGTGCCGAATTGGTCGGCAGGCACCGCTACCGTGACCGGCGCCGGTGAGGATCCCGCGACGATGTCCACGGTCAGGTGGGTGCGGAGCTCGATCTGCTCGGCGGCCGTCTTGATCCGGTTCAGCGAGGCCGGGTCCGGGCCGGTGACCCCGGCCACCCGGACCCGGATCACGCTGAGCGGGGCCCGGGCTAGCTGCGCGCCGCCGGCGTACTTCTTGCTCTCCAGTGCCGGCAGCGCCGCCAGCGTGGTGACGAGCTGGACCGGCTGGCTCACCAGGCCGCCGAGGTTGAGGCTGGGCAGCAGGTCGGAGCCGCCCAGTGCCTTCGCGGCCGCCGCGCCGGCCGGCCCTGCCGTCATCGGCTGGTACGGCCCGAGCGGGACCCGGGACAGCGGGTCGAACGCCTTGATCTTGCTCTCGCTGAAGGTCCCGGCGAGCACCGGCAGCGTCACGTCCCGCTGGTCGAGGATCCGCGCGTGCTGCCGTATGGTCCGGTACTGGCTGTTGGCGTCGTCCATCGGGGCGACGATGAAGCTGTTGCCGGCTTCCCAGACCGAGGCCGGGTTGCGCACCGGGACGGGAACCAGGTCGCCTCCGCTGCCGCGCCGGTAGCTCACCGGGCCCACGGACCAGTACGCGGCCAGCATGTTGTTCAGGTTCTGCACGTGGCGCTCGGTCAGCCTGCCCAGCAGGTACTGGTAGGCCTGCCGCGCGGTCGACGTCGTGGTCAGCACGGTGTGGCCGGGCAAGCTGGCGTCGGAGATCATCGTGGCCGTGTCGAGATCCGGCGGCGTCGAGGGGGCGGCCAGCTCCCGGACCTGAGTCGTGGTGTACTCGCCGATGCCGCTGTCCGCCGGCACCAGCACCGGGAACAGATCGCCCTGCTGGTAGCCGCTGTTGGGGGGCTCGCTGTCGTAATTCTCCGGCAGGTACTGGCCGGAGGTCAGCGCCTGGTTGAGGCCGTCGAGCTTCGCCTCGGCCTGCGGGTCGACCGCGGCGATCAGCATCGGGAACTCCCAGTCGAGGCTGAAGCCCGCGCGCCCGTCCAGGTTCGTGTAGCTGATGGTGCCCGGCCCGGTGCCGTCACCGTCCACCTTGGACCAGCACCACGAGCCTCCCTGCTCGGCCGGGCTGAACGGGCTGGGCGACGGCCCGGTGACGGGGCACGGGGTCGCCGTCGAACCGCCCGGCAACGTCTCGCTGGTCGCGCCGTCGGCGAAGCTGTAGTGGATCTTGTCGGGCGTGACGTAGACGTACGAGGGGGGCTGGGGCACCCGGGTGGCGCCATTCGCGCTCACCCAGGTGGTGCTGACCCGGTAGAGCTGCCGGCCGGGCCGGGCGATGTCGGCGGCCGGCAGCTCGACCGGGAACTGGGCCTGCATGAACGCGTAGCCCACCATGGCGATCGGCGCCGCCACCTGCACGCCGGCGATCTCCTGGATCTGATGCCACTGGGCCATGCTGATGCCGCCGTAGATGCCGGACAGGAAGTCCGGCTGCACGGTGCCGGTAGCCGACTCCAGGCTGCTCCGCGCCCCCGCCGGGCGGACCAGGATGTCGTAGGCCGGCTGGAAGTGCGCGTTCACCGTGCCGATGGTCCGGATCTGCGCGGTCCGGGCGGCCGCCGTCAGCACGGTGAACGCCGTGGTCGCGACCAGCATCCCGGCCAGCAGCGCCAGCGCGCGGCCCGTCCGGAACCGAAGCTGCGACCAGGCGAGCCTGCGCACTGCTGGACCCTCCGACTGTCGTCTCCGCGGCCGTGGCACTGGCCGGGTCACGTGACTACTCTGGTCCTTGCCTAGTGGCAATGCAAGGGTGTTGCCTAGTGACAATGTAAGGTGAGATCACATCGTTACGGTGCCCGGCAGGAGACGGTGACATGCCTCTTCACCACGCTGTGCTGGCCCTGCTCGCGGCCAAGCCCGCGCACGGCTACGAGCTGAAGGCCAGCTTCGAGCAGGCGGTGGGGGACCAGTGGGGCGGGCTGAACATCGGCCACCTCTACCAGGTCCTTGACCGCCTGGCCCGCGACGGCCTGATCGAGTCCGAGCGCCAGCCGCAGGCGGTCAAGCCGGACCGGCTGGTCCACCGGATCACCCCGGCCGGCCGGGAGGAGCTCGGCCGCTGGCTGAACGAGCCGAGCGTGCGCACCCGCGGCTACCGCGACGACTTCTTCCTCAAAGTGATGGCCGCTGCCCAGGCCGGGGATCCGGAGGCGCTGGCCGCCGTGCTGCGGAGCCAGCGCGTGTACCTGCTCACCGAGCTGCGCAGCCTGGCCGCCGCCAGGGCAGCCGCCTCGGGAACACCGGTGGTGGCCCTGCTCGTCAAGGCGGCCGAACTGCACGTCCGCGCCGACCTCGGGGTAGTCGACGCCGCCGAGCGCGACCTCACCCCCGAGGCGCTCGCCGCCCTGCGGATCCCCTCGTCACCCGCGGCCGCAAGCACGATGACCGAGCGCCTGGTCAAGCCCTGAACTGGCGTGCCACCCAGTCGCTCCTGACCTTCCTGGACACCTGCGCCAGCCGCGCCTGCGGGGCCATGAGCTCGTAGCCATGGAAGCCGCCCGGCCAGACGTGCAGCTCGGCCACGCCGCCGTCGGCCCAGATCTGCGAGGCGTAGGCCACCGCCTCGTCCCGGAATACCTCGGCCGAGGCGACGTCGATGAACGTGGCGGGCAGGCCGGACAGATCGGTCGCCCGGCTGGGCGCGGCGTAGATGGAGACGTCGCCGGTGCCGCAGCGGTCGCCCAGGTAGGCGTTCCAGCCCGTCTCGTTGCTGCCCCGGTCCCACACGCCGATGCCGACGAACTGGTGTGACGACCGGGTCGTGTTGCGGTCATCGAGCATCGGGCACATCAGGACCTGGCCGGCCAGCGGCGGGCCGTGCCGGTCCCGGGCCAGCAGGGCCGTGCCCGCGGCTAGGCCGCCGCCCGCGCTGGCGCCCACGATGACCAGGCGGCCGGGGTCGATGCCGAGCTCGGCGGCGTGCTCGGCCGTCCAGGCCAGGCCGGCGTAGCAGTCTTCGGTCAGGTAGGGATCGGGGAATTCCGGCGCGAGCCGGTACTCGACGGACACGCACACCGCGTCGAACCGCTCGACCCAGTCCAGCAGGGTCTCCATCCCGGTGAACCGGTCGCCGACGATCATGCCGCCGCCGTGGGTGTGGTAGATCCCCGGGCCCGCGGTGTCGTGACCGTCACGCGCGAAGATCGACAGCGTGATGTCCGCGCCCTGGTAGCCGGGCACCGTCACCTCGCGGTGAGTGATGCCCCGCCCTTCGAGCAGTTCCCCGATCGGCGCGGTTATCGGCACGGTCCGCATCATCGCGATCATGTCGGGGGTGACCGTCGGCGGAAGCTGGTCGCCCAGGACGGCGAGCGCGGCCTCGAGCTCCGGGTCGTATGGCGGGCGGACGTCGGCGGGCATCTGATCTCCCTTGCTCGCAACCCGGACCTGACCCGGGAGCTTCCTCCAT
>Ga0335081_10009853_pt1 | contig 15399 bp, 15 predicted proteins | sample Lox_Sample_35_FD_206713 | JGI IMG/M metagenome (GOLD analysis project Ga0335081, IMG submission 206713) | Soil microbial communities from Loxahatchee National Wildlife Refuge, Florida, United States - Lox_Sample_3.5 | ecosystem: Environmental > Terrestrial > Soil > Wetlands | place: USA...
GGCCGATGCGGCTGCGCATCAGGTTCAACGTGGCGACGATCGCCAGTACGGCGAAGAACAACAGGAAGAAATAGAGCTGCTGCGGGGTTTGCAGCTTCCAGCCGAAGACCGACGGCGGCGGCACCTGGATCGACGCCTCGATCCCGCCCGAGATCCAGGTGACATGGTTGATCGTCCAGCCGATGATGAATTGCGAGGCCAGGGTCGCGATCGCCAGGTAGATGCCCTTGATGCGCAACGAAGGGATGCCGACGATGATGCCGACGAGCGCCGCCATCAACCCGCCGGCCGGGATCGCCAGCCAGAAGGGCAGGCCCAAGCGCACGATCAAGTTCGCCGCGGTATAGGCCCCGACCGACATGAAACCGCCATGGCCGATCGAAATCTGCCCGGTATATCCGGTGAGAATATCGAGGCCGATGGCGCCGACGACGGCAATCAGGACGAGGTTGAGCAGCGTCATCAGATAGGGATTGAAAACCAGCGGAACGACGAAGAGGAAAACGACCGCGATCCCCAATACCGCCCAGCGCGCCACCGGCAACGGAAAGAGCGCCATATCGGCGGCATAGCTCGTCTTGAAGACGCCGGTCTCGCTGTGGAACATCGCTCTCAGCCTCGCGCCGGCGTTGCCGCCGGTAGTTTCAGACCCGCTCGATCCGTGGCCGGCCGAAGATCCCTTCGGGCCGCACCATCAATACGGCTATCATCAGCAGATAGGGTATGAAGTCCTTGGTACCGCCGCCGACCAGCGGATCGAGAAAACCGGCGGAGAGACTCTCGACGACGCCGACGATCAGCCCGCCGACCACGGCGCCCAGGATCGAGTCGAGCCCGCCCAGGATCATCACGGGAAACACTTTCAGTCCGACCAGCGCCAACTGATTGTCGACTCCGAGCATCGAACCCCAGAGCACGCCGCCGAGCGCCGAGACGATCCCGGCCAAGGCCCAGGCCAGCGCGAAATAGCGCCGGACATTGATGCCCATCGCCATCGCTACCTGCTGGCTGTCGGCGACTGCGCGCATCGCCACGCCGATACGGCTCTTCAGAAAAAACCAGCCGAACGCGGCCAGGAACGCCAAGCTCACGCCGGCGCCGACGAGCTCGATCGGGGGCAGGATCAAAGGGCCGAGCAACACCGGATCATCGCCGATCGGCAAGGGAACGGTCTGCGTGCCGCCGCCAAAGGCGAGCGTCGCGACGCCGCGGAGCACGAAGCCGAGCCCGAGCGTCGCCATGATCACCGCGATGATCGGCCGGCCCAGCAGCGGTCTGAGCACGACCCGCTCGAGGCCGAAGGCGAAGACGACCATGCCGAGGATCGCCACCAGCGCGCTGATCCACCAGGGAAAGCCGGCGAGATGGGTGGCGCCGGCGGCGAGAAAGCCGGCGAACATCACAAACTCGCCCTGGGCGAAGTTGATCGCGTCCGTTGCCTTATAGATCAGCACGAAACCGAGTGCGACGAGCGCGTACATCGAGCCGACGAGGAGCCCATTGGCGAGCAGGATCGCGATGAAGCGCCAGGGCAGATCAAGCATAGGCCGGCTCCGCTTGCGCTTCGGCCGGCGGCCCCACGGCGACGATCGCGAGCGTTGATTCCAGCATCACCTTGCGGCCATCCTCGTAGGTGATCGCGGCGCTGAGAGCGACCTCGCCCTGCCCCGCATAAAGACCCTCGATCACGGCGGCGTATTTCTCGCCGACGAAGCGGCGGCGGATCTTGCGGGTCCGCGTGATCTCGTCGTCGTCGGCGTCGAATTCCTTGTTGAGCACGACGAAGCGCCGGATGCGCATCGCCGGCGACAGGGCCGCGTTGCACCGCTCGATCTCGCCGCGGATCAGGTCGCGCACTTCCGGCCGCGCGCTCAGATCCCGGAAGGAGGTATAAGGGATCTGCCGCCGCTCCGCCCAATTGCCGACCGTCGCTGGATCGATTGCCACCATGGCGGCGACAAAGGCGCGGCGGTCGCCGAAGACCACGGCCTCGCCGATATAGGGGCTGAATTTGAGCTTGTTCTCGAGGAATTGCGGGGCGAGCACGGTGCCGTCGGCGAGCTTGCCGACGTCCTTGGCGCGATCGATGATGACGAGATGGCCGCGCCCATCGACGAAACCTGCGTCGCCCGTCCTGAGCCAACCCTCCGCGGTGATCGCCTCGCGCGTCGCCTCGGGCTGCTTGTAGTAGCCTTTGAACACGCCCGCAGAGCGGATCAGCACCTCGCCGTCTTGCGTCGTCATCACCTCGCAGCCGGGAAGCAGCGGCCCGACGGTATCGGGGTAGGCCGCATGATCGGGCTGCAAGGCGCAGAGCCCGGCGAGCTCGGTCGCGCCGTAGATCTGTTTCAGGTTGACGCCGAAGGCGCGGAAGAAGCGGAAGGTGTCGGCGCCAAGCGCGGCGCCGCCGGTATAAGCCCAGCGCGCGCGGCTGAGCCCGAGCTGGTCGCGCACCGGTCGGTAGACCACGATCTCGCCAAGAAGAAGTCCCGCGCGGAGCCAGGGCGGCACGGTCTTGCCGATGGCCCTCAGCGTTTCCCCGCGCTCGGCAAGACGCCGGAAGAAATCGAAGCACAGGCGCTTCATGCGGGAGGCGTCGGCTGCGCGCACGGTGACGGCGGTAAGCAAATTCTCCCAGAAGCGTGGCGGCGCGAGCGCCGCCGTCGGTCCCAGCTCGCGCGCATCGCGCTGCAAGCTCTCGGGCCTTTCCGGATAGTTACAAGTGAAGCCCACGAGCAGATGCAGGGCGATCGAGAACAGCGAATTGCCGATCCACGCCATCGGCAGATAAGCGAGCCACTCGTCGCTTGGGCGCACATCCTCGGCCGCTCGCATCGACGAGGCCGCAAACAGCAGGTTGGCATGCGACAGCATCACGCCCTTGGGCGCAGAGGTGGTCCCCGAGGTGTAGGAGAAGAGCGCCACGTCGTCGGGCGCCGCCTTGTCGATCTCGGTCTCGACATATTGAGGATGGGTCTTGCCGAACTCGCACCCGGCCGCCTGCACCGCGGCAAAGGATTGGACGAGCGGCGACGGACAATCGCGCAGGCCCCGCGGATCGTCATAGACGATCAGCCGCAAACGAGGCAGCTGCGCCTTTAGGGAGAGGACCTTGTCGACCTGCTCCTGGTCCTCTGCGACCACCACGGAAGTCTCGGCGTGGTCGAGGACATAGGCGAGCTCGCTGGCGATCGCGTCCTGGTAGACCGGCACCGCGATGCCGCCGACACATTGCGCGGCGAGCTGCGCCCAATAGAGGCGCGGCCGGTTTTCGCCGATGACCGACAGCTTGTCGCCGCGCGCGAAGCCAGCGGCGGCGAGGCCCAGCGCGAAATCGCGCGTCTCCTCCCAGTAGCGGCGCCAGCTATAGGCCTGCCAGATGCCGCGATCCTTTTCCCGCATCGCCGTGCGCTGGGGCATGCTTTCGGCATTGCGCCGCAGCAGGCGCGGCAGCGTGGTCTCGATGGGCGCCGGCGCATTCATTCGGCGGCCTCCGCCCGAGCCTGACGGGTGCCGAGATAGGCGCTGATGACCGCGGGATCACCTTGCACTTCGCGAGGCGTGCCCTCGGCGATCTTGCGGCCACGGGCGAACACCGCGACCAGGTCGGAAATATCCATGACGACCGCCATGTCGTGCTCGATAAGGATAACGGTGGTGCCCCACTGTTCATTGACGTCGAGGATGTAGCGGGCCATGTCTTCCTTTTCTTCCTGGTTCATCCCACCCATCGGTTCGTCGAGCAGCAGGACCTTGGGGTCGAGGGCGAGCGCGCGCGCCAATTCGACCCGCTTGCGCAAGCCGTAAGCCAGCGCGCTGGTCGGCTGCTTACGAAGATCCTGCAGCCGCAGGAACTCGATCAGCTCCTCGACGCGGGCGCGATGCGTCACTTCCTCGCGCTGCGCCAAGCCCCAATAGACGAAGCACGAGAGGATTCCCGATTTCATGCGCACGTGCCGGCCCAGCATGATGTTGTCGAGCACGGTCATGCCGCCGAAAAGGGCGATGTTCTGAAAGGTGCGCGCGACCCCGAGGGAGGCGATCTCCGCGGGCGTTGCGCGGGTGATGTCGCGGCCGTCGAGCGCGATCGCACCGGTGTCGGGCTTGTAGAAGCCGCTGATCATGTTGACGAGCGACGTCTTGCCGGCGCCGTTCGGGCCGATGATCGAGGTGATCGATCCGGCCGCCACGGACAGCGATATGTCCTCGACCGCGCGCACGCCGCCGAAGTGCTTCGATACGCTGGAAACCACGAGCTGCACGCGGCGCGGTTCGCCGGTCAGCCCCTCGCTGGCCTCCCTTGCCATGGCGGCGCTGACTCCTCCCCCTCGATCACCTGCACATGCGATTTTTTCATATCTGTCATGAACAGGATGATCGTAAGGGCCAAGGAGCGCAAGAGATTCTCGAATTACAACGCGGAAAGGTCGATGGCCGAAGGCGAGCGGCGCGCGACAGCCAATGCCCCGATCGATACGGTCTTGGGATGATCTCTCACCGAGAGCGGGCGGTGCGCGGAAGAAGCGGGAAGCCGGCGAGGGCTCAAAGCAGCACCGTGCCGCCGTCGACGGCGATGGTCTGGCCGGTGACGAAAGCCGCCTCGTCGGAGGCGAGCCACCGCATCGCGCCGGCGACGTCGGTGGGCTGCAGATTGCGCTGGATCGACTGGCCGGCGGCGATCACCTGGAGCGCGCGCTCGTGCTTCTCGCCGAAGAACTCGCGGGTGCCTTCGGTCAGCACCGCCGAAGGGGCGATGCAGTTGACGCGGATGTTGTCGCGTCCGAGCTCGCGCGCGAGGCCGCGTGTGAGCCCGATCACCGCCGCCTTGGAAACGGTGTAGTGCAGCGCGAAGGGCGTGCCGTAGAGCGCGGCCAGCGACGCCATGTTGATGATGCTGCCGCCGCCGGTCTTGCGCATTTCCGGCACCGCCGCCTTGCAGCATTGCCAGATGCCCTTGACGTTGACGCGCATGGCGTCGTCCCACGCTCCCTCGTCGATGGCGTCGAAACGGCCGCCTTTCAGCGTGGCGTAGAGCGCCGCGTTGTTGACCAGGACGTCGACGCGGCCGAAGCGTTCGACCGCGCGGGCGACCATGGCTTTGACCGACGCCATGTCGGCGACGTCGGCGGTGACGGCCGCGGCATTCGCGCCGGCCAGCGCCGCCGTCTCGGCGCAATCCCGGAGATCGGCGGCGACGACCTTCGCCCCGGCCTCGGCGAGCACGCGGACAAAGGCGCGGCCGAGACCGCGGGCGGCGCCGGTGACGATGGCGACTTTGCCTTTCAGCATGCGATGCTCCTCAGCTCCGGTTTCGTTGCGAGCGGCCTCAGGCGCGGCCATGCCCTTCCTTCACCTTGGCGCGGTCGATGACGCCGCTCGCCGTGCGCGGCAACGCGGCGACGAAGACCACATGCTTCGGCTTTTTGTAGCGGGCGATGCGGCTGCCGACGAAGTCGATCAGCGCGCCGGCGGTCACCGATTTGTCGGGGCGGCAGACGCAGACCGCCTTTACTGCCTCGCCCCATTGCGCGTCGGGGACGCCGATGACCACGACCTCGGCAATGGCCTCGTGCTCGCGAATCGTGCGCTCGACCTCGGCGGGATAGACGTTCTCGCCGCCGGGCTTGATCAGCTCCTTGGCCGGCGAGCGTCCGGCATACCAGAGATAGCCATCGGCGTCGAAGCGACCAAGATCGCCGGTGTGGTGCCAATCGTTGCGCCAGGCGGCCGCGGTGTCGTCATCGCGCCGCCAGTAGCCGCGAAAGACCAGCGGGCCGCGCACAACGATCTCGCCGATCTCGCCGGCCGGGAGCGCGCGGTCCATCTCATCCACCACGGCCACGAGATTGAGCCAGGTGGCGCGTCCTGCCGAGCCGGGCCGCGCTTGCGAGGGCGAGAGCGTGACGTAGCCCGAGGTTTCCGACTGGCCGTAGCCCGCCCAGAAGCGCGCCGCGGGGCACGCCGCCTCGAAGCGGGCGATGGTCTCGGGCGTGTCGAGCCCGGCGACCGCGCGCAGGCTGCCGAGGCTGGCCCCGATTGCCGCGGCTTTGTCGAGCAGCGAGCCCAGCATCGGCGCGAACTCGACGAAGACTGTCGCCTGCTCCGCGGCGACGAGGCGTGCCGCGCTCTCGGGCTCGAATTTCGCTGCGATCAGCGAGGCGCCGCCGGCGAGCTGAATGGCGAGAAGGAGACCGAGTCCGGCAATGTGAAAGAGCGGCAGCGCTGCCAAGCCGACGTCGCGCTCGTCGAGCTGCCAGGATGCGACCGTCTGACCGGCGGCGGCGATGAGGTTCGCCTGCGAGAGGAGCGCGCCGCGGGGATGACCGTCGATCGCCGCGGTGTGGATGATGACGGCAGCGTCATCGCCGCCGGGCGCTGCCGCGGGTGGCGGGGCGGCACACTCGGCGAGCTCGGCGAAGGGCTGGAACGGAGGGAGGGCGCCGCCGAGCCCGTAATAGCCGGCAACCGAGGGAAGCGACGCGGCGAGTGCGGCGATGCCGGGCTGGTCCTCCCCATCGGCAATCACCAGGAGCGGCGCGCCGTCGGCGAGGACATAGGCGATTTCGTTGGGCGCGAGGCGCCAATTCACCGGCAGCAGAATGGCGCCGAGCCAGGCGGCGGCGCCGTAGAGATCGATGAATTCGAGCCCATTGCGCGCCGACACCGCGATGCGGTCCCCGGCACGGACGCCGGCTTGCGCCAGTCCTGCCGCGAGCCGCTCGACGCGGCGGAGATGCTCGCGGTGGCTGATGCGCCGTCCCTCGAACAGGAAGGCGGTGCGCTCGCCGAGGACGGCCGCGTTCCGCCGCAGAATGTCGGGGTGCGAGACGTTGCGGAGGCCCATGTCTGCCCGAACTCTTTCTCCGGGGGCGCTAGCCGCCGGTCGCGCTGCCCGCCGCGGCGAGCGCCGCCGTCACCGATTTGTGGAAGTGCTGCAGCGACGGTTCGTTGCGGCCGAAGATGACCTCTTGCTGCGCGCCGGAGTAGAAGCCGCGCTGCATGCCTTCCGACAGCGGGAAGTCCTCTTTCTCCACCGTCGCCATCAACAGATCCATGTTGCGGTCCCAATGCCGTCGCGCGCTGTCGGTGAGCGCGGGCTCGGGCGTATAGAGCGAGGCGTACATGAGCGTCTCGTCGACACCGTTTCCCGCGGGAAACATGTGCCAGCTCTCGACATGATCGCCCTGCATGATGAAGACGGTGTTGGGAAAGAGAACATAAACGACGGCGCTGTGGCGGATGAGGTCCCAGTCCCGCTCGGGGGTCTGGCGCAGCTCGCCGATGCTGCGCCGCGCGCCGATCATGCGCAGGTTGCGTCCGAAGGCGTCGAAAGTCGCGAGGTTGGTGTAGAGGATCGGGCCCACCGTGCGCGGATGCAGCACGTTCAGGTGATAGAGCTCGAGGAAGGTGTCGACCGCGACCTTCCAGTTGATGCGTCGTTGCAGCACGCGCGTTTCGTAGTGGTGGTAGGAGGCGAGGCGATATGCTTCGAGGTCGCACTCGAGGCCGGAAAGACGCGTGTCGATGTCGAAGCGCGCGTCGGGCGTCGGGCTCACCCAGATGACACCGTATTTCTCGACCAGCGGCAGCTCGCGCAGGGCTCGCGCTGCCTTGTCGATCTCGGCGAAGGAGCCTTCGTCGGGGCGCGACAACAACGCGCCATCAAGCCCATAGCACCAGCCGTGGTAGGGGCAGGAGAAATCGCGGGCGTCGCTGCCCCGCCCATTGGCGAGCCGCGCGCCGCGATGGCGGCAGACATTGAGGAAGGCGCGCAGCCGACCTTCCGCCTGCCGTATCAGCAGGATCGGCACGCCGGTATAGTCATGCGTCAGGAAATCGCGGGGCTGCGGCAGCAAGCAGCTCAGTCCAATGCAGATCGGGCTCAGGCGGAAAAACACCTCGCGCTCGCGCGCGGCTTGTTGCGGGCAGGTGTAGTCGCTCACCGGATTGCGATAGATGCCGTCGGCCAAGGCCGTGCTGCGGCCTTCGAGATGGGCAAGCAGCTTCCGGGCCTGTTCCACCTGATCCTGGTGCAGCATTCCCGATTCCTCCCCAGGGTGCTGGCTCGGCGCGGGCCGCCGGCCTCCCCAAAGACTTCATCATAGGCGGTTCGCCAGCGCGATTAGAAGGGGGACGACATCGGCGCCGAGACGGAAGGTAGCCGATGAGCTACGCTTGACCGATCGGGCCGTCCGCGGGCATGGCGACGCAATCGAAGGCAGAGGGAAGCGATGACCTGGAAGCCGATATCGGCCGACTCGCATGTCACAGAGCCGCCGAACTGCTATGTCGACTATATCGAGCCCAAGTACCGCGAGCGTGCGCCGCGCGTGGCGCATTCGGAGCAGCACGGAGACGTTTTCGTCATCGAGGGCCTCGAGCAGCCCATTCCCATGGGCCTGGTGGCCGCCGCCGGCAAGGATCCGCGCGCGCTGCGCTGGGGCGGGGCCAAATTCGCCGAGCTGCACCGCGGCGGCTGGGACCCGATCGCTCGCCTTGCCGACCAGGACCGCGATGGGATCGCCGCCGAGCTGCTCTATCCGACCGTTGGCATGATGCTCTGCAATCACGCCGATTTCGATTACAAACAGGCCTGCTTTGCGGCCTATAACCGCTGGCTCCAGGAGTATTGCGCGGCAGCGCCCCTGCGCCTCTTCGGCCACGCCCAGACGGCGATGCGCTCGGTCGAGGAAGGAATTGCCGATCTCGAGCGGGCGAAGGCGATGGGTTTCGTTGGCGTCATGATGCCGGGCGATCCCCAGCTCGAGGATTACGACCACCCGATCTATGATCCCTTCTACGAGGCGGCCGTCGCCCTCGACCTGCCGCTTTCCTTCCACATCCTGACCTCGCGCGCCGATCAGCTGAAGGCGCGGCGCGGCCCCCGCATCAACAGCTTCCAGGCGATCATCCGCGGCTGTCAGGACATCATCGGCACCTTCATTTTTGGCCACGTCTTCGAGCGTCATCCGCGCCTCAAGCTGGTTTGCGTCGAGGCCGATGCCGGCTGGGCGCCGCATTTCATGTATCGCATGGACCATGCCTATAAGCGCCACCGCTATTGGCTGAAATGCGAGGCGATGGAGCGTCTGCCCAGCGAGTATTTCGCCGAGAACGTCTACCTCACCTTTCAGGACGATTGGACCGCCTTCGACGCGGTGAAACGGTGCAATCCGCAGCGTTTGATGTGGGCCAACGATTTCCCGCACAGCGACTCGACCTGGCCCTGGAGCCAGGAAATGCTCGCGGAGCACACGCGCGAGCTCACCGCCGCGCAGAGGCGCTGGATCCTGTGCGACAACGTCGTCGCGCTCTACCACCTCGAGGGGCGCCTCCCGCCGCAGTAGCCAGCGGCGCGGCAAGGGAAGGGAGCGCGTGCCCCGGGGGGCACGCGCTCCGTTTACTCCCGCCGCTTTGGGCCGGACATCAGCCGCGCCAGAACGGCTTGCCGGCCTCTTGGCGAGCATCGAGCGAGGTGAGGCCGATGTCGCGCAAGTCGCGCTCGCTCATCGCCGACAGCCATCGCCGCTCCTCGGCGCGGCGGCGCCACAGCGCGATCAGCTGAACGCTGTGGTGCCACCAGGACACGCCTGTTTCTCGCATCGGCAGGGTTGCTGCGGGAGTGACGGTCTTCATGACGCTCGTTCCTCGCTCAAGGAAAGACGCAGCAATCGCCGAGCCCGATGATCGGCGCGCCGGCCTCCAGCACGATGGCGGCTTCGATGGCAGCGACGGCGATGAAGAGAGTTGCGGCGAGCCACCATCCGGGTAGGATGGCGCGGCGGCTTTGCGCCCGACGGGCTGGTGCCGGCGGGGCGTGATGCCAGCGGCGTCGCTGCAACGTGGGCTCGATCTGAAAAGGGATCATGGTTCACCTCCATGCGAGGGCATTTGGCGGCCGGGAGGTGGAAGATTAATCGTGGCTGCGGTAATGTATTTCATCACCATTTGTGATGAAACATGCTCGATCTCAGGGCTTTGGCGATCTTCGTGAAGGTGGGCGAGCGACGGAGCTTCATCCGCGCCGCGCGCGACCTCGGCATCACCCAGTCCGGCGTCAGCAACGCCATAAACCGGCTCGAGGACCAGCTCGGCCTTCGCCTCCTGGCGCGCACCACCAGGAGCGTCGCCCTGACCGAGGATGGCGCCGCCTTCTTCGAGCGCTGCCGGCGCATTCTTGCCGATCTCGACGAGGCGGAGCAGGTGTTGACGCAAGCCCGCCTGGCGCCACGCGGCACGCTGCGCGTCGACCTGCCGGTGACCTTTGGGCGCATCAAGGTGGTGCCGCTGCTCGGCGCCTTTGAGGCGCAATTCCCCGAGCTTCAGCTCGATGTCACGCTCACCGATCGCTACGTCGATCTCGTCGAGGAGGGCATCGACGTGACCGTGCGCATCGGCGATTTGCGGGATTCAAGCCTGATCGCGCGCCGGCTCGGCGAGAGCCAGCTCCGCATCACCGGCTCCCCCGACTATTTCCGGCGCCATGGGCGGCCCGAGACACCCGAGGACCTCGCGCACCATCGCTGTCTTCCTTTCACCATTCGCGACACGCGGGCCGTGCGCGACTGGTACCTGCGCCGCCACGGCGCCGACCTGCCCTTCACCCCCCGAGCGACAATGAGCTTCAACGACGGCAGCGCCGTCGTCGCCGCGGCTTGCGCCGGCTTCGGTCTCATCCAGATGAACGACTACACCACCGATGACGCGGTTGCCGCGGGCGACCTCGAGCCGGTGCTCGATGCCTGCAATCCGAGCCCCACGCCCATCTGGGTGGTCTATCCCGCCGCGCGCCATCTTTCGCCCAAGGTGCGCGCCTTCGCCGATTTCATGGCAGCGCAACTGCGGGCGCCGGCCGTCAAGCGCGGCAAAGCTTCTCCAGCGCGCTGACCACGGCGCCGTCGACCGCGAGTCCCTCGCGGAGCGCGCGCTCGCGGTGGCGGGCGCTGTGCTCGCCGGGGATGCGGATGTCGTCGACCCCCTTCGCCCGCGGATTGGCTTTGACCCGGGCGATGAGCGCGGCAACCTCGCGTTTCGCCTGCTCCGCAGGGATCAGCAGGTCGGGCTTGAAGGCGATGAAGAGATAACCATTGTCACCGTCGACATCCCGGCCCGAGCCGGCGAGCACGCCCAGCGCCTGCACGATGAGCCCGAGGCCGAAGCCCTTATGGTCGCCGAAGGCAAGAGCGCGCCTTGCCGCGCCAGCGTCGGATCTCGCGTCGGCTCGCCCGCAGGACCCAGCGCCACGCCCTCGGGCAAGGTTTGGCCGAGCCGCTCCCGCAGCATCAACTCGGTCATCATGAAGGCCGAGGTACCCATGTCGAAGACAAGCGCGCCGTCCTCGGTCGGAAGGGCAAACGCGATCGGGTTGGTGCCCAGCGCCGGCCGCGTGCCGCCCAGCGGCGCCACCATGCGCGTACTGCTGGCGGTGTGGATCGCCACCAATCCGGCGCGCGCGATCATCTCGACGTAATAGGCGCTCCGGCCGCTGACCCAGCTATTGGTGACGCCGACCAGCGCCATGCCGAGCGTTTCCGCTTTCGCGATCGCCGCCTTGGCCGCGTGATAGAGCGCCAGCATGCCGACGGCGTTGCCGGCATCATAGAGGAGCGAGACGCTGGTTTCGCGCAGCACCGTCATGGGCCGGCGCGGCATGGCGAAACGGGCATGCTCGGGAATGTTGAGAAGCTTCGCGAGACCCGAATACTCGTAGCCGCAGAGGGCGGCATCGATCACGTGGTCGGTGATGATGGCCGCTTCTTCCGCGTCATAGCCGATGCCGCGCATGGCGCGCTCGCCGAGACTGCGCGCCTCGGCGACGCTCAAACGCATCCGCTCGCTCGCCATCCTCTTCCTCCTATCGCCCGGGCACGCCCTTCGTCGTCGAGTATTCGAAATGGAGCGCCTCGCCCGGGCGGACCAAGGGGAAGATCGCATGCGCCGCCAGCGCCGCCTCGGCAAAGCCGGAAAGAATGAGTTTCAGCTTTCCCGGGTAATGGGCGACGTCGCCGATGGCGAAGACGCTGGGCAGCGAGCTCCGGCTGGTGGCGGGATCGACGATAACGTGATGACGCTCGAGCGCCAGCCCCCACTCGGCGATCGGACCGAGATTCATCGAGAGACCGAAGAACGGCAGCAGCACATCGGCGGCCAGCCGCCGCGTCCTGCCCTCGAGATCGGCGACGATGACGGCTGCGAGCGCGCCGTCCTCGCCTTCGAGCGCGTGCAGCTGGTAGGGCGTAACCAGCTCGATCGCGCCGCTCGCCGCCAGCTGTTGTAGTCGCGTCGCCGCTTCGGGGGCGGCGCGGAACTTGGCGCGTCGGTGGACCACTATCACCTCCGCTGCAACCTCGGCCAAAGACAGCGCCCAGTCGACCGCGCTGTCGCCGCCGCCGGCGATGACGACGCGCTTGCCGCGGAAATCCTCGCGCCGCTTCACCAGATAGAAGACGCTCTTGCCCTCGAAGCGCTCGATGCCGGCGAGCGGCGGACGGTTCGGACCGAAGGCGCCGACGCCGGCGGCGATGATGACGGCGCGCGCCTCGATCACCGTGCCCAGCGAGGTCTCCAGCCGCAACCCGCCTTGCGGCAGCGCGGCCAGGCGCTCCACCTGCTGGGCCAGGTGATACGTCGGATGGAAGGGCGCCGCCTGCTCGGCGAGCTTGTCGATGAGCGCCGCGGCGTCGATGCGCGGGTGCCCGGGAATGTCGTAGATCGGCTTCTCCGGATAAAGCGCGGCGCATTGGCCTCCCAGCATGTCGAGCGCGTCGACGACTTGCGCGCGCATCCCCAGCATGCCGCATTCGAACACGGCAAAGAGCCCGACCGGCCCTGCGCCGATGATCGCGACATCCCCGCGGTGCAGCTCGCCCGACATCGCAGCTCCTCTGCCGATAGGCCGCTACCATGCGCGGGACCGCCCGGCGGCGCAACCCGTCCGGCACCGTTAAGATCGCAGCGAGGCCGTGAGGCAATGAGAGACCGATGCGCTCGACCGCGCCGCCGGAACGAGATAAAACGCGCCTCGTGGATGCTCCTCTCCTGGATCTCGATCTGCCCGACGAAGCCGCTACCGCCGGCCTCGCCGCGCGGCTGGCGTCGCGTGCCGAGGCGGGCGACGTGATCGGCCTGGCAGGCGACCTCGGTAGCGGCAAGACCACCTTCGCGCGCGCCTTCATCCGGGCGCTGGGCGACGGCAGCGAGGAAGTGCCGAGCCCAACCTTCACTCTGGTCGAGATCTACGCCTTCGCCGGCCACCCGCCCGTCTGGCATTTCGACCTCTATCGTCTGAGCACGCCAGCCGAGGCGCACGAGCTCGGCCTCGAGGACGCGTTTGCCGAAGGCATCAGCCTCATCGAATGGCCGGAGCGGCTTGGTCCCTTGCTGCCGCCGGAGCATCTCCTGCTGGCGCTCGCCGAAGGTCGCTCGCCCGACGCCCGGCGGGCGCGACTCTCCGGCACGCCGCGATGGGCCCGGCGACTCGCGGGGATTGCCGATGGCTGACCGGGCAGCGCTCATCGCCGGATTTCTCGCCGCCTCCGGCTGGGGCGCGGCGGCTCGCCGGCGGCTCGCCGGCGACGCCTCGTTCCGCCGCTACGATCGTCTGGAGCAGGAAGGGCGCCGCATCGTGCTGATGGATGCCCCGCCGCCACAGGAGGACGTGCGGCCCTTCCTCGCCGTGGCCCGCCTCTTGCGATCGCTCGGCCTCAGCGCGCCCGAGATCCTCGCCGAGGACGTTGGCGCGGGCCTGCTGTTGCTTGAGGATTTCGGCGACGCCACCTACACGCGCCTTCTCTCCCAAGGTGCCGCCGAGGCGCCGCTTTACGCACTGGCGATCGACGTGCTGATCGCTCTCCATCGTCGCTGGGAGCCCGGAGCGGCGCCGATGCCCCCTTATGACGACCAGCGGCTTCTCGCCGAGGCGGCGCTGCTCGTCGACTGGTACCTGCCGGCGGTCACCGGGGATCCCACCGATCCCGCGCTCCGCGCCGAGTATCTGGCGCTCTGGCAGGGCCTGCTGAGTGCGGCGCGCGGCGTGTCGTCGACGCTGGTGCTGCGCGACTATCACGTCGACAATCTCATGCTGCTCGAAGGCCGCGTGGGCATCGCCGCCTGCGGTTTGCTCGACTTCCAGGATGCGGTCATCGGCCCGCGCAGCTACGACCTCGTCTCGCTGCTCGAGGATGCGCGGCGCGACGTGTCGCCGGAGCTCGCGGCAGAGATGCTCGAGCGCTATCTCGCCGCCTTTCCCGAGCTCGACCGCGACGCTTTCGCCGCCTCCTATGCCATCCTCGGCGCGCAGCGCAACTGCAAGATCGTCGGCATCTTCACCCGGCTCGACCGCCGCGACGGCAAGCCGATCTACCTGCGCCACATCCCGCGCGTCTGGCGCCTCATCGGGCAGGATCTGCGCCACCCCGCGCTGGCGCCGATGGCGGCGTGGCTCGACCGCCACATTCCCCCGGCGCTGCGTCGCAATCCCGAGGAGCGAGCACCATGATGGCACCAAAGACCGGCATGGTGCTCGCCGCCGGCCTCGGCCTCCGCATGCGCCCCATCACCGAGCGCTTGCCGAAGCCGTTGGTGCCGCTGGTGGGGCGCCCGCTCGTCGACCACGTGCTCGACCGCTTCGCGGCGGCCGGCGTCGAGCGCGCCGTCGTCAATGTCCATTACCTGGCGGCGCAGGTCGAGCGCCACCTCGCCCAGCGTCAAGCGCCGACCGTCACGCTCTCGCGCGAGAACGAGCTTCTGGAGACGGGTGGCGGTGTGCTGAAGGCGCTGCCGCTCCTCGACGATGTCTTCTACGTCGTCAACAGCGATATCTTCTGGCTCGACGGCAAGACGCCGGCGCTGTTGCGTCTGGCGCGCGCCTTCGATCCCGACCGCCACGACGCGCTCTTGCTGTTGCAGCGGACGATCTCGGCCGTGGGTTATGACGGTCGGGGTGACTTCATGCTCGACTCGCTGGGCCGCATGCGCCGGCGCGGCGAGCGCGAGATAGCGCCCCATCTCTTCGCCGGCATTCAGCTTCTCTCGAAGCGCCTCTTTGCCGGCGCCAGTCCCGGCAAATTCTCGCTCAACCCGCTCTACGACCGCGCCATCGCCGCGGATCGCCTCGCCGCCATCGTCCATGACGGCGAGTGGTATCACATCGGCACTCCCGAGGGTCTGGCACTCGCGGAGGCGCGGCTCGCCGAGCACGGCGTCGAGCGGTAGAGGAGAGAGCGATGCGACGGAAGCAGGTTCAGTCCTCGGCGATCCGGTCGGTCGGCTATGACGCGCGACGCGAAATTTTCGAGATCGAATTCACCAGTGGCACCCACTATCAGTATGACGAGTTCCCGCAATCCCTCGATGAGGAATTCATGCGGGCGCACTCGAAGGGACAATTTTTTCGCGAAT
>Ga0335081_10009854_pt1 | contig 15398 bp, 11 predicted proteins | sample Lox_Sample_35_FD_206713 | JGI IMG/M metagenome (GOLD analysis project Ga0335081, IMG submission 206713) | Soil microbial communities from Loxahatchee National Wildlife Refuge, Florida, United States - Lox_Sample_3.5 | ecosystem: Environmental > Terrestrial > Soil > Wetlands | place: USA...
CATCCACCACCTCGCGCAACGTCTTCATGCGGACGATCTTCTCCATCGCCGTGCGCACGCTGTCGGTCAGCTCGCCGATATGCTGCTTGCGGAAGGCGCCGAGGATTTCGACCCGCTTGATCGAATCGATGCCGAGATCAGCCTCGATGTTGAGGTCGAGCCCCAGCATCTCAGTCGGATAGCCGGTGCGCTCACTGATCATCGCGACGAGCGCGTCGGCGACGCCCTGCCGGTCGAGCCGCGGCGTCGCCGGCGCATGCCCATTCGTCGCGGGCACGGCCGTGGCTTCCGCCGCGGGCGGCACGGCGGCGTTTATTGATGCTGCGGCCGGTGCTGCAGCGGCGATCGGAGCAGGGTGCGCGGGTGCGGGCTGCCGCGCCGGTGCGCGCAGGTCCGCCGGTGATTGCGGACGAGGCGCGAGCGCGGGAAGCGCAGCGGCGGGCTGAATCGACCGGGCGTCACCGCCGAGGTAGGCGAGCATCACCTGTTGCTGCGTCGCGAGAAAGCGCTCCATCAGGCGCTGATAGCCGATCATCGCTTGAGCGGTGCCGACACGCGGTATGAGCGGCTCACGGGCAGGAGTGCTCGTTGCCGCCGGACCCGGCTCGACCGTGCGCGGCGCTTCGGGTACGGGCCGCGGAGGCTGCGCCGGATGTTGTACCAGCGCCGCGGCGGCGGGCGACGCGGATACAGCGGGCGCTGTGATGGGCGCAAGTTTCGCCGCCGCTGGACGCGCTACCCGCTTCGGTTCGCGCGCCGGGCGGGCATAGGCGCCGTTGACGAGCCACAGAGACGCAGATTGCATCGCCGGCGATGCTGTATCGGCGTTGCGTCCGGCGAACAAGCGCTCGAGCGACAGCGGCACGCCCGCAACCGCAAGCTGGCCCAAAAGGTGCTGAAGCTGTGTGATGCCATGCCGCGATGGCACATCGGATGCGACCGCGAGGTGCGGCTTGCCCTTGAGAATGCGGCCGACCAGGCTGGTTAGGATGCTGCTCGGTCCGACCTCGACGAAAAGCCGTGCGCCGTCCGCGTGCATTGTCTCGATCTCGTCGAGAAACTTGACCGGATTGACGAGGTGGTCGGCAAGCAGGGCGGCGGTCTTTGCCGCATCGTCGGGATATTTCGCAGCCGTGCTGTTGGAGTAGACCGGCATCGACAGCGGCTTGATCGCCACGCCTGCGAGGAACGTCGCAAACCGGTCGCGTGCCGGCGCGACGCAGTGCGAGTGGAATCCGCAAGCGACGCGGATGGGCTTGGCGGAGAGTCCCTTGTCGGTGAGCGTCTGACACGCCCGTTCGACGGCGAGGCGCGATCCCGCAATGACCGTCTGATCGGGCGCGTTGCGGTTGGCGATCGTCACCCCTGACTTCGCGCCGAGCACTTGCTCGACCGCAATCGCGTCGGCGGTGACGGAGGCCATCGTGCCGGGGTCATCGCCGGTCGCCTCGACCATGCAGCGGCCGCGTGCCTCTGAGATTGCGAAAAGCGTTGCTGCATCGAAGGCGCCGGCCTGATGGAGCGCGACGTACTCGCCATAGCTGTGCCCAGCCGCAACGTCAGCGCCGATGCCGAAGCCGGCGAGTAACCGCTCCATTGCCACGCTCGCGGCGCCAATCGCCGGCTGTGCCACGTTCGTCTGCGTCACCGCCGCCTGCTGCGCCGCGCGCTCCTCGTCGGAAAAGGCAGGCGGCGGAAACACGTAGCGGCTCAACGCCTGTGGCAGTTTGCCCTTAAGCGACGCGTCGGCTTCGGCGAAGGCATCGCGCACCTCGTCGAAGTGGAGCGCCAGGTCACGCAGCATGTTCGGATACTGCGCGCCCTGGCCAGGAAAGAGGAACGCCACCTTGTGCGCGTGCGCCGTCCCGGTTGCAAGATAGACGCCGCGCGGATCGATGATGCGCACGATCGTGCCGCCGGCGTCACTCTTGTGTTTGGTGAACGCGTCGATCCGTTGGCCGAGCTCTTCGCGGTTCGCGGCGATGAGAGCGAGGCGTGTCTTGGCCTCGGCCGAGAAGCGCGCGCAGCAGTCGCGCGCGAGGGCCGCGAACGCCGTCGTTTGTGGCGCGGTCTTTAAACGCTCGGCCTGGGCCGCCACGTCCTCGAGCGTCGCGCCGCCGATGAGGAACAGCTCGGACGGGAAGCGCTGACGCAGAACGTGGCGATCAGGATCGCACGAGCCGTCGTCGTGCTCCTCGAGCGCCACGTGGAAATTCGTGCCGCCGAAGCCGAATGCGCTAACGCCGGCGCGGCGCGACGGCGCGTCGGGCGGAGAGATCCAAGGCCTCGTCTCGCTCGCGACGTAGAATGGGCTTTCCGGGAAATTGACCTCGGGATTCGGCTTTTCCACATTGATCGTCGGCGGCAGCACCTTGTGGTAAAGCGCAAGCGCCGCCTTCATCAAGCCGACCGTGCCGGCCGCGCACTTGGTGTGGCCGATCATCGATTTGACCGAACCGATGGCGCAGCCTTGCGTCGTCGCGCCCGCGGGCTCGAACACGGATTTGAGCGTCGTCACCTCGGTGCGGTCACCGACCGTTGTGCCGGTGCCGTGCGCCTCGATGAGACCGACGGTGGCCGGCGAGAAGCCCGCCATCGCGTAGGCCCGCTCCACTGCGAGCGCCTGGCCTTCGGGCCGAGGCGCGGTGAGGCTCTTGTCGCGCCCGTCACTTGATCCGCCGACGCCCTTGATCCGGGCATAAACGCGCGCGCCGTCGCGCACCGCGTCGCCGGCGCGGCGAAGCACAACGATGGCGAGGCCTTCGCTGATGGCGATGCCGTCGGCGCTCGCGTCAAACGTATGGCATTTGCCGCGCGGCGACAGCGCGTGCGTCTTCGAGAAGGCGACAAAGTCGAATGGGTTCTGGAACGCGTCGCAGCCGCCGACGATCACCATGTCGCTCGTGCCGGTGGCGAGCTCCTGGACGGCGAGGCGGACCGCGGCAAGCGAGGAACCACACGCCGCATCGACCGTGAAATTGACGCCGCCCAAGTCGAACCGATTGGCGACGCGGCCTGCCGTTACGTTCATAAGCACGCCGGGAAACGAGTCCTCGGTCCATTCCGGCGTCCGGTCGAACACTTCCGCGGGCGGCTTCTCCATCAGCGCCGGCAGCGATGCGCGCACGGCATAACCCTGGCCCAATGCGCCAGTACCGCCGCCGAGACCGAGAATGACGGAGGTGCGGCGTCGCAGCGCCGCGTCTGCAATCTTGCCGTCCTCGAAGCCCGCGTCGATCAGGGCGGCGCGCACCACTTCGAGCGCCAGAAGCTGCAGCGGCTCGATCGATTTGATGGTGTTCGGCGGAATCCCGTAGCGCAGAGGGTCGAACGGCACGTCGTCGATGAAGCCGCCCCACTTCGAATAAATCTTGTCCTTGGCGTTCGGGTCAGGGTCGTAGTACGGACGCCAGTCCCAGCGATCCTCCGGCACCTCACATACGGCGTCGAGCTTGTCGAGGATGTTTTCCCAGAGCGCCTTGGCATTGCCCGCGCCCGGAAGGATGCAGCCCATGCCGACGATGGCGACGTCAACGGTCGGCTGCGTGGGCACGGATGCAACGTACGTTTCTCGTGGCGCCTCAAGTGCCGCGAGCCGCGCCGCGCCGTCCTCGCAAATCTCCCGGTGCAAGTCTGCGATCGAGCAGATACGGTCGCGCAGCATCGCAACTTGGCCGATCATGTAGAGGCCTTCGCGCCGCTGCGTCTCGAGATCGAGAGTTATGAATTCGGGCGCGCCGGCGCCTCCGTTGGGATTTCGGTCGATGCCCTTGCTCGCGATGCGGAGCCGCCCGACGTTTAGCGCCTCGAGCGTGTCCCGCACATTGTCATGGTTGGCGCCGGCCGCATAAAGCCGGCGCTTCTCGGCAGCGAAGGCGGCAACGAACGCGGTATCGCAGCAGCGCGTGGAGTGGCCTGCACCGCTTTCGAGGAGGGCCGTGCGGTGGCACTTCACCGCTTCCTGTTGGAATGCGGGCACGACCGCGCCGGACGTGACCGCCTCGTGAGTCATCGTGTAGGCGGTGCCGACCAGCACGCCGATCTTGCAGCCGCGCTTCGCCAGAGGGCCGGCAAGCGCCGCCACCATCGTGCTCGACAGTGCGTCGTGGACGCCGCCGGCGAAAAGGACATGCACGTCCTTCGCGCTCTCGACGTCGAGCGACGACAGCAGCACCTCGACCATCTGCTCCCAAAGAACGAAGCTCGTGCGGGGGCCGACATGGCCGCCGCATTCGCGGCCCTCGAACACGAAGCGCCGGCTGCCGCTTTCGAGGAAAAGCTTCAGAAGCCCGGGCGAGGGGACATGGAGGTAGGTCGGGATGCCGACGCGCTCGAGCTCCATCGCCTGCTCCGGCCGGCCCCCGGCAAGGAGGGCGAAAGCGGGCTTGCAGGCGCGCACTTGCGCAAGCTGCTCCTCACGAAGATCGGCCGGAACAAAGCCGAGGATGCCGACGCCCCAAGGACGCCCGTTTAAGAGCGAAGCGCTTTCGCGCAGCAGGCGTTCGACTTCCGGGCCGCGCATCAGGGCCAGCGCCAGAAAAGGCAGAGCGCCGCCTTTTGCCACTTCAAGCGCGAACTCAGCCTTGTCGCTGACCCGCGTCATCGGCCCCTGCGCGATCGGGAAGCGCGTGCCGTGCGCCTTGGCGAGCGGGCCGTCAGGCGCAAGCGCGGCGCAATCCTTGGCATCGGCGATGTGATCCGCGATGGAACGCTCGATCGCGGCCAGAATGCCTGGCACAGTCTTGTGCACGCGCGCTAGGGGCGCAGCGAACGCCGCATCCTGGCCCAGGACCCAGGCAGACGTCTCGATCGCGAAGGGTGTCACCGCGCGTTCGAGGCGCTCGCGCCATTGTGCCGGCGCAGCCGGGTCGGCGCTCAGCGACAGCGCCCGCGCGGCTTCAGCGAGCGCGGCGAAGGGTTTGGCGGTCGGCGCGGCGTAGAAACGGAACGCCGTGCCGAGCTCGTCGCCGAGGCAGGCGGTCTCGCTGCCGTCCATGCGGAGCAGCGCCTTGCGCACGGACTCGGGAAGCTGCGCCTCGCGCGCGAGCAGGAGTTGATCATCGAGGACGATGCCGGCCGCGCCCGCGGCATAGGCGGCGGCCGCCGTGTGGAGCCCGATGCCGCCTTGCGCGTAGATCGGCAGGCGTGTCTCCCGGCACAGCCGCTGCAACAGGATGAAGCTTGGGCACTCGCCGACGCGGCCGCCGGCTTCATGCCCTTTGGCAATGACGCCATCGAAGCCGAGCTCCGCGGCGAGCGCCGCCTCTTTGGGCGACACTGCTTCGAGCAGCAGCCGGGCATGGACCGCGCCCTTACCACGCCAGACCGACGCATGACGCGCCAGCGTTCGGGTTTCGGCGGGCGTAAGGACAAGTGTGCTGAACTGCGAAGCAAGCTCTTGCGGCAGCGCGTCCGCCAGTCGGAGGTCGGTGCCGCGCAGCTTGAGCCCAAGCGTGCCGCTGCTGGCGCGGGCGAAGCGGCGCACCGCGGCCTCGGCGCGCGGGTCGCGAGTGTCGGCGTACTCAAGATCGAGAAGGCCGGTCCAGCCGGCTGACGCCGCGGAAATGGCGATGGACGGATCGAGGTGATTGGCCCAGGTGGCGGCGATCAGCTCGAAGGGCAGACCAACATTCGTTGACACACCACGCTCCCGCTTCTCGACGCGTCCACAGTTCGGCCTGTTTTCGCCGCCCCCGCGTCGACCGTTTGCGGACTGGCACCGCCGGCAGGCTTTCGCCGACGGCACCGCGCTTTTCGGTCATATTTCAGTTTACGTCATCGTAACCTGCTCGGATCACGAAAGCCAACGAACCACGGCTCTAGAGGGTGAGAACTTGCCTCTTTCGCTCAATATCCTGTATGCAAAAATCAGACCAGTTTTCGCAGCTGCACAACCCCCGGAAAATGTGCCCAATTTCAAGATCAATAGCTCCACGTGTAAAATTCTTCGACATCTGGTCCGGCGGGGCTCTCTAACACCGGTCCGGACACAGGAACACCGTTGAGGTTAAGGCGTCTTTTGCCGGAAAAATCGGGGCGGGCGCCGCTTTCCGCGAGGGCCATGCGAGAGCAGGCAGCATCACTCAGGAGTATTGAAAAGCCTTCTACGACCCCGGATGATCGGCAAATAATCCAAAAGAATTATGACATCCGCGTAGGTCCTCACCAATCGGTAAGGGTCCCGCGCGTCCTCGGAGGCGTGCTCTAAAGCTCGAACTGGGTCGCGATGAAATTGGAGGGGTCTTCACGCACGCGCCCAGCCCTATTGAGCGCATCATAGATGCGGGATGCAAGCACCCTGCAGACCGCGAGAAACACGAGGCCCCAGCGCTCCGCGATCGTCATAGCCCCCCGGCGCGGGGCGCCGCTGCGCCGTCCTGCGTGCGTAACTGCAAACAGCGATGGCCGTTTGGTTAACAATGCTCTCGCATTCAACGCATTCTCCCCTTGCGCTTAATGACCTCCTCACTACTCTGCTTGGGCTGGCGATCGGACGCACGGGAGCTCCTTCGAAATGACGGGTGAGCAACACCTCGATTTCGTTACGATTGTCTCCGGTCTTCCGCGCTCCGGTACGTCCATGATGATGCGCATGCTCGAAGCCGGCGGCATGCCGATGGTGGTCGATTACGATCGAAAACCTGATGAAGACAATCCGAACGGCTACTATGAGTTCGAAGCCGTCAAGAAGATGAAAGAGGACGTGTCGTGGATGGGCGGCGCGGTCGGCAAGGCCGTGAAGGCAATCCACGTGCTTCTCTACGATCTTCCCAAGGAATTCCGCTACCGGGTTGTCTTCATGCGACGCGGCTTAAATGAAGTGATCGCATCGCAGAACACGATGTTGCAACGCTCTGGAGCTTCCACGGGCAAGATGGAAACCCAGGTGCTGGCGCGCCACTTCGATACGCAGTTGAAGCAAGTCGACAGCTGGCTGCAACGCCAGCCTCACATGAAGGTTCTCTATGTTGATTACGCAGAAGCCGTGCGAGATCCGCTGACCTACGCGCAGCGGATTTCGGAATTTCTGGGCGGGGCGCTCGATTGGGAGAGGATGGCCGCCACCGTCGACTCAGGACTGTACCGGCAGCGCTCTTCCAGGCCGCCCGGCAGCTGACGGGCGCAAATCAAAGCGAGGGAAGGGAGAGAATTGCAGATGAGCCGAATGATTTTCGTGCTCGGGATTTTCTCGATGTCGGCGGCCCTTGGCGTATTGGGATACCAGTGCCTGACCTATTACTTTTACGGAAGCTGGCCGCCCGTCTCGGCCGGCTATGTCTGGGGACAGGTTTTCGGCAACATCCCCGCACAGGGTCAGGGTTGGGTGAACTACGTGCTCCAATGGCTCGCCAAAGTGCCAGTCGTGGCGCTTGGCCTCGCGCTGGCCTACGTGCTGCTATTTTGCTCAGACATGTTGCGCGGCCGAAACGAACGGCCGGCACGCTGAGCGACGGTCTGCGCGCCAGAGCTTCGCCGCCTCTCGCTCTCGGCCCAACTCACGATTGCGCGGACGACGACCTCAGGGGATCCACGACCAGATTTCTACCATGAAGAAGCGGATTATCATCTGGGTGAATGCTTCCCAGGTGGGCATATAGACGCCAGTCATCTTCGCCCAGCCGTCCATCAACGGGTGAAGACGGCCGCTAGGGTTGGGAAACTCGGCGCGGACCCGGATCACGTTGGTCGAACCGCCGTTGGGATCGGTCTGAGCATCGGGTGCGATAGCCATCACCTTGCCTTGGAACATGTCGGTCGGGTAGCCCCAGGGTCGGGCACGAACACCTCCGCCGATCCGGACGTGATCCAGATCCGTTTCGGGGACATAGACATCGGCCTGAACGGTGCGATGATCCTCGACCGTGAACACCACCGCTCCGTTCGCGTTTGACGGATTGAACCACTGCCCTCGCAGCAGTTGTGGATTGGGCGTGACGACCTCGCCGGCGCTGGTGGCGCGGATCCGGGTCCGCTCGAGCTGGTCTTCGTAATAAGCGACCGCCGCCGTATATTGACGGACCGAGGCGCGGGCGGCTTCGATTTGAGCCGGCGTCGACCCAGCGCGAACTTGGTCGTAATTCGCCCGAGCCACTTCGGCCGCCGCCTTGTCCTGTTCGTACGTCGACAGCACTTGGTCGTAATTTGAGCGCGACACGAAATCCTTCCCCACGAGCGTGGCATAGCGGTCGTATTGTGCCTTGTCATAGGGCAATTTCGCCGCCGCATTCTCGAACTGCTGGCGCGCGAGCTCGACATCCTGGGGGCGCGGCAACTCAAACAGAGTCTGCAAGTTCGCCTTCGCATTCTCGAGCTGAGCCCTTGCGTTCTCAAGGTTGTAGCGCTCGTCCCAATCCGACAACTGGCCCAACAGCTGGCCCGGCTCGACACGCTGACCTTCGTTCACCAGCACTTCTGTAAGTTCGCCTTGGATGCGTGCGTTCACCTGAACCTTGTCGGCGGGCAGGATCGCGAAATTACCCCCAGCCTCATAGGAGTACGGGACAAAAGCGATGGCTATCAAAAGGCCGAGCAGCGTTGCCCATATGATGAGCGGTGTGTTCGAGACCGACCGGTCAGTGCCTACGCGGCGCGCCGGCGCGCCCATCGGCGCGGGTTCCCGCGCTTCGCGAGGCCGGCCGATTGCGGGGCTCAGTGTCTCGATCGTGTCGCCCACAAATCCGTAGGCTGGACGCGTCGCCCCCTCGCTTCTAATCATCCCCCAAATCCAAAGGCGCGTCGCGACGGGCGCGATCGCTAGCAGCGGCAGCGCGATCGACTGCAGCACTGCCACGACCGGCGGCGGATACCACGCCACGCTCGCGATCTCGCCGAGCAGTACGATTGCTCCGGTCGTGGCCTGCAGCCAGAACCCAGACAAGACGACCATGTGGAGGCGATAAGTTCCACCCGCGAGCCACGGGTCGGGTTGGCTGAATGCGGTCGCGAGGAAGCGCCTTCCGTGACTTGGAAGGAATGGCGCCGCGCCGATGAGGAAGCTTGCAAGTCCGAAGAAGCTGATGGCGAGGGCAAATGGCGTGATCACGGGTCCGAGCGCTGCAGACGCAAGGCATGCGGTTCCGCCGACCGCGAAGAGAGCGAGGCCAGCAACACAGGGAGCGGCGACGACGCCGAGCACATGACGTGAAGCCATCGCTCCCCAAGCCGAATCATCGAAAGCGAGACGGGGGAGGAGTCCGGCGCGCAACGAGATGCCGAAGCTCCGGGTCGCGTAACCGAAAAATGACGCGACCACTGCCTGAGCGAGCGGCGGCACGATGGCCGTCACGATCAGGGCCGTCACGACGAGCACCGCGAGCAGTGCCGGATTGAGGCCCGTGAAGGCGGTGCTCACCAGACCAGCTTGCAGCGGCAAAGCCACGGCAACGACGATCAAGAGGGGGAGCAGCATCCAGCGGAAGAAGCGAAGGGGACCGCAAATCCCGTCGAGTACGCGCAGAAGGACCGTGGGATTGCCGAAGCGCACGGCAAATTGAAGCGGAAGAGAGTCGACGTCCGCCCGTTCGTCGATCTCGGCGAGCAATGGGTTGGCCAGTTGCTCCGGCAGAGGCTTGGAGGGTGAAGTGTCCCGAATTGGCTCGATCACCCCGGAGTCGGAGAGCTGCTCGATGAAGCTTTCGAGCTGCTCAGGCGTGAGCGGCGTTCCGAACTTTGCGCCGAATTTCGATTGGATTTCGCCAACGGAGTTGCGCCCGTCGAGCGCGCGCCAAAGGAAATATTCCTTGTCGCCGAACTGCAATACTTCCTTGCCGGCGGTCTTAATAAAGTAGATTTGCTCGCCGCCGTCGCGCTTCGACGAACTCAGGCTGCCGACATGGCGGAAGGGAACGGGAGCGTCGCGGCGCCCGGTCCCGCTTCTTCGCTCGCTCGTGTCGATGGTCATCGGCTACCCCAAGGTACAGGTCCAGACCCTACGGAGGGCCGCGGGACACCTATAGTTAAGACTAGGCCGAACAATACAATTTATACGATTGGGCCTATTTCCGCAATGGCTGCCGCAGGCTCTCCGTTACGACCCTTAATACGCAGAAGGTCCCGTTCAGGATTGATGAGGGCAAAGCCTGCGAGTGCACCGGTACTTACCAAAATGCCGAAGATCAGGAAGCCTCTCCGAAACCCCGCCATCGGGTCGGCGCTGACGTCGACAATGACACCGAGCGCGAGCGGGGTGAGGAGGCCGGCTATCGTAATGATCCCATTGGTCAGGCCGAGGAGGGCACCGCGCTGGCGGACCGGGGAAAGCTCGCCAATGCAGGCTGGCCCCAGGCTAAAGACGATTCCGCCGAGCGCTGTGCTCAACATAACGAGCGCCACAGGTAAGACGTGCCCCGGGGCCAGCGGCAAAGCCATCAGCGCGAGCCCAGCAACGAGAACACAGGCGCACGATACTCCGCCCCGGGCCAATCGACTGGGCACGCCGGCCTGGCGAAGACGATCGGCACCGTACGCGATGAGCGGCGAGGCCACGATCTGGCTAAGCGCCGGCAGCACTACAATCCACCCGGTTTGGGCTATTGAGAAACCCAGAACCTTGGTGAGATAGGACGGAAGCCAGACAACATAAAGCGTCGCCTTGGCATAGGCGACGAACATAACGATCCACACTCCGATCACGCTGCCGGTTGCAAGCATTCGGCGATATGGAATGCGCTCCTCGCCTTCGCCCTCGCCAGCGAAGGGTTGGGCAACGCGTAGGGGTCCCTCCCGGGCAGAGGCTAGCCACAGTGCCGTCCACGCGAAGCCGCAAAGCGCAAGGACAGCGAAGACCGCGTGCCAGGAAAAGGTGACTATGAGAAAGGTCGTAAGCGGCGCCACGATGCCCGCGCCCGCGGACGCGCCGATGACGATGACGCTCGAGGGCAACAGGCGCCGCGCTTCCGGAAACCACTTGTAAGCGGAGTGGAGCGCCACCGGGAACGCCGGGCCTTCCCCTGCTCCCAGCGTCAAGCGCGAGGCATAGAGGGCAGCCAGCGGAACGTTCCACATCAATGGCAACTGCGCCAGCGACCATACGAGCGCCATCGCCGCGATGATCCAGCGGGTCTCGATACGGTTGGCGATGAAACCGACGATCAAGGCCGCGATCGAGAACAATAAGAAAAAGCTGCTGCCGACCGAACCGAATTGCGCGTGCGAGAGATGAAGATCGCGCATGATTGGTATCGCCGCGAGGCCAAGCGCGGCCTTATCGGCGAAATTAATCATCATGAATAGAAAGAGCATAGCGATCGTGAGCCACGCTCGTCGTGAATGCGACATGTCCTCTCGATGCCTCCGCGAATGCAATTAGCGGCCAGCGCGCGCGGCGTCGACAAAAATTGCATGGACCGAGGCGGCAAACAACGACCGCTTCTTGACATTCACGGGCCGAAAGCACACGCTCGGTGCGCTTTCTACGACTATTGAGGCAGAACTTTGCGCACGTTGCTGAGTGCGGCGTTTCTATTGGTTTTGACGGCGGCGGCTTTTGCCGATGGTGTGCCGGCGGATACACAGTCCTTGTCCGCGGAAGCTGCCGCGAAGCGTAACGAGGAGGCGCGCGCAGAACTTGATAGGGCGCGCCAAGCGGTGGCGCGCGAGGATTGGCCGGAGGCGCTGCGCGACTGGAACGACCTCTTTGTTCACGGTAACGCCGAGGCCCCTGTACAGCTCTGCCGGATGTATTTCGATGGTCGCCAAGGAGAATTCAGCGCCAGGCAAACGGTGCAATGGTGCCGCCTCGCAGTCGCGGACAACGACGCCGGCGGGCTTTATCGCATGGGACTGCTTTATCTCGTTGGGCTGGGTGTCGACCGGAATTTCGATCAGGCCCGCGCGATCTGCGCTGCGGCTCGCACGCTAGAACCCGGGCCGGACGTCGCCGCTGGATTCTGCCTTGCCGTCGTGGCGCAGGAGAAAAGCGCTGTTGCACGGGAATCGATGCGCGAACCGCCAGTACCGTCAAGCGGCATCCCCGAGACTGACGTGCACGCACGCGCACCGGCACAGGAATGCGCGGAGACTTTCGCAAGCAACGGCGCGCGGTTCGACTCTGCGCTGGCGGTGAAATGGTGCGGAGAAGCCGCTTCCGCAGGCGATCCGGGAGCGATTTATCGACTCGGCCTGATGAAGCTTATGGGCTTGGGGATGAAACGTGATCTGGCCGCGGCGACGTCGGATTGTGAAAGCGCCCAGGCGCGGAGCGGGGGCCGTCTCTCCGCGGCCTATTGCGTCGCAGCGGCAGCGGCCTTGCGTAACGCTGCACGATCCGCGGCGCTTGGCCGCGAGCTTGGTGATATCGACACGAATCCGGCGATCGGCGGAGCGTTGCCCAAGACGGAAGCCGATCCTTATCTCGCCGACCGATTACTCGACGAGCCGCATCAAGCACCGACCGGATTGCAATATACCTGCCGCGACATGCAGGAATGGGCGTTGTTCGAGGCACCCGACCTGACCATCCTTAATCCTCGCGACAAACTGTTTGGGCGCAAGATCATCGAGTATCAGCCGTCGGATTTCGCAGCGCTCGACCAAGGCGCCGCGGAATGCATCAGTGCTCTCTCCCGGGTCGACGCCGACGGCAAGCTGCGCCACGATCTCGCAACATTCCAGTCGTCGCTCACGGCGCTACGGGCCCGTCGTTCCGCGCTTCTTGCTGAACAATCGAAAAGTGGCACGGTAGAGCGGCGGGTCGCGGACGTGAATCGGCTCGGCAAAGCTGACGTGCTGATCGTTCCGTCGTTCCTGACTGCGCACGAGAACGCGTGTGTCGACCATATTCGTCGCGTTTGGCTTGCGAGCACGGCCGCCACGAAGAAACATCAGGCGCTTGAGATCAGTGACACCGCACTCGCCACGGAGAAGGGTAACTACGTGGTTCGGGGCCATGCGCGCGCCATCGAAACTGACGACGAAAGCCGCGACGTCAAGGCCTACGATCGCTACAGCTGCACGTTCGTCGGACAATCAGGTAAGATTGCGTCTTCCTCGCTCGATGCTTACGAGCCGGCGCCGGCGCAATCTGCCGACGAAGTCCAATGACCATCTTGCGCTATCTTGTGATTGCCGTCGTTTCGATCGCAATCGGGGCTGCGCTTGCGCCGCGCAAAGCATCGGCGCAAACGACTTGCTTCGGAAATTCGAAGGTCATGACCTGCCTCGGTGCGGCCGGCAGCCCGTCGTACCAAGTGAATTGCTTCGGATCGAAAAGCTACCGAACCTGCCAATCGCAAAACGCGCAGTTCTCGCAGTCCGGAACACCGGCGAGCGCCAATGCGCCGAGCTCATCTCCGTCTTTCCAATCGGCGAGCGTCGCCGGCTCTGCGTCATCGCCTTCGGATCCCGCGTTCGGGAAGGCACCGGCCTTGCCGGGCGATCCCGCATTCGGCCCGCCGCCCTCGTCGCCGACGGACCCGGCTTTTATGCAGCCGCCCCAACCACCGCCGAACTATGCCAGTCCTGCTTCTCCCACGAACGCGAGCGTGCCGACAGTAGGCTCAAACGGCATCAGTTCGAGCATTCCAAGCCCATACTTCCTTGTGCCACCACCCACCGTTCGCGAGCCGATGCAGCCGCCGCCGTCGATCAACGTGCCGGTGGTGCCTGCGCCGACGATCGGCCCCTATGTGGCGCCCGTCGGAAACTGAGTCTCAATCGCGATCAGGCGTTGCGGGTTTCGCGCCACAAGGGCCGCGAAGGATCGAAACCGACTCGCGGCGCGCGTGAAGAGTTGCGATTTCGATCATTGCATCTGCATCATACCGTGCCGCGGCTTCTCGATAGAGATGCTGCGCCGCGCTATACGCCGCGCGCTGGTCCGGCCGACGACGATCCACGACCGGCGCCTGGCCTCGAGCGCTGCGCATCAGTCGCGGATTGTGGAGAATTACCAGATCAGGCGGACTCATAGGGAACCCTCTCGTTATTGAGGCGCTCTCAACAAAAGAGCGCTCCTTGCTTGTCACCCCCTCGAATTTCTTCTCATACGAAGCATTGTGCGCACTCATCCCCTCTCGTTCTGGGTCTGCCTAATCTCGGTCACGTGCGCTAAGGTCTGCCGGATCAACGTTGTGGCACAGGGATTCGCGCAAACCCTGCTCGAAAGGACGAGGTGACGATCATGGGAAATCCTCTATCTTCGCGAAGCCACGTGATGAAAAGGCAATCGATTTCGAGGGTCGGACGATGAAACGAACAGCGCTGCTAATCGCCGTCGGTCTTGCACTTGCTGCGCCGATCGCCGCTAATGCCCAGTCGGCCGGCCAGGCGAATGAGGCCGCCCAGGCTCGCGCCGCGTTTCAGAAACTGAGCCCGGACCAGAAGAAAAAGGTCATGGCGCTCGGTCAGCAGATTCAAAAGTTGCGTGAGCAACAATTCGCGATTTTGGGGCTGCCTCCGCCGCAGCGCGGAGCAGGCGCGGGTGCTGAGGGCGGCGGGGGCTTGTGACCCTCAACGACAATCGTAATAGTAGGTCGTGTAGGAATTATCGGACGCAATAGTCGCGTGCGATTGCGTGGCGGCTTTGTCAAACTTGCTGCAATACCGCGTGGCTGTCGGATCCGGGTTCGCGTCGCCTTTCACCTTGTATACGACGCCCGAGGAATCGCCACTTAGCTGCGTGATCGCGCCGCTCGTTGCCTTACTCTTATCGTCGTCTCCCGACAGCGCCTTATAAATGTGACGCGCCGCGAAGAAGCATCCAGTCTGCGAGAGACACAACAAAACGACTAAAACGCGTGTCACTGAGCCGCTCCTCGCGTGACCACCTTGCCGAGGCGGCTGATCGTGGCACGCATACGAACGTCTCACAACGAATTCCGGCACGCGGAGGCGCCCTGTCGATCACGGGCGCAGAGAGTTCCCAATGCTGGTTGAAGGCGGTGCTAACGACGTGCCGCCGGCAGGGCGCACCGAGCCAAATGGTGCGAGCCGGTTTTCGATTCTTATTGTGCCTTGAAGCGTACCGGCCGTCGTGAAGGCCGGACCGAATTCCACGAATTAGGCACTCCGCGTGCCAATCTCGAACCTGTCGCGCCGATAGGCTGAGGCGATCGCAATCATGTCGCTGGCGGACCAAGTGGTCGCAGCCTCGCGATAGGCTTCACGCGCCTTGCGTCGTGCGGCGATATTGGCCTCAATTCGGTCGAAGCTAGTTTCGGCATCGAACGGCATGGGCCACCTCCAAGGGTCTCACCGGCCCCTCGGTTTACGCGCGAATCGTAAATCCTTTCTTGAAAATGGATTGGGTTTTAAGGATTTGGGTCGCTGACGCGGAGCGTGGTGCCACTCGGACGCAAAGCAAACGCCCAAGGCTCGGGAGCTTCCCTCGCGGGGACACCCGAGCCTTGAGTTTCGCCGATGGTTGAGGCTTCGGCTCGTCCGACCTGGCGTGAGGCTGG
>Ga0335081_10009855_pt1 | contig 15398 bp, 10 predicted proteins | sample Lox_Sample_35_FD_206713 | JGI IMG/M metagenome (GOLD analysis project Ga0335081, IMG submission 206713) | Soil microbial communities from Loxahatchee National Wildlife Refuge, Florida, United States - Lox_Sample_3.5 | ecosystem: Environmental > Terrestrial > Soil > Wetlands | place: USA...
CGTCATTGAAATCGATGCGGCGACGAATCGCGGCATCGATGAGATTCGAGAGCTTCGGGAGGCGGCGCGCTACAGGCCGGCTCGCGACCGCTTCAAGATTTACATCCTCGACGAAGCGCACCAGATTACAGATGCTGCCTTTAACGCGCTGTTGAAGACGCTGGAGGAGCCTCCGGATCACATCGTATTCATGCTGGCAACGACGCAGCCAGAGGATATTCCGCAGACGATCCGCTCGCGCTGCCAGCACTTCAGTTTTCGCGCCGTCAAGTTTGATGACATCGTTGGACAGCTGCGCGATCTCGTCGGCCGGGAAAAGATCGAAGCCGACGAGGACGCTCTCGCTCTGCTGGCCGAAGCGGGCGATGGCTCAATGCGCGACGCGCTCTCGATTCTCGATCAGGCGATCGCTTCGTCGACAGGAAAGCTCACGGCGGATTCCGTGCGAAACCTCGTTGGCGCTGCTCCGGCGCACATCCTGGAACAAGTGATGCAGGCGGTATCGGAATCGAAGAGTGATGAAATCCTGCGTCAGGTGGACCATTTGATCGGCGAAGGACACAGTCCGACCCATTTCGCGCGGCAAATGGTGCGATTCCTGCGCAATGCAACGGTGGCGAAAGTGGCAGGGAAAGATTCTTCCCTGCTGCAGATTTCCAGCGAAGAGCGCGAGCGCGTGGCCCGGGTCGCGGAAATGTTTAGCGAAGAAGATCTGACCCGCCATCTGCAGATCATGCTGCGCACGCACGGCGAGCTTGGATACAAGCAGGAACAGCGCTTTCATCTCGAACTGGGGCTGCTGAAGATGGCGCACGCGCAGAAACTGATTCCGATCGAGCAATTGCTGAGCGATGCGGCGCCAGCGTCGTCAAGCGGCGGTGCGCAGAGGCCCCCAGCGCGGCCGGCAATTGTGAGTGGTGCGTCAAGTGAGGCCCGGCGTCCAGAGCCGCCCGCAGCGCGATCGAATTATGTCAGCCCGTTCGCGGCGGACTCGGCGCGGAAAGGAACGCCGCGCCAGGAAGATTCTGCGTCGTTCGTTCCGCCTCCGGGGCCTCGAATCGTTGCCGGATCGAGCCAATCGGAGCCGGTCATTTTGGGCTCGGCAGCACTGGATCGGCGAGATGTGGCGCCGCCAGTGCCGGCGCAGGAAGCCCCCATTCCGCAGCCTGAGCCGAGAGCGGAGGCTGCGGCTTCTCCGGCGGTCTCTTCGGACTCATCGGATCGGGTCGAAAAAGCTCGTACAGCGGTTCTGCAAGCTTTGAGTGACAACAATCAGCGGATTCTCGTGTCGATGCTCTCGGCTGGCGAATGGGGCATCCAAGGGAATGAAGTCGTCATCAAGATCGCTGAATCGCAGACCATCATCGACATGTCGTTGGGAAATGACGCGAAGCGAATCGCGATTGGGGCCGCTAGTGGGGCGCTAGGCCAGGCGATGAAATTGAAGGTAATCCCGGGAGCGAATGTGGCACCGCAGGAAAAGCACAACGAGCCGCGACTGGCGCCGGGGCCTGGAGGACGCGGCCGGGCGGAACAAGATCCCGTGGTGCGGCGCATGCAGGAAAAGTTCGGGGCCGAGATTCGAACGGTAATCGATTACAGAGAGAAAAGATAGTTTCGAGTTTCAGGTTTCAAGTTTCGAGTGAATCCGATTTCGCGCGCGTTGTTTGCGATGATGTTTGCCACTTTGAAATGTTGAAACATTCAAGCCTCGAAACTTGCTTTAGAGGACTTATGGGCGGATTTAATCTTCAAGATCTGATGTCGAAGGCAAAGGCGCAGTACGAAGCCCTGCAAAGAAAGATGCAGGAAACGATTGTCGAGGCTTCGTCGGGCGGAGGCACTGTAACGGCGAAGATGGACGGGCGGAAGCAGTTGTTGAGCCTGCGTATCGAGCCGGAAGCAGTGAAGTCGGGCGATGTCGAAATGCTGCAGGATTTGGTGTTGGCAGCCGTCAACGAGGCCGCGCGAAAAGTCGACTCGCAAATGCAGTCCACCGTCGGCGGCATGCTCGGCGGATTGAACATCCCGGGACTCTAAAGAAAAATTGGGCTCACGACATCGGAACAACCCTGAACTAAAACTTGATGAAAAATTTCTATTATTTCGTGCTCATTCTGATCTTGACCGCGCCGGCTGTGGCGCAAACGCCCTCCGCTTCCAAGAAAGAGGATTCCTTGGCTAATCACGCGACTGGACCGTTCGATGTCTTAGTGACCCGCCAGGATGACAAGGGCGATGACGCAAATCTCGGACGATTCATGCTCGACAAGCAGTATCGCGGCGAACTTCAGGGAACGGGCAAGGGCCAAATGCTGACGGCGGGAACGGCGGTCAAAGGGTCGGGCGCGTACGTGGCGATCGAGAAGTTCACTGGAACACTGAATGGACACGCTGGCAGCTTCGTCCTGCAGCACTCCGGGACAATGACGCAGAATACGCCGCAGTTGACGATCACCATCGTGCCGGATTCGGGCACCGATGAACTGAAGGGGATCAAGGGCAAGATGACGATCAACGTCGCGCCGGATGGAAAACACTCCTACGATCTGGAGTACACCCTTGCGAAGAACGACTGACGATATTTATCGGTTGCGTGATTGAGTCATTGAGCGATTTCACATGTCCAAATTTGCTGAACCGATGTCGCGGCTGATTGACGAGCTGAAGAAGCTCCCGGGCGTGGGCGCCAAGAGCGCTCAGCGGCTAGCATTTCACATTCTGCGTTCGAGCGACGAAGATGCCGAGGCGCTGGCCACGGCCGTCCGGGATGTAAAAGCCAATCTTCGGCTCTGCTCAGTTTGCAACAACATTACGGATGTTGATCCGTGCGCCTACTGCACCAGCGCCACTCGCAACCAGCGGCTTGTCTGCGTAGTGGAAGAGCCGACCAACATTGCTGCGATCGAAAAGACGAAACATTTCAACGGTGTGTTTCATGTGCTGCACGGCGCGATCTCACCCCTACATGGCATAGGACCGGACCAGTTACGGATTTCGAACCTGATCTCTCGTGTCGATTCAGGTAATGTCGATGAAGTTATCGTGGCAACCAATCCGACAGTGGAAGGCGAGGCCACGGCGGTCTACCTGTCGCAGCAACTGAGGCGGACCGGAGTCAAAGTGACGCGGATTGCGATGGGTATTCCGGTGGGCAGTGACATCGAGTATACCGACGAGATCACCATGCTCAAGGCCATGGAAGGCCGACGAGACATGTAGGCAAGTTCCCTGGCTCGGCTAACTTTCCCTGTTCAACAAGTGATGTGGATGTGCAAAGCTTTGCCCCGTTTGCATTCCTGCTCAAGTCTCCTAGCCGACGGTTATTCATTCCAAGCAATAACGAAGCTCTTACTAATCTTTCAGTTACGAGGCAAAGAAACGAACCGAGTTTCAGGAGTTTAGGCTGGAAAGAAAATTGCAAAGATGATCGCGGCGGATTCGTTTCGAGGACGATTCGCCTTCAACTTATGACTGGCCTGCAGGAAGGGATTGCGGCCAGCCGCGCCGTGTGGAGTGTAACCGCATCCAGCTCGGCGCAGGAAAAGCCGGGCCAACCAGCCCGGTTTTCTTTTGCTCGAACGTCTAGACCGTGATTTCCGGTTCGAGGAAACCGTTTCTCTCTTCATCCGCCGCGGTGAGTCCTTCGGGTAGCGTTCCGCGATTGTAGTCGGCCATGCGGTTTTTCCACTTGAGGAAGTCGGTAATGCTCTGCGGTTCAATGCGCACTTCGACGCGGCGCAGGCTGGCCAGCAGCAGATTCATCTCGTAGCGGAATCCACCCGCGGTGCGAAGATTCTTGGCAGATGCATGAAGCATTTCGACGCGGCCGCGCCGGAGTTCGAGCAATCCCCAACCCGCAGGGAGTTCCTCGTTCTTCACCAGTCCCGGTGGAGTCAGGTAGAAACGCTCACTCCCGACGCCCCTTTCGGATTTCTTCCGAAATGGCTTGTCGCGATCGGCAAGGAAATCGGCGCGGGTCACTTTGCATTCCACGAGAACGGAATGACACGCCTGCTTCCAGCCGATGGCATCGGGCACTTCGCCGCTGACGCATGCCTGTTCGGAGAGCACAACTCCGCAGCGGTATCTCCGAAGCCACCGAACCGCAAGTTCCACCAGTTGCACGTGAGTCATGGGATTATCCATCCGGAATTCGTGGCAGAAGCCACTTGGATTTGTACTCTGCGACGAGGCTCTTCGCAAAGTGACTCGCCGGCTTCATTCGGAAATCGCAGTGTTATTCGCGCCCGGGGCGCGAGGCGGAAGCCGGACGCCGAACAGCGGATGCCGGCCTGACGATAATCGGACGGCGCAGCACGGTTTCGAGCAAGTATCGTTCAGCGGCCACCGCTTGTCCCGTCGGAGTTCCGTCGGCATACCCTTCGGCAGCGATGACGAGTGCTTCATCTCTCCCGAGCGAGGCGGGCTTGTGAAGGAATCCATTACTGCGCCGTTTGGTGGCCAGGTTTTCGATCTTGACGCGGCGAACGCGTCCATCGTGCGAGGAATCGAGAGCGTTGGCCAATCGAAGGACGGCTGCGAGACGGATCACAGATTTTTGTTGTTCGGGAAGCAGGTCACGAAGAAGGCTATGGCTGCGGGCGGGGAGCGCTCCGCAATGAAAACGGGCAATCACGGCGGCCTGCTGCATCACACCTTCATTCCAGCCCAAAGGAGTTCCGTGCTTCTTAATCAGGTCAAACGAATCTTTCTGATGTCCCTTGTTGCCTTTCGCTTTTCCGACATCGTGCAGCAACGCCGCAACGTAGAGTGCGGAACGTGGATTAAAAGCAGCACCTTTGGGGCCTACTGAAGGATCCGTCGGCTTTGGGGGGAATAATCCGACGGAAGTTATCCCGTCGTAAAGCTCCAGCGAGAGGTGAGCTACCCGTTCGGAATGGGCAAAATCGGGATCTAGCTCCTTCGCCCAGAACTTCATTCTTCTCGTCGCAATCTGTTGAATCTGCTTGCCTTGTGGCAGCCCTTTCCGCCAGACCTGCCAGAGTGATTCGGGACCTGTTGTTTTCTGACGATATTCCTCCACGCGCTTTGTTCGTTCCTCCGAGATTCGTTCGTGCCATGACTTCCGGGAAGACTCGTCGGGGAAAATGTGCGAAGAAACCGCCGTCGCCCAGAGAACGTCGAGGTCGTGAACTTCGCCAAGCAAGTCCTGTAGATGCTTAAGATCGTCTCCCCAGAGTCGATGTTCTTCTGGAAGAAAATTTTCAACGATGTATCGAAAGCGCTTGATGCCGATGCGTAACGTATGCAGCGCGACTTGGGAACGGTTGTGCACGGCACGCACGTGCAGCTCGCGAGCTGCAGTCCAGCGCTCAAGCGCCAGATGTTTGAAAAGCAAATTGCCGGGCCGAATGCGAGAGGCCCTGCCGGGCAAGATTCTGCCCCAATGCTTCCATTGCTTGCGGTCAAATTCTTCAAGTGCTGCACGAGCTTCTTGTTGTTGCTCAGACTCACGCATCTTCAGGATGCGCAGCAGGTTCTGGGCGGGCGGTTCAGTCTGCAAAACCGTTGTCGCGAAGTGGCTCGAAGCCAGATCGGCATCTGAGTTCGACTGCGATTCGGATGCTGGCGATGGACTCGGCACATCCTTCTCAAACTTCAGTTTCTTGATCCACTCCATCATGATCTGAACGTCCCGCAATGCGCCCAGCCGCTGGAATAATTGCCGGCCCGCCTTCTTCATGTCCTTCCAGTTGCGGTTGGGATCCATGGCCATCATGCCGTCCGCCATCGAGCGGCAGCGGCGGAGAGAGACGCGCAGATCATGCACTGGATCGGCGCTGAAATCGGCGGCAACGTTGTCGCACTCTTCGAGGACACGCAGCATCCAGTAGCGCAGTCCGGCAGGCTTAGAAGTAGCTTTCACAATGGCGGGTTCAAATTTCCCGCGATCATTCTACTGAAAATCGAAAAGCCAGTTTCATGGGGAGAGGAGAATTCTAAAACCCGGGGTGTACTTTTCAGGAAGCCAACTCAACGGGGCTCCCGGGATCGGGGACCGAGGTTTGAATGGTCGTGGGCAAGGTGACACAAATGCAAGTACCCGGGTTCAGGGATTTGATTTCAAGATGACCGCCAAGTTCGCGCACGCGCTCGCGCATTCCGGTAATACCGACTCCGGCTTTATTGGCCGAAGTTTCGAAGCGTCGCAGCCGCTCTTCTGAAATCCCCTTGCCGTTGTCGGAAATTTCAAGCTGAAACACCTCGTGCGCCCGCGCTAGCCGGACGTTGGCAGCGGTCGCTTCCGAGTGGCGATGGACGTTGGTCAGGCTTTCCTGGAGTACCCGGAAAAGAACCAGTTCGCACTCGCGCGACGGGCGTTCCATCTTGTCAGGAATATCGCAGCGCACTTGAATGCCGCTGCGGCGGGAGAATCCTTCGACGAACCAGCGAGCGGCTGAAGCGACACCCGCCTCGTCGAGAAGCGGAGGATGCAGCAGGTAGGAGGTAGTGCGCACTTCCTGCAGAGCTTCGTCTGCCAAGGCGTCAAGATCGTCGAGAAGCGGTTGCAAAGCGGGCTCCGTGCGATCGAGTTGCCGGATCAGGGCGATCGACATCTTCATGGCCGCCAGAGTCTGGCCGGCGGTGTCGTGCAAATCGCGGGCAATACGGCGCCGCTCTTCGTCCTGCAAGGTCATCAGACGCAAGGAAAGGTGCCGAAGCTGGGATTCGGCCTGCTCCCGGACAGCAATTTCAGATTCCAGCTGCTTGAGTGCTTGAGACAGTGCTGACGTACGTTCGATAACCCGTTGTTCGAGTTCGTCATGAGCCTTGCGGAGTTCGGCTTCGGCACGCTGCCGTTCAGCGGCCTCAGTAGTAAGGGCGTCAATGGTGTTGTTCAGAACGAGCTGCTTGCTGCGATTGGCTTGGCCAAATCCGATCAGTACGGCACTCACGAGCAGGAAGCCGATGACCCCGTGAATCTCCGGGAGGTTAATAAGCCGAAATGAGTAGCGCGGATCGACAAACCAGTAGAAGACTCCCACAAATCCAATTACACCGCTCACAAGCGCCGGTCTCGATCCGCACACAATGGCGCAGTACGCGACCGCGATGTATACCGTCGCATAAAAGGCCACATGGCCAAGCACAGGGTCAAGCAGCCAGCGCAGCAATATGGCGAGGATGCCGGTAAGGACTGCCACGACGTAGCGGCGCGCTACACTTTGAATCGGAATGGGGGTGAGAATTCTCAGGTTTCGCACGCGGTGTGTGCCTGCCAACACAACCTAACCACGAGTATCGTGGGGGAAGACCATCGGCCCCAGGAACATGACGGTAATAATTCCCAGCCTAAGCACAGGAACGAGATACCAGAGACTCTACTTATCCAAGATGCGCAGTCTATGTGCAGAGTTGCAACCCCCAACATGGTTGTCATGCCAAATACGATTCATGTGACATCTGCCTCTCAAATCGCGGTAACGTTTCGCTCACCGGAGATAATCCGTGACATGCGCCTGAGGTCATTGCCGCGTGCGTGTTCCCGTATGCCTGCGAGAGCACGTTCCCAATGTGCTAAATTTAATGAGGTGAGGGCGCGTAGCTCAGGTGGTAGAGCAATGCCCTTTTAAGGCATGGGTCGCAGGTTCGAATCCTGCCGCGCTCACCATGGTTCCCGCAGCGGTCACGACTCTCGTCCTTCGAATTCTGTCTGATCAACCTTCTATTTGCCTGGCTCGGCGATGCCAGAAATTTCCACCATTGCCGCATCATCCGATAACAACAAGAGCAACGTCGCGCATGATGACGTCCTGACGATTGTTGCGATCAGCATTATCGCCGGGATTCTCTGCAACGTTCTGCATGAAGGAATCGGGCACGGGCTGACTGCCCTCCTTTCTGGTGCGAAGTCGGGAATTCTTACGACCGTTGCGTGGTCCAGCGCGCACGACTCTCGCCTGGTGGCAGCGGGCGGCACGCTAGTGAATCTGGCTGCCGGGGCGATTGTCTGGCTCGTGTTGCGGAAATCAGCGAGCCTCTCAGTGTCGATGCGCTACTTCCTGCTAATAAGTTTCGCTTTTAACCTGTTCACCGGGACGGGATATTTCTTCTTTTCCGGGGTCACTGATTTTGGGGATTGGGCGGCTGTGATTCAGGGATTGCATCCGCATTGGGCTTGGCGGATGCTGCTCGCCGTGGGTGGCGCGATTGCATACTTTATTGCCGTTCGTTTGGTTGGTAATGCTTTGGTCCGGTACCTCGGCGTTCCACGAGCGCAGCAGAAGCGCCTCCGCAGACTGACTCTTGTGCCTTATCTCTCGGCGATTGCGCTCGCGAGTGCGGCAGGGGTGCTGAATCCGCTGGGATTACAACTCGTGTGGCAATCGGCCCTGCCTGCAACCGCCGGAGGGCAGAGTGGGTTGCTGTGGTTGCAGTATTACATTCCGAGAGGGGCGCGACCGATTCAGGAAGCGGACACCCTATCTCGAAGTTCCACGTGGATTATCACGAGCGCGATTGTTGCCGTGGCTTACGTGACTATATTGGGGCGCGGCGTGAATATTCATCTGTAGAGCCAAGCGGCTCCGCGGCAATGCCAATCGTTGGGAACTTATTCACAAGGCTGGAGATCGTGCGACTGCGCGATGGCTCGCACTTCGCTTGAGGAAACGCTCCACTCAGGTGACAGAACTGAAGAAAGATGTTTGCACGCGGCTAGGCCACGGCGAGGGGAACGTGGACCAGCGGAAATCGTGCCGTAACTACCGTTCCCTTTCCGTGCGACTGGATGTCGAATTGTCCGTTAAGCTGGCGCACGCGTTCGCGCATGCCTTGAATGCCGACTCCGTATCGCAGGCCTCGCGAGCCATTGCCGTTTGATGCAGGTATTCCCTTCCCTGCGTCGCGAACTTCAAGGAAAACTTCATGTGGCGATCCGACAATTCGAATCGTCGCTTGCTTGCTGCCGGAATGGCGATGAATGTTGGTGAGACATTCCTGAACAATGCGGAAAATGGTGACTTCCATTTCAGGCGAAAGGCGGCCCAAATTCGGAGCGAGATCGAGTTGTACTTCGATTTTACTTCGCTCGGAGAATCCCTCGACATACCAGCGAAGGGCGGACGGCAGTCCAGCTTCGTCTAGCAGAGGTGGATGAAGTAGATAGGAAACCGTGCGCAATTCCTCGGATAGTTGACGGACGAGTTCGAGACTTTCTCGAATGACTCCCGAGAAACCAGAATTGACTTTTTCAGCGTCTTCTTCCAACGGGATGAGATTCATCTGAAGTGCGGCGACGAGTTGACCGGCGCTGTCGTGCAATTCCCGGGCAATGCGGCGGCGCTCCTCGTCCTGCGCGTGCAGAAGCTTGCCCGTGAATTCGCGGACGCGCTCCGCTTCTTCAAAGCGCTTGCGGTCGGTATTGTCAGTATGCGTTCCGATCAGACGGACCGCGATTCCATTCTCGCGGACGATACGGCCATGAGAAAGGATCCATCGGATCTCTCCGTCAGGGCGAACAGCGCGGAACTCGAACTGAAAACGATCCTGGTCTTTCAAGGCGCGACTGAACTCCTCAACCAAGCGACCCGTGTCGTCGGGGTGAAACAGTGCTAGCCATTCTTCGGCAGAGATGTATGTACTCTCAGGGTTGAAGCCATAAAGAGTAGCCATCTGCGAATTCCACTTGCCACGACTGTGTACGACATCCCAATCAAAAATTGCGGTTTTCGACGACTCGAGGGCGAGGGCAAGCTGGGTCTGGCTATCGCGTAACGCAGCCTCAACCCGCTTGCGGTGCGTGATGTCGCGGGCGATCTTGGAAGCCCCGATAATGCGGCCTCGGGAGTCGCGAAGCGGCGAGATCGTGAGCGACACGTTGATCCGCTCGCCGCCTTTGGTGACGCGGACCGTTTCGAAGTGGTCGAGGCGCTCACCCATGCGCAGGCGAGTTAGGATTTTCGACTCTTCCTCCCGCAGTTCGAGGGGGATGATGATCGTGATCGACTGTCCGACGGCCTCTTCGGAAGTAAATCCAAAGATCCGGGTAGCTCCGGCATTCCAACTGTTGATGATCCCATCCAAGTTCTTGGAAATGATCGCGTCATCCGACGATTCGACAATGGCTGCCAGTTTGGCTCGAACCTCGTAAGCTTCACGGCGGACGGTGACTTCCTCGACGATCGAGATGAAGTGTTTCATGCGTCCACTGGAGTCTCGCGCCGAAGAGACAGTGAGATTGACCCACACGGTGGACTTGTCCTTGCGGATGTAGCGCTTCTCCATCGAGAAGGTGGGCAATTCCCCGCGCCGGACTTTTTCGGTTTCGATCAGATCGACAGGCAGATCTTCAGGATGAGTAATCTCCTGAAAAGTCATCTGGAGCAACTCGGCTTCACTGTAGCCCAGGATTTCACAGAGCTTGCGGTTGACCCGAAGCCATCGGCCATCTGGACTGACGTGCGCGACGCCCACGGCGGCCAACTCGAAGGTCGAGCGATAAAGTTGTTCATTTTCTCGAAGCGCCCGTTCGAGCGCGGTGCTGCGCTGCAAGATCTCCTGCACGTCAAGAGGAGCGGCCAGATAAGAGATGGCCGGATCGAAAAACGATTCGTGGTGCGAAACTTTCTCCAAAGCGGTGAAAAGGTTCTGCGAGATCGACGATTTGATCACGTAGCCGCGCGCGCCAGCGTTGAATGCCTGGCGAACCATCTCGGGCGAATCGTGCTGAGTCAAAATGAGCACTTCGCAGCTGGGCAGAACACTGCGCAAGGCTCGAGTGGAATCGAGGCCGTTTAACGCCGGCATGCTGATATCCATGATGACGACGTCAGGCTTAAGCTCGCGGGCCTTTTCGATGGCTTCCTGGCCGTCCCGTGCCTCGCCACAGACCTCCAGGCCAGGATGTCCTGCCAGGAGCGACACTACGCCTCGTCGAACGACATCGTGGTCATCGACTACCAATACCCGCATTCCACTAACCTCATACAAGAAAGCTTCTCGAGCGCGTTCGGCAAGACTCACTGGGGCGCCGATAAGAATGTCGACGAAACACAGATACCGTAGTTTACCGGCCAAATCCGGCGATTCCGAATACAGCGGAAGCTGTAGGACCCGATTTTCGACCATGTGAGGCCTTCGAAGAGCTACCAGGCTAATTCTGCTGAGCATCCTCGAACCATCTTGCGCAAAACGAACATGCACCATAAGATAACTGCGCTGCGATAGCCTCCAGGGCATGATCGGCCAAAACATCTCCCACTACCGGATTCTCGAGAAACTCGGCGGAGGAGGGATGGGTGTCGTCTACAAGGCCGAGGATACAAAGCTGAAGCGCTTCGTTGCTCTAAAGTTCCTTCCTGATGATGTCGCAAAAGATCCGCAGGCGCTGACGCGCTTTCAGCGCGAGGCGCAAGCCGCGTCCGCGCTGAACCATCCCAATATCTGCACTATTTATGAGATCGACGAGTACAACGGGAATGCCTTCATCGCGATGGAGTATCTCGAAGGCCAGACGCTGAAGCATCGGATCAGCGGCCGGCCATTGGATGTGGAGACCCTCCTCGGGATCAGCATCGAGATTTCCGACGCATTGGACGCCGCACACAGCCGAGGGATCATCCATCGCGACATCAAGCCGGCGAACATTTTCATAACCAAGCGCGGGCAGGCGAAGCTGCTGGATTTCGGTTTGGCCAAGCTGGCAGCGAGCACCGAGCATACCGTGACCGCTCCGGAAGGTGCGATGACGAGTCCCGGATCGACGATCGGCACCGTCGCATATATGTCTCCGGAGCAGGTGCGAGCGGAAGAACTCGATCCACGGACGGATTTGTTCGCCTTCGGCGCGGTGATGTACGAAATGGCGGCGGGGCAGATGGCGTTCTCGGGAAGCAGCAACGGAGTGATTTTTGAGGCTATCCTGAATCGTGCGCCGGCTCCACTCGAAAGCCTGAATCCCGCGCTGCCGGAAAAACTCAATGATCTGATCGCGAAGTCGCTCGAGAAGGAGCGCGACATGCGCTATCAGACTGCGGCGGAATTGCGCGGCGATCTGAAACGCATCAAGCGCGGGCTGGAAAGCTCCCGAATTCGAGCTGCGAGCGCGTCGGCAATTTCGGCCGTCTCATCGGCGAAAGTCGCTCCGTCATTGCATTCTCAACCTCTCGCCTCGCCAAAGTCATCGTGGCGTACAGCCGTGTTGGCGGGAGTAGCGTGCCTGCTGATCGGATTCGGCATCGGAGCGTGGCTGCTCAAGGGCTCGGGAGAGCGCGGCTTTGCCTCGTATCATCCGCTGACATTCCGACGCGGAATCGTCCACTCCGCACGCTTTGCGCCGGATGGCAAGACGGTTATTTACAGCGCCGCATGGGAAGGCAAGCCGCTGGACCTTTTCAACACTCGACCCGAGAGTCCTCAATCGCAAGAGATGGAGCCGAAAGGCGGCGACATTCTGGCGGTCTCGGCTTCCGGAGAAATGTTGCTCGCCTTGCACAGCAAGCCGCGAGATTCGTCGTTTCTGTATGCAGGAACCCTGGCGCGAGTTCCATTGGTTGGGGGGGCTCCGCGCGAGATTCTGAATGACGTCGAGTGGGCGGACTGGTCGCCGGACGGGCAGAATGTTGCGATCGTGCATGAAGTCGCCGGACGGAAGAGGCTGGAATTTCCGCTGGGCAAGGTTCTGTATGAGGCAGATGGCTGGATTGGAAACCCACGGTTCGCGCCAGATGGGAAAAGCATTGCGTTTGTAGATCATCCCCAGACCGGAGATGATGGCGGTGCGGTGGCCATTCTGGATCTGAATGGAAAAAAGAAAACCCTGTCTGAGGGATGGGACAGCATACAGGGCTTGGCTTGGTCGCCCGATGCGAGTGAGATCTGGTTCACGGCGACGCACACGGGCGGCGACCGATCGTTGTATGCAACGGATCTTTCGGGCAAGGTAAGGCTGCTGGCGCGGGTTCCGGGTGAGCTGACGATCCTCGATGTTGGAAAAGATGGACACGTGCTGCTGACGCGCGGAAACGATCGCGCCGGAATGATCGGGCAAGGGCCGGGCGAGCCCAAGGAGAAAGATCTTTCGTGGCTGGATTGGTCGGTACCGGGAAGCCTGTCTGTCGATGGAAAGATGATTCTATTCTTCGAATCGGGAGAAGGCGGCGGACCTAAATATGCCGTGTATCTGAGAAACACGGATGGATCTCCGGCGATCCGGTTGGGTGAAGGAACGGGACTATCGCTTTCTCCGGATGGACAGTGGGCTCTGTCGCGGCTGAACATCGTGCCCTCGCCGCTGGTGTTGTATCCGACTGGTGTCGGCGACATGAAGCAGTTGAAGGACGATGGACTGAACCATATTGCAGGCACATTCCTGCCGGATGGAAAAAGATTTGTATTCACGGGCACAGAAGCGGGGCACGGCGCGCGACTCTACCTCGAATCTCTTGATGAGGGTAAACCGCATCCGTTCAGCATGGAGGGGATTGCGTCAGGAATGGTGGTTTCCCGTGACGGAACGATGGTGGCGGCTCGCGGTCCCGATCAGAAAATTTATCTCTTCCCCGTGAACGGCGGAGATGCGAAAGTGGTGGCGAACACTGAGCCCGGAGAGTTTCCCACCGCGTGGTCCGCCGATGGGCGTTCGCTCTTCGTGATTACCCGAGGACAAATTCCAGCGCAGGTCTTTCGGATTGACATAGCGACCGGTCAGAGAACTTTCTGGCGATCGTTTGAACCGGCGGACGCAGCGGGTATCGACACAATCCGCGGTGTCCTGGTTTCAGCTGATGAGAAATCCTATGTCTATGGATACACGCGCACTCTCTCGGATCTGTATCTGGTGGATGGATTGAAGTAAGAAAGAGACATAGAATTCGAGAACTCCGACGAATTTGAATCCATCCAGCTGCCTTGCGTTGCATTCCACTCTATGAACTTGAAGTCGCCAATGCTGATTCTTTTGTGTTCTTTCGCCTGCCTCACCACCGCGGCAAAGCGGGCAGAAAACTACAAGTATTTCCGAATCGGCAATAAGGCCGATGCGCAGACGAAGCCCCAAGCTGGAACAGCGATGATGGGGGGCGGAACGGACATCGATGAAGCCTTTCGGTGGCTTTGTGAAAAAGGAAGCGGCGGCGACTTTCTGATTGTTCGAGCGCGTGGCGACGACGACTACAACTCCTACGTGAATGGTCTGTGCAAGGCGAATTCAGTCGCGACCCTGATCATTCCGGATCGCCAAGCTGCTGGGGATCCCGCCGTTGCAGACATCATCCGCCATGCAGAAGTTTTGTTTATCGCTGGAGGAGATCAGGCCAACTACATCCGCGGCTGGAAAGGAACACCTGTTCAGGAAGCGATCAACGACGACCTCGCGGCCGGCAAGCCGATCGGCGGCACGAGCGCAGGACTCGCGGTCCTCGGAGAGTTCGTCTATGGAGCCTTAGGCGACAAGCCGGACGACAAAGATCTAGCATCGGCTCAGGTACTGGCGGATCCGTATTTCGACCGCGTGACCTTGGTGAGGAATTATCTGAAGGTACCGGGGTCAGAGAACCTCATCACCGACTCGCATTTTGCCAAACGCGACCGCATGGGACGAACGCTGGGATTTCTGGCCCGCATCATGAAAGATGGATGGAGCACCTCTCCGCGAGAAGTAGCGATCGATGAAAGATCGGCCGTGCTGGTCGAAGCGAATGGCGAAGCGACTGTGATCGGGACAGGTCGCGGTGCCTATTTCCTGCGGCCAAGTGAAGCTCCACAAAAGTGCGAAAAAGACACTCCGCTGACCTTTCGCAACATTCGAGTCGATCATGTGCAGTCAGGCGGGCACTGGAGCTTGCATTCCTGGAGCGGAAAGGCGACGACATACACGCTCTCGGTTGTTGACGGCAAAATTCAAAGCACTCAGACTGGCGGTGCGATGTATTAGCTGCTTCCTGGATCGAGGCAGATCCGATTGCGCTATGCTGACAGCTCTCCGCTTAACAATCGCTCGAGTTTGGCTGCCGGAACGCGAACCCCAACGTAGAACTGTCCAAACAGCGCATATACCGCGCTGACTTCATCGAAACGCATTTCATAAATAAGTTTCTTGAAGACCAAAGGATCGTCCGCGAACAGATCGACTCCCCACTCCCAATCGTCGAAACCGATGGAGCCGGTTATGATCTGCCTCACTTCCCCGGCATAACGTCGTCCGACGAGGCCGTGATCGTTCATCTGGCGGGCGCGTTCTTCGATCGGCAATTTGTACCAGTTCTTCTCTTCCCCGCGTCGCCGGTCCATCGGATAAAAGCAGGCGTAACGATTCGGCGGAATGTCAGGATACAGACGCGGGCGCATCGCTTCTTTGTGACGGTTGAGCTTGCATTCGATCTCGGCTTTCCACTGGTCGGAATGCGGCTCAATACCCTGGTCCATAAGTTCCT
>Ga0335081_10009856_pt1 | contig 15398 bp, 9 predicted proteins | sample Lox_Sample_35_FD_206713 | JGI IMG/M metagenome (GOLD analysis project Ga0335081, IMG submission 206713) | Soil microbial communities from Loxahatchee National Wildlife Refuge, Florida, United States - Lox_Sample_3.5 | ecosystem: Environmental > Terrestrial > Soil > Wetlands | place: USA: Florida...
CCCCAAAACGCCGGCGCCGTGCGCATCATCCACGAGAATCAGGCCGTCGCGCGGCAGAATTTTCAAATAAGCTTTGAGCGGTGCGACGGAACCGTCGTGCGCAAACATTCCATCCGTCAAAACGATGGGCCGCGCGCCGGGGCCGCAGCGGGCAACGGCGCGCGCGAAATCGTCCGCGTCGCGGTGCTTGAATTTCAGGACGGGACAATCGAGCTGGACGGCGGCGTCGAGCAGGGCAGGGTGGGCGCGCTCATCCGCGAGCGCGTGGGAAAAATTTCCGGCCAGCGCCTGCGCCACGACCGTGCCGGTCAGGTAACCGCTGGACAATAACAGCGCGTCCTCGACTTTAAAAAAATCCGCGAGCTGCCGCTCGAGCAATTCGTAAATTTTGTGATGCCCGGTGGTGAGGCGCGACGCGGCGACGTTGAGGCCGAATTTTGTCAGGCCGGCGACGGCGGCCTTGAGTACGGTGGGATGGCTGGCAAGCCGGAAGTAGTCGCAGCCCGAAAAATAAACAAATTTCCGGCCGTGCCAGCGGACGAAATTGCGCTCCACTTGTTGCAGCGATTCAAGTCGGGTCATGTTGCGGTTCAAATTTTTCGGAATTGTCTCGTCAACAAATAATTCGTTTCCCTCCCCCCGCGACGAAGGAGCGGGGAGAGAGTCAGGGGCGGGGGCTTTTGATCTTTGAAGAGTGAACCAAGCCTACCTCACCCCGGCCAAAGAATTTGTTTTTGACCCGACCACCCTCATCCGCCCTTCGGGCACCTTCTCCCTCTCCCGAGGGCGAAGGACAATCTCCCCCGCTTCGCGGCGGAGGCGGAGAATGTCGCGGTCGTCCGCTAGGATTGTTTGTCATCCGCATCTTCCCGAAATTATTTTGCGGACGTTGCGGCCTCAGCCGGCGCCGGCAGGTAAATAATGCGTTCGGGTTGTGTGGGCGCATAGGCGTTGCGCTGCGGAATGTCGAGGCGGTTGAACGGCTTGTAATCCTTGATCGCGCCGACGTGGCCGATCTTCACCAGATCGCGCACAACGCCGTGGCCGTTTCTCGTGCAATCGCTGAAATGCGCCTGGCCGTAGCCGATACCATCGCTGGACAGATTGGACGAAAAGTATCTCAGGCCGGTGATTTTGTTCGGGTCGTTCGCATCGTCATGCAGCCAGCCCATGAATATTACCGAATGCCCGCCTGACGGCGTGGTGCTGTAACTCAAGAAATCACCGGGGCGCGCGTCGTCAAAATTGGTTACCGCGGTGCCGAGGCCGTAACCGGCGATGGCGCGCTGTTCGGAGTCGCCCGCGCCTTCGATATACCAGAGTTGCAGCGCGTTGAAGAGGTCGTTGAACGTCATGCCGTTGAAATTGTCCGGATCGAGGCCGTTCTGAATGTTGCGGAGTTTCATGGCGCGCACAAAAACCTCGAACGTGAAGCCGCAGCAATAACTGCAACGCGAGCCGTCGGGATACGCTTTGGCCACGACCATGCCGCGATACCAGAGGTCTTCGGTCACGCCGTTATAAATGTCGTATTCGCGCGGGGTCCAACTGCAATGGTAATGATACGTGCCGTTGGTGGGATACGCGGAAATGACTTTCAGCACAAACGGATTGAGCGAACCTTCCGCGTCATTGGCCACCATGTCCTCGCGGGCATAGGCTTTCGCCAGCGCCTTGTCCACCGGCGAAAAACCGCGTTCATCCACGGGATAAACCCGGGGCGCGTAAGTGTAACGGCGCAGCGACGGGTTGGTTTCGCGGCCGGAAATCGTGTTCGTGGCCGGGGCGACAGAAGCGGCCGGGGGATTGGGCTTGCTGCCAGCGGTGGTTGCGGATTTGCATCCGACCAGACATAGCGACGAAAGCACCGCAGCACCAGCGGCGACGACCTTGGGTGACGAAAGGGATATAATTTTCATGCAAGCATTCTGGCAGTTTTTATTCAAGTTTCAACATTTTGCAGGCCATCAGTTCAGCGGGAAGCCGTGCGCCTCGGCGACGGCTTTGTGTTTCACTTTTCCGTCCATGACATTGATGCCACTGGCCAGCGCGGGTTGGTGCCGGCACGCTTCCGCCAATCCCAGATCCGCCAACGTTTCAATATAGCGATACGTCACGTTCGTCAGCGCCTGCGTTGCGGTGCGCGCGTAAGCTCCGGGCATGTTGGCGACGCAATAATGCGTCACGCCTTCTTCCACGAACACCGGATCGTGATGCGTCGTCGGGTGTGAAGTTTCGGCGCAACCGCCCTGGTCAATGGCGATGTCCACCAGCACGGTGCCGGGGTGCATCTGGCGCAACATGTCGCGCGTGATGAGTTTCGGCGCTTTGGCTCCGGGCACGAGCACCGCGCCGATGAGCAAATCCACTTCCGGCAACAATTCCATCAAGTGCGCCTCGTTTGAATAAAGCGTGTGCGCCGTGTGCAGCGTGATGTCGAGAAAGCGCATCCGTTCCAAATCCACTTCCAGAATGGTCACGTCCGCTCCCAGTCCCTGGGCCATGCGCGCGGCATTGATGCCGGAGGTGCCGCCTCCAAGCACGACGACCTTGCCCGGCAACACGCCCGGCACGCCACCCAGCAACGTGCCGCGGCCGCCGAAATGTTTCGCCAGAAAATAGCCCCCCACCAGCACGCTCATGCGCCCGGCGATTTCGCTCATCGGCTCCAGCAACGGCAGGCGGCGGTTCACTTCGAGGGTTTCGTAGGCGATGCACGTCGCGCCGGATTTCATCAGCGTTTCGGTCAGCGATTTGTCCGCCGCGAGGTGCAGGTAGGTGAAAAGCATCTGGCCGGGCCGAAGCAATTTGAATTCCGGCCGCAACGGCTCCTTCACTTTTACAATCAGGTCCGCCTTTTTAAAAACCGCCGCGGGTGTATTCACGAGCTTCGCCCCGGCCTGCTCGTATTGGGCGTCCGGATAACCCGCGCCCGCGCCCGCGCCGCGCTCGACGACGACTTCGTGTCCACGCCGGACGAGTTGATACGCGCCCGAGGGCAGCAACGCGACGCGATATTCCTGTTCTTTGATTTCTTTGGGAAGGCCGATGATCATAAACGGCGCCACGCTACCACAGCCGCCCGCCAAGTCAATTTTCCAATGTGGCAGGGCGTGTCAGTTTCAACGTTGCGCTGGTTGCCGCCGGCGCGTTAGTTTTTGCCAACGGCATCGTTCATGAAAACAACAATCGGATGGCGCAAACATAAAGGCCGCTGCAAAACGGTTGCCTGGGCGGTTCTCACTTTCTGGCTCGCGACGAACCGGGTCCCGGCGCAAGGAACCAACGGCACCCCGACACTCGCCCGGCTTCAGGGAAAAATCGCCGCGCACCTCGCGCAGCCGCGATTTTCCGGCGCGCTCTGGGGCGTCAAAATCGTTTCGCTCGACACGGGGAAAACTCTTTTTGAATCCCATGCCGACCGGCTGCTGAGTCCGGCGTCCAATTGCAAGATGTTCACCGGGGCGCTCGCGCTCGACCGGTTCGGCGGCGATTACAAAATTTCCACGCCGATTTATGCGACGGCAAAACCCAACCGTTCGGGCACCGTTCACGGTGATTTGATTATCGTCGGCCACGGCGACCCGACCTGGAATGCCCGGCGATTTGGCACCAATTTCCAGGACATTTTCGAACCCTTCGTTTCCGCCCTCACGAACGCCGGCGTGCGGCGCGTGACCGGCGACCTCATCGCTGACGCGACTTTTTTCCGTGGCGAGCCGACGGGTGGCAGCCTGACGATTGACGATTTTCAATACGGCGAGTGCCCTTACATCTCCGCGCTCACGCTCAACGACGGCTGGGCGCAAGCCCGCGTCATGCCCGGCGCGGGCGTGGGCGCGCCGTGCCGGCTGACGATGATGCAGCCGGATGCCGATCAGGATTTCAGCAATTCCACCGTGACAGTTTCGAGCAACGGCACGCGCCACATCGAATACTACATGCCGTTTGGCGAAAAAGTCATTTACGTCTTCGGCCAGTTGCCGCTCGGCGACGCCGGCGAACGACTGGACATCCCGGATTTGGATCCGGCCGCGTGGTTTGGGGTTGCGCTCAAAGACGTGCTGGCGCAGCACGGTATTCAAATCTCCGGCCACGTGCGCAGCATTTCCTGGCCGCAAACTTTCGTCTTGAACACGAATCAAACCGTGAAAATCGGTGAGGTTTTTTCTCCGCCGCTCCGCGAAACAGTTCGCCTTTATATGAAGCCGTCGCAAAATCTGGAAAATGACACGGTGCTCGCGCACGTTGGGGAAACGACGCGCACGTCTCAAACGCCGCCGTGGCGGACGTCCGCAGAACTTGGGCTGGCCGCGCTGCATCGGTTTCTCGTCACGAACGGTTTGCCAGCCAACGAAGTCCATTTCAACGAAGGCTCGGGTCTTTCGAACGACAACCTGACGACGGCAAATTCCATTGTCGCGCTGTTGCAATTTATGGCGACGAACCGCTGGGCGCAGGATTTTGAAAACGCCCTGCCTATTGCGGGCGTGGACGGAACATTGCGCCGCCGGATGACCAATACGCCCGCGGCGGGCAACCTCCGCGCCAAGACCGGCACCTTGCACTGGGCCAATGCGCTTTCAGGTTATGTCACCACGGCAGCAGGAGAAAAACTGGCGTTCAGCCTCATGCTGAACCGCTATCAACCGCCGCCGGACCGCAAACGGACGGATGAGTTGGACGACATCGCGTTGATGCTCGCCGGGTTCACCGGTCGTTCAAACGAATAAGATTCGAGTCACGGCTTCGGCGGACCGGCAGCGAAACAAAAGCGGGTTTGGCGGATTGGGTTGTGTCCTGGTTTGCAATTGCAGGGTTGGCGCCGTGCGCCGATTTCGAGCCGCTGGCTCGACGCGGCAGCAAATCGGGTACACTGCCTGGCTGGCGATTTGCTTGAGTTTTGGCCGCGCTCGTGTTTAATGCATCTAACCTTATGGACGACTACCAGGAAGCTCAAATTCTCGAAGTCTCGCGGCAGTTCCAGATCTACGGCGACTTGCTCCACGCCGAGCCGTGCAAGATTGGTCACATCAACGAAACCTACATCGCTGCCTATAACCAGGGCGGCGTACACGTGCGCTACGTGCATCAGAAGCTCAACACGAAAGTGTTCAAGCATCCGGACGCGGTGATGAGCAACATCGAGCGCGTCACCACGCACCAGCGCCGCCGGCTGGCCGAGGCGGGCGTGAAAGACGTGTCGCGCCGCACGCTCACGGTGATCCCGACGCACGAGGGCCGGACGTATTTCAAGTCGCCTGCCGGCGAGTGCTGGCGCACGTTCGCGTTCGTCGAGCGCGCGCGCACTTACGAAACGGTGGAATCGCCCGTGCAGGCCTATGAGGCGGGCAAAGCCTTCGGACGATTCCAGAGCCTGCTGGTGGACCTGCCCGGGAAGCGGCTGGCGGAAACGATTCCGCATTTCCACAACACGCGCCGGCGCTTTGCCGCACTGCAAAAGGCCATCGGGGAGGACAAGTTCAACCGCGCCGCCGAAGCCAAAAGCGAGATCCAGTTTGCCGGCAAACAGGAGAAGATCGTGGACGTCATCCTGCACGGCCTGGCCAGGGGCAAAATCCCGGAACGCATCACGCACAATGACACCAAGTTCAACAACGTGATGCTGGACATTGAGACCGGCAAAGCCATGTGCGTGGTGGACCTGGACACGGTCATGCCGGGCTGCGTGCTCTACGATTTCGGCGACATGGTGCGCACCGCGACCAGCCCCACGCTGGAGGACGAGCTGGACTTGTCGAAGGTCCAGATGCACATGCCGATGTTCAAGGCGCTGGCCCGGGGTTATCTCGAAGGGGCCGGGCCGTTTCTGACCAGGGCGGAGCGCGAACTTATCGCCTTTTCCGGCAAGCTCATCACCTTCACCATCGGCATCCGGTTTCTCGCGGATTTCCTCAGCGGCGACACTTATTTCCGCGTGCACCGGCCGCGGCACAACCTGGATCGCTGCCGCACGCAATTCCGCTTGATGGAAAGCATCGAGAAGCAGGAAGTAGCGATGCAGAAGTTCGCTGATTCGCTCTGAGGCGGGGCATCACGGCCCGCACTTTCGCACGGCTGGCGGGCTGATCCAGCGGTCGAATCGCAGACGGTAGTCGCCGCTGAAACCTTGACTCGTCGGCGAAGTCGCAGGCGAGACGCCGCTCTTCATCACTCGCCGGGGAGGACGCGCCTCGCCTGCACCAGCGTCCGGATCCAGTTGTCGTCATGGATGGGTGATTCGGGATCAAGGCTGCTGATATGCACCATTTCGGACGAGTGAATGAAGAGCTTGTCCCCGAGATAAATCCCCACGTGCCCGATGCGCTCCGGTGTGCCGCGATGTGCGCGCGACCCGAAGAACAGCAGGTCGCCCTTCTTGAGCTGGCTGAAATCCACCGGCACTGCCACACCTTGCTCCGCCTGCTGGCTGGCATCGCGCATCAACGCGATGCCGTTGAGGAAGAACACCGTCCTGGTGAAGCCGGAGCAGTCAAATCCTTTGGGCGAGTTGCCGCCCCACAGATAAGGGCGGCCGATGAACTCCCGCGCCGTGCGCTCGATGTTCTCGGCCGTGGGCTGCCGCGCCTGCTCCCACGCGACGTAATCCGCGGCGGCCTGCTTCGGCAGAAAACCCGCCCGCGCGTCCGGCAGCTCCACGTTGTACCAGTCGCCTTCCTCGCCCGTCTTTCGCACGAGATCGCACAGCACCACGTCGGACACCGGCTGCGCGTCCGCTTGGGGCCGCTCCCGAATGCACTCCTCGCACGCGGTCACCACCAGTAGCGGCCCGCGGTTCCAGGCCTCAACCCGTTCGCGCGTGCAGCGGACGAACGTCCCTTCCTCCAGCCACGAGAGGTAGCCATCCCCCGACTGGGTGAGATACCACGCAAACGCCGCGTTAGTCGTGCTTTTCCACACGCGGACCGCATCGCCCATCAACACCTGGGTGCCCATCTCCGCCTTGTGCGACGGCAGCACGCGGCCGCTGTTAACGCTCAGGCAGGAGATGCCCCACACCTGATCGCCCAGCTTCTCGTCCGGCAACACCTTGATGTGGTCGGTGACTTTGGCGACGGTGCGTTCCACGGCCCGGACGGTCTCCGTCCTGGCCTCGGCGCAGTCCACTTCGCCCGTAAGGACGAGTTCCAAGCCCCGGCGCTCCACCCCGACGTCGAAGATCCTCAGGCGGTTGTCGGGCGCGTACTTCTGTTTAACCTCCTGAATCACGCGGGAAACGGCAATGTGGCTATCCAGCCCCGGCTTTGGGCTGTTGCCGTCCAAGTGGGCGCATCCACACAGCATTCCCGCCAGCGTCGCGACCTGCAACCCCGAGAGCCAATTTCGTTTCAACACGCCCATGATTTCAACATGAGATTCCAGCCACGAATCCAGTGGGTCGGCTGCGGAGTAAAAACCGCTGCCAGGTTTTCCGGCGCAGCCTCACGGCCCGGAGCGCGCGCGGAAGAAGCGCTGCGAATCGTTGGTCGGCGCGACAAAGTTCCCATCCAATACGCCATTGGTCGCCACGAGATTGGTGAACGCCGTCCAGTCGGTCAGATTCGTGGAGGTTTCAATGACATAAGTCGCGCCGGGCTGCCCGCTCGCCACCAGTTGCAAGCTGCCGCCGGGCTGCAAGCTGATGAGCTGGAATTGCGCCGGTTGCGTCGGAATAATGGAGAGCAGCGCATTGGAACTGGTCACGGAACCGGCGATGTTCGTGGCGACAACGGAATAAACTCCTGCGTTGGCGGCCTGGACATTGGTCAGCGTGAGGCTGGCGCCCGTCATGCCGCTGAGGTTTGTTCCGCTAAACAGCCATTGCAACGCCGGCGTGGGCAGGCCGCTGGCGGTGACGTTGAACGTGGCATTGCTCCCGAATCCCACCCAGACATTTAGCGGTTGCGCCGAGAAAGCGGGCGCGACGGCGGGCACTTCCACGCGCAGATTGTCCACGAGGCCGAAACTCAGGTTCGTGTTGTCGGTGAGCGATGCGAATGGATCCCAGAAGCCGACGAACACATTGCTCGCGGTAAAGGTTGCGTTGGAAATCGTGGCCATCCGGATCCCGTCAATTACCCAATCCACCGTGCTGCCCCGGCGTGAAACCATCACGTCATGCCACGCCAGACCGAACGTGCCGGGGTTCAAGCTTCCGGTCTGTTGAGCGTAATTTGATTGCTGGAGCGCGGGCGCGGACTGGCCGGTCGGAAAGGCCGCCGTGGAATAAGGGCTGGCGTTGTCGAGCGAGCCGGCGGCATAAATGCCGGTGGCGGCATTCTGCCAGTTCCGGCCAATGTAGCCCGAGTAATCGCCGAAGGTGGTCGAGCTGGCGCTCACACCGCCGTCGCCGTCAACGGAAAAATAATATCCGTCCGCGGTCGCGTTGGTGGTCCACTCGGTGCGATCGCCGGCGGTACCGATGCCGCAGGTGAGAAACTCCGTCGAGCTGGCGCCACCGGCAGGCAACGGGCCGTTGACGTTGATCCAGCCGTCGAAATGCACCCGGTAGTCGCCGCTGAAACTTTGGTTCATTGGCGAAATCGAAAGCGCGGCGCAGAGGCCGAGCTTGAGGTTGGCTTTCATCTGCACGCCGAGCGTCGTACCGCCGCTGGTGTGCGGCGCGGGGGGAACTCCGAGCGCGGAATAGTCGTAATCAAACGCGACGGCGGTATCGCTCGAGCTTTGGTTGACCATCCAGTTGGCGGCGGAATTGGTGTCGAAGTTGTCGGAGAAAACCGTGGTTTGGATGGGATAAACCAGCAATGCGACAACGCGGCTGGTGATGCTGCCGGCATAGTTCGTGACGATGACCGCATAATTTCCGCCGTTGGTTGTTTGCGCATTGAGGATGTTGATGGTGGCGTTGGTCGCGCCGGGGACAGGTGCGGCGTTGAGCAGCCACTGGTAACTGAGCGGTGCCGTTCCCAGGGCCAGGGCGGTGAAGCTCGCACTGCCGCCGGAATCCACAACGCGGTCAAGCTGGGACGCCAGGGTGACGCTGGGCGACGCGTTTGTGACAATGACCAGCGCCGCGACCATCTGGTTTGAAGTGCCGTTGAACACGTCCAGGTCCACATTGCTGACGCCCATTATGCCCGGAACTGTCGCAGTCCAGTTGTATTGCCAGACACTCCAGACACCCGATCCCCATATTTCATAACTGGAGCTGGTGCAAGGAGTGGAAGTCCATGGGCTGCCGGTTTGTGGGGGCTGCCCGCTGGGATTGGCGATCCAGGGAAGCCACTGAGCGTCACGGCTGTCAAGATAGCCAGCCTCGCAAGTTGACGTATAGATGATGGGTCTGACCGCGACTCCCGCTGCCGCCGCATCGCTCACGATGTCATTGCACCACTGGTTCGCCCAGTCGGCATAGTTGGTGGCGCCTACCGGGATGTTGTTCGGTGCGGTGAAAGTCTCATAATCAAGCACCGGCTGGACGCTCAAACCGTCGGCCTTGATATAATTCCCAGCCACATTCCAAAAGTGGGTGGCTTCCGCGCTGGGGGTGTTGTTTTCGGGGTGGGCAAAATCATAGGCGCCGATATAAACGCCGGCGGCTTTGGCGTTGACCGCATTGATGGTAAAATCTACGTCGCTGATGGTCACCCCCTCCGTCGCTTTGGCCCAGGCAAAGCTCACGCCGGAATTTTTCACGCTTGTCCAGTTGATGTCTGGACCCTGGTAGGAAGAAACATCAATTCCCAGCGGACGTTGGGCCAAAGCCGGTGTCGCCGACAGTGCCAATCCCAGAACGACCGCTGCTGACGGAAAACGGGAAAAAAATTCAAACGCCGGGGTCAGGCTGAAAATCGTTTGAGGCAACCGGTGGATCCCGCGGCGACGCCAGGCCACAATCCCTTTGCTTGATTTCCCAAGGACACGAACGTTCATAAGGTTTTAATCTACACCAATTGAACAACACTAACACGCTCATCCGCCTTGTCAATCCATTCGCCGCGCAGAAAGTGTCTTGATTTGGCGTAGCGTTGAGCCGTTGGCTCAACCTTTCGAGCCAGAGGCTCGACTCTACAACGGCCAAATCAGGAGAGTTTGCCGCACGCCGTTTTTGCTCGACAGCCGGCCCGGCCAGCGTAAATAAGTCGGCCAAGGCGGCAATTCCGCAACCCGATGACGAGAAGAATATTTACCCGACCGGTCGTGCGCGTTCGCAACGGGCTGTTTTGCCTTTGCGCCGCCGTGGTGTTGCACGCGGCATTCATGGTCCGCGCGATGGATGACCTGGCCGCCCTCCAGACAAATTTTGCGCCGCTGGGACGGTTGATTGTCACCCAATTTCTGACCGCGCCATTCCCGCACCCGGCGCGCGCCGAAGGACACCAATATCACGACCGGTTTTTTTCGGCGGCGGAACATTATTCCGACCGCACGGTGGCGCTCTTCGTTCCGCGGGATTTTCGCGAGACGGGGCGGATTGATTTCATCGTCCATTTTCACGGCTGGAGCAACACGGTAACCGGTGTGCTGGAGCAGTTCAAATTGATCGAGCAACTGGCGGCGAGCGGCAAAAACGCCGTCCTGATCGTGCCGCAAGGCCCGCGCAATGCGCTGGATTCCTTCGGCGGAAAACTGGAGGACACGAACGGGTTCAAGGCTTTCATGGCGGAAGCCGTGGAAAAACTTCGCGCCAGCGGCGCGCTGGCCAGGACTAATTTCGAAATCGGCCGCATCATCCTGTCCGGCCACAGCGGCGGCTATCACGTCATGGCCGCAATCCTGGACCACGGCGGGCTATCGGAAAAAATCCGCGAGGTGTGGCTGTTCGACGCGCTTTACGGGGGCACGGAAAAGTTTGTCGCGTGGCAGAAAGCGGAGAACGGGCGGTTGCTGGACATTTACACCGATCACGGCGGTACAAAGGAAGAAACGGAAAATTTGATGGCGGCATACAGAACCAATGGCGTCAGTTTTTGCGCCGCGGAAGACACAAACACATCGCTGGAAAATTTGCGGACGGACCGGCTCGTTTTCCTGCACACTGACCTCGTTCACGACGATGTGATTGCCAAACGCGGCACGTTTGAGCAATTTCTCAAGTCAAGTTGCCTGGAAAACAAATGAACACCGCACGCCTTGTTGTTTGCCTCTTCGCCGCGCTGCTCGCCGGCTGCCAAACCACACCTATGAAAACCACCGCCTCCCATCGCGCGCCCGTGAAGCTCGGCGTCGAAGTCCTGTTTGCCAAACACCTCGATCTTATTCGCGGCAAGCGCGTCGGCCTGATCACCAATCCCAGCGGCGTGGATTCGCATTTGGAAAGCGACGTGGAACTTTTCCGCGCGAACCCGGACGTGAAGCTGGTTGCGCTTTACGGGCCGGAACACGGCGTGCGTGGCAATGCCCAGGCGGGCCAGTTCGTGGCGTTTTATTTCGACGAACATTACCAACTGCCAGTCTTCAGCCTCTATGGCCAGACGCATAAGCCGCCGGCAGACATGCTGACGAACATAGACGAATACATGCGCTCCTTCGACACGCGCCACGATGGCAAATCGCCCGTCGCCGGGGCGCTGAACGGCATTGACGTGATGGTCTGCGATTTGCAGGACGTGGGCACGCGCGTTTACACCTATATCGCCACAATGGCCTACGCGATGCAGGCGTGCGCGGAAGCGGGCATTCCGTTCATCGTTCTGGATCGGCCCAATCCCGTCAACGGCGTCACCCTGGAAGGCCCGATCCTCGAATATCCGGGACACAGCTCATTCATCGGTCTTTATCCGATTCCGCTGCGGCACGGCATGACGATGGGCGAAATGGCGCGGCTGTTTAATGAAAAATTTCTTCCGCACAAAGCGAACCTGACCGTTGTGCCGATGGAGAACTGGACGCGTGACGAATGGTTTGATGAAACGTCGCTGCCGTGGGTCATGCCCTCGCCGAACCTGCCGACGCTCGATTCCGCCACGGTTTATCCGGGGCAGGTTTTGCTCGAAGGCACGGATTTGTCGGAAGGGCGCGGCACGACCCGGCCGTTTGAAATTTTCGGCGCGCCGTGGATTGATGGTTTCACGCTGGCGAAGGAATTGAACGCGCTCAAGTTGCCGGGCGTGAAATTCCGCGAAATCTGGTTCACGCCGACGTTTTCAAAATTTTCGGGCCAGCTTTGCGGCGGCTGCCAGTTGCACGTCACCGACCGCGCTAAATACAACTCGCTCACGACCACGCTGACGATTTTGGCGGTGGTGAAACAGCTTTACGGCGACAAACTGGAATTTCACGGCAGCTATTTCGACAAGGTGATAGGCACATCCAGCGTGCGCGAGGCGCTCGAACGCGGCGAGCCGGTGGATAAAATCGTCGCCGGTTTCCAGCCGGGCCTGGATGACTTCGCGAAACTGCGCGCGCCATTTTTGTTATACCATTGACAATCGTAGCAGCCGACGTGAGGAGGCTCTGACTTTTCCCAATTATATTTGAGCCTCGTTACCTCGGCTGCTGCAAATCATCAAATTATCAAATGAAGCCAAAAATTTTCTTCGGCCTCGGGCTCGCGCTGATTCTCGCCGCCGGCTGCGCCACGCCGCGCGTGTCCAAAAACGTTTTCCGCCCCGACAAACTCGCCGCCATGGACGCCGCGATCGAGACGGCCATCGCCAGCAACCAATGTCCCGGCGGCGTGCTTTGGTTGGAACACGAGGGCGTGGCTTACCACAAAGCCTATGGGTATCGGGCGCTGGTGCCCGAGCGCGAAACCATGACCGAGGACACAGTTTTCGACATGGCGTCGCTGACGAAAGTCATGGCCACCACACCCGCCGTGATGCTGCTGGTCCAGCGCGGGCAGGTGAAGCTCGACGCGCCGGTGCGGACTTACCTTCCTGAATTTGCCGGCGAGGGCAGGGACCTGGTCACGGTGCGCGAATTGATGACGCATACCTCCGGATTGCCGCCCGACCTCGAAACGCACACCGCCTGGTGCGGGTACGAGACAGCCATCAAAAAAGCCTGTGCCGAAACATTGCAGTCAAAACCGGGCACGGTTTTCAAATACAGCGACATCAATTTCATTCTGTTGGGTGAAATCGTTCAACGGGTGAGCAAGCTGCCGCTGCCCGTTTTCGTTCAGCGCGAAATCTACGGGCCGCTGAAAATGACCAACACCTGCTTTTTGCCGTTGGAACACGGGATTCGACTTTCCCGCATTGCGCCGACGGAAGTTGTGGATGGCAAGCCGTGGCGCGGTGTGGTTCACGACCCGACGGCGCGGCGAATGGGTGGTGTGGCCGGCCATGCCGGGCTTTTTTCGACGGCGTCCGATCTGGCGCGCTACGCGCGCATGATGCTGAATCTGGGCGAACTGGACGGGGTGCGGATTTTCCAGCCGGAGACGGTCGAGGCGATGACGAGCGTGCAGACGCCGCCGGAAATTTCCGCCCGGCGCGGCCTGGGCTGGGACATTGCTTCGCCTTACAGCGGGCCGCGCGGCGACCTGTTTCCGGTCGGCTCGTACGGCCACACCGGCTGGACCGGCGGGTCGTTGTGGATTGATCCGTATTCAAAAACGTTCGTGATTTTTTTATCGAACCGGAACCACCCGACCGAGGCGGGCAATATACTCCCGCTGCGACACAAACTGGGAACGCTGGCCGCCGAGGCGCTGGCAGACTTTGATTTCACCCGCGCGGCGAACTCGCTCGAACGCGCAACCAATTCGGCGTCGGGCCGAAGGTAAAATTTTGAACGCCGGCCGGCCAGACAAACGAATTAACCGGGCGGCAAAAAGGCCCGGGCTTTGGCGGTGCGCCGGTGCGCCATTCATGTAATTCCTTGTGCGAAGCTGGCTTAGGCTCTGCCGGGGTCGAGGTTCATTGCACGCTTACAACGCCAATGATTTTCGCTTATTGACCGGTCACATTTTTTGCATTTTTTTCTTGCATCGGAGATGGGGCGTGCTAAAAATAAATAGCAGTGAGACAAGCCCTGTAATCTTTGAACCGCGGCCACCCCCCAAAAAGGGGGTACTATTTATCTTGAATTAAACCTGGTTACGGGGATAATTAACGAAACTTGAAACGAACGCAGCAGCGGGGTTGACAGGGCGATGGAGAACTCAAAGAACTGAAAACATGTCAAAACGGACTTTTGCGATACTGTAAAAGCCTGGATTAACTGGAAGGAGAAATATGAAAAACATTCACGTTGATAGAAACCTTAGCCGATCGTTTGGTTTGTTGGGAATACCATTGCTTCTCGGCGCAGCCGTGGTCTTGCTCGGTCCCAGGCCTTCGCAGGCTTCACCCTATGCGTCCTGCCTGAGCAACAACGCGGGGACGATTTCATTTATTTTGAATGAAGGTGGCGGCAACGTGACCGTGACTTACGAGGACGGCAGCACGAACGCCAGCTTCGATGGCATCACTACCGGCACAAACGCGTCGGTGGGCGCGCATTCATTCGCTTTGAACGGTCACAACGGCTTTTCCATTTCGGTCACCAAAACCGGCAACGGCATCCCTTCGCTGATCAGCGAGGACACGAATCAATTCAACGTTTGGGCTTCGCCGCGCGGTGTGGACGTAAATAAAAATGCCAAGTACGGCTCCTTGTTCGGGCGCACCTACATTGGCAACAGCGCAGCTGGACTGCCTCTAGCAAGTGAACCTAGCTACTACTTCAAGGGAAAAGGTCTTTATGCCCTCAATGCCGATTTTACCGACGCGTTGGGTCAGGGCACTAACCCTTGGGCCATCGGTACTTTCAATACCGGTAGCGCCAACAGTCCCTGGCGATTGCGCGTGGCCCAGGATAACACGCTCATTGTGAATGATTTAAATGCCGCAACTGCCGCCATTTGGCAATTTGCTCCTGATATGAGTTCATCGAACTTGCTCCTGGCCGGTGTTGGTGTCTCCGCCAATCACGCTAACGAGTGGGGAACGCCATACCTTTCGGGCTCGCTGGCGCAGGGTAATCTAACCCTCTGGGTCGGTGACCCGAACCTGCCTTGTCCGAGTGCGACCACGCGAGGTCCGGGCACTTCGGTCGGGTCTTACAACTGTATTTATCGCTATGATATCGGCGCCCATACCAATGCGCTGCCGTACGCCGGTCTGCCTGATTATGGTTACACCGAGGGGCTGGACGGCATCGCCAACCTGCGAACCGAGTGCGATATTGGTCAGGATGGCAAAATCATCGGCGGTTTCGGGCGGGCCAACCTATCCAACCCCGATATTCAAATTCTTAGTCCCGACGGTTCGACACTGCTTTGGGATTCCTGGGCCGATTCGGGCGAGACCGGTTCCTTTGATCCTTGGAACGGCCTCAACACGGCGGCTGGACAAGTCGGAACTTATTGCGGCGTCCGGGTTTCACCGGATGGGCGCTTGTTCGCCTCGGTGGACACCGGCAACGGCATCACCATGGCGAATCTA
>Ga0335081_10009857_pt1 | contig 15397 bp, 12 predicted proteins | sample Lox_Sample_35_FD_206713 | JGI IMG/M metagenome (GOLD analysis project Ga0335081, IMG submission 206713) | Soil microbial communities from Loxahatchee National Wildlife Refuge, Florida, United States - Lox_Sample_3.5 | ecosystem: Environmental > Terrestrial > Soil > Wetlands | place: USA...
TCCTGCAGCAGGGAGCGGACCGCGTCGGCGATCTCGCGCCGCCCGCCGTACCCGACCGCCACGTTGACGAGCAGGCCGGGATAGTGCGCGGTCGCCTCGGCCGCGTCCTTGAGCACCCGGGCCGTCTCGCTGGGCAGCAGGTCGAGCGCGCCGACCGGGTTCACGTGCCACCGTTCCGCCACCAGGCCCTGCACGGTGTCTTCGATGATCTTCAGCAGCGGCACGAGCTCGCTGGACGGCCGGCTCAGGTTGTCGGTGGAGAGCAGCCACAGGGTGACCACCTCGACGCCGCTCTCGCGGCACCAGTCGAGCAGCTCGAATATCTTGTCCGCGCCCTTGCGGTGGCCGCTGCTGACGTCACGGAACCCGGCTGACCGGGCCCACCGGCGGTTCCCGTCGCACATCACCCCGACGTGGCGCGGGATGGCGTCGGGCGTGAGCGAAGCCTGGAGCCTGCGTTCGTACAGCCGGTAGATCAGGTCACGAACTCCCATGCTGGCGACCTTTCTCATTACCGTGATGATCTGCCAGAAACGTACCCAACGAGGGAAACGCTGCGGTAAACGTCTGAGGTTCCGCCGCCGCACAGCACGGATCAGCCCAGTGACTTGACCAGGGACTCGTCAAGCCCGGGGAACGAGCTGAGGAATTCCCGGCGCTCCCGCTTGAGCCTGGCCACCATCGCCTCGTGCTCGTCCATCCGGCCCTGCCTGGCGTAAAGCCGCCGTGGCTGCAGGATCTCGATGTCCTCCACGCCCGGTATCGCGGCCGCCACCTCGTAGCCGAACTCGGGGTCCCCGGCCCATTCGATGGTGCCCTCGACGATGCCCTGCACGATCGCGGAGGAGCAGGGAATCGTTACCTTCTTGGAACCTGGGTGGTCGTCGCCGCCGCCGATCCGGCCGGTGTTCAGCACGAACGCCTGGACCTTGTGGCTGTCGAGGAGCTCGAGCATCCGGTTGCCCATGTCGGCCATGTCGCGCGGGAAGAACGGGTTGGTGCCGGGGACGCGCAGGAACTTGCCCTCCTCGTCCTTGCCGCCGGCCGAGGTGGACTCGCCGAAATAGTCCGAGTTGAGCACGCGGGTGATGTTGCTGGTGAGGTCCACGGCGATAAGCCGGTCGTTGGGGTAGCCGGGAGCCTCGACGTTCGGCGTGTAGATCACCGTGGTGTCCGGTTCCCACGTGGCGGGGTCGTAGTCCGCGCCGGCCGGGTAGTACAGCTGCTTCTGCATCCCCGCCACGTTGGCGTTGGCCGCCTCCATGATCAGGCGCGCCCGGGTGCGGAACTGCGGATCGGACCCGATATAGCCGTCGACCACCACCATGTGCGACTTCGCGATATGCGCGTCCTGGATCGCGGCCACGCGATCGTATTCGGCCCGGGTAATGGTCTGGCCGCGGGAGTTGGTTGAGTCTTCGACTAGGTAGGTGGACCGGGTGCTGCGGGAGTCGACGCGGGCCTTGACCGCGACGTTTCCGAACTCGGTTACTGAGGCGTTCGGCATTTGTTCTGTCAGTTCGCGCAACCGCGCCGCGGTGGGATTCCACTCCACCCGCGAGCCGTTCACCTGGTACGCCACGTGTCGTTCCTCCTCCTGGCCCTGCACTCCGCGCCCGGACGGGCCCGTTGGGCGGCGCGCGGGGACGCGCGCATCCGGACCAGCATGATTTCGTGGAGTGTACCCGGAATCGGCACGGCTATTACGCCCGGTTTCACGCCGGGAGCACAGGAGTCATGGCCATATGGTATAGACCATATGGCATTTCTAATCGCCTATTAATGCGCTGGTAACCTGGTATGGACCAATGGCCTGGACCAATAAGTCCGGGAAATCAGGCGCTGCCCGGGCCCTGGTCCCGCACTTCCTCGACGTGGCGCAGGGCCGCACGCAGCCGGGACAGCCAGGCATCCGCGTTCTCTCCGGTCAGGCGCACGCACCATGCCAGCGCGTCGCTGCGGCTGCGCGCCACGCCCGCGTCGACGAGCGTGTCGAGGACCTGGCGCTCGGGCTGGCGCAGCCTGGTCATCACCGGGACCGAGAGTGTGGTGAACATCTCAGTCGCGTCCGCGCAGGTGACTCCCCATGACACCTTGCGCCGGAACTTGTGCTCGGCCTCCCGCGCGATCTCGATCCGGCGGCTCCTGGTCTCCTCGCGGAACCTGCGGATCCGGCCCGCCGCGGCCGCGGCGCGCTCGGCATCCGACGCCCCGGCCGTCTCCGGGGCGGGCAGCGCGCCCACGATGGTGATCTCCTCGCGGTCCACCCGGATCTCCGGCGCGGCCGTGAACCAGTCACCGGGCAGCCGGCCGCCGAACCAGCCGCGCACCTCCTCCGCGGCGCCGCCGCGCACCTCCTCCGCGGCGTTGCCGCGGGCCGTTCCGCCCGGCCGGCCGTGACCGGAGGTCGTCTCGCTAGTAGCGTTCTTCCCAGCCGCGTGGTCCGTGGCCGCGGAGTTCCCTTGCCCGGTACTCATGTAATTATGATTACAGGGCTGAACGGGCTGGTCAAACACCGGCGGGTAAAAACGCTCAGTCAACGCACCGGGGCCACGTGCCGGTCACCTGGCTCGCGGCGGCCCCCGGGGCCCGGGCCAGGTCTCAGGCCAGGCCGGCCGCCAGCGCGGCGGCGATCCGCGGGGAGACGCGGATCGCGCCCGCGAACTGGGAATCGAAGCTGGCCGGCACCACCTCGACGTCCATGCCCGGCTGGGGCGCCTGGATCATCCACCCGTTGCCCAGGTAGATGGCGACGTGGGAGATGTAACCGGGGTCGGTGGGGTCGGTGTGGTAGAAGAGCAGGTCGCCGGGCTGCAACTGGCTGACCGGGACGGCGGCCCCGGCCCGGGCCTGGTCGGCCGCCACCCGGGGCATGCTGACTCCGGCCTGGGCAAACGACCACTGGACCAGCCCGGAGCAGTCGAACGCCGAGGGCCCGGCGGCGCCCCACACGTACGGCAGGCCGCGCCTGCTCTCCGCGGCCCGCAGCGCCGTGGTCAGCTGGGCCGCGGTCATGGCGCCGCTGGAGGCGGCGCTCGACGGGGCGATGCCCACCGGGGACGTCCCGCCCGACCGGGTCACCACCGTGACCAGCGGCTCGACGGCCGCTCCCGGCGGCAGGATGCCCTTGATCCGCGCGGCCAGCGAGGCCACGCTGGCCGGGGGCGCGCTGATGACGATCGCGTTCGCCGCGGGCATCCCGAGCGACCTGGCGGTCGCGTCCGAGACCACGGCGTCGACCCCGCCGATCCCGGTGGTGCCGAACGCCACCACCGGCAGCCGCTCCGGCTGGCGGCCGGACACGGTGACCTGTCCGCCGAGGGTGAGCCGGTCCAGGGTGCCCATGGTGTAGGACACCGCGACACCGCCGCCGGCCACGCCCTGCCACAGCGGGTTGGAGGCCGCCATGGACCGCGCGGCGTAGCCGCGGAAGGTGGACGGGTTGACGCCGAGCACGGCGGTGTAGGCGCCGTTGATCTTGACCTTGGCCGCCTCGATCGGCTCGGCGCCGGTGACCGCGGGCTGCCTGGCCACCGCGGCCAGCACCTGACGGGACAGCGAGAACGGCGCGACGACCAGCAGGTCTGCCTGCTTCAGGTCACGTAGCGGGGCGACAGGGACGGGCCGGGCCGGCGGGTCGGACCTGGTTTTGGTGCTCGCCGTGGAAGCACGGGCGACGGGCACCGGGATGGGCCTCCCGCTGCCGTAGGCGGTCCCGCCGAGCATGGGCACGACCGGCCCGTCGCTCTTCCCCGGGGCGGGCCTGGTGCCGGGAACCCCGCCAGGCAGCCCGGTCACTCCCGCTGGCTTGCCGCCCGTCGTCGCCAGCACCACGCCGGTGGCCGTCCCGGCCAGCGCGACCACGACCACCAGAACCGGAACCAGGCGCCGCCGAGACGGTCCCGGGCCGTCGTGCGCGACCCGCCGCCAAAGACGGCGTACAGCGTCCGCGAGCGAGTGCATCGTCCCCAACATATCCCCCCAAGACACCGTACCGGCAGCGGGCCGGGCCCGCTAGGTGGCCGCCGGGCGGGCCAGCGCCTCCCTGAGCTGCTCGGGGGTGGTGACCGGGGCCAGGCACGCGAACTGGCGGCAGACGTACGCGGCCGGGGCGCCGCCGACCAGCCCCCGCCCGGCGAGCAGCGGCACGCCGCCGGGGGAACCGGCGGCCTGGCTGCCGTCGCCGAGGGCGAGCACCGCGCCAGGCGGGCACGCGTGCAGCGCCGTCCGGTGCAGCGCGCGGGTTCGCTCGTCCTCGGGGCGGCCCACCACCGCGATCTCGGACGGCCCGGCCAGCCAGGCCTCGGCCACCGCCAGGCCCGCGCCCGCCGCCCGCGGGTACCGGGCCGCGATGCCGGGGAGCACGCCGAGTGCCGCCCGGGCGGCCTCCCGGTGCCGGGCCGAGCCGGCCAGCGCGGAGTAACTCAGGAGCGCTCCGGCCACGGCGAACGCGCCGGACGGCGTGGCATTGTCGGCCGGGTCGGCCGGGCGGAAGATCAGTGGCTCGTCGTCGTCGGCCGTGTCGAAGAAGCCGCCGTGGCCGTCGCCGAAGGAGCCGAGCGCCACCTCGAGCAGCTGGCCGGCCAGCTCCATCCAGCGGGCCTCGCCCGTCACCCCGGACAGGGTGAGGAATCCCTCGGCGGTGCAGGCGTAATCGTCCAGCGCGCCGGCGGTGTTCCCGGCCGTCCCGTCCCGCGAGGTGCGGGCGAGCCGGCCGCCGGCCAGGTGCACCGCGGCGAGCAGCGAGGCGGCGTCGCGCGCGGCCGCGGTGAGGTCCGGCCGCTCGAGCAGCAGGCCGCATTCGGCCAGCGCCGAGATGGCCAGCCCGTTCCACGCCGCGACCACCTTGTCGTCGCGGCCCGGCCGGACCCGGCCGGCCCGCGCGGCCAGCAGCGCGTCCCGGACCCGGGCGAAACGGCTGGCGTCCGCGGGTTCCGCGCGGCGCTGCAGCACCGAGGCGCCGTGCTCGAAGGTGCCCGCCTCGGTCACGCCGAACACCGCGGCGGCGAACTCGCCGTCCTGGCGTCCGAGCACCGCGGTCAGCTCGGCGGGCCGCCAGGCGTAGAACTTGCCTTCTTCGCCTTCGCTGTCGGCGTCCAGCGACGCCGCCAGCCCGCCGTCGCCGGTCCGCAGCTCGCGCAGCATCCAGTCGCAGGTCTCCTCCGCCACCCGGCGGGCCAGCCCGGAGCCGGTGCGGCGCCACAGGTTCAGGTAGACGCGGGCCAGCAGGGCGTTGTCGTAGAGCATCTTCTCGAAGTGCGGGACCACCCAGCCCGCGTCGGTCGAGTACCGGGCGAACCCGCCGCCGAGCTGGTCGTACATGCCGCCGCGGGCCATCGCCTCGCAGGTGCCCTCGGCCATCCGCAGCGCGGCCGCGGACCCGGTCCGCTGGTGGTGGCGGAGCAGGAATTCCAGCACCATCGACGGCGGGAACTTCGGCGCACCGCCGAACCCGCTCATCGCCGCGTCGTAGTCACGGCCGAGCGCCTGCACCGCCCCGTCGGCGGCCTGGCGGAACGTGTGGTCCGGATCGCCTCCGGCGGCGCGCAGCGCGCGGGCGGTGGCCGCCGCGTTCTCGGTCAGGGCGGCCGCGATCTGCCCGGCCCGGCCGGTCACGTCGGCGCGCTGGCTGCGCCAGGCCCGCGAGATGCTGAGCACCAGTTGCCGGAAGTAGTCCCTGGGGTAGTAGGTGCCGCAGAAGAACGGCTCCTTGTCCGGCGTCATGAACACCGTCATCGGCCAGCCGCCCTGCCCGGTCATCGCCTGGGTCGCGGTCATGTAGACCGCGTCCACGTCGGGCCGCTCCTCCCGGTCCACCTTGACCGCCACCACGTGCTCGTTGAGCAGCGCCGCGGTTTCCGGGTCCTCGAACGACTCGTGGGCCATCACGTGACACCAGTGGCAGGCGGCGTAGCCCACCGACAGCAGGACGGGGATGTCGCGTTCGGCCGCCTCGGCGAAGGCCTGGTCGCACCACGGCCACCAGTCCACCGGGTTGTCCGCGTGCTGGAGCAGGTAGGGACTCGTCGAATCCTTCAGGCGGTTCATTTCTCCCACGCTACGCAGTGTTGGCCCGGGGGGGCGACCCCCCGGAACCCCCCGATTCCCGCTGTGGTGCTCGCCGTAGTATCGCGCGGCCGGAGGGGCCTGAAAGCCCCTCACGGGCCGCGCGATGGCGGCTACGCCGCCGGGCTCGCCGTACGGTCCAGCTGGCGGCGGGCCGTCGCATAGGCGCGGCCGGCCAGGTAGAAGGCGGCGCCGAGGATGCCGACGAAGAAGCCGAGCGGCCAGTCGGACTGGTAGGAGATCGCGATGCCGGCCCAGACGGTGACCAGCGCGATGGCCACGGAGAGGGCCAGCGCGAGCACCGGCCGGGCGGTCAGCGACCTGGCCGCGGCGGCCGGGCCGATCATCAGGCTGAACATCAGCAGCGCGCCGACCACGGGCACGGTCATGCTGGTGGCCAGGGCCATGACGAGCAGGAAGCCGAGTTCCATCCGGCGCGGCGGCACGCCGCGCGCCTCGGCCACCTCCGGCAGCGCCGAGGACAGCATCAGCGGCCGGAACATGACCGCGATCGCGGCCACCGACACCGCGCCGAGCACCAGGATGGGCGGCACCTCCTCCGCGCTGACCCCGAACACCTCGCCGAACAGCAGTGAGTACGCCTCCTGGGAGTACTGGCTGCTCCAGCTGATGAACAGCGCGCCGACGCCGAGCATCATCACGAACGTCAGCGCGGTCGCCACGTCAGGCCGGGACCGGCGGCTCAGTCCCGCGATGCCGAGCGCCCCGGCCACCGAGAACACGGCCAGGCCCGCGAACGGGTTGAGCCCGAGCAGGCTGGCCCCGGCGGCTCCGGCGAACGCGCCGTTGGGGATGGCGTGCGCCGCGAACGTCGACCCGCGCAGCACGGCGAAGAACCCTGTCACCCCGGCGATCACCGCCACCGCCGTCGCCGCGATCCAGGTGTTCAGCATCAGGCCACCGAACATGCGTGCTCCATGTCCTGGTTTTCCCTGGCCACGTCGCGCCGGCCGGAACGGCGCAGGTAGCTGATCAGGTAGCCGCAGGTGATCAGCGTCACCACGAAGAAGCTGACCGGCCAGCCGCGGCCCGCTGGCGGCCAGTAGTAGCTGTCGTAGGCGAGCAGGATGCCGAGCCAGATGGCCGCCACCCCGATGCCCGCCGCCACGGCCGCCGCCCGGACCGGGCCCTTCGCGACGCGCAGCGCGGTGGCAGCCGGGCCGATCAGCAACGCGGTGCTCAGCACGGCGCCGATGATCACCGCGGACAGCGCCACCGAGACGGCCAGCGCCATCAGGAAGGCCGCGCCCACGGCGCGCACCGGCACGCCGCGGGCGGCGGCGATGTCCGGGCTGAGCGAGCTCAGCAGCAGCACCCGGGCCAGCGCCGCCACCGTGCCCAGCGCGAGCAGCGCGGACACGATCAGGGCGGGCACGGTGGAGGAGGTGATGACGAACATCGAGCCGAACAAGATGGTGAACGACGCGCCGGTCGTGGTGCTGTACTCGGTGCCCAGGTACAGGAAGAGGGCGGCCAGGCCGAGGGCGGCGCCGAGCACCACGCCGGTGGCCACGTCCCGGCCGCGGCGGCGCTGGATGCCGATCATCTCCATGAACGCGGCCGCGCCCGCGCCGAAGGCCAGATAGCCCCAGAACTGGTTGACGCCGATCAGGAAGGCGCCGGACCCCCCGGTGGTGGCGATGTCGGAGAGCGAGTGGCCGGCGAAGGACTGGCCGCGCGTCACCGTGAACACGCCCACCACGGCGGAGGTGACGGCGATGACGGTCCCGACGGCCAGCGCGACGTGCACCGGCCCGCTGCCGAAGAAGCCGGGCTCCACGATGTACCTGAGCACGGTCATCCCGCCACGCTCGCGTCCTCGGCGGCGGCCTCGTCCCGGAAAGCCTCCCCGGCCCCTTCCGGGGCGGCTACCACGAGGACCCGCCCGTGCACCCGGATCACGTCGACGTGCTGGCCGTACAGGCGGGACAGGACCTCGGGCCGGACCACCTCGTCGGCGCGGCCCACCGCCACCCGGCCCGCGGCCACGTAGACGATCCGGTCCATCACCGGCATCAGCGGGTTCATGTCGTGCGCCGAGAGCAGCACGGCGATCCCCTCGGCCCGGGCCAGCCGGGCCAGCACCGAGACGATCCCCTGCTCGCTGGAGATGTCCAGGTTGGCCAGCGGCTCGTCGAGCAGCAGCAGCCTCGGGCGGCCGATCAGCGCGTGCGCGATCATCACCCGCTGCTGCTCGCCGCCGGACAGCTCGCCGACCCGCGCGTCGGCGTAGCGCCGCGCGCCGACGGCGGTCAGCATGTCGTCGACCCGCTCGCGGCGGGCCCGGGACGGCAGCCGGATGCCGAACTTGTGCCCGTCGAGCCCGAGCGAGACCACGTCCCTGACCCGCAACGGTATGTCCGGCTCGATGCCCAGCTTCTGCGGCACGTACCCGATCGAGGCGTCCCGCGGCGCCCGCGGCGCGCCGTCGATGAGCACCGAGCCCCGCGTGACGGGCTGCAGGCCGAGGATGATCAGCAGCAATGTGGTCTTGCCCGCCCCGTTCGGCCCGATAAGACCGGTGAACTCCCCGGGCTGGATGCTCAGCGAGACATCCCGGAGGATCTCCCGGCCGCCCAGCCTGACCCCGACCCCGTCCAGCCGGAGCAGCTCGCCGCTCACAGGCGCTCGCTCGAGACGTGATCGGCCACGGCCCGCTGCAGGTCCCGGACCTCGGCCAGCATCCACGACTGGTAGTGGTAGCCGGGCTCGGGCATCGTCTCATACACGCCCACCACCGGGATGCCGCTGGCCCGGGCCAGGGAGATGAAGGACTCGGTGAGCGAGTCCGTCACCTGCTGGTTGTAGAGAAACACCTTCACCTTGTGCTCCGTGAACAGGGCCCGCTGCGCCGCGACGTCCTGCGCCGACGGGTCGGTGCCGTTCATGATGTCGGCCTGGAAGGCCCAGGGCGTGAGGTTGCCGGCGCCGGCCGCCTGCAGCAGGTAGTCCGCCACGGGTTCGGTGGTGGCCACCGGCGTGCCGGGGTATTTCGCTTTGAACGCCGCGAGCGCGCCGGTCCACGCGGCCAGCGAGCGGGTGAACGCGGCCGCGTTGGCCTTGAAGTACCCGGCGTGCGCGGGCTGCAGCGCGGCCAGGCCGACGGCTACGGCCCTGGCCACGGCGGCCATGGTGCCCGGCTTGTACCACAGGTGCGGGTTGGGCGTGCTGTCCGGCAGGCCGAGCAGCTGCTGCACCACGATGACCTTGCGCGAGGAGTCCGGGACCGCGTTCTCGATGGTGTCCATGAACGTGTCGTAGCCCAGGCCGTTCTGCACCACGAGCCGGGCCGCGTTGACCAGGCGGCCGACCGAGGCGCTGGCCTCGAACGTGTGCGGGTCCGCGTTCGGGTTGCTCATGACGGCGCTGGCCTGGACGTACTTCCCGCCGACCTGCTGGATGACGTCCGCGTACTGGTTCTCCGCGCCGACCGCGATGATCGCGCCGGACCCGGGGCCGGACGAGCCCGCCGGCGGGTCAGCCGCTGATGACGGGGAACACGCGGTCGCGATCAGCGCCGCGGCGAGCGGCAATACGGCGGCCAGGGACCTATAGCCGACTCGCATGACCTGCACTCCTAAGCTTCGGGATACGGCCGCGCGTACCCGGGGGCATTTCCTTATGTAGAATGATAACGATTCTCAATTTCGCTTGCAACACGCGGCCGGTATCGCTCATGTTGGCCGGGAGGACGGTGAACGTTGTACGGTGCGACTGTGACGACGCCGCAGCCCGAGGAGCAGGTGCGGGCCAGGCCGGCGCGGGGCACCCGGGTGCGCGGGACCCGGCAGGCGCAGGCCCTGGCCGCCGCGCTGGACCGCCTGCCCGGGTTCGCCAGCGCCCAGGAGATCCACGCGGAACTGCGGCGCAAGGGCGAGCACGTCGGGCTGGCCACCGTCTACCGCCACCTGCAGGCGCTCAGCGAGCAGGGCAGCGTCGACACCATCCGCGACGTCAGCGGCGAGACGCTCTACCGGCAGTGCGAGACGAGCGTGCACCACCACCACCTGACCTGCCGCAACTGCGGGCGGAGCGTGGAGGTGGAGGGCCGGGCGGTGGAGCGGTGGGCGGAGAAGGTCGCCGCCGAGGCGGGTTTCACCGACGTGAACCACACCGTGGAACTGTTCGGCCTGTGCCCCCAGTGCGCGGGCTAACCGAAATGATCGTGGCCAGAAATGGCCCTTAGGCCCCCTATGTGGCCATTTCTGGCCACGATCATGGTCGCGGGCCGGGGGGGCGGGGGTTGCGGGGGTGGTGGTGGTTGGAGCTGGCGGCGATGGCGGCTAGTTCGGCCTTGCGGTCGGAGGCGAACATGTGCACGTACTCCTGGCCGGACAGTTCCCTGATCGCGGTCATCACCTGCTCGGCGATCAGCTGCCGGGCCCTGCCCGGCGGCGCGCCGAGGACGTCAGGGGGAAACGAAAGCGGCGCGCCGATCCTGACCTCGATCCGCCCGGGCCGCGGCACCACGTGCCCCGGCGGCAGCACCCGCCGGGTGCCGAGGATCCCCACCGGGAGGACCGGCAGGCCGGACTTGAGCACCAGCCAGCCGACTCCGGGCCGGCCCCGGTACAGCCGCCCGTCCGGCGACCTGGTGCCCTCGGGATAGATGCCGAACAGGTTCCCCGCCTGCAGCAGGGCCAGCGCCGCCTGGAGCGTTTCCTGGGCGGCCCGCGGCCCCTCCCGGTCCATCTGCAGCTGGTTCGTGGCCTTCAGGTAAGCGGCCCACAGCCGCGCGGCAGGCCCGGAGGCGGTGAAGTACTCGGCCTTGGCCGAGAACGTCACCGGCCGGTCGAGCACCAGCGGCAGGAAGACCGAATCGACCACCGACTGGTGGTTGGCGGCCAGGATGGCACCGCCGGACGCGGGCACGTGCTCGGCCCCGGTGACCTTCGGCCGCCAGATGGTGTGCAGGAACGGCCCGGCGACAATGCGCGATAGCTGGTACTGCACGGGTCACTTTCTGCTCACGCGGGCCGTGGGACCAGCGACGGAAGTGGCGGTACCACGATAGCGTGCCTCCTGATCGGCCTGCGCGGCGGCGGCGAGGATCGCGATGCCCAGCGGCAGCGCGAACGGCAGCACCGCGGCCGGCACGATCACGCCGGAGTCGTCGGCCAGCCAGCCGAGCACCGGCAGCAGCCAGACCACCCCCATCAGGGGCCGCACCAGCGGCTCGGCCGCATAGGCCAGCGGCACGGTCTTCAGGCCGAACCACGACGGGCGCCACAGCATCAGCCCGGTCAGCACGACCACGATGGGGATCAGCGGGCTGAACGCGTTGACCGAGAGCGAGCCGATGTTGGAGTTGATCTTCCGGAGCAGCAGGCCGCCGGAATGGCCGTGCAGCGTGCTGCCGGCGAACGAGCCGATGTCGGACTTGCCGGTGGCCGGCACGAAGTAGCTGATCAGCGCGAACACCGCGAACAGGGCGAGCCCGCTGACCGCGACCAGCAGCACCCGGCGCCAGTTCAGCCGGACCCCGGCCACCGCCAGGCCCAGCAGCAAGAAGCAGGGCACCATCGCGATGGTCCCGCCCACCTTGCCGCCGAACCCCGGCCAGCCGGAGGCGAACACCGCGAAGATCGCCACGACCGCGACCGCGAGAACCGCAAGCCGCCGGGACGACGGCCGGGAAGAGGCCCGGGAAGAGACAGGGCGGCGCAGCACGGCCAGGGCCAGGCCGCCCGCGGCCACCAGCCCGGAGACGCCGTAGATGCCCAGCGCCTCGTTGCCGATGCCGTAGAACCGGCCGGCCTCCAGCACCGACAGCCCGAACGGCGTCTCCAGCTGCAGCCGGGACCCGGTCATCACGTCCAGCGCCAGCACCGCCAGCGTGAACAGGCACACCGCGGTGAACGGCCCGGACCAGTGACGCCGCCACGGACCACCCAGCGCGGCCAGCGCCACCGCCACGGCCAGCGCCACCGAGACCCCGTACAGCCAGGCGGCCGGGTGCGCCGTCGTGGACCACGGCACCAGGCCGGCCAGGAAGGTGCCGACCGGCACCGACGCGGCGAACACCCCGGCCACCCGCCACCACCGGGCCCGCTGCCTGCGCTTTTCCTCGGCCGCCCCCCAGAACGCCAGCCCGATCGCGGCCAGCGCCACGGCGTCGGCCAGCGCGTAGGCCCAGAAGAACTCGTCGTGCGTGGACCGCCACACCTGCTCGGCGGTGTCCCGGCCGGCCAGCGACCCGGCCGTCGAGGCCAGCGAGCCCCGGTCACCGCGGGTGATCTGCGCGCCGACGACCCCGGCCGGCACCGTGCGCCCGAGCCAGCCGAGCACGGTCGGGGTCAGGTCGGTGAGCACCACCAGGCCCGGCTGCCGGGTGGAGGCGGCGCCGAGCAGGCCGGCCCGGTACCCGGGTCCGTCGACCAGGGCAAGCTGCAGGTGCGGCGGCTTGGCGGGCGACCCGGGCGCGGTGACGAGGAGCGTGGTGCCGGGCGGGAGCGCCGCCGCGATCCGCGCGAGTTCGGCATCCGCCGAGGCGAGTTGCGCCGCCCGTTCGGCATATCCGAGGCTGCCCAGGTCCACCACGGTCAGCGGGCAGCGGGCCAGCACCCCCGCGGTGATGTCCGACGGCGAGGGCAGGTACGAGGCGACGTGCCCGGTCTGGCCGGCCAGCGCCAGCGCCGCGCCCGGCCCGACGGCGGTGGCGCAGCCCGGGACCTCCCGGGCCAGCAGGCCCCACTGCGGGTCGTTGTGGAAGCGCTGGTTGTAGTTCTCCAGCCCAGGCAGGCCGGGCACGTCAGCGCCGGAGCCGACGCGGTTGACCAGGGGAAACGCGCCGCAGGCGGCGTTGCTGTGGTCGGCCTGGGCCCGGGCGCCCGCGTTGAGCGTCAGCCAGGCGTCGGCCGGGCAGGTCAGCGGCAGCACCGCGTAGTCGACCAGCGACCCCACCGAGCCCTGGCCGGCCAGCCGCCACAGCGCCGGGGTGGCGGACGGGGACACCTCGCTCCACCGCAGGCCGGACAGGCCGACGACGACCACGTGCCCGGCCGGCGGTGGCGAACCGGCGGCCCGGGCCGGGCCCGCGGACAGGCCCGCCGGCAGCAGGGCGCCGCACGCCGCGAGCAGGCAGGCCAGCAGGACCGCCCGCACCGCACCCGGCCTGATCCTCACCGCCCCACCGTATCCGGCGCAAACCCTTGATACCGAACGAGCGGGCGCGTGCCCCGCTACCAGGCGGTGCCTGCCGGGCCTGCCGGGTCAGATCGCGGCGGCGCGGCATTGTGTCTTAGGCAAAGTGTCTTAGGCAAATTTCGCGTTATGCAAGAACCCGCCGGGTTGCTGCCCGTGCTACCTGCACCAACCGCTCGCGCAGGCCCAGCAGGCCTGCACTCGCAGCCGGTTTGCATAACGCTTATTGGCTATGGTTTAACTGATGTCTTCGTTCAGGGAGTCAACCGGGGGCGCCGGCGACGAGATGGCCGCGGACCGCAACTTCGTGGTGGTGGCCAGCCGGCTGCCGGTGGACCGGGTCGAGGGCCCGGGCGGCGAGACCGTCTGGCGGCCGAGTCCCGGCGGGCTGGTCACCGCCCTCGAGCCCGTCATGCGCCAGGCCGGCGGCGCGTGGATCGGCTGGTCCGGCGATGCGGGCCCGGAGCCGGGGCCGTTCGAGGCCGACGGCCTGCACCTGGTCGGGATCGGCCTGTCCGAGACCGAGGTCCGGGACTTCTACGAGGGCTTCTGCAACGCGACGCTGTGGCCGCTGTACCACGACGTCATCGCGCCGCCGCAGTTCCACCGCCGGTGGTGGGAGGCCTACGTGGCGGTCAACCGGCGCTTCGCCCAGGCCGCGGCCGCCCACGCCGCGCATGGGGCCACGGTCTGGGTGCATGACTACCAGCTCCAGCTGGTCCCGCGGATGCTGCGTCAGCAGCGCGGCGATGTCCGCATCGGGTTCTTCAACCACATCCCCTTCCCGGGCTATGAGATCTTCGCCCAGCTGCCGTGGCGGCGGCAGGTGGTGGAGGGGCTGCTCGGCGCCGACCTGCTGGGGTTCCAGCGCCGGGCCGACGCCTCGAACTTCCTGCGGGCCTGCCGCCGGGCGGCCGGCCTGACCGCGAAGGGACCGACGGTCCGGGTAAATGACCAGGGCCGGACGCGCGAGGTCCGGGCGGCCGCCTTCCCGATCTCGATCGACGCGGCGGCACTGACCGAGATGGCCCAGCGGGAGGACGTCAGGAAGCGCTCCGGGGACATCCGGCAGGCCCTCGGCGAGCCCGACATCGTCCTGCTCGGCGTGGACCGGCTCGACTACACCAAGGGCATCCTGCACCGGCTGCGGGCCTACGGCGAGCTGCTCCGCGAGGGCCGGCTCGGCTCGCAGGTGGTCCTGGTGCAGGTCGCGAGCCCGAGCCGGGAACGGGTCGAGGCGTACCAGGAGCTGCGCGACGAGGTCGAGGTGATGGTCGGCCGGATCAACGGGCAGCACGGGGAGGTGGGTTACCCTCCGGTTCACTACCTGCACCAGTCCTACCCCCGCGAGGAGATGGCCGCGCTGTACCTGGCCGCCGACGTGATGCTGGTGACGCCGCTGCGGGACGGGATGAACCTGGTGGCCAAGGAGTACGTCGCCTGCCGCTACGACGAGAGCGGCGCGCTGGTGCTGAGCGAGTTCACCGGCGCCGCCGACGAGCTGGCCGGCGCCTTCCTGGTGAACCCGCACGACATCGAGGGCCTGAAGGACGCCATCGTGCGCGCGGCCACCGTCAGCCCGGCGGAAGCCAGGCGGCGGATGCGGGCCATGCGGCGGCGGGTCCGCGAAAACGACGTGGCCCGCTGGGCGGCCAGCTTCCTGACCGCGCTGGACCGGGCGCCCGGCGGCGGTGACGAGGGCCGGCCTTGAGGTAACCGGGGTTACGCGGCGGGCAGGGTGAGGGTCATCTGGGTGCCGCGTCCCGGTTCGCTGCTGGCGGCCAGCCGGCCTCCGTGGGCCTGGACCACCTCGGCGGCCACCGCCAGGCCGATGCCGCTGCCGGAGACCGGGCTGGCCTGCTGGCCGCGCCAGAACCGGTCGAAGATGCGGGGCAGGTCGTCGGCGGCAATGCCGGTGCCGGTGTCGGTGACCCGCAGCACCGCCTCCGGGCCCGACGTCCAGGTGCCGATGGTGACGCGGCCGCCGGCCGGGGTGAACTTCAGCGCGTTGGTGAGCAGGTTCGTGATCACCTGGTGCATCCAGTGCGGGTCGGCGAGCACCGGGCTCGCGGCCAGCTGCCGGTCCAGCGTGAGGCCGGCCGCCTCGAACCTGCGGGCCAGGCTGTCGGCCGCCGCGGCGGCGAGGTCGGCCAGGTCGACCGGGCGC
>Ga0335081_10009858_pt1 | contig 15396 bp, 10 predicted proteins | sample Lox_Sample_35_FD_206713 | JGI IMG/M metagenome (GOLD analysis project Ga0335081, IMG submission 206713) | Soil microbial communities from Loxahatchee National Wildlife Refuge, Florida, United States - Lox_Sample_3.5 | ecosystem: Environmental > Terrestrial > Soil > Wetlands | place: USA...
ATCTCGAGAATCAGCTCATCATTTCCCAATGCTTCGGAGAGGTGCTTCAGATAAGCGGCATTGATCCCAACGCGGTATTTTCGGTTTGATTGAGCCTCCCTGAGAATCCTGAACGTGTGTGGCGGATTCTCTCCTTCGGGCCGATTCATGATTGTGCCGTCAGGAAGAACCTGGCCTCCATTCAGCACAATTTGAACTGTGTCCAGACCCTTCGCGGAAACCCTCCTGGCGTGTTTCAGCGCCTCAGGGGAGAGCCAGCCAGTTTCATCATCCTCCTGAACCTGTACTGGGACAATGGCGAGGATTCGCCCGTTGGTACTCGTTGCGTGTCGCCGGCTGACGTAGATGTTCTGCAGGTTCGGCCGGGATTCATCAGTCGAGACGCACTTCTCGATCTTGAACTTCCGTTCGATTTGCATAATCCCTCCTCACTGTTTTGCTGATGTTGCTGCTTCATCAATGGCCTGCTTGAACTGATCGATTGAGGTGCCGAATATGCGAATGGTCGAACGGACCTTCTTCTGATCCTGGTCGAGGCGATGCTCGGTGATCGAGATGTACTTCGAACCAGATTTGGCTTCCTTCACATCGATAAAGAACGTTGTCCTTCCGCTTCGAACCATCGTGCTGTAAAGCGTGAGGTTGTCCATGGATCCTCCTTGAGTGACGGTAGATGTACATCTCTTTTCTTATACCCGAAAAGGGAGGACCCGGAATATGGGACCCAAATGAGCCTCAATGGTCCTAACATGGGGTGTGTTCCTTGCCGGGAGAGGTGCTACGACAGTGGGCGGGAATCAATGTCGCAGAAACGGAGGTGCGACCGTACCAGGATAGGCGAGAATTGATTTCTGGAATTTTTTATTGGTTAAGGTTTTGGCTCTATTTGCGGATTCCGCGATCGCCGCCCAATTGATGTTGGATGGTATTTCATCTGATTATTCGTAAATTCCAGCATCACTCTGTTCCTTCCAATTCGTCCAAGCGTGTTCCGCTTTCCTGATTAATTCCTTATGGCTGCTCCATCCGAAATCGAAAAACTCGTCGAACGGTTCGATCGTAATCGCGAGCAATACCTCTCTCCGGGCTACAACGAAACAGAGCTGCGCCAAGAATTTGTGAATCCATTCTTCTCCGCACTTGGCTGGGATATCGAGAATCGGCAGGGATTTGCCGAGCCCTACAAGGATGTGATCCACGAAGATGCGATCAAGGTGGGAACCGCGACTAAAGCGCCCGACTATGCCTTCAGAATTGGTGGTACCCGGAAGTTCTTTGTCGAAGCGAAACGGCCGTCTGTCAACATAAAAGAGGATGCGGATCCTGCGTTCCAATTGAGAAGGTATGCTTGGTCGTCGAAGCTTCCGCTGAGCTTACTGACGGATTTTGAAGAGCTGGCGATTTATGATTGTCGGGTCAAGCCCACAAAGCATGATAATGCTTCAGTGGCGCGATTGAAGTATCTGACGTTCACGGATTACATCTCCCAGTGGGACTCTATATCGTCGATCTTTTCCCGTGAAGCCGTCTTGAAAGGGTCATTCGACAAGTATGCAGAAGGCTCGAAAGGAAAGAAGGGGACAACCGAAGTAGATAATGCCTTCCTAAACGAGATTGAATCCTGGCGGACCTTGCTTGCTCACAATATTGCACTCCGTAACCCGAAATTGACCCAGCCAGAATTAAACTCCGCTGTTCAGAAGACTATCGATCGAATTATATTCCTCCGGATTTGTGAGGACCGTGGTATCGACTCGTACGGGTCACTTCAGTCACTCGTCAATGGAGAGCGCACATACAAGCGACTGTGCGAGCATTTTTACAGAGCAGATGAGAGATACAACTCCGGGCTGTTTCATTTCCAGGCAGAGAAAGATCGAGGCGAGGCCCCCGATTCTCTCACCCTGGGTCTTCATATTGATGACAGGCCGCTCAAGGAGATCATCGGAAACCTGTACTATCCTGATTGCCCTTACGAATTCTCAGTACTTCCAGCGGATATTCTAGGCCAGGTCTACGAGCAATTTCTTGGAAAGGTCATTCGTCTCACTGCAGGACATCAGGCAAAGGTTGAAGATAAACCGGAAGTCAAGAAGGCAGGCGGTGTCTACTACACGCCGACATACATAGTCGAATACATCGTCAAGAACACTGTCGGAAAACTCCTTGAAGGCAAGACACCGAAGCAAATCGCGAACCTTCGCATCCTCGACCCTGCATGTGGTTCCGGATCATTTCTCATTGGTGCATACCAGTACTTGCTCAACTGGCACCGCGATTGGTATTCGAAAGATGGAACCGATAAATGGTCAACAGGGAAGAATGCGGCATTATATCAGGGGCAAGGTGGCGATTGGCGGCTTACGACCTCGGAACGAAAAAAGATCCTCCTTCGAAATATCTATGGAGTGGATATCGATTCACAAGCCGTGGAGGTGACGAAGCTATCACTATTGCTGAAGGTCCTTGAAGGCGAAAATGAGCAGTCGATATCGCAGCAACTAAAGATGTTTCACGAACGCGCGTTACCGGATCTTGATTCGAACATCAAGTGCGGCAATTCGTTGATAGGAAATGAGTTCTACCAAAAGGAGCAGCTTGATCTTCTCGATGATGAGCAGAGGTACCGTGTTAACGTTTTCGATTGGAGCGCGAATTTCCCCGAGATATTCCAGGACGGGGGTTTTGATGTGGTGATCGGCAATCCTCCGTATATTCGTATTCAAGCAATGAAAGAGTGGGCACCGATTGAGGTGGAGTTCTATAAATCGGCCTATGAATCTGCCTCCACTGGCAATTACGATATCTATGTTGTTTTCGTCGAGAGAGGCCTTTCCTTATTGCGTTCAGATGGAGGGCTTGGGTTTATCCTGCCGCATAAATTCTTCAATGCACAATACGGTAGGGCTTTGAGGAGTTTGATTGCTCGAAATCAGGCCCTTGAACACGTGGTCCACTTTGGAGAGCAGCAGGTGTTTTCCGAAGCTACCACATACACATGCCTGATGTTTTTGACGAAGGAAAGCAATGCCGAAGTCAAGGTTGAACATGTCTCCAACATAGAAGCTTGGCGGCGGTCGTCTGAGGTGACTACAAGGATCATTCCATCAGGTGAAATAAGTGGAGATGATTGGCACTTCTCGGCCGATGCCTCAGGAGAACTGATAGCACGACTTCAAGAAAAGAACGCAACGCTAGGGGACATTGCGCATATCTTTGTGGGGACCCAGACGAGTGCTGATGATGTATATGTTCTTGGCAACTGTAAGATAGCGAAGGGCGTGGTATTTGGTTACTCTCAGTCGCTGGGCCGCGAAGTAAGTGTTGAGAGGGACTTAACAGTCCCGTTTCTACGCGGAAAGGATATCCGACGCTATGACCCGCCCCATTCTTCTGCTCAGTTGATTTGTCCGTACGAAATCAAAGCGGACACTTTCGAGCTGCTCGATCTGGAGCGACTTCGGAGAGAGTATCCCCTGGGATTCGCTTACCTGGAGAAGAATGAACCGTTCCTAGCAAAGAGGGAGAAGGGCAAGTTTAGGGGGGACAAATGGTACGCTTACGCTTATCCTAAGAGCATGACCCTATTTCGAAGCCGGAAAATAGTGGTTCCAGACTACAACAATGTCGCTTCGTTTGCTCTGGATGAAGATGGGCACTTTTATAAGACAGGATACGGAATCCTCATCGGAGATGAGAAGCATTCTTTGGAGTATGTCCTTGGTCTACTCAATTCGAAGCTGCTATTTCGGATCCTTAAGTTCATCGGGACTTCTCTGCGTGGTGGGTATGTTCGGTTCTGGACGCAATATTTGGAAAAGCTCCCCATTCGAGTGATAAACTCCGCTGAACCCGCAGAAAGAGTGTATTACGACCGCATGGTAGGGATGGTGAAGTCGATGCTCAAGATGCACAAGGACCTTGGGGGAATGAAGACAGATCAAGAGAGGACTGTGATCCAGCGCGAGATCGACGCAACGGACAAGCAGATCGACGCACTGGTTTATGAACTATATGGATTGACTGCTGAAGAGATCGAAATTGTCGAGGGCGAGAAGTGAGCGCATTTGATCTACACCAAGTCGTTGTAGGCGATCTCAGGACTTCAAACGATGCGATACCAAATATTCGGTGTGAGGTGTTTCTCAATCGAATCGATACCACCAACCTAAGGGCCGAGGTATATGACATCATTGGTACAAACGCTGGCAGATTCCTGAAGAATTTCATTGGCCAACAGGTGGAATTTGAAACGATTGGGGAAGATGGAAGGATAGGTTTCAAGGGAGTGGTCACGGGAGGACAGATTGCCTCAGGTTCAGACCGGATAGGGACGATCTCGATTTCAGAATACGATGAGACATGGTATGTGGACCGCAATCCAATTACGAGTGTTTCCTTTGCCTACTACCTTGCCCCGGTTCAAATCTTCAAACGCCGTAGACTTGTTTGCCAACATGACACGAAGGGCCTGTTAGTAGGTTGGCGAGGGGGTCTTAATCCTGATGACAATTCTTGGGATGAAGAATCGGTTGTTTACCCTACCGGAATTGCGGACATTGTTTTTTATCCGGGACTCGTCTTTGCGGATGAACCCAATGGCGATGTAACTGTTCGTGAGCAACTTAAAGCTCAGGTCAAACTTACGGGAAACCCGGTCGATATTCTCACGGCGAGAAGAAGCGTGGATGAATCTATCGCTAGTGTTCTCGATGTGATATCGTTTCTTGAACAACGTCGCTGCAATTGGCTCAAAGTAGAGACTGATGCGCGGGGTGAAGGTGGCAAAGGGTTCCTTTCAACCTCATATCGACAAATCGCCACCAACGAGTACTCCGAATCGCAACACATCGATAGGCATTTCAGAGATTACCAGAGAATAGTCCCTACCATCGTTGAAAAATGGAAGCTCCTTGAGAAATCGGTGCGCTCAGATCTTGACAAAGCCGTAGCCCAGATGATCTACGGTGCCGGCAAGAACCAGTCAATTGAAAATCAATTGGTATATTGGCACTCGTGCCTAGACATATTGATAAGAGCTGTCTCTGGATTGAAAGGACGGAGTAGGAAATCTGAGGGATTCAGCCGGAGTCTCATTTGTACTTGTGAGGATTTGGAGATCCCTTGGAACGACCTTTATCCATACTTGCGCCGAGAACAAGTGTTTTCCGAAGAGAAGATGGATTTTCTGATAACAATCTATCGAAATCGGATCATTCATGAAGGAGCGTACCCAGAGGCCGACCAATATCCAGAAGTAATACTGGAAAACTCGAGGGCAAAAGCGTTAGTGGAGAGACTGGTGATGGGTTTGCTAGGCTTGTACCACAAGGATTCGCCCGTTGGGAAGTTTCGAAACTTCTGAACTGCAAATCTGCTACAGGGCTGGGGTAGGTATCTGTCACGTGGTCATCTTTTGCATTACCGAAAGGTCAGTTGGGATAAATATGAAACTCAAAAAGGGAAGGTCCACGAGCGGAATTAAGAAATCAACTGATAGAGGCACGAGAGAGCTCTACTCAGAAGCGGTCCGCCAGAACATTGTCAAGAAAGATTGGGTGAGGTTATCTGAGGTAATGATTGGGGCAGAGCTTGCGAGAATACCGAAGCCGCTCAGAAAACGCGGTTGGTTTCATGTCGGACTGTACGAAGCGGAGAGAGGCAATCATCCTGGTGCAATCATAGCGTTGAACTCTGCACGTGCGTTGGATTCTACTCCGGAAAAGACATTGATGCGAATGTTCGAAGAGATGAAGGCATTTTGTCATGATTTCACAGGGAAATTTTCGAGACAAGATCTTTACTTGCTCACGAAAAGCCTAGAAAGGATCGCTTCTTTTCATTCATTTCATTCACAGGTCTCAGCCGCTGCAGAGAATGAAGGGAAGAAACTCGAGCAGTGGATTGAAGATCAGCTGCGGAGTGCCACCGATCAAGTAGAGACTCCTGCCACACACCATGTCCAACGCATCTGCGCTGCGCTTTTTCCACCTATGACGATTGAAGAAGTGAGAGCGGAATTTGCCAGGATCGTAGAGCCTTTGGTAAGGGAACGACTTGAGCAAAAGGCAAAACCAGCGTCAGGTGGAGGCTCGAAAGGTCCCAATAGTCCGAAAGACCCGGATGAAGAGAACCCGAAGCCTCCGGAGGACAAACCGATATCGGGAGGGGGACAGAAGTAGTAATGTGGGCGGATAAGTCAGCCGGATCTCTTCGTGATTCCTTTCAGTACTCTGCTCACCCAGACCCTGCTGACCCCCAAGTATCGGGCTAGCTCTGCCTTGTTTGAGAAACCGCCGTCCGTGAGCAGTCGGCCGTAAGTTTGTTGAAGTGCAGCGTAGTCGATCGGCTGTCTTTTCGCGATTGGATGACGCTGACGACGGATGAGATTCCTTTCGCACAGGCGATTGATGGCGGCCTCGGAAAGCGGGAGAATCGAGGACAGGATCCCCTCCGACATCGAAAAGACCTTCCCTCCGTGGATAGAATTGTGGATTTCCAGGGGGATTCGGAGCAAAAGGAAGTTTGAGTTATGGTGTGTCTCGCGGAGCCAAGGGAACCAGGTGTGCGAACCTGCCGCACCTGGTTTTCTTTTTTCAAATCCCCCCAGGCCCGCTTCAAAGAACCGTTGCCACGCATCTTGATTTCGATTTCACCCTTATCCTCTCCCCGTTTGATGTAGGAGACTATCCCGGCAAAAAAGGGCGTGCTTCAGCCTCCTCTTCTGTTCTAAGGGCATCTTCTCATAGACCCGGGTGAAATCACTTAGATACCCTTTGAACCGATCGGGGTCAAGTCTCGCATCCTTCTTCTCTTCAAGGTTTCGCTCTGCCTTTTGGATATCCTCCCGAAGCGGTTTCTCATTCTGTTCGAGCTCCAGCAGGATTCTTCCAAGTACTCGCGAGCTTTTCAGATCGGCGTCATCCATTAACCTGCGAGCAAGTGCCTCAGCCTTAAATCTGATCTTTGTGAAGTTGATCCGCATCTTGTTCAGCCTGGTGCTCTCAGGTCTGGACATCAGATATCATGTATATCTGGACCGATGAGGGGTGGCTGTACCTGGCGGTGATCCTGGACGTCTTGTCGCGCGCTATCGTCGGCTGCGCGACCAGCGCGAGAATCGACGCCGAGCTCATCTGCTCAGGGTGACGTACGAGATAAACATGGGCGATAACACTTTCAACACTGAGCGGGAATTCCCGGAATCAATCGTGCCTTGTGGTCAACAGGGACATTCTTCTTGACCTCGTTGTTTATGAACCACAAGAATTGTAACTTCCAGAGGGCGATGGAGTTCGCCCAAGGGACTGAACCCGAATGTATCCCGATCGTTTCGGGATCGATGACTCCTACTGTTATCTGGTTTATACGGATAAGGGTAGGAGTTTTTTATTGCTGTCGTCATCTCACACATTGAGATTACAGCCTCCGTGAAGCGATTGCGTGTCAGCATGAGACAAAAGCGCCTCCGTGTTAGCTATGCGTCGTAAACATCACGGAATAAGAGCCCGGCGTATCCCAACGACCGGTGTAGGCCAGACTCCGCCATCGGGTGCAAGTTCTCAGCACGGTGGCAACGAGCGAAGAGGCACTGTCAAACCTGCTTTCCATCCGACGGCGTTTCAGAGCATTTTATTCGCACGTCCCAAAGATCGCCACATTGGTGCCACTGCCACCACGCCGGATTATTTTGGCGACCTCAATTGCGATCAGATAGTCAATGGCATTACATCCGGAAAGGAAAGGGAAGAGTACAATCTCAAGCCTTTCTTCTACAACTCTCTTCGAACCGCCGAGGCAATCCTCTACCGCCAGGAGGTGATGCGCGACCTTGAACACGCTCCGCTTTTTGATAGTATCTCATTGTTTGCCGGAGAAATGCGTCGAATGCGGAAGTTTCTTGAGGTCTCACGGAAACGGGGATACAAAGAGCATACGCAAGCGTGGTTCTTAAGTGCGGTTGACACGTATTGCAATGCCGTAAGGGCACTCTTGAGTGATCTTACAGATTCTGTAATTGTATCTCGTGGTCTGAGGGGTTTTTGTGAATATCTCAGAGAGTACACCCAGTCACCACAGTTCACAAAACTCGCGAGCGAGACGACAAATGTTCAATCAGATGTGGCGAGGCTCCGCTATTCAATCCTCTTAAAGGAAGGCGGGCGTGTCACCGTTGGCAAAGGTGGTTCCGAGCCCGATTACAGCGCGGTAATCGAAGGGGTCTTCACGAGATTCAAGCAAGACACAGTCCAGGATCACCGGGCCAGCCTCAAGGAGGATGATCCGGAGCAGATGAATCATATAGAAGCGAAAATACTGCAGTTCGTCGTTAGGTTGTATCCCGAAGAGTTTGCACGATTGGACGCATATTGTTCCCACAATTCCAATTATGCGGACGAAACCGTAACACTCTTTGACCGCGAAGTACAATTCTATCTCTCATACCTGGATTATATTGCGGAACTCAAGAAGGCCGGTTTGTCTTTTTGCTATCCGCGTGTTTCGCATAAGAGCAAGACTGTTTATGTCAGGGACGGGTTTGATTTGGCTCTGGCGGAGGATCGTGTACGATGCCGCGAACGCATTGTGTGCAACGGTTTTGTTATCAACAAGAAGGAGCGAATCATGGTCGTTACCGGGCCCAACCAGGGGGGCAAAACGACCTTCGCTCGCATGTTCGGGCAACTCCACGTTCTTGCAAGCCTTGGGCTGCCCGTGCCAGGCACCGAAGCGCAGGTGCGCCTGTTTGACCAACTTTTTACCCATTTCGAGCGGGAGGAAAAGGTCGAGAACCTGCGGGGCAAATTGGAAGAAGACCTCGTACGGATTCACAGCATTCTTCACCGGGCCACTTCGCGCTCCATCATCATTCTGAACGAAATCTTTACCTCAACGACCCTGCACGATGAGGTGTTTCTGAGTACGAAACTCATGCAGAACATATCGAGGATCGGCGCGCTCTGTGTGTGGGTAACGTTTGTGGTGAATCTAACGTCGTTCGGACAGAATGTGGTATCTATGGTCAGTCAAGTTGATCCGGACAACCCTGCTGTGCGGACGTTCAGAATCGTTCGACGCCGCGCGAACGGTCTCGCGTATGCTATGGCGATCGCTCGCAAGTATGGTTTGACGTATGACCTTGTTAAGAAGCGTATAAGACCATGAAAGCACGATTGATGTTTAAAGACCGCGACTTTGACCCAACGCAGCTCCTCGCTCGGCGGGATAGATATCGCCACGATTATTCGACCGCTCTGGCCTTGGATCACCTCCTGCCGTGGAACGAAGAAGACCTCACAAAAGACCTCGGAATCGAGATCGTATGCAAAACAATGTCTGGCGAGGATCAGTTTCTATTCGAAGTGGCCAGAGTGGCCCTGGTGTCCATGGTTTCTGACGTCGATGCCGTGCGATATCGCCAGCACGTGTTGGCCGACTGTCAAAGGAATGCTGGAGTGGTGAGAGAACTGTACGCTATAGCAGTCGATGCCATCGACGCAGAGCGTGCGGACCCATTCTGGTTCTCCACCAAGCGCACATCCAGCATACTCTACCGGGGTGTGCACGTGCTCACGATGTTCGTCGAACAATTAAAACGGCTGATGGCCACGGTCGACCAACACGCGGGTGATTTCCGCTCTGAAGGCTTCTCGCGCATGGTCGCGATGCTCCAGGAGGAACTCACGGACGAGTTCTTCGCATCTGTCGGGGATCATTTGCGGCGCCTGGAATTTCGCGAGGGCGTGCTGGTCAGCGCGGAACTTGGTGCAGGCAACAAAGGCAGAAACTACGTCCTGCGCAGTCCGAACGGGGCCACGCAGAGTTGGATCGGACGGTTTCTTTCGGAAAAACCAAAAGGCTACACCTTTGAAATCGACCCACAGGATGAAGTCGGCAACAGAACATTTTCAGACTTGAAAGACGCGGGTCTCAATGAAGTCGCCAATGCTGTCGCGCAATCCGCTGAACATATACTCGGGTTCTTTCGAATGTTGCGGACAGAGCTCGGATTCTACATTGGCTGCTTGAACCTGCAGGCGAAACTCTCAGAGTTGGGAGAGCCTACCTGTACACCCGTTCCGTCATCTGCAGGGGAGAGGAAACTGTCATTCGTCGGTTTGTACGACGTCAGTTTGGCGCTTGCATCAAGACGAAAAGTGATCGGGAACGACCTCAACGCGGATAGCAGGAATCTCTGCATCATTACCGGGGCCAATACAGGCGGCAAATCCACATTTCTGCGCAGTCTGGGCCTTGCGCAATTGATGATGCAGGTGGGTATGTTTGCTCCCGCAGAGTCGTTCTCTGCGGATGTGTGTGAAGGCATTTGTACGCATTACAAGCGTGAAGAGGATCAGCGGATGATGAGTGGCAAATGGGATGAAGAATTGAAGAGAATAAGCGAGATCGTGGATCACTGCAACCCTAACGCGCTCCTCCTTTTCAATGAGTCTTTCGCATCCACGAATGAACGAGAAGGGTCGGAGATAGCAGACCAGATCATCCGGGCGTTGCTCGGCAGGCACATCAAGGTCTTCTTTGTTACCCACCTGTACTCATTCGCTGCGAGGTTCTTTGACCGGAATGCACGCGATGTAACATTCTTGCGGGCCGAACGGAGAGCTGACGGAACAAGGCCTTTTAAGCTGGTTGAGGGGAAGCCTTTGGAAACCAGCTACGGAGAAGATGTGTACCATCAGGTCTTCAGAAAATCAAAGCCCGAGCGATTCCGATAATTGGGAGGAATGTCTGAAGTATCTTTGCCACTTTTTTGTTTGTCCGGCGACAATCAACGACTAGATGGAACCCAACTTACCTGGAAACCTGTGGAGGGAGGGAGCAATGGTGTCAATGATACCAATCATCGAATCTCAGGTCATAGCAGGATCAAAGCCCAGCCCAATTGATGACCAACAGAATCAATAATGTGGCCACAATATAGGCCACGTAGGTGTTGACCTTCCCGGAATGGATCGTTGCCAGTTTCTGCGAAAGGAATTCCAGTGTAGCTGCAAGAGGACGGAACAATAACCGTTCGAGCACGTGAGTTTCTTCACGCTCGTGGATGACAGCCGTGCGGAAATGACTCTCAACGGCGTGCCGTGTCTCACGAACCACCGAAGGGTGAAAAACCCCCTCAAAGATTACTCGCACGGGATTGGAAAACCCGGTCGCAGTATACGTCATCTTCGCTGGCAGGGACCGAAGGCCTCCGTCCCACGCGGCTTTCCTTTGAGATGTCCTTTTGCGTGTGGCGTAGTGTACTGCAAGACCTGCTGCTCCCAGGAGCAGGAGAAGAACGATGATCGTATAAGAGGGGGCCATCGCAAACACCACAGGATTCCTTTCGCCGCCCCGATGCAGAATCACTAAACCACGGCCGGGAAGCACCGCGCTTCCTGATTCTGCCCCGATTGCCTTGAAGTCCTGCATGAACGCCGCAGGGAATTTCTCATCACCACCCGGTGCCGAGAAGAACGGAGGTACGAGGTCATCCACTGTCCGCTGATGTGTCAGTGGCGAGACCATGGTGTCAATCGCAGGAATAACATAAGTGGGAAGAACGCCCAGCGCAAGACACGCGATAGCGAGAAGCATATGCGCGGTCCGTGCGGATGTGCCCGGATCCGCAGCACGCTTCGCTCCTTCCGAACGCCACTGGCCGAGAAACGACATTGCAAACGCTTTTACAAAACAGGTTGCAGCGAGTGCGGCAGTAAGCGCCAGAAGTGCCCCACACAAGACAAACGTGATCCTGAGACCCGTCGAAAGGAGTGTGAAGCTTTGAAGGACGGATTGCAGGGTAAGCCATTCGCTCACGAAACCATTCAAGGGTGGCAAGCTGGCGATGGAGAGCGCCCCGACAAGAAAAGCAACAGACGTCCACGGCATCACGCGGATGAGGCCTCCCAAACGATTCATATCCCGTGTGTTCGCCGCTGCGTCGACAGTCCCCGATGAAAGAAACAACAATCCTTTGTACATCGAGTGGTTTGTCATATGGTAGAACGCTGCAATGAAGGCGATGCCGGCAAGAACGGGATAGTGTTGCGTCAGGAACACAACGCCTGCTCCGAGGCCGGCGACCACGATCCCCATGTTTTCAATGGAACTGTGCGCCAGCATCTTCTTCAGATCGTTTTCCGTCGTTGCGTACAGAATGCCGATGATCGCGGTCAGGGTTCCCACGACAAGCATAATCACACCTTCACCCGTATGAATCGCCGGTAGCAAGTCCACGTTGACGCGAACGATCCCGTAGATACCCAGATTTAAGATGACCGCCGAGAGAAGCGCCGAAACATTTGCCGGCGCTGCCGGGTGTGCTCGAGGAAGCCAGACGCTGACAGGCACAATTCCGGCCTTCACACCGAATCCGAAGAACGAGAGCAGGAATACAGCCCATCGCGAAGTATCCGCGAGAGCAGTTTGGATTCCTCTCATTGCCGAAAACTCGAAACTCCCTGCAGCTGCACCGAGGATAAGGAGAGCAAACGCAGCCGCAATGGTCCCTCCTTCGCTCATGGCGAGCATGATGTAAGCCGCCCTCGAGTTTTCTTCTACATGGTGGTCGAAATTCACAAGGAGATACGAAAGAATGGTCATGACCTCCCAGGCAATAAGGAACGATACGACATCACCCGAGAGAAGGGTAAAGACGACAGCGGCAAAGAGCAAATGGTAGAACGCGGCAAAGGCGCGTATTCCGTAGTCCCCCCGATGATGTTGCATGTAGTCAAGAGAGTAGACCGATACAGCCAGAAAGACCACCGCTGTCACGAGAACAAACCAGGAAGCGAGCGGATCCACGTGCACAATCATTGGTCCGAGAAATGGCACACCCCAAAATGGAGAATCGAAGACGCTCGCGTCGGCGAAGCTCGCAACGGACCAGACAATTAAGACACAGGCAGAGAAGATTGCGATCGCGACCATCTGCCGAATCTGCAGTCGTTCCGGCGCGAGTAACGCAGCGACGGTTCCGCCGATGCACAGCAGAAAGAATGCCGGGAGGAATGTGCTATAGAGCCACATCGAGATTCTCCTTCTCAGCAGGTCGAACTGTCTCTGCCTTTGGCGCTCGTCCCGTTACGAGGTCGAGTGCATGAAGAATTGCAAGGGGGGGTGGTGGACATCCGGGAACCTCAACATCCACCGGCAATACGCTTGACAACCCCGCGTTTGACGCAAAACTCGGACCAAAGACGCCTCCTGTCAGAGCGCATGCTCCGACGGCGACGATTTTGCGGGGACCGGGAATACCTTCATACGCACGAAGCAGAGGTGCACGCATGTTGTCCGTGACTGGTCCCACCACAAGCAGAACATCGGCATGACGGGGGGTCGGGGTAACGAAGTATCCAAGCCGGTGAAGATTGTAATACGGCTTTGACAATTGCTTCAGTTCGCTCAGGCACGCACCACAATCTCCACCATCGACCACCAGGACGTTGATCGAATGTTTGAATGCACTCTCGTTCGCATCCCATGCTCGCTGAGCATTCCCGGCTCCCATTGCCCATTCGTAGTCAGCATTCCAGTCGAGACCATCACCTGAAGTCGGTGCACAGCGGAAGCAGTGTACACACCGTCGGAAATCCACAATCGTTCTTCCTGGCGACGACGTAATGGCTCCAGTGGGACATTGAAGCTTTTTTCCGATCCCCTGTGATGAGGAAGAGATGGGTCGCCCCGGCGTGATGCCCGGCGCCGCCTCTGGTATTTCCGGATAGCGCGTTGTCTTCACCCGAGTGGTCAATCCTTTGGTTGCCCAAAAACTCATCTCACGTATCTCCTATCGGTCGGATTCTGCGTTTGAAAGACCAAACGTTGCAAGGATGATGGGAAAGTCCTGAAACGCGAAATCTTCGGCTGCAACGTGAAAGCCGACCCAATTTGCGAACGATGGCGGTGTAATGCGATATCGAAGCACATTCCCCTTCTCGTCGATCCTCACCCAGTGGAAAGCCGCCCCAACCGGCGCTTCAGACCATCCAAGTATGGCCCCGGGAGCGAACTGCACTTCAACCTCGCGGTAAGCTCCCGCGTGCAGTTGCCGTGTCATTTGCTCTAGAATGGATGTCGAAATCTCAATTTCGTGCATAAGCACACGCAGACGGGCAAATCCGTCCCCCTCGGATTCGCGAGGAACGGGATATGGCTGAAGATTTCTGTAGCCACCGTACGGGAGGACATTTCGTAAATCCCCATTTATCCCGGAAGCCCTTGCAATCGGACCGACCAATCCCAGTTGACGTGCCTGTTCCTGCGCAACGATACCGACTTCTTCGATCCTGTCGAGGAAGCTTCCCGATACTCTCAACATGTCATAAAGCTTACGCAAATCGGTAAGCACTCGTGAGACCGTTGCGACAATATCAGTGAGCGCTTCCGAAGAAACGTCGTGCGAAAGTCCCCCAATGACATTCATGCCAAAAAAGTACCGGTGTCCGGTGTGACGACACGTCAAGCGGAGCATGTCTTCTTCAAGAATGCCCAACTGGCTTGTCGCAACGGCCAAACCCGTGGAACTGCAGATCCCTCCGAGAGCTGCAATATGATGCCGGATTCGTTCCAGTTCCGCCAGCAGAACGCGCAATCCTTCGGCCCGCGGCGGGATATGGACGTCGCAAAGGCGCTCGACAGCCTGGCAATAGGCGAGCGAATGCGCGAATGCGGAGGTTCCGGCGAATCGCTCGGCGAGCAACAGTACGTCAGCAGCTGAACGGTGTTCTGCGATTTTTTCGACGCCACGATACTTGTAAAAGAACCGAGGGATTGTCCGGAGGACGTCTTCTCCAATAGTCTCAAGAAGGAAGTGTGCCGACTCGGCGTAGTCGGAAAATATCGGACCGACTGGCATCAAGAACGACCCTTCTGCCTTCACGATCACGGAAGGTTCCCAGTGTCCGTTCACCTGCCGGTGAGTATACGTGTTCTTCCCGTCGAAGGAGGATCTCATGGGGTTCACTCCCTCAGGCCACTCTTCGTGAAGTACGAATTCGCCGAGCCGGGGATGTCCCCGAAAACGGATACCCCACAAATCCTCCGTTTCGCGCTCGTGCCAGTCTACGGCATGCAGAGCCACCGCCACGCTGGGCAGCGTTCGCTCCTGGTCCAGCATTGTGAGAACGTGCAGAACAGTGCCGTCGCGATAAAAAACGTATCGAATCGGTAGGGCCTCCTCCGCGATCAGAGTGGCGAACCTGCAACCCAATTCGTTGAACGCATAACGGCACACTTCGCTCAGTATCTCCGGCTGGCACGCAGCAAGGATCTCTTGTTTCTCTTCGCTGGAGGTAATATTCAACCGCTGGCCAAAACGGTCGCCGAGTTGCCGGAGAAGCGCATTGAAATGGTGTGGTGATTGCATCATACTATTTTCCCAGTGACAGT
>Ga0335081_10009859_pt1 | contig 15395 bp, 12 predicted proteins | sample Lox_Sample_35_FD_206713 | JGI IMG/M metagenome (GOLD analysis project Ga0335081, IMG submission 206713) | Soil microbial communities from Loxahatchee National Wildlife Refuge, Florida, United States - Lox_Sample_3.5 | ecosystem: Environmental > Terrestrial > Soil > Wetlands | place: USA...
GGGGCGCCTGGCCGCTGCACCGCGCCGCGTGGCGGAACCTGCGGCACGCGGCCGCCTCGATGGACACGCTGGTCAGCCTCGGAATCGCGTCGTCCTTCCTCTGGTCGGTGCTGCAGCTGGCCTTCGGCCCGGCGGGCCGGATGGACATGCACATGCCGTTCGCCCTGACCTTCGGGCCGGTCAGCCCGAGCACCATCTACCTGGACGTGACCGCTGGCGTCACCGTGTCCGTGCTGCTCGGCAGGTACCTGGAGTCGCGGGCGAAGCGGCAGTCGGGCTCGGCGCTGGCGGCGCTCGCGAACCTCGCGACACGCAGCGTGTGCGTGGTGCGGGACGGCGGCGAGAGCAGGGAGCCTGTCGGCGTGCTGGTCCCAGGCGATGTGTTCATCACGCGCCCCGGCGAGAAGATCGCTACCGACGGCGTGGTCGTCGAGGGTACGTCGGCTGTCGACGCGTCGCTCCTCACCGGCGAGTCGCAGCCGGTCGAGGTGGGATCGGGCGACCAGGTCATCGGCGCGACGCTGAACCTGAGCGGCCGCCTGGTGATCAGGGCCAGCCGGGTAGGCAAGGACACCCAGCTGAGCCAGATCATCAGGCTCGTCACCGAGGCTCAGGCCACCAAGTCGGGGGCGCAGCGGCTCGCCGACAGGATCTCAAGCGTCTTCGTACCCTGCGTGATCGCGCTGGCGACCGCGACCGTCGGATTCTGGGTCGGAGCCGGGCTACCCGCGCAGTCAGCATGGAGCGCAGCGTTCGCCGTGCTTGTCGTGGCATGCCCGTGCGCGATGGGGCTGGCCACGAGTACCGCTCTGCTTGCAGGGGTCGGCAGGGGCGCCGAACTCGGAATCCTGGTGCGTGGCGCGCAGGCGCTCGAGTCGGCCCGCCGGCTGGACGTGGTGGTCCTGGACAAGACCGGCACCGTGACCACCGGGGCAATGTCGGTGCTGGCGATCACCGCGGCCAGCGACCGCGACCCGGACGAGGCGCTGCGGTGGGCGGCTGCCGTCGAGGACGCATCCGAGCATCCGGTCGGCCAGGCGATCGCGCGCGCCGCGTCGGCCAGATTCGGCGCGCTGCCGCCCGTCAGCCACTTCGAGAGCATCCCCGGGGCAGGCGTGCGGGGAAGTACCGAAGGTAATGAGGTGATCGTCGGCAGCCCTCGGCTCCTGCGCGAGCGTGCTCTCACGATCCCCGCGGAACTGGTCGACGCCGTGGCCGCGGCGGAGGACGCCGGCCGGTCTGCCGTGCTGGTCGGCTGGGACGGATCGGCTCGGGCGGCGATCAGTGTCGCGGACGCGGTGAAGCCCGCTAGCCAGGTCGCCGTCGCAGGATTGCGCCAGATCGGCCTTCGTCCGGTTCTGCTCACCGGCGACAACCGGCGGACGGCGCTCGCGGTGGCCCGCCAGATCGGGATACCCGCCCGTGACGTCTTCGCCGAAGTCAGCCCCGAACAGAAGATCAAGGTCGTCCGCGACATCCAGTCAGCCGGGGTAGGCGTGGCGGTCGTCGGCGACGGAGTCAACGACGCCGCGGCCCTCGCGCGTGCCGACCTCGGGATCGCGGTCGGCACGGGGACTGACGCCGCGATCGGGGCCGCCGACCTGACGCTGGTGGGCGGTGACCCGGCCCTCATCGGTGATGCCATCCTGCTCTCGCGAGCCACCTTGCGCACGATCCGGCAGAATCTAGCCTGGGCTTTCGGGTACAACATCGTCGCGCTGCCTCTCGCCGCCCTCGGTTACCTCAACCCGCTGCTCGCCGGGCTGGCGATGTCGGCCAGTTCGGTCGTGGTCGTCACCAACGGACTCCGGCTGCGACGGTTCACCCCGCGACCCCCGGTCGCGCCGCCTGCCGCGGCAACGGTGACTCCGGCGACGCCAGCTCCCGCGATGGCCGGGCAGGGCACTTGACGCCCGGAGCCGCGGGCGTCTCCGCGACGCCGCGTGCGGGGAACGAGGCAGGCGAGAGCGGGCCGCCTGGTGAGCATCGGCCAACCGGAGCATTCGCCGGCCTGCTGAGGGCCGCGATCGCACCCGTGGTCTCCGTTGTGGCCCTGGTAGCCCTGCTCACGATCTGGACGGTCACCGGGGGAGCGGGCACGCTTCGCCGGGTTCACGTCGACGTGACGCTCGCGGCCATTCCCGTCTCCTTCCGGCCGGGTGCCGGAAATGCGCTTGCTTATGCGAGCACCTACCTGGAGATCCGGAACCTCGGCTCGAACGACGATCTGGTCGGTGCGGCGTCGCCGGTCGCTCGCGGTGCGCTGCTGGTCCGCCAGGGCAGGACGCCGCTGGCCGTGCGCGGCCAGCTAGCGCGGATCCCGGTGCCCGCGGGCAGCACCCTCGAACTGAGCCCGTTCGGCACCGATCTCGTGCTGATCGGTCCGCGGCCGCTGCACGTCGGCGAGATCGTGCCAGTCACCCTCGACTTCCGGTACGCCGGCCCAGTCCGCGTCGATCTCGTCGTCACCTCGGCCCTCGCCAACCCCTGACAGTTCTGCGCGGCCGTAGCTGAGCGGCGGACCGCTTCTGAGCAAGGACGACCGGGCGTTCCCTGGCGGGACGTCGGCATGGATCATCCGCGATGTATGCTGAGCGACCAGATTCCACCGTAGAGCCCTCCACGTCCGCTGATGACCGAGGGCGCTGATCGCTGAGGACCTGGCCATGCTTTCGACTGTGATCACTGTGACGGGGATGACCTGCTCGCACTGCGTGAACGCCGTTCAGGACGAGATCGGCCAGCTGCCTGGCGTTCGTGAGGTGACGGTAGATCTGGATAGCGGTGCCGTGACGATCGCGGCCGATCCACTGCCCGAGCCCGATGCGCTCCGCAAGGCCGTGGCAGAGGCCGGGTACGAAGTGGTCGGCTGAGGTTGCCGCTGCGAGTGGCCCGCCTGACGGCCGCCCTGATCGCCGTGCTCGCCGGTGCTGCCGGATGCGGCGGCGCGCATGCCGTTACCCCGGCGTACGTCGTGCAGGCCAGCACCATCTCCGGCCTGGGCAAGATCATTGCCGACGGCGGTGGCTTCACCCTGTACATGTACGCCCCCGATCACCGAGGCCCGTCGCGGTGCGCCGGATTCTGCGCCCAGCAGTGGCCGCCGTTGCTGCTGCCCAGGGGAGTCGTCAAGCCCGCCGCCGGCCCGGGGGTGCGGGCAGACCTGCTTGGCACCGTGCGGCGCGGCAACGGCAGGCTCCAGGTGACGTATAACGGGTGGCCGCTGTACCTGTGGCAGGGCGACACCGCGCCGGGTGAGGCTACAGGCCAGGCCGACGACATGGGCCTGTGGTACGTGATGTCAGTCAGCGGTGCCGTCGACAGGTCCACGCCCCGGTCCTAGTGCCCCCGCGCTGGGTGCCGCTCCATGGGCGCCCGCTCCACCGTCGGGCAAGGCTCCAAGCCAGCCTCGCCCGGCGGCGGTCAGCGGCGAGTGCTATCCGATCGTGTACTCGTAAGGGATCCCGATCACGTCCGAGCCGGTGAGCCCGCCCAGCTGGATCTCGTTGAACGCGGCGAACACATCGACGTACAGGGTTCCGTGCACCACGGTCCCGGCGGTGCCGTCGGCGGACGGGGTGATCGTCAGATCGATCGTCCGGCTCTGGCCCGGCTGGATGGTGAAGAGCGGGTTGAACTTGGCCGACGACGAGACGGTTCCGAGCCAGAAGTCGCCCACGGCTGACGAGGCGCCCGGATCGAACGTCTGCGTCGTCACGTTCACCGTGAACGTCGCCGTGCCCTTGGCCGGGCTCGGGTTCACGAACCCGTTCGTGGCCGACGGCGCCTGGGCTCCAGCCCACAGGCCGGGCGACAGCGCCCCGGCGGTCGTGGTCACGGTCAGCGACGGCGTCGTGGATCCGGCCGTGCTGCCTGGCGTGAAGGACGCGACATCAGGGTCCGCCCCATCGGCGAACTCGCCGAGGTCGAACGTCATCGGAATGGTGGAGGTCGCCGAGGCTGCCAGTTCGGAGGTCTCCGTGGGAACCAGCCACTCCGGTGCGTTCTGGCCAGCGGGCAACGGCACCGGCACGTCGGTCGTGTTCTCCCCGATCAGCGGATAGACGCTGGAGCCGTCCAGCCGCGGGTCGAGGAAGAAGTTCTCCGGCGACTTGCCGTGGTTGGTGATCGTCACCGGCACCGTGAGCGGACCGGACTCGGTGGTGTCGGCGCTGTCGGGCAGTGCCGCGGCGCTGGCGCTCACCAGCGAGCTCAGCTTGATCTGCCCGCTGTAGTGCTGTGAGACCTCGTTTCCCGTGCCTGGCGTGGCCAGAGCGGGATCGTTGAAGTCAACCACCAGCGTCCACGTGCCGGGGATGGCATTGGCCGCGTAGACGTCCATGTGCGTGCTGGTGGCGAAACTGAACGCGCCCTTGGAGCTCACTGCCGCCAGCCGGTAGTTCGAGCCGAAGCCGGCGATCTCCCCGGCCGGGTCGACCAGGTAGGCGTTAATCTGGCGCGCCCCGTCATTCGCCAGGTCGACCGATGCGCTGACGTTGGGTGAGCCCGACGGCACATCGAACTCGTAGTAGTTGATCTGGCCGTTACCCGGCAGGTCGTCCCGCCCGTTGCCGCCGGTCAGCGTCCCGCTGAACGAGCCGCCGCTGGACAGGTCAACCAGGCTGCGCAGCGTCACCGCGATCGAACCGGAATTGATGTCTACCGACCCGGCGGCATCGCCGGGGCTGCTCGGGGTGCGGGTGGTGAACGTGAATGAGCCGGTCTGCCCCGCGCCGAGGCGGAAGGAAGACCGGCTGACCTGCCCGAACGGGACCAGCTTCTGGGTGCTCGCCTGGAAGCGGATCGTGCCCGTCGTGCCGAACTTCTTGGCGGTGAGGTCGAAGATGACCACGGTCCAGCGGCCGGCCTGCGGGTGCAGCACGTCGTCGGTGGTGAAGTTGCTCGTGCCCTGCGGCTCCGACTGGAGCGCCAGCTTGCCGCTCGGTGTGATCAGGTCGAACCTGACCGCGGCGTTGAAGTTGAGTGTCTTGGCCGGGTAGGCGATCGACGCCACCAGGCGCGACTCGCCGGGACGAACGGTGAAGTGCGTCTCGGCGTAGTTGTTCACGAACCCGAAGGCGTCGACGAACTTCTTGCTCTTGGCATCGCTCAGCACGACCTTCGAGTTCTGCACGTTGTTTGCCGGACCGAACGTCTTGCCGGCGACGTGCACGACCTGGCTGCTCGCGCCCGTGTTGGTGACGTCGACGGTCGCCGTCACGGGCGTGCCGGGGGAGCCGATTCCGTTGATCTGGCCCTGCCTTGGCGACGGGTTGGTCGGACTCACGCCGTTCACGGTGGTCAGCAGCGTGCTGCCGGTCCCGTGCGGCAACCCGAAGGACTCGGCCAGCTGCACCGCCTTGTAGGCGTTCACCAGGCCAGCGCCCTGCTCGTAAGCCGGTGCGCCGAGGTTAGTCGACGTGCTCATGATGATCTGCTTGACCAGCGCCGGCGACGGGGAGTTTCCGCTGTGCGTCTTCCGGTAAGCCTGGTAGACGAGCGCCGCGACGCCGGCGATCCACGGCGATGCCTCGCTGGTGCCGCCGAAGAGCTCGACACCAGTTGCCTTCCCGCCGAAGCTCCTGCACTCCGGGAAGAACTTCAGGTTCTTCGAGCAGGAAGCGAAGCTCGAATCTCCGGGAGCCGAGACATCCACGGTGTTGCCGTAGGCGTCGAAGCCGCCCGAGCTGAACGGCGCGATGTTGTTGTTCAGCCAGCCCCTGGCGAACATGTCGGCCTGGCCGTAGTTGCTCATCGCGTACGACCGCAGGTCGGTCGTGGCCGCTGCCGAGATGACCTCGGGGTCGGTGGCAGGCGAGCCGATCGTGCTGCTCGGTGAGGAGTCACCGGAGGAGACCACGACCGTGATGCCAAGCGCGACCGCAGCGTTGTCGAATTCCTTGAGCGCGTCGGTGGTGTTGGAGTCGGGGAACCCGTTCTCACCGAACGACTCGTTGATCACGTCGGCAGGGTGCACCACGGTCGCGAAGTTGATCGCGTCAAGGAACGCCGACGTCGTCGTGCTGTTGCTGAAGCCGAACACCCGCAGGCCCTCGATGCTCGCCCCGGGCGCGACGCCCTCGATCCTGACGTTGCACGGCACCGTCAGGCCCTGGGTGCTGAACTTCTGCACGTTGTACACGTGCAGGCCCTGCCCGCCGATGGTGTTCGCGTCGCCGAAGGCCTCACCGCCGGCGCCGCTCGGTCCCTTCGTCCCGTCGCCGGTGAAGTCCTCATAGAAGGAGAAGGCTGACGTGCCGTTCTGGCGGATGAAGTTGACGTTATTCGGGTCGAGGCCGTCGGCAATCCACGCCACCGTCACGCCCGCGCCATTGATGCCCAGTGACCGGGCCGTCTTGGCACCCGCGCTCGATGATGCGACTCCGGTGAGCGACAGCCCCTCGGGCTCAAGCTGGGCCTTGCCGTGCGCCGGGCAGGCTCCGGTGATCGGCTTGACCGGGGCGGACTTGGCCGTGCCTACCGCGCCGGCCTGCGACACGGCCGGGCCCTGGATGACCTCGTCCGGGATCACCTTGGCCACGCTCGGGTTGGCCCTCAGCCGCGCCTCCTCGCCGGCCGACACCGTCGCGGCGAACGAGTTCACCAGGTGATAGGTGAGGATGCGGGTGGCGTGCGTCTCGCGCAGTTCGCGGAGCAGTGGGGCCTGACTGGCCGTGATCGCCGCCGATCGCGCCGCCATCGCGACCGGCCGGCCCGGCGCGAGCGCGGGCTGGTTCTTCATGAAGACGATCACGTGCCGGTTGACGTGAACGGAGAGCTTGGCCGCCTCAGACGTCGTGAGCGGCTGCCATGCCGCCGCACGCGAGGCGGACGCCGCTGGCGTGGCCAGCGCCGTGCCGGCCTGGGCGGCGGCGAGCGCGGTGGCGGCGATAGCGACTAGCAGTGCTGAACGATGCCTTGGCCTTGATCCGGGTCGGCGCGTCAACGGCGGTGGTCGTCGCATTCCCAGGCTCCTCTACGACAGGCGGCATCCCTGCTGTGCGACGGCTGTGAGCAGCACAGTCGGCCATCTCGAGAAACCGGCGGGGTTGTCGCGACACGGTTCAAAGGCTCTCACGTACGGCCAGGTGGTACGGTTCACCACTCGGGTCGATTCAAGCGGGTAAATTTTGAATGACGCCAAGAGATGATGGAATACTACAGGCGATTCCGGCTGGGACGGCGACCAGGCCGGCGATCAGGCCGGTCGCGGCCACCGTGGTCACGACCATGGCGATCGTCTGCCGTGGTGTCATTCCCACCGCCTTGAGCACGCCGATGTCGTAGGCGCGCTCTCGGGTCATCAGCACGACGGTGTTCAGCACGCCGAAGCCCGCGACGACCGCCAGCAGCAGCGTGAGGATGATGACCAGCCCGCTGAGAACCTGGATAGGGACATCTCCAGCCGAGCCTTGACGGCTCCACTCACCCGGCCCGAGCCTTGCGAAGAGCGCGTACTCATAGCTCTGCGCCGTCACGCCCGGCCGGAGGCCCACGTAATACGTCTGCTGTGCGACGCCCGGCGGTTCGAGCGCCGCCACCGAGGACAGGCTCGTCATGACGACGGCGCTGCTGCCCGGCTGGAAGACCTCGCCGGTGATCGTCAGCGTGGCGGAGCGGCCGTTGTCGGTGAGCGTGAACATTTCCCCGACCCGCTTGCCGGTCAGGCGGAGGAACGAGGTGTTCACGACGGCGCCCCCGGCGCCGTACCAGTGCCCGGATATCAGGGGATAGCCGATCCACCTCGCGTCGCCGCCGAAGGAGGTCACCGAGGCCGTGCCCGCCAGGCCGGCGACAGCCAGCCGGTCCTGCGACTCGATGACGTAGTGCAAGGTGCCGGGCTGGGCGCGGATCGCCGCGACGAGGTCGGCGTTCTCAGCGGCCAACGGCGGCACACCCGGCGGCAGTTGCTGCCCTTGCTGGCCGGCCACGCCGACCTGCACGTGCCCGGTGCTTGCCAGCGCCAGGTCGGCCCCGACCCGCTCGAGCGAGGTCCCCAGGCCCACGCCGAACGTCACCGCGACGGCCCCGAACAAGATCGCCGCGAGCGTCACGAGCGTCCGGCCAGGCCGTGCGAACGGCCCGGCCAGGCCCAGGGTCATCGCGCGCGGCAGCACGTGCGCCCGGCCGAGCAGCCGGTACACGGCATAACCGTGCGAGGGCCGCGGCGCCCGGCCAGTGGCGATCGCCTGGACGGCGCTGAGCCGCCCGGCGCTTGACGCGGGCACCAGCGCGGCGATGGCCGCCAGCAAGAGCATGGCCAGCGGCACGGCCAGGTCCACCCGCAGCGGGATGGACTGTGGGGCGACCTGGAGCACCTGCGAGGTCCGGCCGAACACGGACGGGGCCAAGTCCCAGCCCTTCTGCGGTACGGCGGGGCCCGCCCGCCGCGGTCAGCATCAGCACCCGCGTCCCCGCCCCCTGCGCCCGCAGTCTGCGGCACAGCTCATCACCGTGCAGCACCGGCAAGTCTCGGTCCAGGACCACGACGTAGTCGGAGGCCCCCATTTTGAACCAGCCCTCGCCCCCGTCCAGTGCGACGTCGACCGCCATCCCCTCCCGGCGCAGCCCCCGTGCCAGCACGCCAGCCAGGTCCTCGTGGTCCTCGATCACCAGCACACGCATACCGCTCACCCATCCGGGATAGCCGTTCCGCTCATCATCGGCTACCGCGTGTGGCCCCCGCATGTCTTACCGGCCCTCCAGTTCCGCCGGCCCCGGTCCCAGCGCGGCGGCGTCCCCTTTGCCAGGGACTTAGCTCGGTCGGCTTCCACCTTGCGAGCTAGGACAAAGGCAGCCTTCGAGGTGACGACAAGGGGCTGGCCAGTTCTTAGCGTGGTCGCATGGAAGCGACCCTGAACGTCGGCCGGCTTCGATGACCACCGCCGCGGCGCCGTATGGTTCCGGGCAGCCGGTCGGCCGTGACGGCTTCGGCCAGCTGGTACGAGCTGAGTTCGCCACATTCCTAACGGTTCGGCGCTGGGTGATCGCGCTCTGCGCGGCCGCTGTTGTGTTTGTGCTCCTGTCCTTCTTCAGTGCCTTCGCAAGCCGCGCGCCCGTCCGCGCCGTCCCCACCGGTCCCGGCGGCGAGGCCGTCTCCGACGGCTACATGTTCGTGCGCCAGACGCTCGCCGGCGACGGCACCCTCACGGTCAGGGTCGCCTCGCTGTCGGGAGCGCACGCCTCGCCGGACGCCTCGGGCAGGGCTTCCAGAGCGTCATCAGAGGTCGGAACGGGTTCGCGACTGGAGCCCGGGCTGGCCCCGTGGGCCAAGGCTGGAATCATCCTCGAACCGGACACCAACCAGGGAACCGCCTACGCGGCCGTGATGGTTACCGGCTCTCGTGGCGTTCAGATGCAGTACGACTACACCCACGACAGCCCTGGACTTTCTGGCCCCGTCGGGCAGCACTCCGTCCGGTGGCTGCGGCTCACCCGAGCGGGCGACCTCATCACCGGGTACGACTCCGCCGACGGCGCTCACTGGACAGAGATCGATACCGCCCGCCTCGCAGGCCTTCCCCGCACAGTCCAGGTCGGGCTGTTCGTCACGTCCCCTCTATATTTCGCTGCCGGTTCCCGCATCGGGACCCCCAGTGTGGCCACGGCCAGCTTCGACCATGTCTACGGTCACGGTGACTTTCTTCGCCACGCCTGGACCGGGGACCCGATCGCCGGTTTCTACCCTTCCCTGCCGTCCGTTTCCACCTGGAAACGGCAATCCAACGGCGCGTTCACCATCAGCGGGTCCGGCGACATCGCGCCGCTGGTGGGTGACATCATCTCCGCCCAGTGGGCGGGCGCAAGCATCGTCAACGGGACAATCGCTGCGCTGCTGTTCGTGATCGTGCTCGCCGCCGTGTTCGGCACCGCCGAGTACCGCCGCGGGTCCGTCCGTGCCACCCTCGTCGCCAGCCCGCGCCGCGGCCGCATCCTGGCCGCCAAGGCCGTGGTCGCCGGGTCGCTGGCCTTCGCCGCCGGTGCCGTCGCCACCGCCGTCGCCGAAGTGATCACCCGTCACGTCCTAGCCGCGAACGGGAGCTATCTCTTCCCGCAGAGCGGGCCTGCCCTCGCCCGGGTCATCATCGGCACCGGGCTGTTCCTGGGGCTCGCGGCGGCACTGGCCGTCGCGCTTGGCATGATGCTCCGAAACAGCGCCGCGACGGTGGCCGCGGCCCTCGCGCTCCTCATGCTGCCTGGCATCATCGGTTCCGAGTCCGGGAACTGGCTGATGCGGTTCACCCCAACGGCGGCCTTTGCGATCCAGGCCACACTGCCCCGCTCCAACCTGGTGAGCAGTGTCTACACACCGCCGAACGGCTACTTCCCGATCAGCCCATGGGCCGGTCTCGCCGTGCTCGCGGCTTACACCGCGGTAGCCTTGCTCGCGGCCGTATGGCTCGTGCGCCGGAGAGACGCCTGACGTCTACGCTGCCACGCACGGGTCGGCCGCTCGCGACGCGCGCCGGTTGGCTCAGCTTGCGGGGCCGGACTCGCGGCCCGATTCGCGCGGTCCGCGCACCGTGGTCAGCAGCAGGCCGGCGGCGATCACCAGGCAGGCGCAGATCGCGCCGCCGCGGTCGCTCGGCAGTCGGGTCGGCCAGACCCATGGAGTGGTCGCGCGGTGGGCCAGCGCCCCTTCGGTGATCAGCAGGAAGGCCATCGGCCCGGTCCAGGCGAATGCCCCGCCGAGGGCGGCGGCTGCTAGCAAGCCGATGCCGGCCATGCCGCCGAGGTTGCGGAGCAGGGCAAGAGTCCCGCCGGGCAGTCCGCCCGGCGTGGCCCCGGCGGCAAGCGCGCCGAACGCGATGGCGATGAGCGCCACGGCGGCGCTTAGCCGCAGCCAGGGCAGCCACCGGCCGGCGGCCCGTTCTGGCTCTCCGAATGGCCCGTAGGTGGTGACCGCGATCACCGCCGCGGCTCCGGTCTCGATCGTCAGCGGGATGAACTGGCGCACGGCGGCACCGCCGACGATGGTCCAGTGCCAGTGCAGGGCGGCCCACAGCAGCGAGCCGAGCCCGGCCAGCAGCGCCAGTGCCGTCGGCACCCGGCGGCTGACCAGGTACAGCCGCGCGAGCTGGCACCCGGCCGCCAGCCGGTGCCGCCAGGCCGCTGCCGCCGGAGGCGGGGTGCTTTCGGCAACCGCTCGGTTAAGTCCTGCGGTGGTCACGGCAGCTCCTTCAGGGTGAGCTGGCCGGCCCGCAGCGCGGCCAGGTGCGCGGACAGCCACGCATGCCGGGCCGCCGGCGTGAGGGCGGCGAACCGCCGGGCTGCCGCGTAAACCGGCCCGGCCAGCGGACCAGGCCCGTTCCCCGACTCCGATCCGTTGGTGAGCGCCAGCAAGGCCGGCTGCCCCCACCACGGCGTGCCGGTCATGGTCAGCAGCATGGTCTGATCAGCGAAGGGCACGCCGGCGGTGTCTTCCAGCGCGGCCTGCACGGCCTGCTGCGCCGGGCTGCCCGGCCGGGCGCCCGCGTCCACGAAGGCATGGGCGAACAGCAGCTTGATCTGTCCGGCGAACCCCTTCTGGACAGCCGGGCCCACGCACAAGCGACATGACCCTGGCATGTTGAGCAGGCCGAGCGACAGGCGGAGCACCAGCGGCTGGCCGCCCAGCGTGACCGGCTCGCCCAGCGCGCCGTTGTTGCTTGGGTATGGCGCCGCGAACTGGGCAGCACGGGCCGGCGCGCCGGGCAGGCCGGCGGTCTCGGCGAGCATTGGAGCCAGCGCGGCGGTCAGGTCAGGCAGCCACGACCGGTAGGCCGGGTTGACGCAGACCGGGACCGTACCCGCCCGGCCGCAGGCGGGGGTGTACCGGATCGGCACGTCGTTGGCGGCGTCATGCAGGGCCGGGATGACCATGCCGTGCGTCGTGAGCCTGGCCGTGCTTGCCAGGTCGACGGCGGTCCACGCCGACGCCACTCCGGCGAGCGCGACGACCGCGGCGGCGCAGCGCAGCCGCCGTCCGCCGGACCTGGCGGGCAGCCCGGTCAGGCCAAGCGCCGCGACGGCGATCCCGGCCAGGAACATGATCCTGGCGACCGGCAGGTCGGGTGTCCAGGGGTAGAAGATCCCCGCGTTGGCCTGGGCGCTGCCATCGAAGTTGCCGTTGGAATTTGTCGGCAGGATCTGCGCCCACCCGGTGGTGTGGCTGAAGCCGGTCCGCGATGACAGCGCCATCGCCAGGAACCCGCCGAACGCGGCGACCGGCGCGGCGAACCGGCTCGGCCAGTAGGCCCCGACGGCGAACCCGGCGGCGCTGAACGCGGCCACCGCCGCGGCGCCGGCGGCGACCCACCACCACGGCGGCGTTCCTGCGACGCCCTGGCGGGCGTAGACCGCGAACATGACGGCCACGAAGACCAGGTAGGCCGCCACCGCCCAGACCGCGGTCGCCGCCCAGGTGGCGAGCTGGACCGTCCAGCGCGGCCATGCGGTCGCCGTCACCAGGTCAGCCATGTCGCGCCGACCGTCCCGCGACCCCATCCAGGCGGCCGCTCCGGCCACGAACGGCCCGAAGTCGATGATCGTGTGCCCCTGGCCCATGTTCCAGAAGGTGCGCAGCCCGTACAGCGCCGCCGTCCCGGTGCTCGGCCGGTAGGAGTCGAACCAGAACAGCGCGGCGATCAGCGGCAGTATCCACGGCATCACGCTGCGGCGCAGTTCCAGGCGGAGCAGGCGCGCGGCGGACAGCGGGACCGCCCGTACGGCGCGCGGCGTGCGCAGCCGGGCCGGGGCGCTCGTCACGGCGGCCATCATGCCGCCGCCCTGGCCGACCGGGCCGCCGCGAGCACCGCGCTGTAGCCGCGCTCAAGCGGCGCGTCGCCGGCCGCTCCGGTGCCCTCGCCGTGGGCGATCAGCTCGTCCGGCGTGCCGTGGAACACGATCTTCCCAGCCTCCATCAGCGCGACATCGCTGCAGGCGGCGCCGACGTCCTCGACCAGGTGGGTCGAGACGATCACCGTGGCGCGCTCGCCGAGGTCGCGCAGCAGGGCGCGGAACGCCACTCGCTGCTCGGGGTCAAGGCCGGAGGTCGGCTCGTCAAGCAGCAGCAGGTCCGGTTCGTTGACGATGGCCTGTGCGATCCCCACCCGGCGCAGCATGCCGCCGGACAGGGTGCGCAGCTTCGCTCTGGCCCTGCCGCCGAGGTCGACCCGCTCGATCGCGGCGGCTACCGCCTGCGGCACCTGCGCCGGCGGCATCTCCTTAAGCAGCGCGAAGTACTCGACGAACTCGGCCACCGTGAATCCCGGGTAGTAGCCCAGGCTCTGCGGCAGGTAGCCGAGCCTGCGCCGGATCTCCCGGCGCGGCCCGTACTCTCCCGGGTCGCGGCCGAGCAGCCGCACGCGGCCGGAGCTTGGCGGGATCACCGTGGCCATCATCCGCAGCAGCGTGGTCTTGCCCGCGCCGTTCGGGCCAAGCAGCCCGAACACGCCGGGGCCGGTCTCCAGGCTCACCCCGGCCACCGCCTGGGTGCGGCCGAACCGCCTGGTCACGTCGCTGATCTCGACGTTCATGACGTTCCTTTCGGAATACGTGTGGCGAACCACGCGATGGCCCCGCAGGCGACTGCGACCGCCAGATAGGGAAGGACGAGTCCGGAACTGGCGACCGCCGTGGTGACCTGGCCGGACGCCGACTGCGCCGACAAGACCGTGATCGCCCAGCCGGCCAGGCCCGCCGCGACGCCGATGTTTGCCGAGCGGGTGACCGTCGCCGTCGCAAGGGCCAGCGCGGACACCGCGGTCATCGGGATAAGCCAGCCGAAGGTAACCGCGGCCGCGGTCTCCGAGCCCGCCGACGCGGCTAGTCCCATGGCCGCGTCCAACGCGAACACGGCCAGTGCCCGGACTAGCAGCACCATCCGGTAGCTGACCGCCATGCTCTGCGACAGTTCCCAGGCCGGGTCGATTCCCGGACCATAGGCGTAGGCGATGCCCGCGGCGGCGACCGCGGGGGTGAGCAAGGCGACGAACGGCATGCCGGTGCCCAGCGTGGCAAACATCCCAGCTGCCAGCACGACCGCACTGGCAATCACCCAGCCGAGCAGCAGCGACGGTGTAGTCACTAGGGCCCGCGCCAGGCCCTGCGAGTGCAGCGCTCGCCCGGCCAGCCGCTCCGCCGGGCCCGGGCGGCGGCGCCAGACCTCAGCGGCCACTCCCAGCCACACGCGCTGCAGATCGACGTCACCCGGGCACCGGTCCTGGCCCGGCCCCGGCACGTCGTCGCGGTGACCAGCCATCTCATGACTGAAGGTCATCGTCAGCCTCCGTCCCGCGCCGGCTGCCGCAATGCGGCGCGCATGAGCTGCCGGACCCGGTGAGCCCGGCTCTTCACCGTGCCCTCAGGAACGCCCATCAGCCCGGCCACCTCAGCGACCGGCCGGTCCTCCACGTACATCAGCCGCCAGACCTCCTGCGTCGTGCTGCCTTCCGGCCCGAGTGCCCTGACCGCCTCCGCGAGTTCGGCCCGGAACACGGAAGCCTCCGCCGGATCAACCGCGTGCTCGCCGCGATGACCGGGTAGGGCGGCCAGCGGCAGTCCGTCCGGGCCGCGGCGGCGCAGCCATAGCGCCGCCTGCCGCCGCGTGATCCCCCACAGCCAGCCGCCTGGCGAGCCCTGGGGGCGGTAGCCGCGCGCGCCCCGCCAGACCGCGAGGAAGCTCTCCTGCAGCACGTCCTCAACCTCGGCCGCAGGCAGGATGGCGCGCAGCCGGGCTGCCAGCCACGGCGCGTGCCGTGCGAACAACTCCCGCAGCGCGGTATCGTCGCCGCCCGCCATCGCAGCAATCAGCTCATCGTCGTTCATCGCTTCTCTATTGCGTTCCGGCGGCAACAGGTTCACCGGAGGCACTGGGATGGACCCAGTGGCCTCTTCCCTTGTCACGGTATCGGGCGAGCGTCGGTCAACTAGGGGCCTTGTTCACCGCCCTCGCGCGTGGATGCCGTTAGGATCCGCCTCGGTGGTGCATGCATCGCGTGTACTTGCCTTCCCGTACGCCCGCGCGAGAGTGAGTCTGTCGTGAGAGTTCCGGGTCAGCCACGCACGAGGAATAAGTGAACTGTCCGCACGTGCCGCCCTGCCCGCCGGCCGACGCTCCCGACCGCGAGTCCGCTCGCGTGCTGGCGAGTCACCCGGAGCAGGGCTGGAGCCTGCTGTGCAACGGCGTCGTCGTGTTCGAGGACACCGGCGACCTGCTGCCCGACGGCCGGGTCATCGAGCCCCGCCGGGATGCTCCGGTGATCGACAGCTGAACGTCAGGAGCGGGCAGCCAAGTCCGCTTCCGACCGCGGCAGGGCGGTGCCCGGGGTCGGCTGGGACGAGCGTCGCATAACGCTGCGGGTTACGGTGGCGAGCAGGAAGACCGCGAAGGTGATCCGCAGGGGCAGGACTCC
>Ga0335081_10009860_pt1 | contig 15394 bp, 14 predicted proteins | sample Lox_Sample_35_FD_206713 | JGI IMG/M metagenome (GOLD analysis project Ga0335081, IMG submission 206713) | Soil microbial communities from Loxahatchee National Wildlife Refuge, Florida, United States - Lox_Sample_3.5 | ecosystem: Environmental > Terrestrial > Soil > Wetlands | place: USA...
CGAATAGCCGTCTCCTGCCCGCAGATTCCCCGATCGAGCCCACACCGTTCGCGAGTCTGACCATTTCCGGTCCATTGCTCAGCAGGACCTCATCGCCCCCCAGGACCCGGACCCCGAGAACGCTTGACCCGTGTTTTGCGTGATCAGGATCGGTAATACCCGAGAGCTGCACGCCCATTCTGAGAAGGGTATCGATCAGCACCTTCGCATGACCGCCTGCGCCCAGTATGATGACGGGTTGGGTCATATACCTACCATCTCATCCTTGTGATAGTCCCTGTCGGCTTTTTTGCCGAGCATTTCCCAGTACCGGAGCGGGGACAAACCGTTACCCGGCCGTTTGCAGGTCAAGTTTTCCGGCGTCAAGGCCTCGCCTCTTTTTATATTCCGCGCGGCCATAAGGCTTCGCCGGGCTACAACAAAATTCTTCTCTTCGCCGGGTGCCGGCTTCTTCTCGCCCGACCCGAGGGTCAGCTCAACGTCCCGAATCGCCCGTACCATTGCTCTGAGCTCGCGGGGCTCCAGGGACGCCTTGTGGTCGGGGCCGGGAAGTTCCCGGTTTAAGGTGAAATGTTTCTCTATGACGGCTGCGCCCCGGGCAGCGGCTGCTATCGGGACGATTATGCCCTGTGTATGGTCGGAATATCCGACGGGAAGCCCGAAGGCCTCTCGCATTATTTCCATGGCGCAAAGGTTCACGTCTGCGAGGGGGGCAGGATACTCGGTCGTGCAGTGCAGGAGTATGACCCGTTCTTTCAGGCTTCGCTGGCCCTTGGGGGAAGAAAGGGCGGCCTTAAAAGCCTTTTGCGATGGTTTTTCTTTTTTGACCGTGTACCCGAAGGCAATAACTCCCAGCGCCGCCTTGATATCCGCCAGGGTGCTCATACCCGTAGAGAGAATGATAGGCAGGCCCGTCTGCGCTGCACTGAGGAGGAGCGGGCCATTCGTGATCTCGCCCGAAGGCAGCTTGAGCATCGGCACCTTGATCCTCGCTGCCAGCAGGTCTACGCTGTCCCCGTCGAAGGGCGTGGAAAGGAACTGGATTCCCCTCTTCCGGCAATGATTGGCAAGGACCCGGTGCGCTGCCTCGTCGAGCTCCAGTTTTTTGAGCATTTCCCGCTGCGATTCTGTTGTACCGGTCGCGGCTTTCTGGTAATCGGCTTTGGGAGCCGTACTGCTGACGAGCTCGTCGGCCTTGAACGTCTGGAACTTGACCGCATCGGCGCCGGCATCAGCGGCCGCGTCGATGAGCTTTTTGGCCATCTCGAGCGAACCGCCGTGGTTTACCCCTGCTTCGGCGATGATATAAGTGCGCTGTATGCTCATGGTCACAGGTCGAAGAACCTCTTCTTTAGGAGCTTGGCATAGTCTGGGGTCGCCTTGAGTGCTGCGACGATGCGCTGTGCGCTGTTGCCCTTATCGTAGGGGTTTACCGCATCGGAGCAGTCTTTCGTGAAGGCCTCCCGCATAGCTCGCTCGATGTCCGACGCTTCGGGCCGGCAACTGATCACCGATGATGCCTGTAGCCGCCCTTTCTGGCGGTCGCCGATATTGACGGTCGGCTTCCTGAACGAGGGCACTTCATAGAGCCCGCTTGAGGAGTTGCCTACGACGGCGTCCATCTGGGCCACGCAGCTTAAGTAGCGGACCTGGCCGAGGGAAGCGAAGGCCTTTGCCCGGGGCCTGGCAGCGGTATATTCTTCGATCAAGGCGCTGATAGTGTTTCCTTCGGGGTCTGCGTTCGGGAGCGTGAAGATGATACCCACTTCATCTCCCAGTCGGTCGAGGGCCGTGAGCAGTTCCCGGAACTGCGTTCCGGCAGGCTGGGCGTCGAGAGTCGCCGGATGGAACGTGACAAGAAGATTACGCTTCCGGAACGTGAATCCCAGCTCTCGTTCGAGCGCCGCCCGGTCCAGGAGCTCCTTCTTGATCGCATCGATACCCCCCGGACTCCCGAAATTGTAGATATGCGCCGGGTCCTCGCCGAGTTGTCGCACCCGCCGGGCAGCCGCTTCGTTGGTTACGAAGTGGATGTGCGACATCTTGGTGATGCTGTGTCGGATGGCCTCGTCGAAGGAGCCTTCGGTGGTGTCACCTCCGGCGATGTGCGCCATCGGGATTTTCGCGATCATAGCCGACTGCGCAGCGGCGAGGATCTCAAACCGGTCTCCCAGCACGAGCAGGAGATCAGGCTGGAGGCGGTCGAGTGCTTCGGCGAATCCCTTGACGCCCCGACCGAGAGACCTGGTCACATCAGAGGGGGTGTCGCCGGTCAACTCCATGTCCACCTTCGCATCAATCGTAAAACCGTCCGCTTCTATGCTCTTGTAGGTCAGTCCGAACTGCGGGGCAAGGTGCATGCCTGTCGCGATCACCTGCAACCGAAAGGACGGCTCCTGCCGGATCTTTTTCATTACGGGGGTCAGAAGGTCATAGTCAGCGCGAGAGCCGGTGACGGCACATATCTTACGTTGTAGCATAAGGAGCACCTAAAATGGCACTGCTTGGAATATTGATCAGCCTGCGTTCAATGCTTTCGGCAACGGCAAGGTCCATCCGGGGACAGTCCCTGAACATGGGGAGCTGATGCATCAGGCTCCATGCAGGACGGGTCATGATCCCGGCATCATTGCTCGCCTTCAGTATCCTGTCGCGGGAGCATGCCAGAGCCTCGTCGAGCAGAAGGACATTCAGCCAGTAATTGCTCTTTGCAAATGGAGGTTCGGTGAAAAATCTGACGCCATCGACACCGGCAAAAGCATTCTGATAGCGGCGCGCCAGAGTCCGCTTGCTCTGCAGGAAGGCCGGCAATTGTTCCAGTTGGGCGCAGCCGAGAGCTGCGTTGATGTTGGGAAGCCGGTAATTATAGCCGACCTTGTCATGATAGAGCTGCCAGGGATGGGGCACCTTCGCCGTTGTCGTGAGATGTTTTGCGCGTTTCGCGAGCTCCTCGTCATCGGTCAGGATCGCGCCGCCCCCGCCCGTCGTGATGGTCTTGTTGCCGTTAAAGCTGAGTGCGGACAGCTTCCCCATGGTGCCCGTATGGCGGCCCTTGTAAAAGGAGCCGAGGGATTCGGCAGCATCCTCGATCAATTCAAGCCTGTAGCGGGCGCAGACCTCAAGCAGGGGTTCCATATCAACAGGATGTCCAAAGGTGTGCATGGGAACCACTGCTTTAATTCTTCTTCCCGTCCTTTTATTAAAACAAGCGTCAGGCCTCATCTCACCAACTTCGTTCAGATAGACATCGAGCTTATGGGGGTCGAGACCCAGCGTCCGCTCCTCGCTGTCCACGAAATGGGGCACAGCACCGCAATAGACTACAGCGTTCGCAGTAGCCACAAAGGTCAACGCAGGGACCAGGACTTCGTCGTCGTGCTCCACCCCTGCGAGCAGAAGACAGATATGCAGGGCAGCCGTGCCATTCACCACCGCCACCACGCGACGTGCGCCCGTATACTCGGCCACTTGCCGCTCGAACATATCCACAAACGCACCGGCCGATGACACCCAGCCCGTGTCGAGGCATTCCTTGACGTAGGCCCATTCATTCCCCTTGAAGCAGGGCTCATGGAGTGCAACGGGCCCATTGCCCGCAGCGGGAAGGACCGTCCTCAGCGCTTGTACAACCTTATGAGGGTCGAGATTTTCTGTCATACATTATAGAGGTCGGCCTTGTAGCCCTTCAGATTCCCGGGTACCCGGAACCAGTCTATGGTTTCTTTGAGCCCGCGCCTGAGGCCTTCCGTGCCCGCGTATTCCGGTTTCCAGCCAAGCAGTTTCTCCGCTTTCGCATTGTCTGCCCAGAGCCGCTCTACTTCGCTGTTCTCGGGCCGGAGACGGGTGGCCTCTGTTGTTATCCCGCAATCGGAACCCATGATGTCGGCGATCATACGAACGAGGTCTCCGATCGAGATCTCATAATTGCTGCCGATATTGACAATTTCTCCGACCGCGCGATCCGACTCTGCCACTGCAATAAAGGCCCTGACAGTATCCCTGATATAGTTGAAATCGCGCGTCGGATGAAGCGCTCCGAGTTTCAATGTTTTCTGGCCGCCCGCGATCTGTGTAACGACGGTAGGGATAACGGCCCGGGCGGACTGCCGGGGGCCGTAGGTGTTGAAGGGCCGGATGATCGCAACCGGCGTACTAAAGGAATGAAAAAATGACATCGCAATATGATCCGCCCCGATCTTGGAGGCGGAATAGGGCGACTGACCCTGCAGGGGATGGTCTTCGGTTATGGGGACGAATCTGGCCGTGCCGTATACTTCGCTCGTAGAGGTATGCACGACTTTCTGGACACCCAGTTCGCGTGCCGCCTGGACGATATTCAGTGTTCCTTTTACATTGGTGTCAACATAGGTGTCTGGAGAATGATAGGAATAGGGAATTGCGATCAGGGCTGCCAGGTGCAGGACCACGTCGCATCCCTTCATCGCTGTTCTTACTCCGTGCGGGTCCCTGATATCACCGGAAAACACATCGAGGGACCTCCTGATCTCGTTGTCGACACTCTCCAGCCAACCCCAGGAGTTGAATGAGTTATAGAGCACGAAAGCACGCACCGAGTGGCCCTGCCGGACCAGTTCCTCGGTAAGATGGGAGCCGATGAATCCATCAGCGCCGGTGACCAGGATCTTTTTATTCTTCAATGAAGAATTCATGCGATAGCCTCATCTCCTCTGTCTGCATCAGGCGGGAGAATCTTGCGCCCCGCTTCGCCGTTGCTCATGATCAGAAAATGAATACCTGCCGGATGCTTTTCCCGGCAATGCCGTTCTTGACCAGCGCCTGTTCGATCGCATCCCGCTGAAGATACGAAGTGATGACCACACAATCATGTTGCAGGGACTTGCAGGCCCCGATCTCCCGGATCTCCCTGCCGAAGAATAGGTCGCCCTTCTTCTCATCGTCCACCACGCCGGTCAGCTCCAGGCCGGTCTCGTGCAGCGTGATGAACGCGATGTCGGTCACTTCGTCAACGCCCGCAAAAATGATCTTTTTCTGTCCCGATCGCTCGAGATTTTGGAACAGCGTCCGGTAGTTGTTCTTTGCCTCCCGGTAAATGCGGGTATAGTCCTGGAGCAGGTCATAGGCAAGGCGGGTCTTCTCGGCAAAGCCTTTGGGTGTAAGATAGTAGGCGTAGCGCTTCGGAGGGATCGCCGCGACCGTGATGAAGCCCTTGGTCACGAGATTCTTTATGTATGAGTTCACGAGCCCCAGCGCCAGGCCGAGGCGCTCGCTCAGATCACGCTGCGTCATGGAATCGTTCACCGAAAGCTCATCGAGGATCTGGAGAGCTTTGAAATGATCTGTATCTGGGGCAATCGGAGCCTTCTTGTTCATAGAATGAACGTTACCATGAAAAAAAACGGGTGTCAATGATTTTTTAGAGTTTTCTTTGTTCATATAATGAATCTATGCCGGGAAATGAGCTGTAGAAAGAGCTCCATGGAAGCGTGAGAGGGGGCCCCCGGTGCAGGGCAACGAGGTCAAAGCAACTGTAGAGTGTTGCTGAAACCCCGTCTTCACCCAGAACGGTCAAAGATGTCATCTGAGCGTAGCGAAGAATCTCGCATTTACCGTGTTATGGCTGCCCTTTCACTTCTGAGACAAGCCGGAACCAAAACCTTGGAACCGCGAAGGCGTAAAGGTCGCGAAGGAAATCATGCAGATCTGTATTAATATCGAAATACCCTTGTTTTTTACTTCCTTTGTGTTCTTGGCGCCTTCGCGGAAAATATTCTTTCCATTTTGAGTAGGTTAGTAACTAAAGTGATTTGGGCAACAGGCCGTCTCCTGCTGACCATGCTGTCATCCCCGGATTTGCGTTGTATCTGATATAGGCTTGTGCGGAATGCCGGCCCATGAAACCTCTTTACTCTTCCCGTGTCGGATGTTATGATTGCTTCGATAATCACAAGCGCAGGGATCACGGGGACGGGTACTATGAGAAGTTCTATGAGAACAGGGATGAAAGATGAAACCACAGAGAGCCCTGAGGAATGCCCCGATTCATTCTGAATACGAAAAGGCTGTTTTTTTCAACCTGCTCTGTGCGCTCGCCGGGTTTGAGAAACGGGGGAAAGAGTGTAAATCGCTATTAATGACAGGGCAACGAGGGGGAAGCGATTCTGAAGAATGTTGTTTTCCCTGAGATTCAAGAAGTTCTCGGTGGACGCTGTGGTTAGATTTTGACAATACGCGGAACAATAAAGGATATCCATGGAACCGAAGATATGTCTGGCACTGGGCGGCGGCGCGGCGCGGGGACTGGCTCATCTGGGCGTGCTCAAGGTCTTTGAGGACGCGAAGGTCCCCATCGACATGATCGCCGGTACGAGCCTGGGCGCATTGGTCGGCGGGCTTTATGCACTCCAGCCCGACTCGGCATACTGGATGGGAAGGCTCGAACAGTATCTTCGCAGCTTCCGGTCCCGGAAGACCCGGCTTGAGTTCCTGAGGAGGCTGGAAGAGACTGACGAAAGAAACCACGGGTTTTTTACCGACATGGCGAACCTTATCCGGAAGGGATATTTCTGGGGCATCACTGCGACGAAACCCGCCTTCATTTCCGAACAAGAATACGAAGATTTCATCTATCCGTTGATCCCGGACAATGCCTTTGAAGACACCAAGATCCTGTTCGCGTGCGTCGCCACGGACATCCGGAACGGAAAGCGGGTTGTTTACCGCAGCGGTTCGCTGCGCCGCGCGATCAGCGCCAGCTGCGCACTGCCGGGCATCTTTCCGCCGGTCGTAGACGGGGACATGCTGCTCGTGGACGGCGGCTGGGTGGAGCGCGTTCCGGTCCATTGCGCCAGGGAGCTGGGAGCCGACATCGTGATCGCCGTGGACGTCTCGAGCGAGGTCGGCAGGTTCGAGGACAAGTTCGGGCTCGACGTGGTCATGCGCGCCGACGCGGTGTCCCGGATCTACCTGAACGAACTCCTGATGCGCGATGCCGACGTGGTCATCCATCCGCCCGTGGGCGGGACGAACTGGGCGGATTTCAGCAACCCCCGCGAGCTTTACCGCTTGGGAGAGACGGCGGCGCTCGAGAAGCTCCTTTCGATAAAGACCGCGATCTCCCGCGCATCCGTGGACAGTCTTCCGCAGAAAACGCTCGGTGCGCAGATCAAGGACATCAAGGACAGGATCATGGGGAAAGTGGCCGGGGGAAAATGACCCTCTCCGTGCGCATTGCACCCTTGCTCACGCAAACCGCCCTGTTGTCATTTTTTCGCATTCAGGTATAATTGGCCGATGGCGAAACCGCTCGTTATTGCTCACCGCGGCGATTCCTCCGAGGCGCTCGAAAATTCACTTGCAGCCTTCCGGCTTGCCCTCACGGTCCCGGTCGACATGATTGAGCTCGATCTGAGGCTGAGCAGGGACGGGTTCCTCTATGTGATGCATGACAGGCATACGGGCAGGACGGCCGAGAGGAATGTCGCCGTGGAAGCGGCTTCGTCAAAAGAGCTGGACGGCATCAGGCTCAGGGACGGAGAGCGCATTCCGCGATTAGACGATGTGCTCGAGCTGGTGGCGGGAAAAGCCGGCATCAATACCGAGATCAAGAGCCACGGAGGAGGGGCGGCGCTTGCCCGTCATCTTGCCGGGCACCCATTTGCAGGAACCCTCGTGGTGTCCTCCTTCAGGGAAGAGGAACTCCCGCCGGTGCAGTCGGCTCTGCCCGAAGCCCGCTGCGCCGTCATTTATGATACTTTCTCCCTCCGGCATGTGGCCGCCTACCGGGCAAAGGGATACTCGCTGATCAGCCTGCGGAAGAACACGGTGACCGAACCGCTTGTCAGGGCATGCCACGGGCAGGGGGTGGACATCTTTGTGTGGACCGTGGACACGGAAGAAGAAATGAAACGATGCATCGATTGGAAAGTCGACGGCATCTACACGAACAGGCCCGCCTTGCTGAAACAGGTTTTGGACAGGCGATATGCAAAAAAAAAATAAAGAGCCTGGTTTCCCGCAAAGCCCGCAACGTTCGTGGTGAAAAGCGGATGCCAGGTTCAGAGCATGTATCGCCGCTGCGAGAACAATTTCTTTTTTGTCCGGCCAGGCCGCGTGAGGCGTTCTCCTGTTGCTGCCGGACGTGAAGGAATCCTGTGTCCGCCATCGAAAGACCGGAACAAAACGTATACGACATCGTCGTGATCGGGGGCGGCATCACCGGGGCGGGGACGGCGCGGGACGCCGCGCTCCGGGGCTTGTCGTGCCTGCTCCTGGAAAAGGGCGATTTCGCCTCGGGCGTCACGTCCAAGACGACGCGGCTGATCCACGGCGGCCTGCGGTATCTTGCCAATTTCGAGATCGATCTGGTCGCCGAGTCATTACGGGAGCGGGCGATCCTCCGGCGCATGGCGCCCCATCTGATCCGCCCCATCCCGCTTGTCATTCCCATCTATCGGGACGACCCCCGCGGCAGGGCCGTCATTTCCCTCGGCATCCACCTCTATGACCTGCTGTCCCATGAACGGGACATCCCCCACTATTTCACCTCCAACAGGGACAGGACGCTCGCCTTCGAGCCGCGCCTGAACCGCAGTGGTCTGACGGGAAGCGCACGGTACTACGATCACCAGATCCTGATGCCGGAGCGGCTCGTGCTGGAAAACATCATTGCCGCCCGGGAAGCGGGCGCCATGGTCCGGAACTACGTCCGGGCCGAACGGATCGAGGAGACGGACAGCGGCGTGGTCGTCACCGCCCGGGATCAGTTGAATGGCGAGGCATACACGTTCCGCGCAAAGGTCCTGATCAATGCGGCCGGTCCGTGGATCGACAGCGTCCGCAGGGCGGGGAAGATCGACCAACACAGGATCATCTTCCCGACAAAAGGCATCCATCTCGTGCTGCCGAAGCTCTCCGATCAGGCCCTCTTCGTTGCATCCCGGGACAACAGGATGTTCTTCATCATACCGCTGGACTCCTGGTCCCTCATCGGGACAACGGACACGAGGTACGACGGCGACCTTGACGAAGTGCACGCAGACCGCGACGACGTGGAGTATCTGCTCACCGAGAGCAGGCGGGTGCTTCCCGGCCTGAATATCAGGCGGGAAGCGATCCTGTACACCTACGCGGGCATTCGTCCGCTCGCGTTCGCGGGCACGAGCGAAGCAAAAATATCGCGCAAGCACCGGGTGATCCGGGAAGGCCGGAACAACAGGATCATCACGATCGCCGGCGGCAAGCTGACGACGTACCGCGCCATGGCAAAGGATGTCGTGGACGCCGCCTGTACCGCGCTCGGCGTGAAAGCATCCTGCCTGACGGATGCCCGGCCCTTTCCCGGCGGCCTGCCCCTGCCCTATGATGAATATGTGGCACAGGCGGTGCCGGACCTGGCGGCGCGGTACGCGGTCGACAACGAAACGGTATCGCACCTCATCAGGTTCTATGGCTCGCGGACCGAACGCGTGCTGGACCTTGCCGGCAGGGACCCGGCTCTGCGTGAAGAGGTCTCGCCCGGGAGCAGGGACATTTACGCGCAGGTCCTGTACAGCATCCGGGAAGAGGGTGCGAGGACGCTCTCCGATGTCGTGCTGCGCAGGATGCATACGGGGATGACCGGGGCGCGCGGCACAGACCGGATCGAAAAGCTGGCTGCTGTCGCTGCCCGGGAATTTGACTGGAACCAGGACGAAACAAAACAGCAGGTCGGGGGCTTTCTCCAGGACCTGGACAAGGATCGCGTCTGCCTGAAAGCGTGACGCCTGGCCGGCGGGAACGGCCCAGGACCCTGTACATCGGAAAGGAGCTATCATGAATTGGCCGCATCTGCATCTCATCATCAACCATGTACCGGTCATCGGCGTCCCGGGAGTCATACTCCTGCTTGTCTACGGAATGGTAAGAAAAAGCGGGGAAGTGTTGGCCCTGAGCCTTGCTCTCTTCGTGCTCCTTGCCCTCATGACGCCCGCCGTCTTCTTCAGCGGTCAGGCCGCGGAGGACACGGTCAAGAAACTGCCGGGTGTGACGGAAGGATACATCGGCAGGCATGAAGAGGCGGCTGATATCGCGCTCACCCTGGTGGAGATCCTCGGTGCAATGTCCCTTGCCGGTCTCTTCCTCCTGCGTCGAAAAGGCGCGATACCGAAATGGGTTTCGTTCCTGGTCCTCGTAGCGGCGCTGATCACTGCCGTCGTCGTGGGCTTCACCGCAAATCTCGGCGGTCAGATCCGCCATCCGGAGATCCGGGAAGGGGCGGGCTCTACCCTCCCGACGGGAACCGTCAAATGAATCATGCCGCATTCAGGATAAGTCGGGGGGCCATGCCCGTCTCTTGATCTTTTTTCTCGTGAGGAGGTACTATGTCGCAACTGATGAAGGGTGTCGAGCTCTCCGCAAAGATTCTGGCAACGGTAAAGGCGGAGACGGACAGATTGGCGAAGCATGGCATTCGGGCGGGCCTCGCCCTCCTGCTCGTCGGGGAGGATAGATCTTCCCTGATGTACTATCAGGCGATCCAGAGCGCGGCGGCCCGCTCGGGCATCGACATCTTCAACCACACGATGCCGGCAACGGCCACGCTGAATGAGATCCTGAACCTGATCAAGACGCTGAATAATGACGAGCGCGCAAACGGGATCCTCGTTTTTCTACCGCTCCCGCGGCACATCGACACCCGGAAGGTCGTGAACGCCATCGCGCCGGAAAAGGACGCTGATGGACAGGGCGCGATCTCCGTGGGCAGGCTGTCGGCCGATGAATCCACGGACCAGCTCTTCGAGCCAGGGTTCACGCTCTCGGTCCGGTCGACCTTCCTGCCGTGCACGCCCTATGGCGTGATGCGCCTGCTGGAACAATACGGCGTTGAGGTCAGGGGGAAGAAGGTCGTGATCGTGGGCAAGAGCCTCGCCGTGGGCAAGCCGCTCGCAATGATGATGCTCGTCCGGGAGGCAACGGTCACGGTCTGCCACCGCGAGACCAAGGACCTCGGCCTCGAGACGAGGCAGGCGGACATCCTGTGCAGCGCAACGGGCCGGCCCGGCCTGATCAAGGCCGACATGGTGAAGGAAGGGGCCGTGGTGGTGGACATCGGGATCAACGTGCTTGCCGACGGGACGACGGTCGGCGATGTGGAGTTCGGCGCCGTCTCGCACAAGGCGTCCCTGATCACGCCCGTGCCCGGCGGCGTGGGGCCAGTGACCATCGCGATCCTGCTCAAGAACACGGTGATCTCAGCCAAGCGGATGGTTGGGGTGGGGTAGGAAGTTCAGAGGCCGAGCAGGGGGAAGAGAAGACAGACTCCGGATGAGAGAATCAAGCTCTACGCTGATAGCGGTCATCCGGCTTCCGTGCTCTTCTTCGTTACTTCGGCGAGACCTTCAATTCCAGCGAATTCGCCGTGGATCCCACGACCTCGACCGAGAAGGTCCCGAAATCCCTGAGCACGAGCTCGTCCGACAGTTGCTGCGCGCCCGTCTTTGAGTCAACGGAGATCTTCGCCGTCGTACCGTCAAAGCTCCGCTCGTGCAGGTCCTTGATGCCGCGCACCTGGTTCCTGAGCACGTCCTTGAATTTCACAAACTGCGTCTTGGTCAGGCCGCTCACCGTGATCGCGACCGGCCGGGTGCCGCCCACTTCCCTCGAGTAGAGGGCGAGGATCTTGGTCATCATCTCATCGGACGCCTGGTTGGCCGCTTTTTTGAGCGCCTCGGTCCCGGCGCTGATCTCCGAGATGTGAACTGCCGCCGCATGGGTTATCGCGGTTGCGATGACCTGGCCCGTGTCCGTCCTGACCGCCCGGGCGGTCAGGTCCGCCTGCACCGATTTCAACCCGCCCCCGACCTCTCCGTACAGTTTGGCGACGGCCTTGCCGATGATCACCACTTCGGCATCTGCCTGCTTCCCGAGCATTTTCGCCTGGGTCGCCGTCAGGTCCTGCACCCGGTACGGGGCCGTCACCCTGATCTCCTTCGACGCGACCGCGGGATCGATGAATTCAAACCCCTTCTCGGTGAACGTGTCCATGAACGCGTGCTCCACCACGTTCAGGTCCGTCTCCCCGCGCACACCCAGCCACCAGGCGTTCACGCTTCCGTCGATGTTCTGCTCGGCGACCATGATCATGGTCCTGGGCTTGTGCATCTGGCTCATGAGGATGCCGATGGCGGAGAGATCGTCGCTCAGCTTGCCCATGGACACGTCGGCCGTGACGCGTACGCGCAAAAGCCCGCTGTCCTGATTCTCGCCGACCACATTGTATCGTGTAATATATCCCTTGACCTGGGAAAGGATCTTATCGCTGATCAACTGGTAGTTCTCGACCTGGGTCTGAGAATCGATCACGATCCCGATGGCCTGTTCGACAGCGCGCTTCTGGGCGTCCTCGATCGCCGCGTCGCGCGCGATGTCGACGGCGCCCTGCTGGACCGCGGCAACGCCCTCGGCAGTCACGGTCTTGATCTCCTGGGCGAACGCAGGAGTGGATGATGCGAGGGCAAGGAATAAAGCCATCAATGACAGATGCAGGCTACGCATGAGGATACCTCCCGTTTTTGCATGCACGTACTATAACAGAGTGGTCCATTGCGGTCAAGACCGCGGCGGATCAGGACGGTACCATGCCCCAGGTCCGTGAATGTTCTGGATATTTTGGCGGAGAGATGATAGAATCTGGAAGAAGACGAAACGAGGAGGGTGCGGTATCTTGTCCAGGCTGTCCGTGAACATCGATCACATCGCGACGATCCGGCAGGCGCGAAAAGGGAGCGAGCCTGATCCCGTTGCGGCGGCCGTGCTGGCCGAGCTTGCCGGGGCCGAAGGTGTCATCGCCCACCTGCGCGAAGACCGGCGGCATGTGCAGGACCGCGATCTCCGCCTTCTGCGGGAGATCGTGCAGACGAAATTGAACATGGAGATGGCCGCGACCGCTGAGATGCAGCGAATCGCACTCGGCGTGAAGCCGGACATCACGACGCTCGTTCCCGAAAAGCGTCAAGAGCTCACGACCGAGGGTGGCCTCGAGGTCGCCTCCCGGGCAGAGTTCATCAGAGAGTTCATCGGGCCGCTCCAGCAGGCGGGGATCATCGTCAGTCTTTTCGTGGACCCCGATGAGCGGCAGATCGCGGCTTCCAAGAAGGCAGGCGCGGACTGGGTGGAGATTCACACGGGCGCGTACGCGAACGCGCGGTACGAGAAGGAGCGCGAGGCCGAATTCGCCAGGATCGCCGAGGCCGCAACGCTTGCGGCGAGCCTGGGCATGCGCGTCGGGGCAGGGCACGGCCTGAACTATGTGAATGCCCGGAAGATAACGTCCCTCCCCGAGGTAGAGGAACTGAACATCGGCCACAGCATCATCTCCCGTGCCGCGCTGGTCGGAATGGACCGGGCCGTGAGGGAGATGCGGGCATTGATTGCAGACTGAAACGGATGCATTGCCGATGGTAAATTCGCAGCATCCCGGGGGGCACATGATCGTGGGCATCGGCGTCGATCTCGTCAAGATCGACCGCATTGACAAGGCAGGCAGGAACCATCCCGGCTTCCTCGAACGGGTCTTTACCGAACGGGAGCGTGAGTATTGTGCGAAACAGAAGTTTTCGGCGCAGCATTATGCCGGCAGGTTCGCGGCAAAGGAAGCGGTGCTCAAGGCGATCGGAACCGGCTGGAGCGCCGGGGTCAAGTGGACCGACATGGAGGTCCTCCACGGCGAAGGCGGCGGCCCGATCGTGAACATCTCGGGCAGGGTGAAGGACCTCATGGACCTGAAAGGCGTGAAGCAGGTTCTGCTGAGCTATTCCCATGACGAGGGGTACGCCGTGGCCCAGGTAGTGCTGGTGGGGTAGGAATAAGAAAATTCAGTTCAATGCCATGACGATCGTCACTGCACAACAGATGAAGAATATCGATCGCAGGGCGATCAAGGACTTCGGCATCCCCGGTCCCGTTCTGATGGAGAACGCTGCGGCGGCGGTCATGGCCGGGATGGAGGAGTTCTTTGATGGCCTCGCGGGAATCCGCGTCGGCATCCTCTGCGGCAAGGGCAATAACGGCGGAGACGGCCTGGCGCTTGCGCGGAGGCTCCGCATCCGGGGTGTGCCGGTGCGGGTCGCCCTGCTCGCGCCGTACAGCGCGGTTGCAGGCGAAGCGAAGGTCAACCTTTCCATCCTGCGCAAGATGGATGTGGAGATCCGGCAGAACGCGGCGACGCAGGCTGTCGCCGATGTGGTCGCCTGGTCCGATATCATTGTGGACGCCCTGCTCGGCGTGGGCCTCTCGCAGCCGCTCAAGGGAACCTATGCCTTCGCCGTGGAGCTGATGAACGCATCGGGAAAGCCGGTCGTTGCCGTGGACATCCCCACGGGCATCAACGCGGATACGGGAGCGGTCATGGGGTCCGCAGTGAGGGCGGACCTGACCGTGACCATGGCGCTTTTGAAGCGCGGTCTGGTGCTGCATCCCGGAGCGGCCCATGCGGGGACCCTGCGGGTCGCGGATATCGGGATCCCGCCGGAGGTCATTGAAGCCGAAAAGAGCAACCTGTTCCTGCTGGACAGGGGCGCGTGCTGGGGAATGCTGACCCGCAGGGACCCTGACTCCCACAAGGGAGAATTCGGCCATCTCCTGGTCATAGCCGGCTCGCCGGGCAAGGCAGGCGCGGCCGTGATGGCGGCTCAGAGCGCGTTGAGAGCAGGCGCGGGCCTGGTCAGCGTGGCTGCGCCGAACAGCCTCATCCCGATCATCCAGCAGCAGGTCAGGGAAGCCATGTGCGTTCCATCCGCCGAGAGCATCGACGGCACGATCGGGATCGAAGCAGGACTCGAACTGCTCAAGACAGCCGCGAAGATGACCGCCTGCGCCATCGGGCCGGGGCTCTCCACCCACTACGAAACGACCGAGATGGTGAGAAGCTTTGTCCGCGAGCTTGCGGTTCCCACTGTCATCGATGCAGACGGATTGAACGCACTCGCCGGCTCCCGGGATATTCTCAAAAAGGCAAAGGCTCCCTTCATCCTGACGCCCCATCCGGGCGAGATGGGCAGGCTGGCCGGACTGTCCGCTGCCGATGTGCAGAAAGACAGAATCGGCATTGCCGCGCAGTTCGCGGTACAATACAGGGTCACGCTGGTGCTGAAGGGAGCCGGCACCGTGATTGCGCTCCCGGATGGCCGGGCCTTCGTGAATTCGACGGGCAATCCCGGCATGGCTACGGGAGGCACCGGCGATGCGCTCACCGGCATGATCGGCGGTCTCCTGGCGCAGGGATATGCCACCGAGCAGGCGGCATGTCTTGGCGTGTATCTCCACGGTCTGGCAGGCGATCTTGCGGCAGAGGAAAAAGGCGAGGCGGGAATGATCGCCGGAGACCTGATCGAAAAGATCCCGCAGGCGATGAAGAATACTGCTCAGGAAACCACAG
>Ga0335081_10009862_pt1 | contig 15393 bp, 19 predicted proteins | sample Lox_Sample_35_FD_206713 | JGI IMG/M metagenome (GOLD analysis project Ga0335081, IMG submission 206713) | Soil microbial communities from Loxahatchee National Wildlife Refuge, Florida, United States - Lox_Sample_3.5 | ecosystem: Environmental > Terrestrial > Soil > Wetlands | place: USA...
TCGGCTCCTCCTCCGCCTTGCCGGTCGCCGTCTGGATCACCGCCCCCATCCACCAAGATCCATGGGACTACGCCCTAGCAGCGGGCCCGGCGGGCTGCCGCGAGCGCCTGCTCGAAGGTCTTGAGATCGCAGTCGTGTTACCAACAAGCTGTTGAAGACATAGCGGCTGTGCGCGCACAGCACCCAGCCGGGATCGCCGAGCGCGCTGTGCGGCTCGCGCAAGGCTGTGTGCAGCGCGTTCCCAGCTCCGACGTGGCAGGTCTGGCGCCGGTTCGCCGGGCGTGCCGGAGCGGGCGCTGCTGTCCCCCTATGGGAGGGATGCCCTTCTGGAAGGGGCAACCCCGGTTCGCCCGGGGTCGCGGCTCCAGCGAGCAGTACGACACCGGCGGCGGCCGTGGCAGGCGCAGATCCGCACAGCCGTAATTTGCGGCGTCGACGATGAACCCGGCGCCGCCGAGGACGGTGCGGACAGCGAGCGCGATGTTCGGATTGTCCTCGATGAGTAGGATCTTTAGATCTTCATCGGACCGCTTTGAGATACCCGCTGAAGGTCCTGCCCTTACCTGGTATGGCTCAACTTTAAGTCGGCCGCCGTGCAGTTCAACGATTGCCTGCACCACGGGCGGGCCGAGCCCGGTCCCTGGCACCGCCTCGATGTGGGCGTTTTGGTGGCGCCGAAGAACCGGTCGAAGATCTTGTCCTGTTCCTCCGCGGGGATACCGATGCCCGAGTCCGCAACGCCGATCCGCCATTCGTCACCCTGGCAGACCGTGGCGACGTGGACATTGTTGCCTGGTTCCGCGAACTTGATGGGGTTCGCGAGCTTGTCCAGGACCGCAGCATGTGAAGGCGTTCGATCCGGAGGGGCGGACCGTCGCCGACGGCAAACTCGATCGTGACGCCGCGGCGGTGGCGGTAAGCCGGAGCTGACCTGGCACGAACCGCCCCCTCGGTGAGCTCGGCGGCCGAGACCTGGGCGAGCTCGATCGGGAGAGAGCCTGCCTCGAGATGGCCAAGGGAGGCAGTGCATCAGCTGGCCGAGCGCGTCGTGCCCGCCGTGAACGTCTGCAGCCACCCATAGGTCGGCTCGCCGCAAGGCGGGCAATGCCCGGCTTCCGGCCGGTGACGCCGCCCGGCAGCGCGGTCATCAAGTTGGCGTGCCCATGTCGGTAGCGATGATGGCGATCATGGTATTTCCCGATGGACGAGGCAGCAGGGTGTGCAGCGGGTGCGGGTCCAGCCGGTGGCCTTGGCGGTCCACTCGCAGGCGCACCGGCGCGGGACCGTCTCGGCATAACTGCGGTTCATGACTCCCCCTCGAAGTGGTCTAGGCGCTCGATCCGGTAGCTCAGGTCGCGGATGAAGGTTCGGACGTACCAGCGGTGCAGGCTTCTCATGACTCCTCCAGCGCGGTGCACGCCGCCGCGGCCTGGGCGGTGAGCTCCGCGTCCTCGCTGCCGCACACGACGGCCTGGTAGGCGCTCCGGGAAAACTCGGCCGCGGCGCGGTAGGCGGGCGTGTAGGTGTCGTGGTTCCGCAATTCGATCCCCCTAGTCGCTGATCTTGATTGAGTGGCAGAGCGGTGGACCGGACACCGCGACCGGGGGGGCGTACTTATGGTTGGGTCTTCTGGCCTGCTGCCAGCCGGCCACACACCCAGACAGAGGACTTCGCCGCCACGCCTGATACCTCGCAGCGCACCCTGTGCCACTTGAAAACTCAACCGAGGTCTTTGACCTGGAGGTTCGCCTGCGGGCGGCCTCATCAGGGCTGCTCGCCGAAATGACAGGAAGATAACAGGCGTAACAGGTAGAAGCGGATGCGGCGGCAATGGTCGATCAGATAGGTGTGCCGATAGCATACGGACGGTGAAAGGAGAGCTATGCCAGCGATCCCCGCCTCCCACCGTGACTTGCTTGATGGCCAGTTCGCGACACTGGCCACGGTCGGCCCGGACGGCCGTCCGCAGCTGTCGGAAGTCTGGTTTCTCGCGGATGGCGACGCGGTTGGCGTCTCGCTCAATGCCGCCCGGCAGAAGACGAAGAACCTGCTCGCGAACCCGGCTGTGACCCTGTTCCTCCTTGACCTGGCGGTCCCCTACCGTTATCTGGAGATCCGGGGCGATGCCGCGATCTCAGCGGATGATGACTATTCGTTCGCCGACAGAGTCGGCGCGAAGTACGACGCCAATCTCCGCGACCACGACCGACCCGGCCAGTCACGTGTCAAGGTAGCCATCCGCCCTGTGCGGGTGAACGCGATCGACATGAGGGCCTGACCGGTGCTGCCGTGAACTGTGGCCCGCGGGCCGGGTCAGCACCCAGGTCGGCAGGTCCCGCGTTGGCGGCCGGGTCAGGCAGCAGGTCTAGCGATGGTCTTCCGGGCGAAAGATGCGCCCGCAGCGGCGGATGAGTGAGTCGCGCGGACGCTCGGAGCCACAGCGCGGCACCGACCCTGACCCCCGATCGGGGGCGCGTTCGCATCAGCAGGCACTGGCGCGGCGGGCTGGACGGCTGGTGGCGACCGCTGCGCCCGCCAGCGACGTATCTGTCGCGGGCGCGACGGCGCGCGCTGGGGGGGTTGGCACCTGGCCCGGGGTGCGTGGCAGTGATCCGGCAAGTGCTCGGCGAGGGTCTGCGGGCCGGTAGGCGGCAGCGTTCCGGCGGCCGGTGCGCAAGCCCGCCTGGGGTTGGTGCCACGTGTGAGCACGGTCCGATGGTCAGCCAACGTGGCCCGACGGTCGGTCGCCAAGCCTCGCGCACCATCTCGCCGGAGATGTTCCAGTGAGCGGCCTCGGTGGCGCGCCGGTAGGCTGCCGCCAACCGGCGCAAGATGGGCGCACGCTGAGCGGGACGCCCGGGGAGCCCGCCTCAGATGTGTTCCATGATCATCACTGCGATGGTGTCCGGTTCGAGGGCCCTGAAGATGTGCGGCGTGTCGCCCGGATATCTGACGTAGTCGCCGGGGCTGAGGTCGGTCGGCTGCCTGGCCGGGCCGATCAGCGCCCGGCCAGTGCTAATCACCACGTGTTCGGTGGTGCCAGGCATGTGCGGTTCGGAGAGCCGGGGTTCACCCGGCTGCACCTGTATGCGGTAGATGTCCGCGGTAAATGTCCCGCCGGGCGTTCCGCGGGCAGGAGGCCAGCAGCGTGGCCGCGTAGTCGGCGCGCTCGGAGTAGGTGACCGGCCCTTCCCCGCCTTGGTGGCCACCGCCGCCCTCACCGCAGGGCACGGCTTCGCCGACTGGGCCAGGTCGTCGGCGTACTGGTCGGCGGGGTTCTGGCAATCCGGCGCGCGCCGTTCCCGCTGGCAGTCGTCGCAGCCGCCGCGACCACCGCCGTACTCCGGTTGTCCGGTATACCGTGACAGTGTCAAAGGGCGGCCGCCCAAGCCTCAACGGCGACCGCCCAAGTGGTGCCGGCATACCGCGAGGGCACGCATGCCCACAGGTGTAATCACTGGGTCGGACGCGCTGAACTGGCCCTCGCCGCCATCCCGGTGACCTTCGGGCACCTTCACCCTTCGAGACACATAACGTTCCTTCGGTACGAGTCAGCGGTCGGGATGCCCGCGAAGTGCTCCAAGAACGTCGTCACCATCCTGCGTGGCGCACCGTCACCGATGAGCCCGGGGCCGGCGGTGTACCCCGTATCAGCAGGAAGCGCTCATCGAGGTGGTGTCTGGGCGAACAACTGAAGGCCAGCCGCCGAGCAGCTTTCCGCGTTAGGGCGATGCGGCATCACGATCTTCGGGGCGCAGAACGCGCCGTTGCCGAGGCAGGGCAAGGACAGCGACAGCGGTCCAGGATGACTTGGCCCTCGCAGGACACGCCCTAGCCGAACTGGTAGTCACCTGCACGCCCTCGCCCACGGCCTGGCAGCACGCCCGGACCTCACCGAGCCTGTCCGCAACGGACAGGCTCGGTGAGAGCGTCGTTGAGATTGCCCCATTTCTTTCTGATCCTTGAGCACGTCGGCGATTTGATCAGCTTATCGCTTCCGGGGACCGAGGAGTGCGACCAGCCAGCGCCGTTCGGGGCGGTCGACGTGGCTGGTCCGGCGGTACTTCCACGCCATGTGCGTGTGTAGCAGGTTGGTAACGCGTGAGTTGGCCACGATGCGGGGCTTACTGGCTTCGCGTCCGAGCTTGCGTGCGCGGCGGGCCAGTTCACCGCCGAGGCGCGGCCATTTCACCCGGAGCTTTGCGGGGGTCGGGAGCTGGTAGTAGAGGTGGGGGGGGAGGTGTGGAAGCAGTGGCGATCGGCGCCCGTGCAGGAGCGTGGAGAACTGGTGTGGCTTGAGGTCGATGTAGCGAAAGATGTTCTCGAACCATTGGGCGCTCAAGCGAGCCTCGCTTTGGGGTTGCAAGAGCGCGGCTTGGCGTTGTCTTTGATATGAGTGGAGTGCCAGCTGCAGTTGGCCGTGGCGGTGCAAGTTTTCGGCGAGGGCGATGGCGTCCTCGATGGCCAGTTTCGTCCCCGAGCCGATGGTGAAGTGGGTGGTATGGGCGGCGTCTCCGGTCAGCACGGCTTTGCCGTCGTACCAGCGTTGATTGGTGATGGTACGAAAGTTTAGCCATCGAACGTCCGCGTCGTCACGGCCCTGCCCGGCCAGCTGATGGCCATCCAGATGGCGTTCGAAGATCTTTTCGAGGAGGCGGAGGCAATCTTGTGGCGGCATGGTGTCAAAGCCGAGGCCGGTCCACGTTTCGGTGGAGCATTCAACGATAAAGGTGCTCGATTCAGCGTCGATCCCGTAGGCGTAGGCCCAAACCCAGCCGTTTCCTGTGTTGGCGAAGGGAAACGTAAAGGACTCGAACACTTTGTCTGTACCAAGCCAGATGTATTTGTTGCTACCGAGGTGCACGTCGGTTTGGAACTTCCCGGCGCCAAGTCGTGTGCGGCTGTTCACGCCGTCGCAGGCCACGATGAGGTCGACGTCCGGTAGCTGTGACGGCGCCATCACCTCCTGATCGAATTTGATATGCACACCCAGGCCCCGGGCCCGGCGGGCCAAGATGTCCAGCAGTCGCTGTCGGCTGATGCTGTGGCCGCCACACGCGGCGTGCAGCACCTGCTTACCCTCGACGTCGACGACGTGGTTGACCCAGCGGAACGCGGCCTGGTCGATCTCCTGTGCCGACTTGGGGTCGTTGTCGTAGAGCTTCTCCAGCAGGTCCCCCCCAAGTGTCACCCCCCAGCCAAAGGCAGAGCTGTCCAAACTCCGTTCAAAGACCGTGATGTCGTGTCCGGGATCACGCAGCTTCAGCACAAGCGCGAAGTAAAGGCCGGCCGGTCCTCCACCCACGCACGCGACCCTCACGGCGCCTGCCCCGCCTCACAGCTTCCCGTTCCCGCCACCGTGTCCATCCGACCTCCCGCTGACGTTTGCCCTTGCGGCGCCCAGACCGCGAACTTCTGCGCCAAATGGCAGTCGATGCAGACCGCCACGCAAGTAGCGAGCAGCAGCGGCCCGCTGCATGCTTGTGACGATTTGCCGGGCCGGTAGGTTTACCGGCCGGAATATGCGGCAGCCGTACTTCGTGACATGCAGCCCCGATCGCGTCGCAGGAATCGGACATTAGGTACGTAACCAGGCTCATGAAACCGGATATACAGTCACAAAACTAAGATCAGATAACGAAGTACGGCTGCCGTGTGATAGGCGTGCGCGGGTCAAGTTTGCCCAAAAGTTTGCCCGGGCTTCGCCTGATCGAGGAGGCATCGGTTATAAGGAATGGCCATGCGAGAGACAAGACCGGGGTTCCGTCCGGGGTTCGGCGAGGCCGCGCTGCGGATCAGGCGGCGATGGTTCTGGCCGACGTACAGGTCAAAGACCGTCGCCACCGGGCAACCGGCCGACCTGGCGGTCCAGCCGTTCCCAGATGGGCGCATCCTGGTCAGCGGCACGATCGCGCGGACGCAGGCCAGCAAGTGCGTGTCGCTGACATCCCCGATCCCTCGGCCTTTGCGCGTACCGCACTAATTGAGGCGTTGGCCCGTGCCGGGGTCTCGGTGAGCGCCACTGCGACCGGCCCCAATCCGGTCGGTAAGCTCTCCACCAACCGCAGCTATCAGGGCGACCCGCGGATGGCCGCCTACGTCTCGCCACCGTTCAGTGAGTACACCAAGCTGATCTTCAAGAGAGCTTTAACGTGGGCGCGGACCTGATGCTGTGCCTGATGGCAGCCAAGGCAGGCAGTACAAATTGCGAGGATGGCTTTCCGTGCTTGCCTCCTTTCTCGCCAAGGCGCATGTCGACCGTACCCAGGTCGTGCTCATGGATGGTCATGGGGGTCCCAACGATCGCTTCATCTCGCAGGCTGTGACCGACCTGCTGCACTACTGGCTCGGGCGACCCGAATTCGCCCGGTTCCGCCAGATGCTGCCCATCCTGGGCGAGCATGGCAACCTCTCAGGGACTTGCAGCAACTGCCCGGCTATGGGGTAAGGTTTTCGCGAAGCCTGGCACGGTTGCGACCTCCGATACGTTTAACAATCGCCTGTTTCTGGGAGACTCTGGGGGCTACCTGGAGGTGAAATCCGGTCAGTTCGACATCTTTGATCTGGCGATCAATGACGCCGTGATACCAGTCGCTGGTATTCTCCCGGTGTTCAACGACCTGGCTAATATCTCCGCGTTCCTGCAGGAAGATGTCGCCAGGTAGAACGAGATACTCGCTGGTAGTCCAGGCCAATACCCGCCCTGTTACTACAGTTCGGACCGTAGTATCGGGCGCGGCTGAGATCTCACGGCTGGCGGTGACGCGGACGCGCTGCACCGCCAGCAGGACACGGCCCGCTACCTGGTGGAAGACAAGGTCGCGGTGCATGTGCTCACCGCGGCCCAGGAGCCGACCTCGCCGCGGAGCTGGACGCGCTGCGGTGTCAGGACGGGCCGGTCGGCCATGCTAGGCAGGACCGTGACATCCTTTCGCCGCGTCGGCTGCGGCCTTAGGATCGTTGCGCCCGGATCGGGCGAGGTGGGTGCGGCGGATAGGGGCCCGATAACATGGGGTCAGCGGCGGGTTCGACGGCGTCGAAGGCTGCGGGCGGTGTTCTCCTGACCCTCGCGGCCGCGCAGTTTCTCATGACGCTCGACAGCTCCGTAATGAACGTCTCGATGGCGACTGTGGCCAGCGACCTCGGGACGACCATCACGGGCATCCAGACGGCGATCACGCTCTACACGCTCGTGATGGCCACGCTAATGATCACCGGGGGCAAGATCGGCACCCTTATCGGCCGACGCCGAGCGTTCGCGATCGGATGTGTCATCTACGGCACCGGATCGCTGATCACCGGTCTCGCGCCCAATCTCACCGTGCTGATTTTCGGCTGGTCGTTCCTCGAGGGTGTCGGTGCGGCCCTCATCATGCCAGCTGTCGTGGCCCTGGTCGCGGGCAATTTCACGCCGCCCAACAGGCCCAAGGCGTACGGCCTGATCGCCGCTGCCGGCGCGATCGCTGTTGCCGCCGGACCGCTCATCGGTGGTGCGGCGACCACGTACGCGTCCTGGCGCCTGGTGTTCTTCGGCGAGGTCGTCATCGTGCTCGCGATCCTCGTTCTCTCGCGCAAGATCGCTGACACTCCCGCCGAGTCGAAGGCGAAGCTGGATCTGCTCGGCACGGTGCTCTCCGTTCTGGGCCTCGGCATGGTGGTCTACGGCGTGCTCCGTTCGAGCGAGTGGGGCTGGGTTACACCCAAGCCCGGCGCGCCGTCGATCCTCGGGCTATCCCCGACGTTCTGGCTCATCGCCGCGGGGCTGTTCGTCGTCTGGCTGTTCCTGGTATGGGAGAACCGTCAGGTCTCGCGCGGGAACGAGCCGCTGGTCAATCCGGCCATGCTGAGGATCCGTCAGCTGAACGGCGGACTCATCATGTTCTTTTTCCAATTCCTGTTGCAGGCCGGCGTGTTCTTCATTGTCCCGCTCTACCTGTCGGTCGTCCTCGAGCTTTCGGCGATCGAGACCGGTGTCCGTATATTGCCGTTGTCACTGGCGCTCCTCGTCGCGGCTGCGGGGATCCCCAAGGTGTGGCCGCAGGCGTCGCCCCGTCGTGTCGGCCGTATCGGCTTGCTCCTCATGCTCACGGGCATCCTCGCCCTACTCAGCGGCATTGATATCGACTCCGGTGCTGCGGCCGTGTCGGTGCCGATGATCCTCATCGGGCTGGGTATCGGATCGCTCGCCTCGCAGCTCGGAGCGGTGACGGTGTCGTCGGTGCCGACCGAGCAGTCCGGTGAGGTAGGCGGTTTGCAGAATACCGCCACGAACCTGGGGGCGTCGTTGGGGACGGCTCTCGCCGGTTCAATCCTGATCTCCGTACTCACCACTTCGCTGATCGCGGGGATCCAGAACAACCCGGATATCCCCGCGGACGTGAAATCGCAGGCGACCGTGGAGCTCGCACCTGGCGTGCCGTTCATCTCCGACACCGCGTTGCAGCAGGATCTCACCAAGGCTGGGGTCTCGGCCGATGTGACAAAAAGCGTGGTCGAGGAGAACCGCGCCGCCCGAATCGACGGAATGGACGCTGCCCTCGCGGTGCTCGCACTGCTCGCTCTGACCTCGCTCATGTTCACCGGCAGACTTCCGCAGTCGCAGCCAGCGGCTGACGCAGACGCCGAGCCGGTCGCCAGCGCCTAGCCACGAGGGCCCGCCTCACGCGGGGCTGAAGCGAGTCACACAGGGCGGAAGCGACTGACCATCAGCGGCGCGAGCAAGCGACAGCCTGATCCGAAGGGTGGCTGAGGCTGAGTCCGCCTGCTCGCTCAGGGTCGAGCCATTCGCGCACAACTACTCGGGCCCGACGTCAGCGGTCAGCATCCTGGCCGTGGTGGTGCTTCTGGTACTTGGGCGTAGTCCAGGTCGTTTGACGCTGCGGCCCCAGGCTGCGAACAGCAGGTGCGGCATCATCAGGTGCGCGGGTCGGCGAGAACCTCGCGGACGGACCGCCTTGTCCTGGCCCGCTCCTGGCAACCCTGCCTCCCGTTCGTTCCGCCGTGCCTGCTTTCCGCTTGATCATTCCTTTGGCTGCCCGCCGAGGATCTCTTGGAGGACCACGGCCCGCGCTGCGTTGTATGTCGTCTCGGAGATCAGGTCCAGGGTAAAAACAGGTCCGTGAGCTGCTGGAGCTTGGTTCCGGGGAAATCCTGGTCATTGACCACATGCTGAGCGGGGTCGGTCATGTCACCCTCCTCACTTCACTCGCAGAACGGGGAGATGGCCGTCTCACCGGCCGTGAGCTCTTCTCCCCGACGCCAGGGGCGGCGTCCGCCGGGCAACTCCTGACGGCCGTCACCATGCCCGGACTCGCGTCCTGCGGGCTGTGCGGCCTTTTATTCTGTGTACTTGTGACACTACGTCACTACAGCATGCACCCGAGCCGCATCCAAAACGGTTGCGTCGGTAAGGGGGACGGCAAAAGGCGGACATCGAACGCAAAACATAGCCTTTCGATTACCTGGCCGTAAACATTTTGCGTGCCGCAGCGCATGGATAGAAGTCCACCGGGCAGTCACGTGTACGTACGGCAGTCGTACTTCGCTACCTGTAGACCCGATCGCGTCCCAAGAATCGGGTATTAGGTACGTAATCAGGCTCGAAACCGGATATGCGGTCACAAAACTAAGATCAGATAATGAAGTACGACTGTAGTGCGCAGCGCCTTATGAGGCGCTTCACCGGTTGAGGTCCAAGTCCGCGCCTCGCGGCCGGACAGGGCGGAGCAGTCGCCCGGCAGTCCACCATCGTGAATGTGGCGCTGCCGACGATCTTGCCGGACCTGAACGGGTGCTGGACAGGTGGCAGGGAGGCATGATGTCGTCGCGCTCGGCTTCGTCTACGGGTTCGGCTGGGGCAGGGGAGGAGCCAGGCCGACGTGCGAACCAGGAACAGGAGAAGCACATGGCCAGAAAGCACATTAGGGTGGCGGCGCCGGCGCTCGCCACCGCTGCAGCGGGGGCGGTGCTGGCGGTGTTGCCGGCCTCAGCCAAGACCGAGCCTCCTCATCCGTCGACGACCGCGAAGTGCACATACTCACTGCACGGTGGCGGCAAATGCGGAACGTTCGTCTCATCGGTCGTGGGCGGCCAGGGTTTCGACTCGTCCGGTAGCAGCTCCGCCCTCGGTAACCCGATCATCATCTACAACAACTCAGGCGGCGACACCGCAACGGACTTCCAGCTCTTCCGGACCGGGCGTGTCTGGCCGGCGAGCCCGTTCAGCAACACGGGCCGCGACGCCACCTACCTCGGCTGCCCCGAGGTCGGGCTCCAGTACACGCCGGGAGGCGGCCTGCCCCGGCGTTGGGTGGGTACGAGTGGCCTGATCGGCGGGGCCCCGCGGGTCGCCCTGGTGGCGTTCGGTGAGTCGTCGGCACAGTTCATCGAGGTGCCCGCAACCCTGCGCGGCCCGAGGGACTGTCCCAACATCAAGGACCCGGCCGACTACGACCATCCTGTAGTGCTCATCTCGGTCCAGAAGACCAACGCGCGCAATACCGTTGAGGTCATCGGTGCGTACGGCAACAACCTGTCGAATGGCGCCAAAGTGGATGTCGAACCGCAGAAGTCCAAGTGGGACACGGCGGCGGGCGATAACCAGACGTGGATTTGGCACGTCAGCCCCCAAGGGCAGCCACGCTTTAGACTGACTCACCCGCGAGCAGCTTGACAGGGCAGACGCAAAGGAGGGCACTCCGGGCGGCCACGCGCCCCGGGGGGCCTGTGACATAGCCTGCGCAGGGATCCACCGCCTGTGGGGCTCGCGCTGGACTGGAAACGCGCGGGCGCGCCGCCGGGGCGGCCCACGCCCACCGCCAGGGCGGCCCACGCCCACCGCCGGGGCGGCCCACGCCCACCGCCGCCGGGGCGGCTCATACCCACTACTGCGGGGGCGGCTCACGCCCACCACCGCCGACGTCCGTCAGGGGAACGCCACGCACGCGTGACCAGCGGATGCGACCGCAGGCTATGCGGCCCTCGGAATCGAGTGCGGGCCGTGTGCTGACGTTGGGTATGGTTACCAGACCGGCCAAGTCCTTGAGGCGCGTGTCCAACGTGACCGTGACAACCTCGGTTTTCATCGTCTCCCGGCCAGGAACGCACGCGTAATGTTCAGCGACCGTGCCTTCCAGCAGTCGTTCAGCTCGCGTTGGCGCGCCGCCGGACCGGTCCCGGGCTAGGGCGGATCGACGTGACAGATTGGGCAGCGGCTGTGCTGGTCGGGGCTGCTGGATTGGCGGCGGGCACGATTAACACCGTCGTCGGTTCGGGCACCCTCATCACGTTCCCGGTGCTGCTCGTGCTCGGTGTCCCGCCGGTGACGGCGAATGTCACCAATACCATCGGCCTCGTCCCGGGATCGTTCAGTGGCGCTTGGGGTTACCGCCGCGAGCTGGCGGGCCAGCGCGAGCGGCTGATCCGCCTGGGCAGCGCATCATTGATCGGTGGCGTCGCCGGAGCCCTGCTGCTGTTGGTCCTGCCGCCGAACGTGTTCCAGGCTGTGGTCCCGGTGTTGATCGTGCTCGCCCTGGCCGCCGTCGTCGCCCAGCCCTGGCTCGCTCGTCGATTCGTAACCGAAGAGCGCATGAGTCCGGCGGGTGCTCACCCCCTCCTGCTGTGGAGCCTGGTCCTGCTGATCGGGGTCTATGGCGGCTACTTCGGCGCCGCCCAGGGCGTGCTACTGATCGCCGTGCTGGGCATGCTGCTCGACACTGATCTGCAGCGGGTCAACGGTATCAAGAACGTGCTCGCTGGCCTGGTAAATGGGGTCGCCGGGGTGATCTTCGTCGTGCTCGCGGATCCAGACTGGACCTACGTGGCCATCATCGCGGTGAGTTCGGCGCTCGGCGGCCAGTTCGGCGGGCAGATCGGCCGACGGCTTCCCCCGATGCTCCTACGTGGTGTCATCGTGGTCGTCGGGGTGGCCGCCCTGACAAAATTCGTGCTCAGCTAGCCACAGTTAACCCGAGCCGACCGCGGCGGGGAGCTCGGTCCCGCCGATCCCCAGCGCCGCGACCGCGTGGGCCTCCAGAGCCCGAAGCGGGACCTCCGCGAGATGCGACAATCTTGCGTAGCTTGGAGATCAAGGCGTTGAGCCCGGCCTCCGGGCGGCGGGGAGCTGCCGGGGCCACAGGGCCTCGACCAGCCCGTCACGACCGGTGAGCCGGTGGCCGCTGAGGACCAGGTAACCGAACAAGAGCCGGCCTGGCGCTCGGGCAGGCGGCCATCGAGGCGTTCGCCGTTCCGTTCGATGACGGTCGGCCCGCAGAGCGGGATCCTCGTCGGTAGCGTGAACGTCAAGGTCACGCCAACATTGTGCCAAGAGCGCGGCCGTACAACCGTGGAGGAGGAGGACGCGATGGCCAAGTCCCGCCCGACAGGCGTTTCATCGGCGCCCTGACCCGAGGCCGGTGCCAACGCGGGCACGCGGCGCGGACACGGACGCTCTCGGCGACGTGGAGCCGATCCGCATCGAGCAGCAGCACACACCAAATAGCAAATAGGAGATCAAGATGCCAGGTCTTATTCGCAAGAGCCTCGATTCACCCGAAGAGACCCGGCCGTTTGAGGGCGGCACGGGACAGCTCCAGCTGGTGAACATGGAAGGAGGCGTCGTTGGCCGGGCCACCTTCCTGCCAGGCTGGAGATGGTCACAGCACGTGCAGCCGATCGCCAAGACGGACAGCTGTCAAGCTGCCCATACGGGCTACTTCGTGTCCGGCCGGATGAAGGTCGTCATGGACGACGGGGAAGAAATGGAGTACGGCCCCGGCGACTTCGCCGTCATGGCACCCGGACACGACGCGTGGATCGTCGGGGACGAGCCATGCGTGGTGATCGACTGGCAGGGCTTCGCCGACTACGCGAAGCGGTGAGCCCCAATTGGGCAGGTTAGATCCCCGGCCCGGGCGCCTTCATGCGAGGCTGCTCGGGGAAGGTGCCCGCGGCCGGCGTCCGGCAGCCTCGGCGGAGGCGACTACGCGGGGCCGAAATCACGCGCAGTGGAGCCGACCTGCCCCGAGCCGCGTGTCGTGGGAGCCGGCAGCCAGCCCGGTCCTGAGCCGGGCTAGGTGCTTGGCCGGTGGCCGATGAACAACTCGCGTGGCGTCCGGTACTCGGCGGTCTGCTCGGTGACAGCCTCCGGGTCGAAGCCCGCGTCGGCGAGCAGCCGCAGCCAGACATCGCGGCTGAACAGGCCCGTGCAATGTGTCTCATGCACCACCTGCACCGAGCCGTCGGGGTCACGGAGCAGGAACGCGTACGCGGTCAGGGTCCAGGTGTCGGCTGGATCGGGATCCCACGCCCACGCCAGATAGCGCACCCCGCGGCCGGTGGCGTCATCGTTGCCGCCGTGACCGGTCGATGCCTCGAAGGTCTCCGCGGTGTCGTCGGGGACGAAGACAGCGATGCCACCAGGACGGCAGTGCACGAACGCCGTCTCGACGACTTGCCGGAGGTCGGCCTCGCTGGTCATGTAGTCCACCGCGTCGTGCACGAATACCGCGTCGAAGGTGCGGCCAAGCCGCGCCGTGCGCATGTCACCCTGACGGTGGTCACACTCGGGATTGAGCCGTCGCGACACGGTGAGCATGTTCTCGGAGAGATCGACCAGGGTCATGTTGAAGCGCTTCTTGAGATGGACGGCGTTGTGCCCGCCGCCACTGCCCAGCTCGAGGATGTCGCGCACGGGAATCGATGCCGAGCTGAGCACCGTGGCCGAATAGGCGGACTCTTCCGCGTACTCGTCCGGGGGTGAGATCAGCGGCCACCACACAGCCAGCTCCCCGTAGAGCCGGTATTCGTCCGGCGCGCCCATCATGGTCACGTCACCATCTTCGCCCAGCGGGATGCCGCCGTGGCCTTCGCCATCCGCCTTGGCCGCGGCGTGGACGGGTGGTGCCGCTCTCCGGGCCCGAGGGCTCGGCATGCCGATCCAGGTAGGCCCGCCGGACGCGTCCGGGCCCTATTCTCGGCAAGATCGCCAACCCGGGTGATCGGTGCGCTGATCGCGGCCCGACGTCGCCGACCAGTCCCGTTGCCAGATCGGCGGGTCATGCGAGAGGATCATGTTCCCGAACGGCTGCGCTGGACTTTCACCCGCATGGCGGCGCATCAGCTCCGGACGGTCTGGTGACGGCCGGGGCAGGGGTGCCTAGCTGACCTTGTGGTGGTCGCGCCGCGGGCCGTGGGCGGCGGGCAGGCCAGACCGTCAAGGGGAGGGTGGGCGTGGACGTTGACGGGCTGATGAGCCGGGTGCGGTCGTTGCCCGGCCCGCTGGTGCGCGCGGGCCGCGGCGGTCGGCCAAACCGGTTGCGCTCCTTCGATCCCGCCCGCGTCGCGGGTCTGGAGTGTGACGCCTGGATCGCCTACTACCAGCGGCGGTGGCTCAGGTTCCTCACCGCGGCAGCCGGCCTGGTGCGTGCAGGATTCGGAATGAGCTGGCCGCGCACGGTGGGCGCCGCATGGTACGTGCTGCGAGCCAACCAGCTGTGGGCGCCGGTTCCCGACAACGATCCGGAGCGCGCGCGGCGATGCATGCAACGGTTCTACTCCCTGGTCAGGGCCACCTACGGTGAGCCGCGGGACCCGGCCGAATCGGCGCGGCTCGAGGTCGAGTGGTGGCGCGTCCACCGGGCCGGTCAGGGGGCGGCGCCCAGTGCCCGCGACGAGCCCGGTGCCCGCGACGAGCCCGGTGCCCGCGACGAGCCCGGTGCCCGCGACGAGTTGGTTGAGGCGCTAGGGCGCCTGTACGCGTTCGTGTTCGAGGTGGCGGAATCCGATGTCCGCCCGGCAGCGGTTCACCGTGCACGCGCGATGGAGGCCTCCGACCAATGGGTCGCCCAGGGCCGCCGCCCGGACAGCCCGCTGCTCGCTTTCGAGCGGGCCGCGCTGGTCCGCTCGTACGCCGCGCTGCTGGCTGCCGTCCACCGCTGACTCCAAAGGCAGGTTTCCCGGCCCGCATTGCGTGCCCCATCCGCCTGTACCCCTCATGGACGTCTCTGGCCGCCGTCGGATTGCCCACCCAGCCGCACAGCGCGAGCCGAGGGCGGCAGGGCGGAGGGCGGAGCAGAGGGCGGCACGTGTGACGAGGCTTCCGGGAGCGGCGCTGTTCGGCAAAGATGTCTTCATGCTCGACCATCTTTCGATCCAATGCGCCGACGTAGCTGCGAGCGCCGCGTTTTACGACGCGGTGCTCGCACCGCTCGGTGGACAGCGGGTAATGGACTTCGGACAGGTTATCGGCTTCGGTGTCGCGGCGAAGCCCGACTTCTGGATTGGCCCACAGGCAACCGGTGAGGGCTTCCGTGAGTCGCACATCGCGTTCGCGGCGCCCGACCGGGCGGCCGTAAGGGCGTTCTTCGCGGTAGCGGTGGGCGCCGGCGCCGGCGT
>Ga0335081_10009863_pt1 | contig 15392 bp, 5 predicted proteins | sample Lox_Sample_35_FD_206713 | JGI IMG/M metagenome (GOLD analysis project Ga0335081, IMG submission 206713) | Soil microbial communities from Loxahatchee National Wildlife Refuge, Florida, United States - Lox_Sample_3.5 | ecosystem: Environmental > Terrestrial > Soil > Wetlands | place: USA: Florida...
GCTCTGCCACTGACGGGCGTTTTCACGAAGGCCGGAATCAAATTACGGAAACACTGGCGCCGCTAGCCGCTCGGCCTTCATCTGACGAGCGATTCAGGGCAATCGTCAAGTTCGTTTGTTGGTCTCCGCGGCAAAAGAAACGTCAATCAGGTTCTTTAAAGAAACTGCTGCAGCTCGCCGTCTGACGGGAGGCTGAATATCGGCAGGAAAGCATCACGATGGGGAAGAGTGAAGCGAACCACGACGCAATGTAAAGAGGATAGCCATGATAATCACGAAAACGATGACTAACTTCCGGATGCCTGTTTTGCTCGTCATGCTGGCGACGGCAGTGGTAACCGCCTACGCCCAAGGACCCGAACCAGACTACTCCGCCATTTTCCTGAAGCGGGCGACGATGACCGGCGACTGGGGAGGATTGCGTACTGACCTTGCCAAGAAGGGAATGACCTTCGATTTCTCTGTGACCCAGACTGAGGTGGGGGTGGTTAGAGGGGGTCTGAACTCAGCGTCTGAATATGGCGGCCGCGGCGACTTCTATTTTAATTTGGACACGGGCAAGGCTGGGCTCTGGCCTGGCGGTTTCTTCACGATCGAGGGAGAAACGAATTGGGGCAATGGGGCCAACCTGAATACCGGCGCCCTCCTTCCGGTGAACACGAACCAGGTCTTCCCGGTACCCGGTAAGGTTGGCAGCGGCGCTATTCCTGCGGTGACGTTCACCCAATTCCTCTCACCCTACTTTGGTGTAACGATGGGCAAGTACAATGTCACGGCAGCCGATGACAACGAGTTCGCCCACGGCAAATACGCTAAAGGCGATACCCAATTCATGAACACTGGGCTCAATCTCGTTCCTTCCGCCTTGTTCACCACCCCTTATACACCGGTTGGCGCCGGTTTGGTGGTCCTGCCTACCAAGAACCCTGCGGACGTCATAGTGAAAGCCCTTGTATACGCGTCGTCAGGTTCGGCCTACAAGGCTGATTTTTCCACCTTTTCGCACGACGACCTGTCCGTTTACATCGAGGCCCGCCGGCGGAGCCATTTTTCAAAAAAGACCGGTCACCAGGACGTTATCTTCTTGCACTCCAACGAGCAAAAGACTTCAATCGATCAGAGACTGAGTCTCGATCCGGGAACTCAACAGCTCGCGACGAAGGGGGGGTCCTGGATGATTTCCTTCAACTTCGACCAGTATCTGTGGGAGCCCACGGAAGGCAAGGGGTTTGGTCTCTTCGGCCGCTTCGCAGCCTCGGACGGCAATCCCAACTTCATCCACTATTTCTACAGTCTGGGTGTTGGCGGCAAGGGCGTCGGCGCGAAACGGCCCAATGACTCGTACGGCTTCGGAGGCTACTACATCGATGTCAGCCACCCCACACTGACGACACCGGCGGGCGCTCAGCAATTCCTCCGGAACGAAAAGACCCTTGAGGCATATTACAGCCTCGCGCTCACGCCATGGGCCCACCTGTCGCCTGACCTTCAAATCGTCCATGGAGCTCAGACGCAGAACCTGATTGCCGCCCTCCAGGGAGGGGTTGCCCCCAAGCCGATCAACAATGCCGTCGTCCTCGGTCTGAGGCTGGGGCTCGTGTTCTGATCGACTGAAAACAGGGTACTGCATCCCGATGAATCCTGCACGAGGCAAGAGGAGACCACAACAGTGAACGGAGCACAAGCGTTATTCAAGGCACTGACCGACGCAGGACTCGATACGTGTTTCGCCAATCCCGGCACATCCGAGATGCAACTTGTTTATGAGATGGGGCGGACCAAAGACACACGCGCCATTCTCTGTCTCGAAGAGAAAACGGTGACCGGCGCGGCCGACGGATATGCCCGCATGGCGGGCAAGCCCGCATTTACACTGCTGCATGTGGGCAGCGGCTTCGCCAATGGCATCGCCAATCTCCACAATGCGGGTCGGGCCAACACGCCGATCGTCAACGTGGTGGGCGCCAACGCGACCTACCACCAGCCCAATTTCCCGGAGCATGAGCTGATCAACGGTAACCTCGTAGACTTGGCACGCGTCGTCTCGCACTGGGTTCACCAGGCTAAATCGGCCAGCGACCTGGCTGTCATGGGCGCTCTGGCTGCACGGTATTCGCGGATCGGCGCCGGGAAGGTTTGCACCGTCATTGCTCCCACCAATTGCCACTGGGATCCGGCTGTCGCACCGCCGGTGCCGGCCCCGCCGATGGAGACACCCAAAGTCTCGCCACAGACCATTCAGGAAGTGGTTGCGCTGCTGAGCAACGGCAAGAAGACGGCAATCCTGCTGGGCAGCCATGCGACGTATGGCGACGGGTTGGAGTTCGCCGGGTGCATCGCCGCAAAGACCGGGGCTGACTTGCTATGCGAAACCACTCCGTCCCGCCTCGCGCGGGGAGAGGGCCGTGTTCCGGTGGAAAAGGTTCCCTATCTGCCCGAGCAAGCGGTCCCGTTCTTTCAAAAGTATGCGCAGCTCATCCTCGTAGGCGCGCTTCTGCCGGTGACCACCTTCGCCTACAAGGGCAAGCCAGTCATCAAAGTTCCTCCAGACTGCCTGGTGACAGCGCTTGCGACCGTGGACCACGATATATGGTCCGCGCTGGGCGATCTCGCCGAGGCGGTCAGGACCCCACCCCAACCTGCCGCACGCCGGATGCGAGCGGAAGTCGCGCCGCCGTCAGGTGTTCTGACGGACGATACGGTTGGACAGAGCATCGGCCTGTTGCTGCCGGAGAACGCAATCTTAGTAACCGATTCGCCCACGACGGAAGCGGCACTTTATCATTGGACCGAAGGAGCCCGGGCACACGACTATTTGTTCGGGGAATGCGGCGGGGCCATCGGCGGGGGATTGCCAGTGGGATTGGGAGCCGCAGTGGCGTGCCCGGATCGGAAGACCGTTGTGTTCGAGGGCGACGGTAGCGGCATGTATTCGGTCCAAGCGCTCTGGAGCATGGCTCGGGAGAAAGCCGATATCACCGTCGTCCTGGTCAAGAACGAAAGTTACGGGATCCTGAATATCGAATTGGCACGAGTCCGCGAGGGCGACCCCAACCAAAAAATGCTCTCGATGATGCACCTCGACAATCCCTCGCTGGACTGGGTCAAGATTGCCGAGGGACAGGGCATGCCGGCCACCCGGGCAAGCACGGCAGAGGAGTTCCATCAGCAGTTTGCAGCCGCGATGAGCACCAAGGGTCCTCATCTGATCGAAGCCCAAATCGTCCAAAACCTGCAACCGGCAATCGACGCAGTTCATAAGACAAGGGTGCCGTAAGGCCAAGACGGTTCGCCAGACGCCGTTGCGAAATAGATCGTGGTTCCGGACCCAAAACGTAACCGACGGTGTCGGCCAGCGTCGCTGTCGCCATGATCGAACGCGCCGGAAAGAGCTTTGGCGATGGCCACACGTGAGAAACGCCGGAGCGCGGCTCTGTTGTATACTCCCAAAAGACCGTCAGCACGGATCTGGAGGATATCGCTGGACGCTGTACCCGGCAGTTGGAGGGATTGCTGTTGAATTCGCCTGCGCCAAGGCGAGCAGCCTTGGTCGTCGTTGCTAGCGGTCTCGCCTCCATCCTGACGTTTTGGTACTTCGCGATCCGCACACCACCAATCCCCCAACGCACTTTGCGCATCGGTTTCGAGGATGTTCCACCGGTCCAGATCCGGACCGACAACGGCCCCTCCGGGCTCGCGGTGGAGACCGTAAACGAAGCAGCGAAGCGCGCCGGCCTGTCGCTGCAGTGGGTCGAGACGGGGACGAGTTCCGATGAGGCGTTTCAGCGCGGCCTGGTGGACCTTTGGCCCATCATGGCCGACCTGCCCGAGCGCCGGAAACGAGTTCACATCAGCCGCCCATGGCTGCACACCAGCCACTCGCTGCTGATGCGAGCCGATTCTGAGCCCTTGGGCCGCAGCTTTACTGGCCGAATCGCAATTTTCAAGATACCGCTTCACGTTCGCCTGGTGGGCCAGGAATTTCCGACAGCTCAGTTGGTTCAGTTGCCGGAAATGAGGCTTGTCGTAAAGGAATTGTGCAAGGGCACTGTTTCCGCGGGGTTCATGGAGGACCGCGCGGCGCTGACCGAATTACGGGACAAACCTGCCGAGTGTGCTTCGGTGCCACTCCGCGCCAGGGTGCTCCCCGAGTTGACCGTGGAGCTTGGAATCGGTTCCACCTTCGAGGCCGCGGGCGCTGCCGATAAGCTCCGCGCGGAAATCGGCAATCTGTTTCGAGACGGGACGCTGGCCTCCACGATGGCCAAGTACTCGTATTACGGACTGGACAATTCGTGGATGAGCTACGAGTTGATGGAGACCGCGGAGCGTGAACGCTGGGTTGCATGGGGCGTCGGCGCTCTAGGGATAGTTCTAGCTTTGACCCTCTGGCAATGGTCCTTTCTGCGCCAGCGCAAGCGGTCGGAGGCCGCGCTGCGCGTAAGCGAAGAACGTTTCCGTGCAATCTTTCAGCAAGCGGCGGTAGGCGTAGCCCAAGTCAGCCTCGACGGGAAATTAACCATGGTGAACGACCGGTACTGCGAAGTGCTTGGCTACCCGCGGGACGAGTTACTGGGAACCGAATTGGTGGCGAAGGCGCACCCGGACGACTGCGCGGCGATGCTGGCCAAAGGGCTCCTGTTGCTCTCCGGAGAGATCCCATCGTATTCCTTGGAGATGCGGTGGGTTCGCAAAGACGGCGATGTCGCTTGGGCGACACTCTACAAGTCGGCGGTGCGCGGATCGGACAGCGCTCCGAAATACCTGGTTGCCGTGGTCGAGGACATCACGCAGCGCAAGCGGGACGAAGCCGCTCTGCGGGAAAGCGAAGCGCGTTTTCGGAGTATGGCCGACACGGTCCCGGCGATGATCTGGGTTGCCGGTCCCGACAAGCTCTGCACTTTTTTCAACCAGGGATGGCTGAACTTCGCGGGCGTTACCATGGAGCAGGCCTTGGGCAACGGTTGGTCCGAGAGGGTACATCCGGAGGATCGGGAGCGTTGCCGGAGAAACTACGAGGCGGCGTTCGACGCCCGCCGCAGCTTTCAAACCGAGTGCCGTCTGCAGCGGGCGGACGGAGAGTATCGATGGGTGCTGGCGGTGGGCTCGCCCCGGTTCGAATCGGGCGGCGTGTTCGCCGGTTTTGTGGGATCGTGTACCGACACTACGGAAGTGAAGCAGGCCCAGGAAGAAGCGCTCGCCAGCCAAAAGCTGGAAAGTCTGGGCGTAGTGTCCCGTGGCATCGCTCATGACTTCAATAATCTGCTGGGCAGTATCGTGACGACTTCGGAACTCGTGCTGTCGGAGCTTCCCGATGCTTCACCTGCTTCCGGCGGGGTCGAGTCTATCAGGAATGTGGCGGACCGCGCCGCCGGGATTGTGCGCCAGATGTTGTCCTACGCGGGACAGGAAGATGCGGCATTCGAGCCGCTCGATCTTTCCCGCCTGGTCACCGAGATGCTCGAGTTACTCAAGGTCTCGATATCCAAACGCGCCCAACTGACGGTTGATCTGCCCGATTCCCTGCCCCCCATTCTGGGAAACGCTGGACAGATCCGGCAGGTCGTCATGAACCTGATCACCAACGCCTCCGAGGCGCTTGGTGAAGAAGGAGGAGTGATCTCAATCGTGCTGGCGCGCGTCAAGGCAGGCCCTGGGCCGTTTGCCGACGGGACGCCCAAGGTGATCCAAAACGATCACCTCCAGTTTAGTGTCAGCGATACCGGCAGCGGTATGACCCAGGAGATTCAGGCGAAGATCTTCGACCCGTTCTTCACTACCAAATTCACCGGGCGCGGCTTAGGGTTGGCCGCCGTGCAGGGAATCGTTCGCGTCCACGGCGGCACCATCAACGTCACCACCGCGCCCGGCATGGGATCGCAATTTGAAATTCTGCTGCCGTGCATCACTCAGCCGGCGACCACGACTGCCGCCATCCCGGCACCCGGCTCCGTGAATCATGCCGGAAGCGTCGATGGAACGATTCTGGTTGTAGAGGATGAAGCCGATCTCCGTATTTCCGTCTGCAAGATGCTCCGCAAGGCGGGCTTTTCCGTTGTGGAGTCGGGCGATGGATCCGAAGGGGTGGAGTTGTTTCGGGCCAGCCAGCGCGAGTTCGACGTCGTTTTGCTGGATCTGACCCTGCCCGGAATGACGGGCCGGGAGGTATTGAACGAAGTGCGAAGAATGCGGCCCGACGTGAACGTCATCATCACGACAGCCTACAGCCACGATACGGCTCTGGAATCCCTGGGCGGACAGGAGCCTTGGCTCTATGTCCGGAAACCGTATCGAATCGGTGAAATCACGGCTCTGATTCGGAATGCCTGTTCGCAGGCGCGGCACCGGGACTAAGTTCGCAACTCGGCTAGAACGCCTGCCCAATGCTGAAGAAGAATCCGCCGAAGCTCTCGCCGGGTCGGCGGCCTATCTTCGCTCCAAAGTCGAAGCGCAGAATCACAAACGGATTCCTCACTCGCAGACCGAAGCCGGCTGACTTGCGCAGTTCCGACAGGCGGAAGTCCGAGATCGTCGGGTACACATTGCCCATATCGACGAATGCGACACCATCGAAAAACTTGAAAAGCGGGAAACGCAATTCGTTGTTCAAAACGATCATGGCGCTGCCTCCCAGCGGCTCGCCGCTTGCGGTTTGCGGTCCCACACCGTCCTGGGGATATCCGCGAATGGTAGTCCCGCCTCCGGTGAAGAACCGGTCGGTCAGCACGAGGCCTTCGGGGTTAAGGGCAGACTCCAAACCCATGCGGATCTGGGTTGCGAATACCAAGCGCGATTTCCGGGGTTCCTCGCCGAAGGGCACAGGCGCGGGCTTCATCAGCGGGAAGTATTTTGAAAACTGGCCGGTCCAACGGATGTAGCCGTACTCGCTGCCAAGCCATCCTGGCGCATACTCCAGACCGAGTGTGGCGAACGATCCGTGGGTAGCGTCGAGGAACGAGTCGCGCGAATCGCGGGAGCCCGTGAAATAGACAGGCGCGGTTACCACCTGATCGGGTGGTAAAGACCGGGTGTCCGCCAGTTGTTCTTTCAGGCGCACCTGTTCGTATCGATATCCGTAGGAAAACAGATACATGGGACGGAACGGCCAGTCCTGCTGAAGGCTGGCTCCCAGTTTGGTCTGCTGGACTCCTTCCGCGATGGTCTGCCGCGTGCCGTACGTTGCGAAGGTTGTCGAGAGGGGTAGGCGCCCCCAGACAGGTTGGGTGAGATAGAGACGAACCTCCTGCAGGTCGCCGTCATACCGCGTGCGCAGGCCCACAATGCGCGCGCTGCCGAGTGAGTTGCGGTTCTCGACGTCGGCGATGAAGCCCACCCCGCTCGATGTGCTGTAGAGGCCGCCATACAGCACCCGGAAGGGTTGAGCCTCCCGGACCTTGACCAGCAGGTCGGCGCCGTTGGCGTTCGGGAGGCTGTCTCCACCCGAGGGATGGCTCTCGATATCGACAGTCGCAAATGCGCCGGTGCGCGAGAGGTTCTGAATGGACTGGCTTTCCTGGGAGACCGCCTCCGGCTGGCCCTCCGATACGGTCAACTGACTGCGCACGAACTTATCGCTGGTCTGGCGGTTACCTTCGATCCGGACCGACTGAACGATGCGCTGATCCTTCTCCTGAATGTGAAAGGACACGTCCAGCACGCCCTTGGCGGCGTCCTGTTTCAGGCCGTAATCGATCACTACGTCAAGGTAGCCTTGCGACTCGTACTTTCTTCGCAGCGTCGTGACCGCGGCGCTCAAACGGGCCGGTTCAAATTGCGCACCGGCATCCAATTGGAGGTTCGCAAGCAGCGCCTCTTTTGCGAGAGCCCGATTGCCGGTGAACTCGACCTCACCCACCCGGAAGGCCGGCCCCTCCGTCACGGTGATGACGATTCGGCCGGTAGCCGCCTGCTCGTCGATCACCGGTCGCGGCAGTCCGACTTCCGCCGCCAGGTAACCCCGCTGCTGGTAATACCGGACAATCGCATCGCTCACCCGGCGCGGCTCGGAATAGACCGCTTCCTCCAGTTGGGCTGTGCGAATCAAGGCGAGAATCTCCTGAGCGTGTTGTCGGGAAACTCCATCGAGAGCCAGGTGAACGCCGGAATAGCGCCTGCCGCGTTGCAGATCGAAGGCAACACTCTTGTGGCCGGCGGCCGACACGTCGATCCGGCTGACCGTCGCAGCATGAAGAAAACCGGCCTGCCCAAAATGCCCTTGTAGCACCTGGCTGGCGGCCTCACTACGCTGCTTATCGGTGTACCCATTCTGCCAAACCTGACGAATCCGCTTCTGCAGTTGCCGCGGAACGGAGTCCCCTGTGAACCGAAGCGACACCTGAGGTCCGAGGTTGATCTCAGCTGTAAGCGCGACGAGGTCGCCACCCTCATCGCGATTCAGATGGACCCGGGACTCCAGGTACCCCTGCTGCTGAAAGAAGCCCTGCAAGCGTTCGGCGGCGGCGCGGACGGTGATCGGCCGGTAGATCTGTTCGGGCTTGATCCCGAACTGCCGGGCCAATTCCCTCTCACCAAACGGGTCTCCGCCTACGAAGCGCACCTGACCGATTTTGCGCTTCACGGTTGGGGATCCAAGCGTGCCGGTCGTGCCCACCCCCCCGAAGCGGATCTCGTGGCGCACCTCGGCGCGGTATGAGTTATCGCTCTCTTTGACCGCGCGGGTATGGAGGCGCCGGGTCAGGTCATACTCAACAACCCAGATCTGGTCTCCGCTATCGGAGAGATTCATCGAGTAGACCAGGCGCAGAGCCCGGGTGAAATCTTCGGTAATGCTCAACCGCGTCTGGGCATCGGATTCGGCGGCGATCATACTTGGCTGAACCGAGACCTGGCTGATGCCGAGCTTCCGGCCCATGGAGCCGCCCACGGTTGCGTTCAGCGCGCCCGAGAGCAGTGAGTACGCCTCCAACTTGCGTATGTCGACTCCGCGATTCTCCGCGACCGTTTTGCCGCTCAGCAGGACCGAGATGATGTCGTTCCTGGAGAGGGGCGGATCTGATGTGAACGTGGTGGTCAGATTTCTTGCGGTGCCGGACAGAGCAAGGCGGATTTCGAAACTGCTGACGTTGGTGATGGCTAGCAGGTTAACCTGTGGATCTGACGGGTTTGCGGGGTCAAGACGGATACTGCCGCGCTCGAGGTCGTACCTTCGGTCGCCGAAGTACAGCCGCCCTCCTTCCTCCAGCCTGATCTCGCCGCTCAGAATCGGGTTGTCCACGTCGCCGCGCACGCGCAGGCTGCCTGCGGCCGCGAGACGGCCGATGTTGTTGTCCATCTCCACGGGCTGCGATGTGGCGACCGCGATATCGAGAGCGATGGGGTTCGAAGTGAGCTTGGAGCCCCCAGGCACGGCCGAGATAGCCGTGTTGTTCAGGCGAGGATCGAGTGCGGCGCGGAAGATGCCCTCGCGCACATCGACCTGACCGCCCAGGATGAGGCCTCGTTCGTCCGAACGAAGCAGGAGATGCAGGTTGTTGTTGGATTCCAGGCCGGTTGGGTAGTTCAGGAACACATTTTCGGCCTCGAGTCTGACCGCAACGTCGGTCGGCTTTCCATCGCGCAGTCCGGCTTGTCCGTCGCCGCTGAATTTGCCGCCGTTGAGCATCCCGGTAAGGCTTCGCAGGACGAGTCGGTTGTCGACCAGATCCAGGCGGCCGGTGACTTCCTCCGCGCGAACCGGCATATCGCGGAGAGTCAGACTGGCATGGTTCAAACTGACAGACCCGGAGCCCGCCGGATTTTGCAGGCTTCCCTTGAGGCGCAGATCCAACGTGACCTGGCCCGCCGCTTCGAGGTTCTTGCCCACCAGCGCCAAGACCGAGGCATCCGTCTCGCCGGTAACCTGAATGTCCATGGCCGGGTTGGCGCTGATGGTGGACCTGCCGGAGATTCGCAAGGTGGAATCGGTGCCGCGCAATTCCAGGGGCTCAAGTTGCGCCGCGGAGCTGTCGATCGTGATTCGAGCAGGCTGCGCCTGTTTCAGGTCGGCGCGTTCTGCGTGCACACTGAGGTCACTCAGTTCGACGGTACTCTTCACGTCCGCCAGGGAAAGCCGAGCCGCCTCGCCGGCAGCCCGGAGGTTGAAGGTCACGCCGGCGTCCTCCTGGGCACTTCGCTGAAGGTGAATCCGCTCGGTTTCAACGGACCATCGGATCGGCTGGCTAGGGTTCTCGGCCGGTGGGTCGAACTGGGCTGCGAGCAGATGCAGCGGCGCCGTGGCCGAGGCGCGCAGGTCGCCGCCCGCGAGTTTCCCCTGGAGCTTTTCCACACGTAGAACACCGTCTGCCACGTGCGCTTCCGCCGTAACCTGCTCGACCGCGACCGGCGCCGACGCCGCTGACAACCGTCCGTTCGCAAGAGTCAGTTTCAGCGATGGCTGCCATTTCCCCAGGCTTCCGACGATCGCGGCGTCCAGTTTGACTTCGCCGCCGCCCTCCACTCCAAGGCTCTTCAGAGCTTCATCCAGTTGAACCGTTCCGGCGACGGACAGTCTTCCCTCCGGCTGAGCAGCGTCCACTGGCAACTCACCTGCAATTTGGATTCTTGTGGAAGGCGCCGTCAGGGAAATCGGTGAGATCTTGAGCCGCCCTTGCCGATAGTCCGCCTCGATCGCTCCATCAGACTGAACTTTGTAGCCTTCGACCTCGATTTCCAGGCTTCGCAGCTTGAGCGATGCAGTCTGCAATTCCGGCGTGCCCAGTTGCGCGCTTCCACTGACCGTACCTTCCAGTGCGCCGGAGAAGGTACGATCGGAGTACCTGAAGGAACTTGCCTGTGTTCCTGTGGAGACGATTTCAAAGGTAGCGGGATAGCCTCCAGAAGCTTGAACCTCGACGTGTGCCGAGGCGTTCAGTTCAGGGGCTGTCAGGACGGCGGTCGCCTGGGCACCGTCATATTTGACTTCGGCGTTGAGGCCGCCAATCGGAAACGTGCCCGTCACCACTTGGCTGGCTTCGGCGACGAGCTTCACTTCGGGATGGTCGAACGACCCATTGCCCTCCGCTGTCACACTCACTGCGCCGCGCAATGCAGATTGTTCGACGTGCAGATCGGCACCCTTCGCGCTGAACTGAAAGCGGTGCGTTGTGAAATCGACGGCGCCGGATGCCTCCACTTCTCCCGTGACTCCGCCTTCAGGTTGCCTCAGTTGAAGCCGTTCCACGGAGAGCGTGTCGTCATGGAAGTCGACGCGCGCGTCCAGCCTACCCAATTGTTGACCGTAAGCTTGCAACCCGCTAACGCCCACGCGGGCATTGATTTGCGGCTGCGACGGAGTGCCGCGCAACGTGAAGTTGCCGGACGCACTGCCGCCCGCACCCCGGAAACCGGCCGCGGCATCCAGCAGGCTGCCGGCCGAAAGATCTTTCAGCACACCGCCAATCTGCAACGACATGTCGGGGCCGACGGTTCCAGAAGCGGAGATCTCCTGCGCTCCGGAGCGGAGACGAAGGCTATCCAGACGAATGCCCGAGGAGTCGTAGGCGCCATCCAGAGCGAGAGAGGCGGTGGTTACGGCGGGCAGGGACAGGTCCGTGCTTCCTGCGGTGAACGCGACCGCGGGATGGCTCAGGTTGCCGCCTAACTTGAGCCGCCAATCGAGTGACCCATTAAGTGGAACAGGGGCGGGAATGCGTACGACCTCAATCGCGCGGCCGACGCTCTCGATCCGGCCGCGCAGTTCTCCACTCAGAGACCGGTTCGTGATGCCGATCTGGGTGGCGCCCTGAGCCCCGATGCCCGCCGAGCTGTTAGCGTCGAGAGAGAGCGCGAGTTGGTCTCCTTCGAGACGCCCTTGAAAAGCCACCTGCGCATCGTTGGCGATGCGGAGGACGCCGGAGAGACGGCTGTTCCTCCAATCGGTTCCGGCGCAAGTGGCCTCGAGGCGGGCCTTAGCAGGCAGTGAGGCGATTCGAAAGCCGTCGATCTCCATGGAGGCGTGGGTGGCGACGGGTGACCGCCGGGCATCCATCAGGCCTCGCAAGTGTACGCGCGCACCGAATGTAAGTCCGTAGGCATCGGCAATCTCAACCGTGCCGTCGTGGTATCGCGCTGCTAATGCGATCTTCTGCAATTGAAAATCGCCGTTCTTCACCGCATCGCTGGTGACACGCAGGCTGGCGGATGGGGAACTGGCGTTGCCGGACAGGATGAAGGAGGCGCTCGCGCGGCCGGAAGTATTTCGAAAGAACTGAGCCGCGTCGATGGTAGCGGAACCGGCCGCTGCGAGATCGGCGCCCGCAAAGCCCAGGCGTGCGCGATCGACCGTTATCGCGGAATTACCTGAGTAGACGGACGAGTCTTGCAGAACCAGCGCATCCGCGGTTACCTTGGCGTCCACGATGACCCGATCCAGAGGGGCTGAGTAATCGACGGATTGAAAACGACCCTTGCCCAAGGTCCGGTAGGCTAGGCGGTATTGGGATGCCTGCCAGGAGGCGTCCAGGCCTCCGTAGGGCAGGTCCAACGTGACGCCGGCGGATTTGTCCGCAACGGTCAATGAGAGGGTACCGATGTGCAGCGATGCGAACAATCCGGTCGGGGTTCGTGAGTCCTTCGGCTTCCCGGGGGGAGGGGCCAGGTCCCAATTGCCGTCGGGCTTGCGGTCGAGGCGGAGCCCGACTTCGTCCGCCGCGATTCGGGCACGACCGAATTCGCCGCGGAACAGGTCCGTGACCGGCACGCGCACGGTCAGAAGCTTCACGGAGAGCAGGGGGCGTGCGTTGTCAACACCGGCGGAAACCGCATGCACCTGAAACCAGCCCTGACACAGGTTATATTCCAGGGCTTGCGCTCGTACCGGGAAGCCAACCGCACTAGTCAGTCGCTTTGTGACCCAGCCAAGTACGAATCTGCGGACGAGCGCGGCATGGGCCAGGAATAGGGCTAGCGCGAAAGTCGCCAGAACGAGACCGCCGAACCGCAGGAAACGGGCACACTTCTGCATAAGAGAATACCGAGACTGCGGCAAGATGCTGATAATTGAGCATCGGTCGCAAAATCGAATGACTCAGAAACTGATGGGACTCGAGTTGGTGGGTGGAGCAGGTCCGAAGAGGGGCTCCGCCAATCAGAACGAAGCCCCAAGTCTGAATCAACTACCGAATTTCGACGGTCGCCAGTCCCTGGCTGGCACTTCCGGCGTTCGAGATTACGATCGAACGCGTCCCGGCCGGCACTCCCGCCGGAACCTGGATGTTCACCTGGTAAACGCCGACATAACCGGGGGCCAGGCCCGCGAAAGTGACGAGTGCCGGCACCCCGCCAATGGACGCCGCGACGGGCTGGGTAACCACTGACAACGGATTGGTCGGCCCGCCTTGTCCAGCCGAAGAAGCCGGCGCGACGGCGCCAAGGCCGGTCGCGTAGACGGCAATGACGTCGCCGGCACGAGCAGGCGCGAGGACAGCATTCAGCGTTCCATCCTGATTCACGGCTTTGGCTTGCCCAAGGCCCAATGGATCGGAAGTGAACAATCCGGGGAACGTGAGTTGAGTGTTCACCGAAACAACCGCGCTCGCTGCGCTGTTGTATGTAACCTGAATGGACGCCGGCCCGGAGGTGGCGAGGTCGAAAGGTACCTGGGCGTCGATGCGGAAGCTGGAAACGAGCGCGAGGGGCACAGCGGCGCCATTGATGCTGACTTGGACTCCTCCGAGACTGGTGGGCCAAGTTCCTGCCGGCGCCTCTACTGCGATGCCCGGACCCATGCCATACCCGAGGATGCTGATGTACTCACCGGGAACAATGACGCCGCCGCGCACACTCGAGTTGTTCAAAACGTTTTCGGTGCGGAAAGTGGGAGTCAATTGGGGAGTGCCGGTGATCTGGAGCGTCAAGCCCCTCAGATAGCCGACCCGGCTATCACTGCCATTGTTCTCTACGGCGAGTGCCCACGTGCCCAAAGAGCTGTCCGCGGACTTGTAGTTTGCGAGCGGTTCGTTGCCACGGAAAGGCCCGCGACCGGCCTCGACCGGGCAGGTGTCCGCAAATCTGGTTGCCGCCGCATCATCAAATGTCGTGTCAACATCCTGCAGTGAGCCGCAATTGCGCTCCAGGAGCTTGACCCGCGTCCCGTCAGGCGAATACAGGAAGACGTTGAGGTCCCCCACACCGGGATACTGGATGAGGACCTTGGCCGTTACATTGGTCATCTTCAGTGCGTCCGGAACCACTATCGTGGCGACAGCAGCAATGTTGGCACTGTCTTTCGGGATGTAGATGGGGTAACCGGAATAAGAGTAGGTAACCGTTACGGGCGCCGTTTGCGCAACGGCAAAGGTCACCCAGGTCAACAGAGATATTGCGCCTATCGCGCTTCGTCGTAGCATTTCGATCGTGCTCCTTTTTGCTCGCAGAAACTCTTCCCACTTTCATCCGAGCCTGTTCCCTATTTCCGATACGTGAACCAAACGCGCCGCGGCAACACGCGAATCCGGCGATGGTCCGACAGGCCGGGACACAAAGTCGTCGCTGGCGATGATGTGTCTGTCTGATGGAGCGACTCAGTTTCTTTGCTCTGCATTGTTGCTGGTCGAGAAGCCCGTCCCGCCGTCCGTGCGCCGGGAGCAATTTCTTGAATCGGACCGCCGTACACCCTCATCGTCGTCCCTGGCCGGAAGGGCTTGAGCGGAGCACCGCCAAAGTCGACGGACGTCTATGCCATGAGTTTCTCCAAGCGGATTCTAATCGGTATGACCACCGGGATTGCTGTCGGCTTATTCTTCGGCGAAGTTGTCTCTCCGTTGAAGATCGTTGCCGACGGCTTCGTCAAGCTGCTGCAGATGACGGTCCTGCCCTACCTGATGATCTCGATCATCTCCAGCCTGGGTTCCCTGACCTATGCGGATGCCCGCCGCCTGGGACTGCGCGTGGGTAGTGTGATTGCCGGACTGTGGACACTTGCCCTTGTTTTCGCCTTAATGATGCCGCTGGCCTTTCCGCCCACCCAGCATGCGACCTTCTTCAGCAATACCATGGTCGAACACCGGCCGCCCTTCAATTTTCTGGACCTTTACATTCCTTCGAACCCCTTCAACTCGCTGGCCAACAACGTGGTTCCGGCGGTCGTTCTTTTCTCCATGTTTCTGGGTATCGCCCTGATCGGCGCGCCTCAGAAACAACAACTGCTCGACGTTCTGAATATTGCGTCGGAAATGCTCTCCAGCGCCACCCGGTTCATCGTGAAGCTGACTCCCTTCGGCATCTTCGCGATCTGCGCGCACGCCGCAGGCACCCTCTCGGTGGATCAGTTGGGGCAAATTCAGATTTACCTCATTACGTATGCTGCAATCGCATTGCTGCTGGCGTTCTGGGTGCTGCCGGGCCTGGTTTCGGCATTGACGCCGATTACCGTGCGGGACATTTTCTCCGCCAAT
>Ga0335081_10009864_pt1 | contig 15392 bp, 18 predicted proteins | sample Lox_Sample_35_FD_206713 | JGI IMG/M metagenome (GOLD analysis project Ga0335081, IMG submission 206713) | Soil microbial communities from Loxahatchee National Wildlife Refuge, Florida, United States - Lox_Sample_3.5 | ecosystem: Environmental > Terrestrial > Soil > Wetlands | place: USA...
CACCTACGCCATCAACTCCATCTGCGTACGTTTCCCGTCGATCGCGCTGTCCGCCGCATTGCTTTCGGAAGTGCAACAAATCGTTCCGCTGGTGCACATCCGCGTGCGCGAATCCGCGGTCTCCGACGTCTATCTCTCCGACCGCCGTGTGACCGTCGGCGGCCAGTTGTACCTGCCCCGCCTGATGAGCATCGGCGAAACCGGGTCCGACGTCCTGATCTCGCAGGACATCAAAGGTGCTTCCGATAATGTGCGCTTCACCTTTGGCAACGCCGACCGGGTGATGACGCAACTCGCCAACGACACCGACCTGAAGTACGCCCAAATCGACCTCTGCCTCTTCCATGTGAACTCCGGTATTCTGCTGCAACTCTGGAAGGGCGTCATCCAGAACTACGTCAGCGACGGCACGCCGGTATTCCCGTTGACGTGCTCCGACGGCTTCTTCCAGATTATGAACCAGTACCCGGAGCGGCAGATCAACCTGTGGCAGGGTCTCAAACTTGACGGCAATCTGAACGTAACGAAGTACCAGCCCGGCATGGGACTGCGGTACATCCCAGGCAGCGATCCAGCGAATCCGGCCACGGACTACTTCTCCCTCGGGCAAGGAACGCCTCAGGTCTGGGAGCCCAACGTTTACGCTGCAGGGACGGCCGCGTGCGAGATTCGCATCGTGAAATCCACCACCATTCAGCCAAGCACTCCCGACCAGCACCAGATGAAGGTCCCTATCGATTACGGCATGTGGGGCTGGATGTGGGACCAGAACGGCAATCGCACCAGCGTCAGGGGTTTGATCAATCCGTTTTGGATTGCCGTCAACATGCTGCTGCGCGCGATGGGCTTGTATGGCGACCCGTCCACCGGCTCCACCCCCGCTGGCGGGTCCGGTCCGGCCTCGGCGGACCAACTCGCTGTGTTTGTGCTGCCGTCCCTGATGGCGGGCGATGGCAGCGGCTCGGCGGAGATCGCAGCCGCGCAGGTGCCGGCCATCCTCGGCGCCGGGAACGAGACGCAGTTCCAGTTTCAGGGAGTGATTAGCAGCCAGAAGCCGTTTCGCGACTGGCTCACGGAAGTGCTCAACTGCTGCCTGGGATTCTACGCCTGGGAGTTCGGAAAACTGAAGCTCGGTTGCCGGATCAACGCGAGCGCGGTGGATGCCTACACTGCGGCAAACATGCTGTTTCAGAGCCTGAAGCTCACTCCGATTCAAGCCGCGTTCGAGCACCTGGTGATTTCCTTTGCCGATGTTGCCTATCAATACCAGGCGAACACGGCCGAGTATTGCGACAAGAGCCATGCGGCCTACTACGGGCGCGCGGGGTCTCCCCTCACAAGCCAAATGCACTCGGTGGGCTGTTCGACGCTCAGCCAGGCGCTAAGGATCGCGGCGACGCGCACGCGCGAAGAGATCGGCGGCGTGAATCCTACCGAGTGGCGGAATGCACGCTGTGCTTCGTGGGGCACGACGCTGCTGGGCCTCGGCAACGAGGTCGGGCAAGTGGTCTCGATAACGCACCCGGACATGCCGAGTGGAACAGGCAAGTTCCGGATTCAGCGGTGGAGCCTGAAAAAGGACTGGTCGGTGCAGATCGAGGCTCAGACTGTCACTGACTCGATGTACGACCTGGACGTCGGTCCGAAGCCAATGGACGTCGTGCCTGCCCCGTTGCCGGGGCTGTACTACCCGATCCCGCTCGGCCCGGCCTGGGCACCGTACCAGGTTCAGGCGGCGGCCTGGGACGCGCTGTTCCCCAACGAGTGGACCTTCGATTCGAACCAGACGTACACCACGTTGGCCGACGGCAGCGCGCTCGCGAGCCTCATCGTCACCGGGAAACTGCCGGTGAACGAGTTCAGCGCAACCGGCGCCGGCGCGCCTGGGATCGAAGCGATTTCGCAATCTGCGACGGGGGGATCACTACCGGCGAACGCGACGCTGCGTGTAGCGGTTTGCGCGATCGACTCGAGCGGCCTTCCTTCCGCTCCGTCGAATATTGCCATCATCGGTACCGGCACCGCGGCGGGCGGATCACTTACGCTGGAGAACATCACCTGGCCAGCGGTCGCGGGCTTGGTTTCCTACGTGCTGTTTGTCGCCACACAGGATGACCTGATTTGCGCGCAGGCCACGGGCGCATTGACGGCGGGCCCGAACAGCACCTACACGCCCGGCTCGATCACTTTCGGCGGGCCGGTGGCGCGCTCTACCTGGGCACTGCCATCGCCCTATGTCTCAAGGATTCGAGTCAAGGCCAAGCGAGTCGTCCACAGCGGCGTGATCCGGCAGTTCTATGTGGGATCGACGCGGGCGCGGGAAAAGCTCTATATCTGCGGGCGCGAGTCGGCGCTTGCCGTATCTCTCTGATTCGAACGATTGGTCTTTACTTATGTCCGATGAAAATGGTAACCGGCCCTCCAATAGGATGTCGGTAGACGAGATCGCCCGCCGCCTCGATATCGGCCGGCTGGCGGTGTACGCGATGCTGGAACAGGGCATTCTGCCCGGCATCCGGCTGGGCCGGCGATGGATCGTCACGCGGCACGCCTACGAGGAATGGGAGCGGACCTGCGGCACGCGTTCTAACCCTGGACTTCAAAACGAACCCGAGGTAAGGGTTCACTGATGTCGGTCCACAAACGCAAACGCAAGGGTAAGATCACCTGGCTGTATAAGTTCGACGGGCCAGGTTCGACCCGCGATAATCGGCGCATTGTCAGGGGATTCGGTTTCGCCACAAAGGGGGCGGCACAGGACGCGGAGGCAAAGCGGCGAATAGACGAAGAGCAGAAATTCGCGATGGCGAAGGCCGGCGTCGGCGTGGCGGCCGAGCCGCCGAAGACGCTCTCGACCCTGCTGGAGGAGTTCTTCCGGCAACACGCGGAGAAGAAGCTGGCGCCCAAGACTATCGAGCGGTACCACGAGCAGGCGGCCTGCCTGCATCCCGATCTCCTGGCAATGACGCTTACGGACATCACGCCGCTTCATCTGAGCAGAGAATGGAACCGGCTACTGGAATGCGGTGGCCACCATCGCAAGACCAAAAAGCCGCGCCCGCTGGCGGCGAAGACAGTCCGCAGCATCGCGGGCGTGGTATCCAGCGCCTTCAGACGTGCGGAACTTTGGGGCTTGGTCACCAGCAATCCTGTAAGGCGCAGCGAACCGCCGGTCGCAAAGAAGCACGAAGGACTAGCGTTGATGCCCGCGGAGCAAGCACGGCTGGTCGAGTCCGCGACCGGCCCCTGGTGCCTGCCGGCGTTCCTGGATTTGTCGGCCGCGACCGGCGCGCGCCGCGGCGAGGTCCTGGCGCTACGCTGGTCCGACATCCGGGACGGTTGCGCATTTATTGACCGGTCGCTGACCCAGACGAAAGAGGTCCTGCTCTTCAAAAGCACCAAATCCGGAAGGCCACGGCGGATCGAGCTGCCGGGTTCGGCCTTGACGGCCCTGGGCGCCCACCGGCAACGCCAGGATGAATTCCGCCTGCAATTCGGTCCCGACTACCGCGCCGACCTGGATTTGATATTTGCGAATCCCGATGGCACGCCAATGAAGCCGGATTCGATTTCCGCATCGGTGTCGCTGCTCTGCCGGCGTCTGGGTCTGCCCAAAGGAGCCAGCCTCCACACGCTGCGCCACAGCCACGCCTCGGTCCTGCTGGCGAACGGAGTGGATCTGGCGACCGTCTCGGAGCGGCTGGGCCACTCGTCCGTTCGAGTGACTGCCGAAATCTACAGCCACGCGATGCGCGGCCGCGACCAGGAAGCCGCCCGGCGGTGGGACGAGTTGATGGGCCGCACCTCGCAGGATCACCCCAAGGTTCCGGTAAACTAATCCTCTATATGGGCGATCAACCGATCAGCGAGGAAGTGCGTCTGGCCCAGAACCTGTCGGCAGCGTTCACTGCGACGCGCGAGAACATCGGCCTGGACTACGCCCGCAAAAAGTACGCTCACGAGCCTGTCAGCGACTATTGGGTCGCCGTGGCACGCATGGTGATTGAGGACCTGATCATGCGTCCTGGTCGGCTTCCACGCACTCCTCCGATCATCCAGTAAGGCTGCTCCACCGGAATTCCTCCCGTCGAGTCCGAAAGCACCAAGCCCAGAGCGGCAGCTTGTGCTCGGCCCGATTCTGTGACATAGTGAAATAACATTCACCTTTATGGTGAATTGTTTTCCCTAATCTGATACAATGAAAATCAGGTTCAGTTCGGAGAAGTTCGGCAAGATCTGCAACCGGCAGGAACTGCTTGTTCGGAAGCACGGAACGGAAAGGGCAAAGCGCATCCGCCGGCGGCTCGACGATCTCGACGCTGCGGCAAGCCTGGAGGACTTCCGTTTTCTGCCGGGGCGTTGCCATGAACTCACTGGGGATCTGGAAGGGCTGCTTTCCCTGGACTTGGACGGACCGTACCGGCTATATTTCCGTCCCGCCCATGAACCGCCGCCATCGAAACTCGATGGCGGTCTCGACTGGTCGAAGGTGACCGAAGTGGTCATCGAAAAGGTATATGACCCGCATGAGTAACGAAACGACTTCCTACAAGCCGGACCATGTTTCGCCGCCCGGCGAAAGCCTTGCCGAGCTATTGGAATCCCGCGGCATGACGCAGGCGGAACTGGCCGCCCGGACGGGGCGGCCGAAACAGCACATTAACGAGATTGTGGCCGGTAAGGCACCGATCACGCAAGACATGGCCATTCAACTGGAACGCTCGCTCGGCGCTCCTGCCTCCTTCTGGAACAACCGCGAGGCCCGGTACCGGGAGCAGGTCGCCCGCCAAGCCGAGCATGAACGTCTCTCCAGCCAGATCGCATGGCTCGCCCAGTTCCCCGTGAAAGAGATGACCAAATGGGGATGGCTGAAGGCCATTCCGGACAAGGTAGAGCAGGTCAGGGAGTTGCTTAACTACTTCGGCGTCGCCTCTCCGGCAGAGTGGCACGACATCTGGTCGAACCGGCAGTTCGCATTCCGGAAGTCAGAAGCATTTGAGAGCCATCTGGGTTCGTTATCAGCATGGCTGCGCAGAGGCGAGGTGGTGGCTCGCGAGATCGCAACGCAGCCCTTCGACGAAGCGCGGCTCCGCGCGAGTGTGCCCAAGCTGCGTCAGTTAACTCTCTCCGGCGATCCAAAGGAATTCGTGCCACGCGTGACGGAGGTCTGTGCTTCGGCGGGAGTTGCCGTGGCATTCATCCCGGAATTGACCGGCTGCCGTGCCAGTGGCGTGACCCAATGGCTTACTCCCGAGAAGGCGCTGATCCAGTTGAGCCTAAGATATAAGAGCGACGACCACCTTTGGTTTACGATCTTTCACGAGGTTGGACACATCCTCCTGCATGGAAAGAAGGAAGTATTCGTGGAGTGGGACGGCTCCGACACTGAGAAAGAAAAACAGGCCGACCGATTCGCATCTGAATCGCTCATCCCCGCAGCGCAGTGGAAAGCGATCCGTTCGATGGGGACCTACAGCAAAGTGGCGATCCGAACCGTTGCCGCCCAGGTAGGCGTCGCTCCCGGCATTGTCGTGGGCCGGCTCCAGCACGAACGTCTCCTGCCGCCCAGCCACTGCAATGATCTCAAGCGGCGCTATCAGTTCATCGCGCAGCAGTAGAGGTCGCATGGAACCCTACCGAGTCTTCATCTCCTCGATCATGAACCGATCCATCGAAGATCTACTCGGGGAGCGCGAAGCGGTGCGGTCCGCGGTTGAGCATTTCGCGCCGATCACGACGCCATGGGCTTTCGAGGCCGAACCAGCATCCCCAAAACCGCTGCTCGATTTCTATATTGATGCCGTAAAGAGCAGCGACCTATTTGTGCTCATCATCGGCCAACGCCTGACGAAACCAGTGAAGGATGAGTACGACACCGCCCGCGACCACGGCAAGCCGATGTTGCTCTTTGCCAAGGAGGCGGTGTCGCGCGAACCGGATGCCGACCAACTACTTCATTCAGCCAACGTCAAATACGACACGTTCATGAACGCAACGGAACTGCGGGAGAAGGTCCGGCGGGCACTGGGAAATCACCTCCTGTCGCAAATCCGAGGCGATGGTGAAGAGTCCTTTCGGCCGGGAGACCGGCTGGCTCAACTGCGGGCGTACGTCCGAAGCTACAAACCGCTCAAGATCCTGCCGATGGTGCCAGTCTGTCAGTACAATTCGTTCCGTGTGAAAAATGTCGAGTCGGGAGTTGTCACGTTCGAAAAGGACTCCAATCGCCAGAGCTTTACAGTGCCAGCCCAACGCATCGAGGATCTCCTGGGCGCCGCGCCACAGGAACCGCCAACGGTACTACTCGATGGGCGGCTGCAGTGGATTACTCTGCCGGAGGTCTGGAGATTCTTTCCCGAAAAACCCACGCCAAACGACACATTCGGACTCGGCTTCGGTAAGGAGCGTCCCCGTAGCGATCCGGGGCTGCCGCCGCAGCTACAGTCCCTCTGTGCTTGGTCCCTCCCCGCCAACATAGCCGCGCGTTTGCGCGAGGGTTACGCGGTCTTCTATGACGAAGATGGAAAGTACCTCTGCGCAACGGGGCAAATCCTTCTCGTAAGGCCCCTTGGCAGGTAACGGCGTCGCGGACGCGACGAGGCTATTCCTGCGGAACGCTCGCTCCTGGATCTCCGCGATGGCCGCGAATCGCTTGTTGCAGCGCACGCGGATGCACAACGTAATATCATGAGCTTTCGGTCCCATTTTCAAATAGATCCAAAGACCGCAGCCAAACTATGGCCAAGCTCGAAGAACTCACGCGCGGTGCCGCTATCAAGGGAATCCTGCCCGACTGCCTTGTCACGGTAATTGACGTCAAGTGGTACGGTTCGGCGGCAATCGAGCTCACCTACAAAGACCCTGCCGGAAAGCCCAGCGTCGTGCTCCTTTACCGGGATCGCGAGCCTACCCTGGAAATCGGCGAAACCGGTCGTCCGTGGAGTTTCGACGGCGACGGCAAGCTATTCCGCCTTGTGTCGGAGGCACACCGGATCAATCTCGCTCATCTTTTTGATCCACTGCTCGCCATCCACACTTCGATGGTGGACCCGCTTCCGCATCAGATCACTGCCGTCTACGGCGAGATGCTGCCGCGGCAACCGCTCAGGTTCCTCCTGGCCGATGACCCCGGCGCCGGCAAAACGATCATGGCCGGCCTGCTCATCAAGGAACTGCTGATCCGCGGCGATCTGCACCGCTGCATGATCGTGTGCCCCGGCAATCTCGCCGAGCAGTGGCAGGACGAACTCTACCAACGATTTCAGCTTCCGTTCGAAATCCTGACGAACGACAAGCTCGAATCGGCGCGCACCGGCAACTGGTTCGCCGAGAATCCGATGGCCATCTGCCGCTTGGACAAACTGAGCCGGAATGAGGACGTCCAGGCGAAGCTGGCCAATACCGACTGGGACCTGGTGGTATGCGACGAAGCCCACAAGATGTCGGCCACCTTTTTTGGCAGCGAGGTTAAGTACACCAAGCGTTACCGCCTCGGCCATCCGGCACGTTCGGCGATGCGTTGCGGAAGCTGGCCGACCAGGCGACCTACCTGTACGTGGATGGGAGCCGTTACTGGTATGCGACACAGCCGAGTGTAAACCGGCTGGCCGAGGAACGCGCAGAGCGGTACCACCCAGAGGATGTGACGGAAGAAATTCGGCGACGGCTGGGAGAAGAATCGAAGCACCGGGGCGATTTCTCCAAGGTGCAGTCGTGCCCTGTCGGCTCCAGTGATGTGGTGGATGAGCCTGAAGCGAAACTGGTCATCCTGAGCCCGGACTATCCGCACAGCGCAAAGACGGATTCGAGCGCGGGCCGGCAATCTGCGGCTGAAATCCTCAATCGGGGTTCGGCTGGCCGGAACTGCGGCAACATGCTGGTCTTTCTGGCAGCCGACAAGACCCGCCTCGTGGACCTCGACAAGGCGGTGCGGTCCTATCTGGCCTGGCAGTCTATTGAGAAGGAAACGGTCTCGCTGAACCTCACGCCATTCCAGGCCAATCAGGTGGAGCAGCGTTTGACCAGTTCGGATCAGGCAGTGAAGGGGAGAATTCCGGAGACGTATGTCTGGCTGCTGGTCGGCGGCCAAAAGCGGCCGGAAGCTGGCCAGGCGTTCCCCGCAGTCGAGTGGCAGGAGTTCAGGCTTCAGGGCCAGGAGTGGCTGGCAGAGCGGGCATCGAAGAAGCTGAAGAACGACGGGCTGCTGATCACGAGTATGGCCGGCGCGGTCCTGCGATTCGAAATCGATCAGGTACCGCTGTGGCGGGGAAACCACGTCGGCGTGAAGCTGCTGGTGGATGACTTCGCAAAATACCTGTATCTGCCGCGCGTGAAGAACTCCCAGGTGATTCTGGACGCAATCCAGGACGGAGTGAGCCGACTCACATGGTCGCAGGACACCTTCGCATACGCGGATTACTATGACGCCACTGCCGATCGGTACCGCGGACTCGAAGCCGGTCGTCGCCCGACTGTCCAGTTGAACGCCAACAGCGTGGTGGTGAAGCCGGACGTTGCTGCAGCCCAAATAGAAAAGGACTCCGCGCCGCCACCGACGACCAGTGCTGGGGCCGACGCTGGCGGGGGTGCTGGCACCGGGACAGCCCCGACTGGCGGCGGTACGGCCGGAACTGGAGGAGAGACCGGCAAGGGCACGGGGGCCGGCGGTGCGAAACCGAAGGCGCCAGTGCTGCGCCGCTTCCACGGTTCCGCCAAGATCGATGCCACCCGCCTCTCCCGTGACGTCGACCTGATCGCCAGTTCAGTGGTGCAGCACCTCGCCGGGCTGCTGGACGCCAAGGTGACCATCACGGTGGAGATCGAAGCCGAAATCCCATCGGGCGCGCCGGACAATGTGGTCCGGACCGTGACAGAGAACTGCCGCACGTTGAAGTTCGAGAATCAGGGATTCGAGGAGAGCTAGAATCGACAAGACCCGCGTGAGGGAAAAACATGGACGGGAAGGTCGTATTGATAACAGGCGCGGCCGGGACTGGAAAAAGTACTCTGGTGCGAACCCTTCTGGAGCGGGCCCGGCCATTCAAGCGAGTGGATTATGGACAACTGCTCCGAGAACACAAATTGCGCCAAACGGGTATCGAGATTAGCTACGACGAATTGAGGCGGGACTCCGCTTCGGTGATAAGTCCGCAGGATGTTGCGGCAGTGGACGAGTGGCTGATTGAACAATTGCCGACGTGGCGCACCGAAGGGAATATCCTCATTGACTCCCATCCGGTGACCAAGGAATCCTTCGGGTTCCGCATCACGCCGTTCTCACTGGATCAGGTGCGTCGAATCGGATTCGATGCAATTCTGGTTTTGGTTGGGGAGCCTAATACTCTGGCGCGGCGAATTGCTGAAGACCGTCAGGGGCGCCCGAATGTGGATTCCTTCCAGGCCGGCTTTCAGGTGCAACTTCAGGCGGCGGTAGCAGCGATATACGCGATTGCTTGCGGACAGCCATGCTTCGCCATAGACACAACGCAATTAACTCCCGAAGATGTCTCTGGCATTGCGCTCGATCTACTCCGCAAAGCCGGAGTCCAGTTCGAGGACGCCGCATAGAACAGTCGAACCGCCACCAGGTCGACTAAAACTCAAATTGCATTGACAGTTTCCGAGGGCGGGTTGGCCGCGCGTACATCCGTCGAACGAACTCGAATGTGGCCCTGGTCCAGTCCTGATTGGTCGGGTCCGTGTTCGCCGACGCCGGCAGTACTACGGGTTGCTGCAGTCGGACGAAATACGGATAGACCAGCTCGGCGCGAATTGCAACATCATACGTCAGTGCTTCTTCCTCACTGCTCCGACGGTGTTCAACTACAGCCGTCACCTGGGAAGCGCCGATCGGGCGGCCGGTTCGGATATTCCTCAGCGTATTGAAGACGATCTTGCCGCCTGTCCGTGCGGGCGTGATCGGTGCACGACTAAAACACACGAGCGCATAATGCCCGGACCTTGGTGAGGCGGGATCGTAACGGCTGGTGACTAACGAGTGTTCCGGCAGGCAAAATGGTTCTCCGTCCAGCGTCTCTCCCTCGATCCAAGCGACAACTGCCGGCGGCGAGACATCCTGCATCTTTGCAGCAGACTTGATCGGACTGAATAATACCTCCGGCTTGGGGCCGCGACGCACGAGTTCTCGTATTGAGGGACCAACGGCATTCCCAATACCCCACACGAAGACGCCATCGTTTGCTGCGCGCTCCGCCTCCTTCCGTTCGAGAATGTGCGTGATTGGTTCTCCGGCTTCGGTGCCGAAACGCGTCCAGCAAAAGCATTCAGGAAGGGGCATGGGAGTGCGATCGGTGTTAAGCTATATTATGCATTAAGTAGTCATTATATGCAACAAGATTCGGCGCGCCTCAAGGCGTTGATGAACGAGCGAGGCCTTAGCCAGGAGCAAATAGCAGAATCTGCTGGTGTTAGCCAGTCTACGGTCTCACGAGCGCTCCGAAAGGGCCCGCAACGTAACGGCCGTGCGCGGACAATTCTATTCACTTTCGTCGAAAATGAATTGAACCGTGCGGCAACAGTCGGGACGGGTAGAGATCAAGTTCTCGGCGCCTTCGACCGCATTTGGGACGGTACGGAGCTCCATGCGGCGGCGGTAGTGAAGGTGATCGAGGCCCTGGTCGACTTGCGGCCGTTCGAGAAGCAAAAGGAGTAAGATTCGGGTTGATGGACAACGCGGCTCGGTTCCGGCAGCGCCTAAAGAACTTTGGTTTCAGCGATCCAGCCATTGAAGCCGCTTGGCCGAATTGGTGGAGTGAAGAGGCCGATGCCTCGTCATCCGCAAGAACTGAACTGCGCTTTTCGGTCTCGCGCAAGCTCGGACTAGACCCTCGATCACTGCTTGAAGATGACGGGGAACCGCGTTTCGTCTGGCGGGACGAGGCGAGATTCAAGAGGCTGTCAGGGGAGAGCGAGCTTGAGAAAGCGGCGATAACGTCGTTCGGGGTGGCGCTTGGCAATGTACTGATTTCCGCTACGCTGCCGTTGTCCTCCATCCAGAGTGTGGCCGCAACGAATCTTCGTGAGCTGATCCTACGCCGACAAGACTTTGTCCGCCTGCTGGATCTTCTATCTCTCGCCTGGTCGGCAGGAATTCCTGTGGTTCACTTAAGGATCTTTCCTTGGCCACAGAAACGGATGTCGGCCATGGCACTTTGCCGCGGCAGCCGCTACGCCATTTTGCTGGCCAAGGACTCGATGTATCCGGCTCACATCGCCTTCTATCTCGCCCACGAACTCGCGCATGTCGCGCTCGGGCATTTGGAGCGGGAGAACGTCGTCGTGGATCTGGAGGACACCGAGTTGGCCACCGGGAGTGCTGATCCGGAGGAGTCGGCGGCCGACGCATTCGCTCTTGAATTGCTCACTGGTGAGTCGAGTCCGAAAGTTCTGGCATCGACGTCGCGTAGGGTTTCCGCGGCCGGGCTGGCAGATGCCGCGCTTGGCGCTTCAAAAGAACTGCGGATCGAACCGGGGACGCTCGCTCTTTGTTTTGGCTACTCCACGGGGAACTGGGCGGTCGCTAACGCCGCAATGGAGCGGATCTATTCATCGGCGAAGCCCGTATGGCGGGAAGTCAATCAGGTTGCGCTACGCGAGCTTTCGCTCGAGGACGTTGCCGAAGATGTTCTGCCATATCTGATGGCAGTGCTTGGCGGAACTGACCCAAGATGAAGGCGTTAGTCGATAACGACATCCTCTTCAAAGGCGCCTGCTATGGCTTGCTGGACACGTTTGTTTCTCCGATCTCGGTTGCGGGTGGCTCTTTTGGCGTGCTGGGCGCTGCACGCTTCGTTGTTTCGAAGAAAATCACTAAGAAAGCCCCGAATAAGGGCGCCGCCGCAGCCTTCGAACACCTGGCGACTTTCCTCGGACGTGCGGCAATCCTGGAACCAACGGAGGACGAGCAGAGAATGGCGGCGGAGTTCGAGTTGGCTGCGCAACGCGCTGGGCTCGGCTTCGACGCCGGCGAAAGTCAGTTGTGCTCGATTCTGATCTACCGTTCGACGCCGCTGCTCCTAACCGGCGACAAGAGAGCTATTCAGGCCATTGAACAGCTACTGGATTCAGAAAGTCGACTGGTGGCGGTCTGCGGAAAGATCAGGTGCTTGGAGCAGTTGGTTCTTGATGTCTTTTCGGCCAGCCCGAACACTGACTCGCTGCGAGCCGCGATCTGCGCTGAGGTCGAGGTCGACAAGACTCTCACGATATGCTTCAGTTGCCATCGTAAGGATGGATCTGGCTTGGATTATGCCGAAGGCTTGAAGAGCTACCTGGCAGACCTGCAACGACAAGCGGCCCGCGTTCTCGCCAGCTAACGGTTTCGAACGTAGACAGCATACGGCGCGACCAGCTCCGCAACCAATCCGATGTGCACCGGCGGCGTTGGCCCGAACGCGGGGATGCTCTCCTCGGTGATCTCCAGACAGGCTTTATCGACCCTGCCGGCGATGTATTTACTCCCCGTGGCACCCATACTGGTACCCAGCGCTACTCTGGTCCGATCCAGCGGAAGCTCGAACTCCTCCTGTCGGAGATTCTTGATGAGCAACGCGTAACGGGACCCAAGCACCTTCACCCCCTTGGGGATCGCAACCCAGGTGCTTCCGTCGGCTGAGTACTCGTCTGCCGCAATCTGTTCGGCAAAGTGTTTTGATTCCATCGGCTGCATGCAGAGGTAGATCACCTCACCCTGCCGCTCATACTTCTTGGCGAAGGGCTGCACCATGGTCTGCGGATGGCACGTATTCCCTCCATATCCCCAGAAAGCCAAGCCAGCGTCTTCAATTTCCTTTGTCTTCCGGGCGATGATGTCCTCGAGCGACTCTCTCGCGTGAGTGCCCACCTTCATGTAGAGCAAGCCTTGCCCCGGCTTGATTATTCCTGACATTATTTGGTTCCCCACTTCTCAAAGGAATACTCGTCTTCAGGAGCTTTGCCGTAATCCAGCCGCTTTTTCTCGCGAACGTACCTGACTACCTGACACTCGGCGGATTGTCGCGCCCGTAGAAGTGCTCGAGGCGAGCAGCATCCGTGATCGCTAAACTCGGACCTGTCGGTTTGCCCCCTGGCAATGCCTTGAAGATCAGGTTACACGACTTAAGATTCGGCGCATCGTCAAGGTGGTAGGAGTGAAGCCGCGGCACCATCCGCTGGACGAAGAAGCCGGAGGAGAGGGCGTACGATTGAACATTGGCGAGGACTCGCTTCGGCCACCCGCGTGAACGATCCGAGGAGCGCGGCGAAGGTGGTCGTGATGCAGCGCTGCCATCAACAGGATTTGAGTGGCCATCTGCTGGAGCAGGGCGGCTGGGAACACCTGTGCCTACCCGCCGAATATGAGGGCCCGCGCCCGGCGTCCTCGATCGGCTTTTCTGATCCGCGGCAAGAGCACGGCGAACTCCTCTGGCCCGAGCGCTTCGGTCCCTCGCAGATCGCATCGCTGAAGCGCAGCCTTGGGAGTTATGCCGCGGCCGGCCAACTCCAGCAACGCCCCTCACCTTCCGGCGGTGGGATCATCAAACGCCACTGGTTTCGCTATTGGCAATTAGCCGGGATGAATCTTCCGCCGGTCGCGGTGCGCCTGCCGGACGGAACGCTCGGCTCAGTCGCTCCCGAGACCTTCCGCCAGCATGAGGAAGTGATTCAGTCATGGGACTGCGCGTTCAAGGACCTGGACACCTCAGACTATGTCGTAGGCCAAGTCTGGACCCGCTGCGACGCGAACTTTCTGCTGCTGGCACAGGTGCGCGATCGCATGAATTGTCCGGCCACGGTGCAGGCGGTGCGGCAGTTGACGGCTCGGTTCCCCACGACTGTAGCCAAACTCATTGAGGACAAAGCGAATGGCTCGGCGATCATCCAGATGCTGGCACATGAACTGCCCGGGATCCTCCCGGTCAACCCGTCCGGTGGCAAGGTGGCGCGTGCTGCGGCGGTCAGTCCACTGATCGAGGCCGGCAATGTTTACCTCCCGCATCCGCAGTGGGCGCCGTGGGTAGAGCACTTCGTCGAGGAGTGCGCCGCCTTTCCCAACGGCGCGCACGACGACCAGGTCGATGCCATGACACAGGCTCTGCTGCGATGGCATATGGTTCCGCAACCGACAGCGTTCTATTTCGAGGAGCCGCCGCAGATCAGCCCGATATGATTCGTATCGTCAAGATGCCCCAAAAGAGAATTCTCAGTAACGGAGGACGCCAATGAACGAGTGGGACGACTTCGATATAAATGAGTCGGGATCCTCAACTGATGGCGTGTGGTTTCTGTTTGAACCGGCCGAACCCCCTTTCCCTTGCACGCCACCAGAAGCCGAAGTGTGGGTTGCGCTGGAACGGCAGATGTGGTCGTTCTTCGTCCAGAGGTGCTTCACCGACGAGGTTAAGCCCTTGTTTCCCGACGAGTTGGCAAGTGAGTAGGAGATTGGGCCCTGCGCACGCCGAAATTGTCGACCTGCCCCGTGTGGGCCGAAGGAGGAGAGCAGGGTGCTACGTTCCCCAAACGGCGCACACGATGACCAGGTGGACGCCATGACGCAGATGCTGCTGTATTGGAACACCGCGCGGCGGCCGACAAGTGGTCTACCTCAACCAGGGGTACACCAGCAGGCGTCCAACGGCCCATTTGCCTCCAGCCAAGGAGGTGTCGAATACTGTCTTCACGCCTGGTGCCTCCACGCCGGTCAGGTAAAAAGGCTCGGGGTAGAACACATCCATCAGCCCGGGCGCCGCCGTGGAGGGCGCGACAGAGCTTCAGCGCGATCTTCGAGGTCGGCCAGGAGCTCCGATACCCTGAGGCCGAACGCACGAGCGAACATCGTAAGTACTTGAATAGTCAGGTTCCTCGCGCCGTTTTCAGCAGAGCCAATGTAGGTCCTGTGGATACCGCAGCGGTCCGCAAACTCCTCCTGAGACCACTGCCGTTCCTCCCGGAGTTCCTTGATTCGCTGGCCTATCGCAAGCTGAAGCAGAGGATCGGTCTTTTTCCGCCTTTTCTCCTGCACCCTTTTCAGGGTCGGCAAGCAGACCTCTGTTCGCCACAAACAACTATTCGACAGACAAGTATTAGAGTATGCTCGATCCGTTGAGCCATGGGCGCCGGGCGTCCAACCGCAGATGTGTCTTGGGAAGCCGCCATAGGTGGCCATGGCGAAGTAGATGTCCTTATGAGAATCCTTCGACCAGTAGCCCTTCTCCTTTGCTTTGACTTGGTGGCCTGTGCTGCCCAGAGTCAAACTGCTTACGGAGTCAGGTATTCTGGCGGTTCTCTTCCGTCAATCAAGGCCGGCCAATCATTGCGCCTCCTTATCGATGCTGATGCGATCCGGTTGTTTTTTGGAAGTGCGTACCGCCAAGGCGGCGACCCAGAATTGAATC
>Ga0335081_10009865_pt1 | contig 15390 bp, 12 predicted proteins | sample Lox_Sample_35_FD_206713 | JGI IMG/M metagenome (GOLD analysis project Ga0335081, IMG submission 206713) | Soil microbial communities from Loxahatchee National Wildlife Refuge, Florida, United States - Lox_Sample_3.5 | ecosystem: Environmental > Terrestrial > Soil > Wetlands | place: USA...
GATTGATTAATACATTCCGTCAGGAACATGGTGGTCGTTCTGCATCGAAAATTGCCCGGCTTCGGCAGGATCTTGCTCAGAAAGGCGATTCAAACTCCGCATCTGCGCGTGCTCAAGTCGGCAAGAGACAGCGCGAACAGTGGAAGGAGTACTATTTCGGCAGTGGCTCTTCTAATGGAATCATTGGTATCTACTCAGATTACTTTTCAAGGTATCCTGAAGAACTAACGGAAGAAGAAATAAAAAAGATTGCGGACAGCCTCTCAAAAGACGCTGAGGGAAGATTGAAGGCCACGCTTGGAGCCGCCAACCAAGAATGGGCACAAGCTCATTTGAATGAATCGCAGACGAGGACGCACGTAGCGATTATGCGAAGAGACTGGGAATCCATTTCGAGAAAAGGTATTGGGGAAACTATTACGTGTCTTCAGCTCTTGCTCAAGGATCAAAGAAGAAAAGCAAAACAGAAAACGACGGAAGACGCTGGGCCTGAATCCAAAAAAAAACACTCACAAATGTCTGATACTACTTTCGTCGATTGCCCAGAAATAATTCCAAAGTCAAGAGATTACTTGCGCAAATTCATTGTTTCGAAAAATAGGGAGTACCTTGAAAACGTACAGGAATATAAACCGCAAGAAGGATATGGGCGGTTTAAAAATTGGGATAAATTCGTCGCAATAATTCGCGATATTTCAAGTTGGTTTCAAGATATTTTTGGTCCTGTCAATATTCCTGGAAACTTTCAATCGCCTCAGCAGCTAGTTAATACTGTGCAAGGATGTCTAGATAAATTGAAAGAGAGGGACAAATACTTCAAACTGTATGACGAGCAACGAACGGATGATGATAGACACGAAATTGTTAAAATTTCAGATCAAATGAGGCGAGAGACAATCGATGCGTTCACATTTTTCCTTGAACAGGCACAAAAAGAGCACGCTGAAGGGCTGGAATTTAGAGTAGGAGGAAAGGCTATGAAAGTATTTGTAAGTCATAGTAGTGAGGACAAGAAAATTGCTGAAGCCTTTGTGGAATTATTACGGGCAGCCCTTAATTTGCAGCCAAAAGAAATTCGATGCACAAGTGTAGACGGCTACAAGCTTGAGGCTGGAGCAGACGATGAAGAGCAGCTAAGGCAAGAAATATTTGATTCACAAGTCTTTTTGGCACTGCTAAGTCCCATGAGTACAAAGTCTGTTTTTGTTATGTTTGAGTTGGGGGCAAGGTGGGGGGCAAGAGGATACCTAGCTCCAATTATGATATCTGGCTTATCAACTAAGGATCTTAAGAAACCACTGTCTTCAATTCATGCAATATCAGGAATTTCCGAAAGCGACTTGCATCAACTTGTGGAAACAATATCAACAAAGCTTAAGATAGATGCGAATAATCCGGCCGTTTACGTGAAGGCCTTGAAAGCTTTTATTGATAGTGCACAATAATTGTAATAGAGAATAAATAAAAACAGCCAAGTTTTATAAAATGGCTACAGAAAAAAGATACATATATTCAATTAACGAGAATCCATGGGGGATATGTGGTTTGCAAGAACCTTCGAACCCAAGCGGATCGGCCGGAGTGTTTTGAATGCGATTTCAAACTCGGCCACGAGGCTGTAAGAGCCCACGTGAATTCGAAGCAAATTAAAGACAGAATCACCTCTGACATAGATTCGAGGACGTGTCCCGTGGCAAGGTCGAGGGAATGGAACCGTTGTATATACTATGTCCCTGATGAATAGAAATTAATTACGACAATAATTGCTTAATATGATAAACAGCCCTTCCAAAGACAGATAATTAATTCATTCAAGGTTTAACTCTTCCTAAACTCCCGCATGATCAGGTGCTGAAGCGGAAGGGTATTTGTCCTGAACCTCGGCTAGGCCTTTTGTTTCTTCCCTTGGTTCTATTCCAAACACGATTAAGGGAGTTTGCTTTCTTGGATTATCGACCGGTCCTGTCTGCGGCTATGCTCCGTTTCCGCGGGATTATTATTTTAGATGAGACCGATTGTTGACGAGTTCCGCCAAAGGAGCGCAACAAAGTGGCGGTCGCAGTCCTGAGTATTAACTCAGTTGTTTTGTCACACAAAATAATGAGCGTATTTTATGATCTGTAATGTCGTTTTGCTACTTATAGCATCGATTTTCAATTTGGACAACCTTCTCGGAGAATCCGAACTTGCCGCATTTGAAAAGAAGTGGCTCGAAACCGCTAAGCTGTTTCTTAATAATATCGGTAACCACGCAAAGGTAGGTAAAACTTGGATCCTCGTTGTTATTCCGAGTTTTTTTCTTATTTCGTCTTTTGTTCTTCCAATGGCTTTGTTATGTTACTTTTTTCTTTCACAATATCCGAAGAATGACATCCCGATTGGGGGCCTAATTGTAATGGTTTTTACTGTTGTAGGCCTGATCGAAAGCGGATTAGGTAATCCATCCGAATCATCTCTTCTTAATGTATTTGCTCGGAAACCCTCGCCTACAACGTTCAAATCCCGTAATCTTCCTGTATATAGTGCCTCGAAGATGCCACTTGAAATGTGCGTCACACGTACGCTGCTCGTCGGTTGGACAAAGACTAAAGATCGGATACTCTATTTACTTGACATCTTATTGGGTCCCTTAAAACCGATTGATAAAATGTACCAGAAATTGTTCAAAGTTGAAATAGGCAAAAGAAATTTTGTCTTTGCCGTAGTAAACGCGGTATTAGCACTTCCTTTGATTATTGCGATAGCAACATATGCAATGCTTGTTAATATTGTAGTATTCATTCTGCTGACACTGGGCGTTGTTGTTGTAGCTTACTTGTTGATACTTATTATACTAGTATTCCTTATGAGAAGATTCTCTATGGCATTTATTCTTTTCATTTATTGGTTGTTGATTCTTTCGCCATCTCAGGGCTTAAAAACAATCGGACAATATACTAGTCAAAAGTCGATTCTAAAGATCGGAAAATATATAATATCTCTCGTCCCTTTAATAATATTAGTAATGCGACTTTCAAAAAGGTTGTAAACCTAAAAAATTAGAACGATTTGGGGTAAGGTCTCCGCTGCCCTATAATTTTTACAGCAGAACAGGAGGAACGAATGCAAAGAAATACTTTATCTGCACTCTTAGTATCTATTTCTTCGATGTGGTGGTTTGCAGCGGCCCAGAACATCGTGCCACCTACAACACCAATAGCGGTGACCGCGCACTCGTACGAAAAGCACATTGACATTACGTGGCAACCAGATACGGAAACCGATATGGCTTCATACAAAATTTATAAATGGAATGGCTCCTCATTCGCGCCGTTTGCGACAGTAAAGGCCTACCGCTCCTTTTATTGGGAATGGCTTGGATCCACCGGCATGTCTACCCAGTACAAGGTAAGCGCAGTCGATACGCATGGGAATGAATCTCCCTTGAGCGCAGCAGTCCAGGTCCAGACTCACGTGATGAGCGATTCGGAGTTTCTCGACATGACCCAGCGGACAACTTTCAGATATTTCTGGGATTGGGGAGATCCGATATCAGGTATCGCACGCGAGCGCTGGAACCCGGACGAAGGCGACATAACCAATACCACGGGCGGTGGCGGGTTTGGCGTGATGGCAATCCTTGTTGGAATTCAAAGAGGGTTTATAACGCGAGAACAAGGCATCCAAAGAATTCTTCGAATAGCAAACTACCTCGATTCAACCATTGAGAAATTTCACGGTGCCTTTCCGCACTGGTTCACTGGCAGCACTGGAAAAATCGTCAATTTCGACAGCTATCCCGATGGTGATATCGTCGAAACATCGTTTATGCTTGAAGGTCTGCTGACTGCTCGTCAGTTTTTTAATGGATTATCTGCCGAGGAAACCGCTATTCGCGACCGCATCAACGATATCTGGCACGGAATTGACTGGGACTTTTATCGAAACGGCTCTATGTCCGGTTTATGCTGGAACTGGTCGCCGACTGTAGGTTTCGACTCCAGCTTCATTTTTCACGGATGGAATGAAACATTCATAACATATCTTCTCGCGATCGCCTCGCCGACTCATCCGGTTCCACCGAGCTTATACAAAGCTGGATGGGCAAATGGAGGCTCGATTGCTTACAATCAGACTTACTACGGTCATACGCTACCCATCGGCCAAGACCTGGGCGGACCGCTTTTCTTCACCCAGTATTCTTTCCTGGGTTTTGACCCGCGCGGCATCCACGATCAATATGCATATTACGACACACAGAATGTTAATCAGTCTTTAATCAACCAGGCATATTGCGTTGAAAATCCGAATCACTTTGCCGGCTATAGCGACAGCTGCTGGGGATTAACAGCTAGTCAGTATCCCGCCGGCTATACCGCAAGTGCTCCAAAAACAAATGACAATGGAACAATTGCGCCGACTGCCGCGCTTTCTGCAATGCCCTACACTCCGCAGCAATCATTTGCCGCGCTCAAAATATTCTACCGGACATACGGCGCATCGCTTTGGGGCGATTTTGGTTTTAAGGACGCTTTCAACGTTCAGCAGAATTGGTTCTCGCAAGGGTATCTGGCCATTGATGAAGGGCCGATAATCTGTATGATTGAAAATTACCGCTCTGGATTACTTTGGAAACAATTCATGACATGCGATGAGGTTGATTCATTAGTGGACCCTAAGAGCAGCAGAGCGGTTCTTACGCGTGACCTGTCGAGTATCTCGGGCAAATACTCTGCGTCCCTTACACCATTCTCGAAGCTCGGATTTCAAAGCGTCCGAATTGAAAACCACTGTGTGTACGTCGATATTTCGCGGGGAACCGGATCATTGTCGTTATATGACATGCTGGGAAAGCTGCATAGGTCAATCGATTTCGGTACTACCACGACAAGTATTCGCTTTGAGTCGATCCCCTCAGGAGTCTTTCTGCTGAAATGGCAGAGTGGTACCGCTTCGGCTCAGAAGAGAATTATTGTTAAATAGGGGGCAAATCCACAAAAAAGAATATTCTTAGGATTCGATGCTTTTGAAATCCACTCTGAATGGGGTGCAGGGGGTATTGACGTTGAGACTCCTTTGCTCTGAAGATATCCAGTCAATTTCCCAAGGTTGTGCTTCCTAAGCCGTAACGTCTCTACTAGCCATCCGATTGTAACTTAATTCTGTGAATTTACTTCCTATTGAACGTTGGCATCAAGCATCATTTTTTGAAGAACGCCTTCATAATTTTTTGCAACGGTTTTTTTTCCCGCCAAAGCTTTTAACGAATTCCAATCAATGTTTTTAAAATCTATTTTATCAATATATAATTCTGCTTTAGCTTCTGAAAAAATATCCTTTGTTCCCTTTACAAAGGTTTCTGCATACGTTGATTTAGTATTCGATGTTGTGTCGATTTTGAACCAATCTAACGGCATTAAATCAACCTCCACTTCCCATGCTTTATGTGTAATTCCTTTCTGTCCATACAATTTTCCGGATACGCTTATATAAGAAATATTTCCACTTACATTCGTAGAAACAGAATCGTATTCAAGATATTCTATTTTTTTCACATGGTAGCCCTTACAAAGCAGTACCTTTTTGCCAGTATTAAAAAGAGACGTAATGGTGTCCTTATATGCAGCAAATCCTAAAAGATCTTTAATCTGTAGTTCTGTGCTTGCAAGAATAGAATAGGAAAATCTTGAATAATTTCCAGAATTAACCTCAAGAGTTGCAAGTTGTAATACTCCTAATTTTGCATCCCCACCTTTTTTAATTGTTTTTTCCGTAATTATTTCATCTTTTGTAATAATTTGTGGATTTCCTTTTATTTTGTCATAATTTACAATAATTGATGTGCCGTTGTATCCGTCGGAGGAATCAAAAACCCATAATTCTCCTAAACCACTATAAAATTTTGAGAAATATTTTTCACCGTCCACATGTTTCCATGTTGACCCTGTTTTATATGCCTTTTTTTGTTCAACGGAATTAAGGGTACTATCGACTTGCGTGTCATGTATTCTTGAAACTTTATTATTAAGTTCATCTCTTTCATTAAGGACAGATTGATATTTTGTTAGGGGTACTCCGCAACCAAGAATACAAAGACATACTAAGAAGGAAAACAATGTCTTCATCATACAACACCCTTTCTTTTAAATAATACTGAAATAGTATTTCCAGCACAATTCTCGCCGCTACTTTGCTCATTAAAAATTGATTTAAGCATGATTGAAAATCAATATACTGCTTGTAAGAATCAAAGTAAACAACTCAGCACAAATTCGTCTGACTAATCAACAAACCGACTGCATAACACGAAAGTTATTTAAATAACTAGTAATGATTTTGTTATCATAGTATCCGTTTATATGAGTTTAGAAGAACAGATAGATGCAGTAATTCACTTGCAAAACATCGTAAGCATAGCTTCTAAAGAACTGGTTTTTGAACAATTCGATTATTATACCATGACAATCTATACGATAGCAGTCAAAGAAGATAAGTAAAGTTATAAGAAATAAACCACTCTCATTTTCAATATACAAGAATTAGTAGACTCACTTGTTCTGCGTGTAAAGTATGTGTGTGATGAATTACTCTGCCTCAAAGTTAAGCACAAGATAAACAGCAAGTGGATTGAGAATCTCTTTGACTTCTAATTTGTATTCCCAAATTCAATCATGGCACCGCTTGGCAATCTCCATAAGCCCCATCATGATGAACCTGCTCGTTCTTCGCAGCATTTTTTTTCTCAATACATGGTTTGAAGAAAAAAATGATGCTTTGAACTAAGAGTTAAAGCATCGGAGGATGTAATATGGAATACAAAAATAAAGGATTCAGAAAAGCTGACAAGATAGTGGTCGTGAATAAGAGGAATGTGGCGTCGCTGCATTACGGCATATTGCGAGTCGGAGCGTGGGAGTTTGATAAACGATTGGTCTATCTGCACGATGATGGATCTTCATCTGAAAGACCGATATCAAAAACGCTATTGGTGATTTCCAAAAAGAATAGTGCAATATGGTTGCAGCCGGAAGAAGTAAGAATGTTAAAGCAGATGCTTGATGAAATAACGGAACAGTGTCTCGACGACATTGCAAAAAGCTGTGAGGTGGTAGCATGAACATCGCTACGATAGAAATGTTACTTTTTGAAGACGGAAGATGTGAAAGGTCCAAATGTCCTCTTTAGACAGAGGAGTATGAAGACTCGCTTAAAAATATTGTGAGCCGGGAAGAATTCGAGCAGCTGCAGGGAGAGCACGCCGAAGAAGTCGAGGGCGTGACGTATGAAGAATACTGCGAAACGGAGCTTGAGCGCTGGAAAGATATGCTGAAAGAGCAGCTGAAACCGTTGTGGGAAAAAAGTATTCCGGATTCGTTGCTAAATCCAAGTGCATTCAGAAGAGGCAATGCTTCTGTACCGAGGTGAGCGCAATGAAACAATTGCTCACCTTAAAGGAAACAGTAATTGAAGTTAAAGACCCGTCAGACATCTTCAAGAATATCAGGAAGATAAATATTGATTTATCGCAGGAAAATTTTCTTGTCTTTGCCCTGGATACAAAAAACAAAATACTGAAAGCAGAGGTGCTTTTCAAAGGCGGACTTGCAAGGTGCTGTATTGACCCCAAAACAATTTTTCGCTTTGCTTTATTACAGAATGCAAAGTCCATTATAATTGCGCACAATCATCCATCAGGCGACCTGCACCCGTCGGATGAAGATTGCAGGTTTTCGACGCTCTAAGGAAAGCAGGAATAACACTTGATATCCCCGTTCTTGATTCGATTGTTTTTAATAAGAAAGAGTTTTATAGTTCCGACTCTTGATAATATTCTTTCAGAGAACTGACCGTAAAGCTACGCGGAAGACTTTGTGACAGACTGTAATTTTCCTTAAAGTTACAAGGTTTGCTGTGGGTGATTTTATAGGAGCTTTTCGACGTATTCCAAAGCCTTCTTTACCCTCTTCTACTTTCCTTCATTGCTACTCGCTCCCATGACTTTCCGGTGATTATGCCACAATTGTTAAAATGGTTTTCCCAGTCCCCAATCCCATCCACGAAACAATTTCTCATGTAAAGTCTTGACAGCAGCCTGTCAATTTACTTATTATAATCACATCGCCTCTGCGCCGATAAAAAACCTTCGTATAGCACTCACCGGCCGGTTTCGTCTAAAAGAATTTATCCGGATTATTGTTAGAGGTGCTATGCTCAATAATCCCTCCACTCTTCTTAAACATACCGTAAATGTATTGGTCGTTGACGACATGCCCGAATTTTGGATGTCGGTGAAAGGCCTGCTCGACCTGTTCGGCATTTACTCTATACACATCGCCGAAAGCACAAGGGAGGCGCTCAAAATAATCAATACCAGCGATAAGCGCTTCCATACCTGCGTGCTGGACCGCGGCATAAACGACGTGGAACAAAATGAGTTCTATCTGCTTGACAAGTTCGCAAAAAGTATTCCTTTCATCATCATGACGGCTCGGCAGGACCCGGAGCAAACATTCCAATGCGGAATAAGAGGAGCAAAAGCATTTGTTAGAAAAGGAGTACAAAAATTTGATTACAAACTTGTTTCCAATATCAATCAATATGCGATGCAAAATATTTTATGTCCCAAATACAACGAGGGCCAACGGGACCTGTTTTGCAAATGCCTTGACACGCTAGTTAAATCAAAACCATTGAGCGTGGGTGAATGGGCACGATGTGCGGATATACTTGAGCGCCATCTCGAAAGAGAATGGAAAGAGCACTTCGGTGTCAATCCATTGTATCCGTTGTATATTTTTCGCCTGTACTCCTGTCTGTTTGCGAAAATAGAGAACTACTTGCAGAAAATCTCCCCACAAGAACAATTTTCCTTAGACAACATCGTTGAAGACCTTCTCAGGTCATGCGATTACAACAGAATCTTCGAGTACTGTCTGCTGAATTGGAGCAAGATTCATTCCTATATAATGCGCCCTGCATGAAACAGGCAAGATCCACTTTTTGCAAAAAAATGAATTTTTCGACAAGCTTGACGCTTTTTTCCAAAGAGTTCTTGTTATATTACTTTTAGAACCTGAAAAAATCGTGTTCTCAAATCAACCAAAAGATACCTATGCAGTTTTTATGGACGCGCCGGAGGTGAATTTAATGAGCGGGAGACGGCAGCCTCTGCTAGAAGAACTGCTATCCTCCCTATGCGTTGCACATGCAGGGCATGCACAGACGAGTGATTATTCAGCAAATTTCCTTGCCTGTTGGTGAAAGGGGGCGTTTCTAGCCGAGCGAGAATTTGTACTGACAATTTCTTTGTATAAGATGATTCATGATTCTATTTCACAGGGAATAAACTCCTTTTCTTGAAACATTATAGAAGGGGGAAAAGTCTATGCGAAAATTCATTGTTTTTACAATACTGACTGGCATATGGTCAATTAGTCCTGTTCTCGGTCAGAACCCTGTTTTCATTACGCAACAAAAAGGCCCGATCCTTTATTTTCACGTTGCTAACGATAACGTACATACCACTGCAGATGTGTATACGCTTTCCGGAAAACGTATTGCCAGAGTCTTCGACAAAATTGTTTCACACGGTGACTATTCATTCAATCCCTTTGCTGGAAGCAATCTTCCCCAACAAATGTATATCGTTCGATTAACCAATGGGACGCGAACCGAATCAATTAGTATGATGAATCTAGGGAACACGTCTATATCAAAATCAAATCTAAATCCAAACCAGGCTTTGTCAGCTAAGCTTGCCAAGGTAGCCTCAGATAATAAGGTACCAACAAACATTCCGGGAGTATTTACCATTGCGGCGCCGCCACAGGGCTTCGATCCGGTAACGGCAAAAGATGTAGATCTCGCTTATTACGGCTTTCCGCCCCGACCTGATTCATCCATTTCGCCGAAAGGTTTTGCTGCATGGAAGAAAGGCGTGACCCTCTCAAAAACACGCATTATGCCAATATTGAAGCAAACAAATCTTCATTATAGTCCAATGCAAACCACCAGCCCTAATTGGTGCGGTATTGTTGCCGAGCCTCATAATCCCTTTACCCATGCCTACGGAGATAATGGATGTGTCTACTATCTTTACGGTACCTTTATGGTTCCGGTTGCCCAACAGGCTCATGGTTCGTGCACAGGTAACTGGGATTATGGTGCTTCATGGTTGGGCATTGACGGCTTTTTTAACCACCCGGTTGATTTGTTACAGAGTGGTATTGCGTTCGATGCGTACTGTAACGGAGGTGTAACTTATACTAGTTATTATGCATGGTATGAGTGGGTTCCTGCCGCAGCAGTTAGTATCCAAAACGTTACTATCACACCAGGCGACGTTATCTGGATAGAGGTCTGGAGTACCTCCGCAACCGAAGGCAACGTCTACGTCTCAAATGCGAACACCCAGCAATCTTTTTATATTGACTTCCAAGCGCCCCCAGGGACACAGTTACTGGGAAACTCTGCTGAGTGGATTACAGAGCGTCCTTTGTTATCAAACGGTCAATTAGCGACGTTAACCAACTACACCTATGTGCCATTCTGGGATTCTTATGTATGGACTTTTGGCGGGAGTACCTACCCCTTTTCCGACCCATATGGATTTGGTATTAATATGGTAGATGCCAGCAATAACGTGATTTCTAAACAAGGCCTTCCCGGTGAAAACTCCGTTGTCACGGAAGCTGCAGGACCAGCACTAGGAGGGAATTACTTTTACGATCCCTGGTAGGTTTACTTGTAAGGATATTTTTCTTTTTTAAACATTCTAAGAAAGTGACAAAGGGGGTTATATATGAGTCGGATTCCTATTTTTTCCTCATTGCTTGCAGCATTGTCGCTGCTCTTGGCAAATACAACAGCCCAGCCTCAGAACCCCAATATGGTTTCGACAAACATTCCTGGGGTATTCAGTATTGCAGCACCGCCACAGGGCTTCAATCCGCTAACAGCAAAAGATGTAGATCTCGCTTATTACGGCTTTCCGCCCCGACCTGATTCATCCATTTCGCCGAAAGGTTTTGCTGCATGGAAGAGAGTAATGGCTACCTCAAAAATACGCATAACACCTAAATTGGAAAAAACAGATATCTTTCACGGCCCTTTTAATAAGGTCAGTAGTAATGATAAATCTCCCATCCAGTTCACCCCGGGTGGTGGAGGAGGTTCAACCTATGGAAGCTACAACTGGAGCGGTTATACGACTTACTCTGCAAGTGGAGGATATGGAACAAATGCATCTTACTATTATATCTATGCTACATTTGTAACACCGATAGCCCAACAGATGCCTGGCGCATGCTCGGGCACTGATTACGGATGTTCATGGGTGGGCATCGACGGTGTGTATGCACCTGCGGCTACTGAGGTACTTCAAGCTGGCGTTGAGTTCGATGCGTACTGTAACGGAGGGGTAACAACCCCCACCTATTATGCATGGTATGAGTGGTATCCTGGGGCTGCAGTTAGCATTGCGAATTTCACAATCGCGCCAAGTAACGGCATTTATATGTACCTTTATCCCATGAGCGCAACTACAGCCCGTCTCTTTATGGGAAATGAGAATACACTTCAATCTGTTAGCCTCTATGTTCCAGCGCCTACGGGAGTACAATGGTATGGGAACTCCGCCGAGTTTATTACAGAGCGTCCAATGGTCGGCGGTTCATTATCTACTCTGACGGACTACCAAGATGTACCATTCTGGGAGGCTTACGCATTCACTTATAGTTGGGTACAATATCCCCTAACTGCTCAAAATTCACACAACATCTTGATGTGGGACAATACCTGCACACATGTCATTTCATATCCAATTCTCATTGGCGACCATGCCTTTTTTACTGAGAGAGAGGGACCTTGAGCAATGAGGGGTTTATTTGTGGAATCCTTTGTTATTTTGTCGTGAACCTTCCCCCCCTTCTTGACGACTATAATTATGGAGGGGGGGATGTATTATATTTGTTCGTTCATGAAATTGGCATAGGGCATTTCATGGCGGGAGGGATTAGGGAACTATTAACATATCCACAAGATAAAGGAAAACTCTTATGAAAAACAACCTTGTTGGTCTTATTTATGGAATAGTGCTCCTTATTTCATTTGTAGAATCGACAAGTGCGCAATGGGTGCAAATGAGTAAGGGGGCTGTTGCGTCAATTACTTCACTTGCCATCAGCGACACTCAGATATTTGCAGCAACACTCAACAACGGTATCTACTTTTCTATAGATAATGGAGCGAATTGGACCGCAATTAATTCAGGGCTTCCCGCCAGTAACATTACTTGTCTCGCCGTGAACGGCAACAATATCTTTGCTGGTACTTCAACAAAAGGTGTTTTTCTTCTTACTAAAAACGGATCAAGCTGGGTTGCCACTGACACTAGCCTTTCTGGCATCCAGTCTCTTGCCGTGAACGGTAATAATATTTTTGCAGGGACTTATAGCAAACTATATCGTTCTGCCAATAACGGTACAAGTTGGACAGAAGATAATTCGGGATTAGGGATTTATTCTGTACTATCACTTGCAGCAATAGGTGTTAATATTCTTATTGGAACAAATGGGGGAGGAGTTTTTACATCATCCAATTCGGGAGCAAGCTGGACAAACGTTAATTCAGAACTTTCACATAGCAGTGTGCTGTGTCTTGCGGTGAGCGGGAACAAAATCTTTGCTGGAGTCTCGCCAACGATTTATAATTCACCAAGCGCAAGTAATACTTCCGCAGCAGATTCCGTTGGATTAGAAAGAGGTGTTTATCTTTCTTCGGATAACTGCACAACTTGGACTGCGGTCAATTCAGGTCTCTCGAATGTTTTTATGGTCTACTGTTTTGCTGTCTACGGGAATTCCATTTTTGCAGGAACCTCAGCCGGCGTTTTCTTTTCCAACAATGGAACAAACTGGACAAATGTTGATTTAGGACTAGCAGACAGCACCGGCTCTTCCATTATTTCGATTCCTGTTACGTATCTTGTAACAACTGGAAACACAATTTTTGCTGGGACCAACAAGGGCGTTTTTCGCAGGCCTCTTTCCGAAATGACATCCGTCATTCCAAAGCATCAAGAGTCTATTCCCCTTCAAACAGGCATTCGCTCCCTTGTCTCCGGTTCTGTGCGTTCAGGTGTTATGGTAAATTATAGGTTGCAATCACCCTGCCTTGTGCAACTGAGTATTTATACAGTCTCCGGAAAAAGGGTGGTATTGGTCGAAAATGAAGAGAAAACTCCGGGAGAATATTCCTTCAAGCTTGATGCTTGCAAGATTCCGGCAGGTCTCTATATGTATCGATTTCAGGCAGGGAGTTATCAAGAAAGTAATCGAATTATGATAATGAAATAATTGTCTGGTCACTATACCCTGTTCATAGGAAAGGAATTAATCAGCAGTGTTTATTATTACATTTGCCTCGTTGTTGCAACTCATACATTGCAATCAGAGTGAGCGAAGCTTCCTGCCTATGTTAAGCCTTTGTAAAGCGTATCAACAACCAAAACACTTTCTCGAAAAGCAAAATATAAACACGATAAATTAGGCGAATTAATTATGACAGGAGGCGATCCTCATAAAAGGTATCTTTCAAACACAAAGATCGAGAGTCAATCCGGCAGATAGTTCTCTCAATCAGTCCCCCCAGAAAAGTATCAAGAACTGTTGCATGCTCCATACAATCAGCGAAAGAATTGAAAAAAGAGATCAACATTGTGAAGGAGAAAAGCCGAATAGTTTTTGAAGGCTATGAAATAATAAAAGTCGCCTTTGATTCCCTCTATGCCTCATGGAAAAAGACTTGAAGTTCCCCAGACCTGAAGATTCAGAGTAATCCGAACATGTTTTTTTATTCTAAGGAATATTTGCTCTTCGCCGCGTTTTGTGGTTCAAGAGGGAAGGCAATAATTCCCCTTTGCATGAAGAAATACCTTGGAGGCGACTATTTGGCCGGCTATGCAATTTATAAATTCGGCATAATTTCAAATGATGATAAAATTATGGAAACAGTCCGCGCTAGTTCAGAGCAAGGTAAGATTTCTCCCGATGGTTATTTCCTTATTGAGAGGCAGGGCAATGGGTGGATTAGGTATTTTAAAATATTGCTGGACCAGGAACTGTAATCGGGAGAATAATTGTGAAAGTGCCACGGCCTCATTAATTAAAAAATAAATAACTGAGGCCGTGGATTTTCATACATACAGTTTATATGGAGGGTTTTTATGAATAGAAATTTTGCTTTTTCAATTTGCATAATAGCGTGCCTTGTATTTGCCGCTTTTGCCGACCCGCCAGCCGGTAAAGGATATGTTCTTACATGGTCAGATGAATTTGATGGTGTTGCACTTGACACAAACACATGGACCATGGATACCTGCTGTTCTGGAGGCGCACAGTATCAAACATTTACGGACCATAACGTGACAATCGAAAACGGCGCTGCGGTCCTCTGGGCAAAACATGAAAAGCATGGCTATTATGATTACACCTCATCCTGGATTGAAACCATTGGCAAACGAGAATTCAAATATGGGTATTTTGAGGTACGGCTGAAAGCGATGTACGGGAATGGGCCATGGGCGGCCTTTTGGATGATGGGATCCGATTTTCACAGGGTGTCCTGGCCTGCATGTGGGGAAATTGAATTATATGACCAAAGGACAGGTACTCGAAACAATACCTATCCCGGCGACAGCGCCTTTAAAGTGTCTTGCGATTTTGCAAGCGCTTCGGGTGGACCATTGTATAATACGGCACAGTATTTATATACGGATTGCCTATGCAGCGATTATCACATGTATGCCATTGAGTGGGATTCAACCGCAATAAAATATTTTTTCGACGGGAACAAAATCTGGGAATACGACAGCATCAACGAAAGCTATAACTTCTCTTCATTTCATCAGCCGTTCTTCTTTAATGTACAGGTGACGCTTAATCCGCCGCTTGATACCAGTATCTTCCCCCAGAAGATGTACATCGACTACGTCCGCGTCTACCAGAAAAGCACGCAGGTAAAGGCAAGTCCGCAGAAAAGCACATCAAAAATCTTCACTTTGTCGAACCCGTCACAAGCCCGACTGAAAGTTTACGACCTCCAAGGCCGTTTGATCGCCGATTACACCGACAGAGTACGGCACCTGAAATCCGGCGAGAATGTGATGAAGGGCATAGCATCAGATTTACCTATCGGGATATACGTGACCAGACTTTTTGACGGTGTGAAGACGGTCTCGGAAAAGTTGGTCGTCCAAAAATAAGGTACATAAATTGCCAATATCTTATGTCCTTTCACATGAATTAATGTGCGCTTCAATGCTGACTAAAAAAGGAAGAACGCTGTATGAATAGGTCTGCGCAGGGTTTTCTATTGGTAGTCGTAGTGGTGGGCATGTGGTTTCTGGTGGGT
>Ga0335081_10009866_pt1 | contig 15389 bp, 20 predicted proteins | sample Lox_Sample_35_FD_206713 | JGI IMG/M metagenome (GOLD analysis project Ga0335081, IMG submission 206713) | Soil microbial communities from Loxahatchee National Wildlife Refuge, Florida, United States - Lox_Sample_3.5 | ecosystem: Environmental > Terrestrial > Soil > Wetlands | place: USA...
GAGCGCAAAGCCTCACAGGTAGCCCCGTCGGCAGAAGGGGAGGATTCGATATGACGTGGAAAGGCACCGTCATGGCAGTCTGCATCACTGCGCTGCTGGCCGGTGAGGTCTCGACGGCACAGGAACAAACACAGAACGACCAGCGGCCTCACATCTCCTTTACGGACTACGTGAACGAAGTCCTTCGCTCGAATCTGGACCTCGCCGCGCAGAAGAGCAATATCGCGATTTCGCGGGCTGGGGTAACAACTGCGACGGTTCGTCCCGATTGGTCATTGGATATCGGCGTCCCGGGCGCGGATTTGTCCAACCAGGGATTTCCGACAACGACCAGTATCGGTGTCACCGTTCCCGTCGAATTAGGCGGGAAGCGAGCATCTCGAATTCGTGCCGCCAGCGCCGATCTCTCCGGTACGACCGCCGATTATGAGGACGCGATTCGGCAACTTCGCGCCGCCGCCGCCAACGCGTTCATCGACGCACTCGGCGCTCGTGACGTGTTGCAATCCAAGTACAAGAGTATGGGTCAGCTGGACCGTATCGTCGATGTTAACCAAGAGAGGCTTCGGGTCGGTGACATAGGTGAGATTGAACTGGTCCAGTCACGGGTGGAACGCGATCAGTTCAAGGCTGATGTTATCGGCGCCGAGTCGGATGTTTATACCTCGGACCTGGCGGCCGCAGAGGAACTGGGGAACCCCGACAAACTCGGTGCTCACATGCCGGTACCGGACGGAAAACTTGAAATCTCAACACGAACATTTGATCTCGACCAGCTTATCGCTCATGCCTTACAAAGCCGTTCAGACGTGATTTCTCGTGAACGGGCGGTAAAGGCAGCGGACGAGCGAATCAAACTTGCCAAGGCAAACCTGGTTCCTGATCTGGCGCTTAACGCCGCGTTCCAACACACGGGAACAGGATCTGGGGATTTCCTACAGCAGCCGGACAACACGATCAGCGGAGGCGCATCGCTAAACCTACCGATCTCGCGGAACATGCACCCTGGCGAACTGCAAGCCGCGCGTGCCTCTCGCGAACAGGCCGAGGTCCAACTTCGTGCCGCGCAACTGAAAGTCGAGGGCGAAGTGCGAGATGCCTACGAACGTTACCACGCCAGCGCGCAACGGCTGAACGTCTTTCGCAGCGGGTTGTTGCGTGATGCCGACCGGGTCCTAGAAGCTCGCCTGTATGCGTATCAACGGGGCGGCACAACACTGCTGGAAGTCATCGATGCTCAGCGGAAGTCTGCCGATGTTTACCTTTCTTACTCGCAAGCACTAACCGACCACGCTCATGCCTTGATTGCAGTCGAAGAGGCCGCTGCTATTTGGGACGTGACCTTCTAAACTCGGGGTACAGTCTTGTGGCAGCGGGTGAGGAGAGAAGATGCGCGGAGTTTGTGTCGTCTTGATTTCGCTCATATGCGTATTGCCGTTGACAGCGCAACGCCATGGACGGCCTGATTCAGCGCAAAGGAACGCTCACAGTATCCGTCCACCGGAGCTGGTTCTAACCCTAGGCAAGACCCATCAAAAGATACATTTATCGTCTTCGGACCTAAACAGGCTGAGGCAATCAGTACTGGTAACAAGCGATCCCAAAACAAACAAGATCACCACCTACGAAGGCGTTTTGCTGGAAGACTTGCTGGCGAACATGCGCCCACATCCGGAAGTACAGGCGCTCCAGGTGTCACACGGGTTTTTTCGCAAGAGCACCATTCCCGTTTCAGAGTTGATTCTCACATCGGAACCACTGATAGCCGCTATGGTGAATGGAAAGCACCTTAGCGGAGACATGCCATTTTGCCTTATCGCAAAGGATCGACAGGGACATGATCTTTTAATAAGAAATGTCACTGCCATCCGATTCATACAATCGCAATACCGTTAACCCATTTTCAGCTTCGCTGTTTATTCGTACTCAGAAGGCCAAGGGGCAGGCAATCCTCGCCTGACCCCCTGGCAATTCGGAAATTATGAAGTCTCAACGGCAATCCGTAGAAAATAATGAAGAGGGGTATGTTCACCGTCGCCCTCTTCATGAATGCACCCAGGGGCCAATTCGTCGTAATTGGCCTTCATAGCTTCCGCAGGAAGTCCATCAGGCTCGGATCGTCTTTCCACCGTTTCTTGATTTTGCGATGCCCACCTCCGGGATCGCAGGCGGCCAGGGCCTTTGCTTTTAAGGCCAGGTCTGTCTCCGCATAAATATTGGTTGTGTCCAGTGAAACGTGGCCCAGCCATGCCCTGATTGTGTTGAGATCAACACCAGCGCGAAGCAGGTGGGTTGCAGTTGTGTGGCGAATCGTGTGCGGGCTGATGCGCTTGGTTTTTAGTGAGGGGACTTTTTTCGCGGCAGTTTGCGCGTGACGGGTCACCAGCGCATGGACTCCAAACCGCGTCAGGGAGTCGCCGTATCGGTTGAGGAACAACGGATCGGAAGCTTCTCGTCCCCGGACGAGCGGTTGCAGTTCCGCCATGGTTTTTTTCCAGAGTGGACAGAACCGAACCTTACGGCCTTTTCCATGGATTTTCACCGAGCCGGTGCCCGTTGCATCCCAAGTTAGATCGTCGATTGCTATCTTCGTGGCCTCAGTGGCTCGGGCACCAGAGTTGTAGAGAAACAAAAGCAGGGCGTAATCTCTTTGGCCGTGCTCAGTCGCGCGATCCGGGGTGCGTAGAAGTTCGTCGATCTCATCTTTTTCCAGGTATGAGACCGGGCTTCTCCATGCTCGCTTAAATGGGATCCTACGCATCTGTGCACACCATTCCACATACTCGGGGCTACACTCTGCGGTGAAGCGAGCGAAGGCATGCAGGGTTGCAAGCCTCTGATTCCTCGTCGCGATCGAGCAACTTCGGACCTGTTCCAAGTGCGCCAGGAAACCCGAAACAATGCCGGGCGAGAGGTCGTCGATTATGAGTCTGTCGACTGCTGTTTTGACCGTGGTTGCGACAAACGGCAGGAACAAACAGAACGTGTCTCGATAGCTCTGCTGCGTATTTTTCGACACTCCACGTTCAAGCACCAAGTACTCCGAAAGAAATCGGCGGATCCAGTAGCCGGCAGACGCGTGATCAGGCATTGGGCACCTCCGCGAATGCATATCGCTCAAAGCATCGATTGGCTTCCTGAAGCAGCTCGCGCGTCATTTGCAGGTATACAGAGGTTTCGGCCAATCCGCAGTGCCCAAGATAGGTGGATAGCAAAGGAAGCATTCTCTGAACATTTTTTTCCTCGCGATACCACGTTACGAGACGAGTCACGGCAAACGTGTGTCGAAAATCGTGGAGCCTCGGCTGATACCGAGCAGTATCGAAGCGCAGTACGCCGGCTTCCTTCCTCAGCCATTGGAACTGGTGGTCGGCATGATCGTTGCGGATCATCATTCCTATTTTTGTGGCCAGGAGTGTTGGGGGGCGCTCGTACCCGAAGCCAGGCCGATGCCTCATTCGGTAGAGTCTCAGGAGGCTAACAACATCTTTCCCAATCGGAACTAGTCTGGACTTGCCGAACTTCGTTTCCCGAATGGTCAGTGACGCCTTCCGGAAATCCACATCTTCGTGCGTTAAACGAGCCGCCTCACCCAGGCGCAGCCCAGTTCCGTAGAGCACGAGGATCAACGTGCGCATGGTGTCTGGGGATAAGGGACATGCTGGCGAGTAGTGCGAATCAGGAACTCCCAGCAAACGCTGCATATCGGCAGTCGAATAAATGTAGGGGATGAAGCGGGGCGGACGATCAGGGATTGACGCCGGGAGAACTCGATGTTGAATGTAGCCACGCTTGGTCGCAAAGCGGAAGAAACAGCCGAGCACCCCATAGTGATGAAACCAGGCGCTCGTAACTGTCGCACTGTGGCCTGACAAGAAGGCTGAGGCGTGTTCTGGGGTGAGTTCACCGAACTCGATATTTCCGGTTTTTCTGAGAAACGCTTTCAACACCCGGGAGGACGTCGTGTAAGGGCTGCCTAGTGCCTGCTTGTATTGGATGAACTCCTCAACAGCGGGAGCGAGTTTCATTGAAGGCCTCCTAATACGAAGTCGGAAACCTCGCGGAGGGAGTCCAACCGCTCCTTTGCCCAGTCTGTCCTTGTCGGTTGTGTCTGGGCTCGCAGGTACTCCGTCAAGTTCGATAGTTTCGGGCCGGCAACTTGCCCCAATTTCCTTCGGTCGACCTTTGCGTAAATGTGGGCCGATCTTGGCGAGCGATGACCGAGGTGATCACCAATTTCCTTGAGCGAAAAACCTTCGTCCAACAGATGGGTGGCGCAAGCGTGGCGCAGACTGTGCGGGCCATAATGTGGCAACTGGCAACCGAGTGCTCGTGTGTGAAAAGCGATGGAGCAGGAGGCGCCGCGCGCCATCATTGGCCGATGGGGCTTGCGTATCGAGAGAAAGACAAAGCGGAAAGAACATTGGGGACGCACCATCCGCAAGTATTTCAGGATGGCATTGCCCGCCTCTGTGGTGAGCGGGAACTCCTGGATTCGCTTATTCTTCTGGCGGCGCACGCGAATCTTGTCATTGGCCCAGTCCAGATCGTCCAATGTCAGGGCACAAACCTCTCCTATGCGCAGACCATATACCGCCAGAAGCATAATGATTGCCCGATCCCGAATATGGCTGGGTCTTTCTGTTTCGAGGCTCGCAATCAGACGTCGAACTTGTTCCCAACTTGGGCCCTGTGGGAGTCCAACCATCGAATAGATGCGTGGGCTCTCGATCGTCTCCGCCAATCCAGGCATGCACCAATGGTGCTGGCTTGCATAGCGAAAGAAGGCACGGAGTGACTGGGCGTAAATCTTGATAGTTGACTTCTTCCAGCCACGCGCTTTGTTCTGAACAAAGTACGCAGCGAGAGTCCCGGGCGACACTTCCTTCAGAGAAATGCCTTGCTTCCCAAGCCATTCGAAGAAGAGGTTCAGGGCCGATTCACGCGTGGAAACGGTTTGGTCTGTATATCCTCTTTCGTCCCGTAGCTCTTTAAGAAAGCTGTCGATCTCTAGCTTGAACTGGGGATTCCGGTCCGGATTACGCCACTTACCCAGAAAGCGAAACCAATTCTTGGCGACGTAGACGAACCTCTTCAATACGATCTCGTGCGTTGCGGGAGTGGAACTTGATGCGCACGACTTCGTCACCCAATTCCTAGCCGCTCGGAGAATCTGCGCTTCCGTGATCTCGCTCGCCTGCCGCACATTCACCCGTTCCGCGATTGCGAGCAAAAGTTTGTTGACATTTCGGAGGGTGCGCAAACTATGGCCCCGATTATTCAGGTCAGCAAGGAAGGCGCGGCGCTCTTCGGCAAACCGCCCCATTTTATAAATCCACACCCAATTACTGCGTCTCATCAACTGGTCGAACACTTGGCTGACTCCTTGGAATGAATTTTGAAATCAGCCACAGTATGCAAGTTATGTGGTCATGGACACAGGAAGGGACGCGAAAGGACGGTGCATTCTGAAGGACGACAACATAACCGACCTCACAACATATATGGCGTTATGTGGTGCACCACATAAAGCCATATAGTCGTGAATCGTGTCTAACCTCTGCATGGCTTTCTCCGGAAAGGCGTTGTGGGAACAGCAGGCCTTCAGCAACGCTGAAGCAGGGTGGGGTCCGCGACTGAAAGGCAGTGCGAGCCCGTTTCGATGGCCGGTGTAACGCCTATGCCTCAGAATGGAGGAGATGAAGCTGGAAGTGGACTGCTACTCCGGGCGGATGGCGGACGAAAGGCCGGTTCGATTTCGGCTTGAGGATTGCCAGTACATGGTCGAGGAGGTACTTGATCAGTGGTATGGCCCCCAAGATGCGTTTTACAAAGTTCGCGCGGATGATGGCAATCTCTATATCCTGCGTCGGGAAACGTCGACGCCTGACGGCCCTTGGCATCTGGTGTCATTCCGGCAATTGCCCCGAGAGAGCTGAGTCTGGAAGTCGATCGCCAAGGTCAGTTAGAGCTCAGGGTAGTGTGCTCCGATCACGCTGCCGGTGCGGCATGTCGCCCCTCGGCTTGTCTAATGGATGCGGCGATCAGTTCATCCTGGAGCAATTTGCTCACAACCGCATCGATAGTACTCATGACAATCCGCACTGTCTGGCGTTCCGACTCGAACCTTTCGGCGAGTTCGCTGTTGCCGTCAATCAGAGCATCTGTTGTTTGCACGCCAATCTCGGAGATGGAGGAGCGCAGCACCTGCTTAAGCCGCGTCGCAAGCTCACGCCTTACGCTATGCCGGTGATGGGCAATGGCCGAGAAGGATTCTGTTACGGTCGCATCCAGCGCGTGAATCATCAATTCTCGCGATCCGCTCAGGATGTTTGGCCGCAACCGTTCATCGGGGTGCGTAGCCGATGCCTGTGCAAGTTCATTTCGTGCCCGCGTCAGCAAGCCACAAAACAGGGCTAGACGATCGCCGCGCGCTGCCCAATCGGCGATCAATTCTTCAAGAGGCTCTCGCTTGACGGTTAGGTACGCGCAATCGCGGTCCGCCTCAACAAGATCCGCGAGCACGTCATCCAAGGCGCTCATCGTTTTTCTCCATGTTATGGGTCGAGATTCTCAGGTGGGGTGGTGCTCCGGGCACACAAATTGTGCCGGTACCCGGGAGATCGGTGCGAGTTGGTTAGCCGTGGTTACTCGAAGAGCAGACCGCGTGAGCGTACTCGCCCAGTTTCTGTGGGAATTACGCGACCTTCTTAACGAGCTGGATAGCCGGCCACTTGACTGGGCCGTTCTGGGTTGGAAAATGGAGTTGCCGATTCCTTAGACCTCTTGCGAGCAGCGCCAGCAATTGCTTTCGTGTGGCTTTGATCGCGAGACCTGCGTATCCAAACCCAGGAAGAGGCTGAATACGTTTCTGCTGTTGCAATTGCGAAATTATCCACGAGCCCCATTCCGGTGTAGCGGGCAGGCCATAGTGACTTACAAGCGACGACCAGATGAATGAATTGTCGTCGCTAATCAGTAGCAGTTTCCCGTCCGAGGTAGTTTCCGCCAACTCCTGAGAGCAACTCACAAGATGCCTTATCGGCCGCTTACGGCCGGGAACCATGATTGACCCCCGGAAGCACAACGGCTTGTCACCCAGTGAGACGATACTCTCTGCTCCCGAAGGGTCCATCACCGTGAATGGGTCTCCATTTGCGAAGGCTGCAGCCAGCGCGCCGATCTCGACGTCGCCACCAACGACCGAAACCAAGTGAGCTCTGCCTCGCTCTTCTCCAACAAAGGCATCCAGAAAAACGCGGATGTTAGTGGCCGTCTTTTCCGTGCGTCGCTGATAGGCGAGTTTGCCGAAACGTTCATGGGCGTTCTTCATCTCCAGGCGCGGCCTCCTTGGTTTCCTTCAGTTCAACGATCTGGCCATTTTCATAGGCGAGGGTCAGCTCATGGCTGAACCGTTCGCGTTTGCGAATGATCGTCTCGCCCTCCGTTTCGCCTTCCTCATTGAACTCATCGACATGCTTGACCGATCGCCAGTGGGCGATGTGCCGAGTTTCACCTTCCCCGAAGAAGCCGTTCAGCATGCCACTGCAGGCCAGCAGTCCGACGTGGCCTTTATGCAGCGGCGTCACTGGTCGGCCGCTCATCCTTTGCTGCTTGCGAACCAGAATTCCGCGAGCGTTTTGCATTGCGACAGAGCGCTGAACTGCGTCCTCAATCACATCCAGTGGCAATCCCGTGTAAGTGATCGTCGCGGCAGATGATGGTGGGATGGCGTAGCGCTCCACAACTTCTTGGTTAAGAACTGGAAGTAGATGTGGCTTGTACGCGATCCTGAGCAAATCATCCGCTCCTTTGGGATCGCCACGCAGATGAGATTTCTTTCGCCTGCCAAACACCACGACCTGATTGAAGCGGACGGACTCCGGATGTTCGAGTCGAAAGACGGAAAGCCGATCAAACTGACTAGACAGCAGTCGCGCGCAAGTCCCGACTGCGGGAGCTGGCACAACGAACACCAGCACGCCCTCGCTGGTCACCCAGCGATAGCAGTGTTCCAGGAGCACCAGTTCCATCCTCTTGTTACTGTGCGGCCCAACTTCTGTGTCGTAAGGTGGATTCAGGTACAGAAGCGAGCATGTTTCCGACAAGACCCGGCACTCAAAAGCACTGCCGTGGACTGTCGCGATGCCATTTTCGGTGGACGCGGCTGCTCGGTCTGCATCGAGCTCAATGCCGGCCAGATGGGCGCCTGTGTTCCGAGTGATCTCGATCATAGCTGTGCCATCGCCAACGCAAGGATCAATCGCCGCATAGGGTGCGGAAGACACCAACAGCGCCCGAATGTTGCGGGCCTCTTGGACCGGCAATGGATAGTAACCGAGTTTGATGCGGGCGGCATTTCTCATTTGCCCCTCCGGAGGGTGCACTGAATCTCCCGTGTCGGGGAATACAGTCCGGCTTAGCGGTGATCCTTGAACACCATCTTCCAGGTATGCGGCTGCATTCCTTCTTAGGGAAAGGGGACCCGCATATTCAGCGCCTAGTAGTGCCGCTGATGACCAAGCCTCTCGTCTGGTCGGCGCCGGGTATGTGGGGCGGTAAACAATGTCTCCAAAGCTTAGAGACGAGGAAGAAACGGCTGCGGTCCTGTGTGATTCAGGAGTTACATCGTTCATCGTCTAAGCGCTGGCCATACATCCAACGTTGTGGCCTGATCTGCACGAGCCAGTCTTGTGCCGAGGGAATGCGACCCAAATCTTCTTTCACATGCTGTTCTCCCACGTAGCGAACTGGAACGGCCTTGCCCTCACTATTCGTGATGGTCACGCCGAACACTTTTTCGCACAGGAAAATTCCCTCAGCGTGATGGCGAAGCGCTCGATGACGGAAGTCGGAGAGGATCGCTTTGGATTCATCGAACCAGGTGTGAATCGCAAGATAATCCTCAGCCTTGCCGCCGAACCTCCTGGCACTACTCTCGGCATGTTTGATTGGATGGGCCATGATAACTAGACCTCGTAGGTGGTCGTTGAATAGTCCTCAAACCTGTCGTTTCGCTCGACCGAGATCCTCCGCGCCTCCACGTCCAGCACTACGTCCCCGAACCCACCACAGTCATTCTCATAGCCGAACGGAACCAGGGCCTCAAAATGCTGTTGCAGATGCGAAACATCGTGCTTAATCGGCTGGCTGTCGTCGTGGATGTATTCATCGGAGGCGTAGCATTGGACCTCTTCTGTGACGCCCGAGTCTCCTGAGCCGTCAAAGTGCACTGCTACAAACGTGACGCCGGCGGCCGCTAACTTCTCGCAGTCCGCGAGAATGGCGGCTTTCGCCAGAACCTGTGTTGGATCGAGTGATTCTTCATGGTTTGCTTGTTGATCTTCCATCGGACATTCCTTTCGAGAGGTGTGAATCCGGAGCAATAAAGGTTGGTTTGTTCGAGCAGGCAGAGAGCCAATGGTTATGCCGCGTTGTGTTGATTGGGACCGGCGAGTTCTTCGAGCCCCAGGACAACGTGTTGGAGGGTGTTGAGGTCCGCGATCTCAGCCAGCGGCGGAGCCTGGAGCTTCGCCAGGAGAACTTCGACAGTCTTTGGTTCAAGTCGTTTTGTGACCGCTTCCAGGCGTCCAAAGCCGCGGCTTGCGGACTCGAGCATCTGCAGGACCTTGCGTTTGATCGTTGCATCCCGGATTAGCTTTGGCTGATTCACCCGACCGTATTCGCGCAGGAGGTTGCGGTAGAAGGCACTGCCGACGACTTTTTCCATAGCCAGAATTCTCTGATCCAGGTCGTCGCCGGAATTTGTCGCAGCCAAGCCATTCGCCTTTGCGGGCTGTTCGTGACCGTTCCCGCCGTTACCATTAACCGGCCGGCTTACTGCATTCCCGTGACCGCCGTTTCCCCCGTGCGAACTGCTACCTTGGGACGGTGACTTCGGCTGCGCGTCACCATTTCTTCCAGGTGGCCGCATTCCTTTACGCCAGTTCTCTGGTAGGGCCCAGCCGAACAATACGGGAGTCTTCACCGGCTGTCGGTTCTGATCCAGATCTACCCATATCGCGGCAATATCGTAGAAGTACCGGCCCAGGCCAAAGCAGGAGCAGGCCCGTTTGAACGCTTGAGCGTCCGCCGACGTCATTCCGTTGTCGTCATCCGCCCACTCTTCACCGGTTCCGGAGTGGGACCACAGGCCGATGATGGTGACCGTACAGGTAACCAGCACCTTGCCCGAGATGATGCTCTCGCCCTTCTTCACCCGGGTGATGTTACTCATCGTTTCGATCTTGTACTCCCGCGTCCAGCCCTGGGGAGAGAAGAGGGAATTCAGCCGGTCGGTGTAGGCGCGCGGATCGGCGTAGGGCACGATTTGACCGCGCTTTTTGTCGTTTGTGGTGTTAGTGACCCGCCACCGGACCTGATCCGGTGGAAACGGAACTTCAAGCTCCAAAAGGAGCTTGGTTACGTCCGGTCCCGAGGGAAATGTCGTTGTGTCTTCTGTTGGCATGGCGAGGTACCCTCCTTCAGGTACCCGAGGTTTTGCTGCGGCTCAGTTGTGGTGTCTCGAGATGCGAACTAGGTGTTTGGCTGCGTTGGGGTTGGACAGCGCGCGCTGCTACTGGCGGGTTTAGAGCGGAAGTGCTTTTGCTGTGGCTATCTATCTCGTCGCGCGGACCTCTCACTGCTCACAATGCAAGAAAGAGGTTGCCGCAGGAATCTAGAACTACGTTGCTGACGGGCTGCACGCCGCCCCTCTCACGCTGTAAGTCAAGCGTCCGGCTGTAACGCTCTTCGCTGCTGCTTTCATCGTCTACCTTCACGCGCATTTAAGCGCAATCGTTTCGTCGCCTGGGTATGGCACGAACCTTTCGCAGCGATGCCGATTCACCTAACTGCTTAGGAATGAATTGCCCTATAAAATTTAGCGATGAGCGATCTCACTTTTTTCTTGACATGTTTCAGAACGACTTTTGCCGCGCGCACGCGATGTAAGATCGAAGCGACGGAGGAGTGAGCGAACACGTCTCGACAAAGCGGCAGACTGGCTCCGGAGCCTCGGACGCGGCGAGGCGGTCTCCAGTAGCAACAAGAGGATTGTTCTATGAAAGCCAAAGGTACGAAGAAGAAGACCACGCGCGCGTCTCAAAAACGGCAACTCGCCGCGCAGCGCAAGAGAGCTGCGGCGCTGCTTTCGAAGTGGGCGCAAGGCCGCTCGCCTGTTCAATTCATCGGTTCCGATCTGCAACACCTCGGCAAGGTCACCGTTTTCCCAGTCCAGGGCGGCGGCTCGTTCATGTTCATCGCTTATCCCGGCTCAAGCGCTCTTCTTTTCACCGATTTGTGGAAATCGGTTTCAGTCGAGGAGAGGTTCGGGTTCGAAAATATACGTTTTGACGACGGTAAACACACGTTCCTGCTTCAACTCGCACGCCCCGCGCCCGATGACGCTGCCGTGCGGAGAAAGCTAGAAGAGCAGCTTGCAACATGGCGAAAGCGAGGGTCGTTGCTGCACGTGTATTCGGGGAATGTTTTTTGCAGTTTGCACTTTCCGGGCCGACTTCTGAATGACAGCTCCAGCGACGCTTGCATCGTGAAGCACCGCGACTTGGATTTGTGGATCGCCGTCGATTTCGAAAATTCGCACTTCGACTTAAGCGAGGACCACGGCCGCGTGACCCTTCAGGTAATCGACCGCAGAACGCGAAGTTCTCTAGTGATCTCGGAGACCGACTTCACGGCGGCGGAATTGTTATCGCGCTTCCCGCTGGAGAACAAGCTCGCGAACTAAAGTCCGCGTTGTCGGGCGTCTTTCGATTCAGGGGGCCAGCAGCACTTCTAGAGATTTTCCTTTAGCCATGCCTCGATGCTCTGCTTCGTTGCGTCGTCGAGTTCGCGATCTCCAACCGTCACTCTCTTGATCTTCGCGCTGTCGGGCAGGCCGATGCTGATAGATATCTGCACACTGTTTGGCTCGTCAGAGACCGTCCACGATGTAGCGGGATAATCTCCCAGAAGAGGCTTCACGAACGTCATCACAGCCCTGCATCTGTCGGTTTCGCAAGTCATACTTCGATTCTAGCGCCCCGTTCTTGCCGAGAACAGGGCCGCGTACTCAATAGGCCCGTGTTTTGAGCGCCCGGCAAGCAGATCGGCGCGGCATAGGCATTGCGTCTTCCAGAAGCAGGTCAACTTGACTTTGGATTATGGCGTAAGGGATTGGTAGCAAATGGCTTAGGTCGGTGATTTCAAAGTGGTTGTCGATAACAGACCATGTCGTACGCTATCCCAACGTATTCGAAAAGGTTCTTCATAGCGTCAGCTCCATTACGCAAGATGCGTAACGCAACCTGCGTAATTCTGCCACGATTTACGGGGATAGAGAAAGACAGAAAGAAGAAGGAGGAATCTTATTGATTATAGGTAGCTTGCTAGGAGCAGCCGCTTGTATTCCCGCAGGTGCAGCGGTAACACGTACCGCTCCGCAGCATTAGCGAACCGCAGACGTTGCAGACAGGCGCATCTCCGAATTGCACAAATTCACCGAGCGCTTCAACCTCTCCTTTCCCATTCGGGGGCGGAAAAGCATGAATGGACACTGGACGGGACTCGAACAGTTCTCCCTGCTCATTCTTCAGAAATTTGAGCTCCATCCAACGGAAGAGGTAATCCATTAGTGACGTGGCATAGCCGATCTTTGGATTTCTTGACCAGCCACTGGGCTCAAAGCGCGTGTGACTGAATTTTGCGCAGAGCACGTCGAGCGGCACCCCATGCTGCAACGCAAGTGAAACGACGGTCGCGATCGAATCCATGAGCCCGGAGATCGTCGAACCCTCTTTCGCCATCCTGATGAAGATCTCCCCCGGTGACCCATCGTCGTACACGCCAACGGTGAGATATCCCTCCTGGCCCGCGATGGAAAAGTGATGGGTGATTGCTCGCCGCTCATCTGGCAGGCGCCGGCGCAACGGGCGCATGAATTCCGGGCTTGTGTCCCCAATCCCTGCGGGCAGGGGCACCGATCCGCCTTGCGTACCCTCCCGTGATGCGACTGCGTTTTCATCGATTGCAATGACTTGCTTTGCTGCTGACATACATGACCTCGCTATTGCTGAGCTTCCCGCCGCTGCCTTGTCGTCCCCCTGTGAATCCTCTTGTAGACCGCATACCAATCGGACGCAATCTCTCGTTGCGCCTCAGCTAACGGCAGGGCACCAGAACAGACTTGCTGGTGCAGGTACTCTTCGACTTCGTCTTTCTCATTCGCTCCTGGAAATACGTTCCGAGGTTGCGGCCAGAGATTGGTCTCGCAACTCGGACAGCCGCCCAATTCGAGGGGTATAAGGTGATCAAGTTCGTAATCGTGGATGCTGCCCTTGACCCCGTAAGCCCGCATAAGGTGGTGTTTCATCGCGTTGGTGTACTCGAAGGGCGGCCTGACGGTTGCGGTGTAGCCTCGCCCACAGATGGTACTTTTGATATTGCTTTGAGTAACGCGGGAATCCGTTGCTCCTGGCGTCAGGTCGTGGCGCGGCAACACTCCTGGCGGCAGGTTCGCTCGTTCCGATCCGGGTTGGGGATGATCCTCGGTTATCCCAGTAAGACGGTCTAGGAGTTCTCCTTGCCCGGCAGAATGCATGTGCCAAAGGTTCTCGCGTAGGTAGAACCCATAGTGGCTCAATAGATAGGAGCTTAGAACGAGCAGTAGCAGCAGACGCAGGAGAAACCTCATCGTCGATTGCGCAGTGAGATGATCTCGGAGGCAGGTTCCTCTCTGCGCGCCTCCTCTCTCCGACATCGGGTATCGCACCAGCGATTGAACCCAAAGATTGCAAGCGGGGTGCCGGACAGGGCAGCAATGAATGCCGCCCCCGGAGTCAGGTGCAGACCATTTCCAACGCATACGAACAGAAAAACAAACAGGCAGATAACCAGCCCGAAGTTCTTCAGTCTCCCCGGCATATATTCTCCACTCCTTTCACGCCACCTCGGCGGCGAGCGCGTTCTCTTCGCTGTTTTGACTTGCGGGCACGCCGTTTTCGGCGCGTATTTTTTCTCGCTTAGGCACTCTGACAAAATGACAATGCGAACATCCAACGCAGTGCACGGCCGCAGTAATCGCACGAACCACTTTCTGAAACCGTTTTGGGATTGTGATTTGTTCACCGGCCAGTGAGTAAAACGTCGGCAATACAGCACCGGTCTGGTTTTTGTCTTTGCCTGACAGATCCAACTCCAGACGCCCATTAATGCCACGAAACAGGACCCTTGTCTTCAGTTGAGGCCGCTTGCCGTCGCTTACCTCTCCCGGCCAATGCCGGGTAATCAGCAGTTCGTAGGTCCGTTCCTTGCGCAGCATCTCGATTCTCACCAGCGCCGGCGCCACGACGACCGCATGAAGACCGTTCACTCCGATCGCTTCTACTGGATGCAGACACTCGATTGCCTGGCCATCTTCGCGAGCGAAAGTGACGTATCGCCCAAGATCTCCGACCGCCCCACCGGACTCCAGGCCGCGCACCACATAGCGTTTCGCCAAGTGCTGGTGTTCCACGCTCACGGTGGAATGGGCAAAGATTCCACGTTCCCTTAACACTCGCAACGCCTGCCGAGAGAGCCTCAGCCCCAATTGATCTAACGATCGCTTCCGCTTCATGCGAGCAACACTCTCCTTCTTCTTATGCAGAACTCCGAACGCGAATTGGACAGCCAAGGGCAGCACGGATCATTTCCTTGGGACAGCCTGCCCAGCATTTGTAATAGCGAGGGTCCTCAATCAGGATGGCCAGATTGTCGCCGCTTCGGTCGTGGCCAGACTCCGCGCAGGATGGACAGCGCGTGATGTAGTTCCTTCCCACCTTCCGCACGGCACCAACGTGCGCCAGGATGCGAAAGTCCGATCCGTCACTCCCACGCCTACGTTGAGGTAGAGTGCTCCTGCTCGTTGCCGCAGAGCTGACCGCCTCGGGGCGCTCCTTTCCGGCGATGAACGTTCGCAGTTCTTCCTCGGTCACTTTCCGCAGACCGTTGAGATACGCGATCTGGTCCTCCAAGGTGTAGTCGGCGCCATAGAACCAAAATCGCCGATTCGCGCCTCGATGAATTCCCAGCGGACCGCGAATTGCATTGCCGAATTCGCCGGCTCCTATGGCATCGTGCTTCGGAAATACCTCGATGCCGCCCGACAAGCCCGCGCCTTTCACCGGCACTCCCAACCTCAGAGCAAGATCATGGATGTAGATTCGGCACTCCTTCGCCAGCAAGGGTGTTGCCAGGAAGATCCAAAGGTGGCCGCCTCGTTTGCTCATCTCCAGCGCCGGTTCCACATTGTCCTGTGTAAGGCGGTACTGCAGCTTCAGCAGGTCCTCCATCGCATTCTTGTAGTCGGCGTCGATGGCAACCCATTTACAGCGCTGCGTCGAGGGATT
>Ga0335081_10009868_pt1 | contig 15387 bp, 12 predicted proteins | sample Lox_Sample_35_FD_206713 | JGI IMG/M metagenome (GOLD analysis project Ga0335081, IMG submission 206713) | Soil microbial communities from Loxahatchee National Wildlife Refuge, Florida, United States - Lox_Sample_3.5 | ecosystem: Environmental > Terrestrial > Soil > Wetlands | place: USA...
CCTCCGGCCGCGACGCCCGGGCGCTCGCCAATGCTCGCGTCGCCGCGATCGGTCCCGGCACGGCAGTGGCGCTGCGCGAGCACGGCGTGATCGCGGACGTCGTTCCGGAGCGGTTCATAGCCGAGGGAATGGTCGGCGCGCTCGCCGATGTGCCGATAAAGCGCGCGCTGGTGGCGCGGGCCGCGGAGGCGCGCGATTTGCTGCCCCGCGCCCTGCGTGCACGCGGTGCGGAGGTCGACGTCGTGGCGCTCTACGAGACCGTCGCCGAGCCCCTCTCCGAGCAGCAGCTGCAAGCGATCGGCGCCGCCGACTACGTCACGTTCACATCGTCGTCGACCGTGCGGTTCTTCTTCGACGGCGCCGGAGAGCGGCTGCGTGAGGGCGTGCGGTTGGTCAGTATCGGCCCGGTGACGAGCGCTGCGCTGCGCGAGCGTGGGCGAGAGCCGGATGTGGAGGCCGGCGCGCACGACATCGACGGCTTGCTGGCGGCGCTGGTCGCCGACGCGGCGCAGAACAGCCGGTAGGCTGAGCGAGATGACCGCGCCGGTTGTCACATTCCTGTCGGACTACGGCCTCGAGGACGGCTTCGCCGGGATCTGCCACGGCGTGATCGCGAGGATCTGCCCGCAGGCGCGCGTGATCGACGTCACTCATGGCGTCGCGCGCCACGACGTCCGCGCGGGCGCTCTGATCATGCGCGAGGCGCTGCAATACATGCCGCTCGGCGTGCACCTGGCGGTCGTGGACCCCGAGGTCGGCACTTGTCGGCGCGCGGTCGCGCTGCGCGCCGCGGACGGGAGGCTGCTGGTCGGGCCCGACAACGGGCTGCTGTCGCCGGCGGCGCAGGTGGCCGGCGGAGTGACCGAGGCAGTCGACATCGATCGGTCGCGGTTCTGCCTGCAACCGGTCTCGGCGACGTTCCACGGGCGCGACCTGTTCGCTCCGGTCGCGGCGCATCTGGCGGCCGGCGCGTCGCTGGCGAGAGCCGGCGTGCCGTGCGATCCCGGGCAACTGGTGTCGCTCGAGCTCCCGCTGGCGCGGCGCGAGGACGGCGCGCTCGTAGCCCACGCCTTGTACGTCGACCGGTTCGGGAACGTGGCGCTGGACATCGTGCACGACGAGCTGATCCGCTCGGGGCTGAAACTGGGGCACGCGGTCGAGCTTGCCCTGCCATCGGGCGAATCTCGCCTCGCAAGGTACGTGCGCGCGTTTGCCGACGTGGCGGGGGATGAGCTGCTCGTTTACGAAGACTCGTCTCAGCGCCTCGCCGTCGCCATCAACCGGGGCGCTGCGGCGTCGGTGCTCGGTCTGGCAGTCGACGACGAGCTCCGGATCAACCCGGTGCCCGGGCGGGAAGTCGACGATGAGCTCCGGATCAAGCCGAGATGACGTTCGGAACGCCGAGGCTCCACCTGCGCAGCGAGCCGAGATGACCCTCGGAACCCCGAGGCTGCACCTCCGCAGCACCGAGTCGACCAATCTTCGCGGCCGCGAGCTGGCGGTGTCGGGCGCGCCGCACGGGACGCTGGTCACCGCCGTCGCGCAGTCGGCGGGAAGGGGGCGCCAGGGCCGCCGCTGGACCGCGCCACCTGGACGGGCGCTGCTGTGCTCGGTCGTGGTGCGCGACCCGCCGCAGTTGCTTCCGCTGGCGGCCGGAGTGGCAGTCGCGGAGTTGGTGGGCCAGGCAGCGCGTATGAAGTGGCCCAACGACGTCCTGCTTGAGGGCCGCAAGCTGGCCGGCATACTCGTCGAGGGCCGCCCACAAGAGGGGTGGGCGGTGCTTGGCATCGGCTTGAACGTCGCGCTGCGAGCAGAGGACTTCCCGCCCGAGCTTCGCGCCACCGCGGGAACACTCGGTCTCGGGCCCGATGCGATCGAGCCCACCTTGGCGGCCCTGCTGGTGGAGCTCGACCGCTGGATCACATCGCCCGCGGGCGCCGTCCTGCAAGCCGTTCGCGCTCGTGACGCGCTGCTGCACCGGCGCGTGCGCTGGGCCGAGGGAGAGGGCGAGGCAGCCGGCATCGATGGCGAGGGTCGGCTGGTGGTCGCGACGGCCGCCGGCCGAAAGGCGCTCGACGCCGGTGAAGTGCACCTCGCGGGTTGATCGGCGCCCCTTGTCGTCAAGACTAACGGAGCTCCGCCCCAGCCCGACGAGGGGTGCTTTGAAACTTGACCTGAATCTCACTGCCTCTACGGCCAAGGGCCCTACTAGAGGCAGATTCCCGGTCGAAGAGGCAGATTCCCGGTCGAGGACTCGGTCCTAGAGGGCGCTATGCTAGCTTGGGCGCGTTGATCCGGGGGTCGTGGGCGCCAACAAGGTTTCGTATGGAGTCCTGTGGAGTCCAACACCGGTAATCTGGAGCTCGGGTCGGTCGTCGCCGGCTATCGAATCGGCGAAGTGATCAGTCGCGGTGGGATGGGCGTCGTGTTCCGTGCTCGGAACATCGCACTGAACCGGATCTACGCCCTGAAGGTGCTCAAGCCGGAGTATTTCTCCGACGAGCAGTACCGCGAGCGGTTCAGGCGTGAGATGCGGATTGCCGCATCCTTGCACCACCCGAACGTGGTTGGGATCCATTACGCGGGCGAGCACGAGGGGCTGCTCTTCCTGGTGATGGACTTCGTGTACGGGACGGATCTGCGAAGGCTCCTGTACGAGAGCCGTGCGCTCGAGCCGGAGCGGGCGGTCGAGTTCTTGACTCAGCTGGCTTCCGCCCTCAACGCCGCGCATTCCAAAGGGCTCGTGCACCGGGACGTCAAGCCCGCGAACGTGCTGATCACGATCCGAGATGGTGAGGAGCAGGTTTACCTCACCGATTTCGGCCTGGCGAAGCGATCGGATTCGGTCGACGCCCTGACCCAGAAGGGCGTCGTCGTCGGCACCGTCGATTACATGGCGCCGGAACAGGTCACCGGCGAGGCCATCGACGCTCGCACTGACATCTACGCCCTCGGTTGCACTTTCTTTCACATGCTCACCGGCAAGGTGCCATACGAGCGCGAGAACTCGATCGCAACGCTTTTCGCTCATGTGCATGAGCCCCCGCCACCCTTCTCGGGGGCGCTCGCTGAGCTGTATCCCACCTTCGGCGCCGTGATCGAGAAGGCGATGGCGAAGGATCCGAGCGACCGCTACACGTCGGCTGGGGACTTTGCGCGGGATGCCGTCGCGGCGCTCGGCGGCGGGCGTTACACAGGGCCAGAGACGGTCGTCGCGATCGGCGATGCGAGCCTGGTGCGCAGCAACATCGCGATCGTAAGCCAGCCGGCACCCGCGCCTGACACCACGGTGCCGACGCCGCAAACGACGATCGGCCGGCTCGGATCTCAACCAGCCCCGGCGACGGCAACGGCGAGCGGCCACGCGAGCGCAGCGAGCGGCACGGCGGAAAAAGCTGATGCGGAGACATTTTCGACCCCAGAGCCCGGCGCGTCAGGCGGCCCGCGGGCGGTTTCAACCCCCGATCACGCATCAGCCCGCTCTCGCCGGGGGGGCTTGGCGACGAGGTACCGGTGGACAGCCCTTGCGGGCTTCGTGATCATCGCGGGCGCGGTCGCCGTTGTGCTCGCGTTACGCTCGAACGGCTCGTCGACGGGATCTGCGAGACAAGAAAACGTGGCGACGCTGCGCGCCGTACCGACCAACCACGTCACGGGAAGCGGCACCGCCACGGTTCGGCTGAAAGGCAATGTCGCGACCGTCACCGTGGACACACACGGGCTCCTCGATGCGGTGCATCTGATGCATATTCATGGCGGCTCGGGCAATTGTCCTGCGCGCTCGGCGGCGCAGGTCGTGAACGGCCACCGCTTCATCAGCGGTGACGTCGGTACTCAGATCTACGGCCCGGTGGCCGCGTCGCTGACTCAGGATGACCACCCGACGAGTCCCCAGTACCATCTCGACTCGAGCCTCTACGCGCGGGGCCAAAACATTCACTACCAGCGCACCTTTACGCTTGCCCCGGGGGTTGCGGGGCAGATCCTCGACGGCCTCGCCGTAGTTGTCGTGCACGGCATCGACTACGACGGCAAAGACGTCTACGACAACGTTCTCGGTCCTGGACAGGAAGCCCAGGCGCCCGCGCTTTGCGGGCCCTTGGAGCCGGCGCAGGTTACTACAGCCACGGCGAGCCAAAACGTCGGCAGCAGGTTCTTTGTAGCCTCGCTAGAGCTTTACGGCACGGCGACGACCGATGAATCGGTTGGCGCGCCGTTACTGCTGTGCCACGTCGAAGGCACACCAACTCCAGCGTCTCCGCAGCAGACAGCCGATGAAGTGCGTGTTCGCCTGCCCACGTGAGCGTAAGAGCCTCGACGTCTGCGCTTCCTTCGCCTGCGTCGGTCGCCTGCGCTTCTTTCGCTTGAGTCAGTCGCTCGCGCCAGCCGAGGCGCACACCGGACGGCGTCACTAAGGCCCTAATCCTCTACGCCGCAGCTTCCGTGTCGTGCCGGTGCTCGGCTTGCTCGGTTCCCTCGGCTTCCGGCTCCGGGTCGCGGTGGGGGTCGGGTTCCTCACCGCCGCCTTCGGGGGCGGCCTCCTTGCTGCGCGCTGTCTGGCGTCGAGGCGTGGACCTGGGAGCCTGGCGTCTGGTTTTGGCTCGCGGTTGGCGCCGGGCGCCCGTCCGCGGCCCCTGGCCTCGGGGCTGTTGATCGGTCGTGGCATCTGGCTCGGTGGCCGGTTCGAGCTCATGAGCGTCGTCGGCGCTTTCGAGCTCGTCGGCGCGTTCGGCTTCGAGCTCGTCGCTCTCGTCGGCTTCGAGCTCGTCGCCCTCGTCGGCTTCGAGCTCGTCGCTCTCGTCGGCTTCGAGCTCGTCGCCCTTGTCGGCTTCGAGCTCGTCGCTCTCGTCGGCTTCGAGCTCGTCGCTCTCGTCGGCTTCGAGCTCGTCGCTCTCGTCGGCGTCGAGCTCGTCGCTCTCGTCGGCTTCGAGCTCGTCGCTCTCGTCGGCTTCGAGCTCGTCGCCCTCCTCGGCCTCCAGGTCGTCGCCCTCCTCGGCCTCCAGGTCGTCGGTGTCCTCGACCAGCAGCTCCTCGGCCTCCTCGCCGGCGAGCACCGTCGCCGCCACCGCGCCCTCGGTCCCCGGGCTCACCACGGCGCCGGTACCCGTCTTGCGCCGCCGGCGGCTCTTACCGCGCCGGCCCTTCGGGAAGTTGCGCAGCAGCTCGCGCGCCAACGCGGCGGGCTTGCGCGCCATCCGCGTGCGGGCGCCGCGCAGCGCCTCCTCGGCCTCGGGAGTGTGCGCGAGAGCCGCGGCGAGCAGCGCCGCCGACAGCCGCCGGTCCTCCTTGCGTGTGGCGTGGACGAGTCGCCGGGCATTTCGGGCATGCGCGGCCCCGCTCGAGTTCACCAGCAGGCCGAGCAGGCGCTTGGTCTCGGGCCAACGCTGGACGGCGTACTCCTCGTGGACCTCGCGCGTGTATTCGGCCATCCGCCAGATCCATGCGTTGGCTTGGTCTCGGCGCCCGATGCGACGCTCTGCCAGCGCCTGCAGCATGATCTTGACGCCCTCACGCCGTTCGTCGCGCGGCCATCCGGCCATGATGTCGATCGCCGTGTCGAACGCCTCGGCATCACGCGAAGCGGCGATCTCCTGCAACGCCCGCAGCCGCAGCTGCGAATTGCGGTTGCGTTGCAGCGCGGTGAGCAGGAAGCGGCGCTTGAGCTCGCCGCCCCGGTCGAAGTGAAGCATCGCCTTGGCGCGGCGCCACCCGTTCGGCGCCACGCGGGCGCCGGCCAGCGCGGCCCAGACGTGCTGCTCGCCGTAGTCGAGATGCTCGACCGCGATTCGCCACAGCTCGCGCTCGAACACCTCGGCGCGCCGCTCGGGGTCGGGGGTCACGGGCAATACCCGGCGCTCCACCCGGACGCGCCGCCCGCGGCCTCGGCGGACCGGCCCGACGACAATCGCGCCGCCCCGGTAGACGTCGCGGTCCAGCAGCGAGTGCAGCGTCACGACCGGGTCGTCGTGCTTGGTCGCCGGATGGACGAAATCGACCACGATGCCGGCCTCCTTGCCCGGATGGCGGCGGGTCACACGCCCAACGCGCTGCTGATATATGCGCTTGGAGGCGGTCGGCGCCAGGTGCATGCAAATCGTCGCGCGGGGGCTGTTCCATCCTTCCGCCAGGAGCTGGGCGTTGACCAGCACGTCGACCTTGCCCGACTCGTAGTCGGCCAAGATCCGCGCGAGCTGGCGCTTGGGCGTCTCGCCCGAGACGCCCTGCGCCTTCAGGCCCACGTCGCGGAATGCCTGAGCGACGTGGTAGGCGTGGCGCACGCCGGCGGCGTAAACGACTCCGGGAACGCCGTTGAACCGGGTCCTGTAGAGGTCGGCGATCGCGATGTTGAACGGCGTTTGATCGAGCAGCTCGGCCAGCATCTCCTGGTCGAACTCGGTGTCGACCTCCCCTCGTCGCAGCGGCACCTTCGCGATCGTCCGCACGCCCGGGCCGGGTGGGATCCGGATGCAGCGCAGCGGGGCGATCACGCCGCGCCGGGCTGCCTGGGCGAGGTCGAAGCGCGAGGTCTGGGTCGGGAACAGGTCGGTGACGTGCCGGGCGATCAGTGCGCCGGTCGCGGTCATGCCGATGAAGATCGGCCCCGACCAGCGGCGAATCGATGCGGACGTCTTCTCGCCCAGAGCCGTGTGCGCCTCGTCGCAGATCACGATCGTGTACGCATCGGAGACCTTGCCGGCGTTGCGGACGAACCACTGGTAGGTCTCGACGGTCACCGGCCCGTTGGTCGCGTCCTGACCCGCGAGCAGCGGCACGCTGATGCGATCGCGGTAGCCGCGATCGCACAGCTCCCCGTGGAACTGATCGACGAGGTTGCGACGGTGGGTGAGGATCAGGATCCCGCCCGTCCGCGACGCCTCGACGAACCCGAGGGCGGCGACGGTCTTGCCCGCGCCGGTCGCATGCTCGAACCAGAACCGTCGCGCCGCGTTGGGATCCTCGGGCTGCTCTTCGAGCTGCACGTCGTCCTCGTCCTCGTCGTCGTCCTGCCAGTCCTGCGGCTCCTCCTCGGGGTCTCCGTCGAGCTCGTCGTCGACGTCCTCGTCCTCCTGGCCGGGGATCGCGGACGAGGTGAGCTGTGGCGGCTCGGGCGCGGCGCCGTTGCCCGCCGCGTTGCCGGCGCCGTTTCGCTGCGCCTCCGCGAGCAGCGCGGTCAGCGTTCCCGACAGAGCATCGACCTGGTGCGCCGACAGCACGGTGCCGTCGGCGAGGTGCGGCTCCTCCTCGGACAGCAGCCGCTCGAGCCCGAGCAGCAGGGAGAACTTTCGCCGCCACTCGATCGAGGGCTGCTTTACCCCGGCCTCGATCTCCGTCAGCGTCGCGTCGAACGCCCGCCGGCGAGCCGATCCCGGTGCCAGGGCATCTTCGAGCGTTTCGCCGTCGTAGACGAATTGCTCTCGTGTGAGCAGCTCCGCACGCGCAATCGCGGCAGGACTTGGAAAGGGGGTGGAATCACCCATGAAAATTGAAAGGTTTGCGTCTGGATCCTGCGAGCCGCGGCAGTACTTCTGAGCGACTCAAGAAGTGGCGGCGACAGAGCGCCGTGACCCGGCGAGGAAGCCCTCAGCAACACTCTCCCTCGCCGAACCTGGCTCAGAGGATACCCAATATTCAAGCAGATGCAGCATCAAGTCCAAGCGAGGGCGTCGGCGGGCGTGTGACAAGCTGTCGGCTGTGCCCGCGCGCGCCATCTTGTCAGCAATCTTGCTCGCGTGCGCTGTCCTCGCCGGATGCGCCGGCCAGGCTCGCAACCAGGCTCCCGCCGGCGGTCAGGTGGCCGCAGCGTTCAAGGGCTCTCCACCGGCGCTGGCGTCGCTGCACCAACAGGCTGACCGGCTGCTGACAGGTGGCGTTGGGGCGTTCGACGCGCGGCTGCATGGTCTGCGCGGGTACCCCGTCGTGATCAACAAGTGGGCCTCGTGGTGCGATCCGTGCCAGACCGAGTTCCCGGTCTTCCAACGCCTCGCTGTCACCTACGGACGCCGGGTCGCGTTCCTCGGCATCGACGGCAAGGACATGAACGCCTCGGCGGCGGCGTTCCTACGGCGCTTTCCGGTCACCTACCCGAGCTACGTCGACCCGCAGGAGCAAATTGCAAGCTCGATCAAGGCCGCGACCTACTACCCGCTGACGGTGTTCGTCGCCCCCAGCGGTGCGGTCGACCATCTCCACGCCGGTCCATACGAGACCGCTGCGCAGCTCGAGCGCGATCTCGAGAGGTACGCGCTGCGATGACGACCGCGCCGCCATACGAGATCCGACGCGCGCGCGATGAGGGGGAGCTGGCCGCAGCGCTGCAGTTGCGCTACGACGTCTTCTGCGTCGAGCAGGGGGTGCCCGAGTACGAAGAGCTGGACGGCCGTGACGCCGAGGGGGTCCATCTCGTCGCGGTGTGCGACGGCGAGCTGCTCGGCACCTGCCGGGTGCTGATGGTCGGGCGTACGGCACAGTTCAGCCGCCTGGCGGTCCGCGCCTCGGCGCGCCGGCGCCGGATTGCGAGTGCGCTGCTGGCGGCCGCCGACGCCGAGACGCGCGCGGCGGGCGGGCGCAGAGTCGTCCTCCACGCCCAGACATATGCCCGGCCGCTGTATGAGCGCGCCGGTTACCGTGCGCACGGGCGCATGTTCAAGGAGGCGGGAATCGAGCACATCGCGATGGAGAAGGAGCTGTAGCCGACGTGGCCGTCGAGTCCGTTGCGAAGCACATTGCGAGCAGGAAGGAGCTGTGGCCCACGCGGCTGGTCGACGCTGGTGCGCGGGCACATTGCAACGGAGCAGAAGCTGGCACTCGCCGCCTGCCAAGGTGAGCGCGGGTGCCCGAGCTGCGCATCGATCCCCTCACGGGCTACCGGGCGATCGTCGCGGGCAACCGTGCCGGGCGTCCGGGCGCCGAGCTGACGATCCCGGCGCCGTCCTCGGTCGACTTCGCGTCTGATCCGTTCGCGGCCGGGCACGAGGACTGGACTCCGCCTGAGCTCTACGCCGTGCGTCCGGGCGGAGGCGCGCCCAACAACCCCGGCTGGACGGTACGAGTGGTGCCGAACATGTATCCGGCGCTGGGCGGCGGCGCGTCAGGGCACGTCGCTGGTCTGACCGAGCCGTCCGGCCCCGGGGCCAATCCGAACCGCGACCTGTTCTGGGCCTCGCCGGCGTGGGGCGTCCACGAGGTGATCGTCAATACGCCGCTCGCTGTCAGCTCGCTGTCCGAGCTCCCTGCCGAGCAGGTTGCCGTCGCGATGGACGTCTGGCGCGAGCGGATGCGCAGCCACCGCGATGCGGCCTGTACGCACTTGATCGTCAATGAACGCCGCGAGGCCGGAGCGTCGCTGCTCCACAGCCACGCGCAGCTGTACGCGCTCGAGTTCGTTCCCGCCGCGATTGCACGCGAGCGCGAGCGCTTCGGCGCCTACGCCACGCGAACGATGGGAGGCAATCTGCTCGGCGACCTGGTCCAGGAGGAGGTTCGCAAGCGCGAGCGGATCGTCGCGATCGACTCCGACACGGTGCTGATGTCCCCCTACGGGGCGCGGATGCCGTTCCAGCTGCTGCTCGCACCCCGACGCGCGCGGATGCGCTTCGAGGACGACGGCCCGACTGGCGCCGCCATGCTGCACGAGGCGCTGCGCCGGCTCGCGCGCCGCCTCGGGACCAGCCCGCCGCTGAACCTGTGGGTCCGGACGGCTCCACGCGGGGCGGAGCACTTCTGCTGGCGAATCGACATCCTGCCACGGCTCACTTACCTCGCGGGTCTCGAGCTGGGCGCCGGCGTGCATCTGAACATCGTCGCGCCCGAGCAGGCCGCGGCCGAGTTGCGCGAGGCCTGACCGCCGATCGATGCGAGCGCTCGTGCAACGCGTGAGCCGCGCTGCCGTGTCGGTGCAGGGATCGGAGGTCGCCGCGATCGGGCAGGGCCTGCTGGTGCTGCTCGGCGTCGGCCGCGAGGACGGCGAGCGCGACGCCGACTGGCTGGCGGACAAGCTGCGCGCCCTTCGGATCTTCGCCGACGAGGAGGGGCGGATGAACGAGCCGCTCGGCGGGCGCGATGTCCTGTGCGTGAGCCAGTTCACGCTGTACGCGGACGCGCGCCGCGGCAACCGCCCCAGCTACACGGCCGCCGCCGCGCCCGAGCACGCGCGGCGCATGTACGAGCGCTTCTGCGACCGGATCGGGGCAAAGCGCGGTGTGTTCGGCGCGATGATGGCCGTCGAGCTCGTCAACGACGGGCCGGTGACTCTGCTGGTCGAGAGCCCGCGCAAGCCATGAGCGCGGACGGGCCGTGTCGCGCACAAGCTGCGGGCGGCGGCGCGTGCTGGGGTCGACTCGCTCACGCCGGCCGGCAGCGATCGGGGCGTTGCCGGAAGGCGCACCGCGCCCTATCGCCTCGTCCGCGATGCCGGCTATCCCCTTGCGGCGTGCCGGCGCCGGCGACGACGAAGGTCGCCGGTCACGAGCGCCGTCAAGGATCGGCTCGTCCTGATCTCGTACCGCCGTCGCCGCGCTTTTCCCTTCTGCGCCCAGCCGTACCACTCGTCCTCCCGGATGAAGTGAGTGAAGGAGGGATGCTGCTTGACGATCAGCTCGAACACCGGCCGGATCTGTGGTGCGCGCCGCTGTTGCTCAGACAGCGGTCCGAACGGCCGGGCGTTCCCATCAGGCCACAGCTCCGGGGCAACCCACGGGTTCTGCTCGTAGGTCCACTCGAGATCATCCAGCAGCAACCATCCCCCCGGACGCAGCAGCTTCTCGATCAGCACGACCGCAAGCCCGTCGATATCGAAGTTGTGTGAGCCGTCGAGGAACACGAAGTCGTAGATCGGCTTGCAGTTGCCGTTTGAGTCGCTGTGCTGCTCGACCTGCTGCTTGAGAAACCAGTTGTAGGAGCTGTGCTCGCGGACGACCGTCACCAGCTCGGCCAGCCCCGCGCGGTCGATCACTGCCTCGGGCGACGGCTCGTAGCGCGCGCCGCCGTGGTCCACGGTGACGATGCTGCCGCTGCCGTTGGCCTCCAGCGCGGCGGCGACGTAGCAAGCCGAAACACCGTGCGCGGTCCCGAGCTCCAGCACCCGCCCGGGGCGCGTTGCCTGCACGTGATCGTAGATTCGCCGGCCAAACTCGGGGCTCATGAACGGCACCCCGGCCACCCGCTCGGACACATCCTCGAAGCGCATCGCGCAGCGCATCGTGCCACAGTCGCAACCAGCGCGCATGGAGGACTATTACGAGGATCTGTGGGAGCGGCTGCCGGATGACCTGGCGCTTCCCGACCTCGACCTCCGCATGTCCTTCCTGCGCTCCGGCGTGCGGGCCGGCGACCGCGCGCTCGATCTGGGCTGCGGATCGGGCGAGTTTTCCGCGGCGCTGACGCGGGCCGGCGCAGACGTTATCGGCGCCGAGGTCGCGCGGGCGGCCGTGGCGCGCGCCCGCGCGAGGCACCCCTCGCTCGACTTTCGCCTTGTGCCGGCGGCAGGGCCGCTGCCGTTCGCAGACGCGAGCTTCGAGCTGATCTGGTCCAGCGAAGTGATCGAGCATGTCACCGACACGGCCCGGTGGCTGTCTGAGGTCAGGCGGGTACTGATCCCGCGCGGCCGGCTGCTGCTGACGACCCCGTCCCATGGCCGCCTGCGGGTCATGCTGGGCGGCATCGAGCGCTTCTCCGAGCCGCTTGGAGACCATCTTCACCTCTACACGCGACGTTCGCTGCGCGTGCTGCTCGAGGAGTTCGGGTTCGGCGCCGTCCAGGTGCGCGTCGCGGCTGGGCCGCCGCTGCTGCGGCGGTTGCTGCTGGCGCGGGCGACTAAGGAACACAATCGCGTTCGCGTCGCCGTCGTGGTGGGACGGGATCCGCCTGCTGGACTCCCATTCCCGTTCTGGAGCACCCGGCGGTATGAGGATCGCCCGTTAGGCCCTTAGCTCTCGGCGCGCGCCTGTGCAAGGTCGCTCTGGCCCTCGCTGGACGACGGGTCCAGCGCGAGCCCGTGCTCGATCTCGTTCAGGGCGCTGCGCGGCCGGCGCGCTTGGAGATCGTACTCCCCGAGCGCGAACCACGGGACGTAGTTGCCCGGCTGCAGCGCAACCGCACGTGCCAGCTGGCGGCGCGCGGCATCGGGGTCGCCCGCGCTGCGGAAGATCGCGGACAGGATCAGCAGCGGCTCGTAGGAGAGAGGATCGTCGGCCTGCGCCGCCCGTGCGTCGGCGATCGCGGTCGCCGGGCTACTGGCGCTCTGCACCTCGGCCGCGGCGAGGGCGTCCTGCGAGCGGAGCGGCTGCCATACGACCCACGCGGCGAGCAGCGCCAGCGCGGCGACGGCCGTCACGGCGAAGCCGGCGCCGGGACTGGCGCTCAGGCGGCGGCGGCGCTGCAGGCGCCCGATCGTCTGCGTCAGCGGCCCGCGGCCGGCGAGCCAGCCGGCGCAGATCAGCGCCGGCACGGCCGTGCCCGGCACCAGCCACGTCCAGTCGACGGCGGAGCTGACGCCGAACGTGATTGCGACCGCAAGCAGCGTCAGCATGCCGGCGTGCTCGGCCTCGCGGCCGGCGGGCGCACGCAGGCGGTTGCGAACCCCCACCGTGCGCCCGGCGGCGATGCACCACGCTGCCAGCAGCGCGAGGTTGAGCGCGATGCCGATCAGACCGAGGTCGGCGAACGTCTCGGGCAGATAGCCGTGAGCGTCGACCGGCAGCGAGTCGTTCGCGTAACGAGCGCGAGCGGTGCGAAAGCCGCCGGCGCCGACGCCCTTCAGGAGCGCGTGCTCGCCGACGGTGATCGCCTCCGACCAGTAGCGGGCGCGGGTGCTGCCCAGGTTCTCCAGTCGGCCGGCGCTGTTGTTGACGACCGCGTTGGGGTCGGTGACCGTCTGCCAGATGTGCGAGACCTCGCCTGGCAGACCGCGCGACGAGCTCGCGAGCGCCCCGATGCCGGCGACCGGCACCAGAGCGACCAGCACGATCAGCGTCGTCCCGATCCGCCGGCGCAGCCGCTCGCCGATCTGGGCGCGCCGCATCGCGACCGCGGCGGCGAAACCCGCAATCGTCTGGATCGCGAGCACGACGAGGAGGACGATGCCGAAGTGGTGACCGGCGGTGATCTTCGCCGCCATCGGCTCATAGTCGGCCGACAGCGGATGCGTGTGTAACGCCCACAGCGCGATCGCACCGCCGCCGGCGCAGCCCAGCGCGAGCACCAGCGCCGCGCGCAGGCGCAGCGGGACGAGAGCGAACCACAACCCGACTCCGATCGCGGCGGCAGCGACCGACCCGCGCGAGTATGACAGCACGATCACCGCCACCAGCACTCCGATTGCCGGGACGGCGAGCGCGTGCGAAGCGCGCCCCCCCTCGCGCCGCGCCCCGGCCCACAGGCACGCCGGAAGTCCGAGCGCGGCGATCAAGCCGGTCGCGTTCCAGTAGCCGAAGAGGCCGAGCAGGCGGCCATACGGATCGCCGGCGTCGAGCGATGCGATCAACACCTTCTCCAGCAGCGCATAGCCGGCGATCGCCGCCGAGACGATTGCGACCGCGCCAGCGACCCCCGGCCAGCGATCGGGAGCGATGCGCGCGAGCACGCCGGCCGCCGCGAACACCGCGAGGTAGGAGAGCGCCTGGTCTGCTGCCTGCCACGAGTTGTCGGGCTGCACCGACCAGGAGATGGAGATCGCCGTCAGCGCGACTACGCTCGCGAAGCATACGAACGTGCCCGCGCCCCAGGCGCGGCCGGTGGCGCCGGCGAGCACCAGTGCGATCGCGCCGATCGCGCCTAACGCCACGGCGGCGATCTGCGCCCGGGTGCTGGGTGCGAGCATGTTGCCGCCGCGCGTCGTGAAGACGAGCAGTGCGAGGGCGGCCGCGAGCGCGACCGCGAACGCCTGGTCGATCGTGATGCGCACGAAGGCGCCGCCGGTCCGGGGTGCCACCGAGGGCGCCCCGGACGCCTTGCGCCTGGGCGCCGTGACAAGAGGCGACACCGTCGCGAGAGTATCAGCGGTGGCGGGCTCGCCGGCTCGGCGATCGCCCGCGGCGGCGGCGCGAGCGGCGCCGCTCGTGCCCCGAGCAGCGATCGGGGCGCCGGGATCGTCAGCCCTTGGCACCAAATCCTCCCACGACGAGCCGGTAGGCGGACATCGTGTCGCGGCCGCACTGCTGCCAGGTGAAGCTCCGCTGCACGGTGACGCGCGCCGCGCGTCCCATCGCCTCGAGCGCCGTGCGGTCGGCCAGCAGCGCTCCGAGGCGCCTGGCGAGAGCAGGCACGTTGCCGGGCGGAACGAGCGCGATCCCGCCGCCGGCGGCGGCAATCTCCTGCGGGCCCGCCTCGCCGATGCAGCCGACAGCCGGGACCCCGCCGGCCATCGCCTCGATGTATGCGACGCCGAACGCCTCATCGATGCTCGGCAGCACGAACAGCGAGCCGGCGTGGGCGGCCGCGATCGCCTCATCGTGTGGTTGCTGTCCCCGGAACTCGACCCGGTCTGTCAGGCTCAGCGAGCCGACCTGCTCCTCGAGGCGCTCGCGCTCGGGCCCGTCGCCCACGATCACGTAGCGCAGGGTCGGGTAGCGCTCACGCAGGAGGTTCAGGGCCGAGATCACCTCCTCGTGTCGCTTGCGCGCCACCAAGTGCCCGATCGTGACGAGCGTCGGCACCCTCGGTCGCGGCTTGACGTCCACCGGGAGGTCGGCACCAAGGTGGATGATGCGCGTCATGCGGGCGCCGTGCTGGAGGCAGCGCTGCGCGGTCCCGGCGCTGTTGGCCAAAACCAAGCGGGCGTGCTGGAGCGTCGCGCGAACGGCCGGCGCACCGGCGGCGGGGCCATAGACATCGCCGCCGTGGACCGACACGACCAGCGGCGCGCGGCGCAGAGCCCGGCGCGCCGCGTCTCCAGCCGGGACCGCGTAGTGGGCGTGGACGAGATCGAACCTGAAGCTCGCGCGCAGCCGCCTGATCGCCCGGCTGAGCAGCGGTGCGGCCCATGTCCCCCAAGTGCTGTAGCTCCACGGGCGGGGGGGAGACAGATAGCGGACGTACTCGATCCGGATCCCATCGCGCTCCGCGCCGGCGGGCTGGCGGATCGCCGCGGCGATCGCGCCTCGGTCGCGGGCGCGCAGCGCAGCGAGCGGCGGCAGCGGCCGGTGCAGCACGAGCACGCGCACGTCAGCGCCGGCGTCCCGCGCGGCGACCGCCTGCCGGTGCGCCCAGACGCCGAGCACCGGGTCGGCGGCGCGCGGATAGTACTCGGCGACGATCAGCACCCTCATCGCCAGTCTCGGTGAACGCAGACCGTGGTCTGCGCGTCGCTCGCGGGCACGTAAGGGCGACGCGCGAGGAAGCCGCGGGCCTCCTCGACCGCGGCCCGGCGGTCGTAGGCCGTTGCGACTCGTC
>Ga0335081_10009869_pt1 | contig 15385 bp, 14 predicted proteins | sample Lox_Sample_35_FD_206713 | JGI IMG/M metagenome (GOLD analysis project Ga0335081, IMG submission 206713) | Soil microbial communities from Loxahatchee National Wildlife Refuge, Florida, United States - Lox_Sample_3.5 | ecosystem: Environmental > Terrestrial > Soil > Wetlands | place: USA...
GCTGGCCTCTGCGTCGCAAACATCTTGGCAACGCGCTCGAGCTGCGCACCGGGCACGCCGGAAATCTGCTCGACCACTTCCGGCGTATATTTCTCGATCTCCTTTCGTGCGTCGTCCATGCCGTAGACGCGCTGCTTGATGAACTCCTTGTCTTCCCAGCCGTTCTTGAACACGTGCCAGAGAATGCCCCAGAGCACCGGAATGTCAGTGCCGGGCCGCAACCGTACGTATTCGGTGGCATGCGCCGCCGTGCGCGTCATGCGCGGATCGATGACGATGAAGTTCGCCTTGTTGAGCTCCTTGCCCTCCAAGAGGTGCTGCAGCGACACCGGATGCGCTTCCGCCGGATTACCGCCCATGATGAGCAGCGTCTTGGCGTTGCGGATGTCGTTGAAGCTGTTGGTCATGGCCCCGTAACCCCAGGTATTGGCCACGCCGGTCACCGTCGTCGAATGGCAGATGCGTGCCTGGTGATCCTGGTTGTTGGTGCCCCAGAAGGCCGCCAGCTTGCGGAACAGATAGGTCCCTTCGTTGGAGAACTTGGCCGAGCCGAGCCAATAGACAGAATCGGGGCCCGACTTCTCTCGGATCTGCATCAGCTTGTCTGTGATCTCGTCGATCGCTTGGTCCCAATTGATGCGGGTCCACTGCCCGTTGACCATCTTCATCGGGTACTTCAGACGACGCTCGCCCATCACCAGTTCGCGCACCGCGGCGCCCTTGGCGCAGTGCGAGCCGCGGTTGATCGGCGAATCCCAGCTCGGCTCTTGGCCAATCCAGACGCCGTTCGAGACTTCGGCCGTAACGGTGCAGCCGACCGCGCAATGCGTGCAGATGCTTTTGCGGATCGTCACCGTCGCGCCCTTGGCGGGCGGCGGACCGGCCTTGGCTTGCTGCACGCTCGCGAGCGGCAAGGCGCCGAGCGCCGCAAGGGCACCGGCGGCAAGGCCCGACCGGCGCAGGAAGCTGCGGCGATCCAGGCCGCTGTTGTCTTGGCTGGCGAGGGCAGCGAGCGAGCCGCGGTGCGCCTGACGTTCTGTCCGCTTGATTAGCACGGGCGCCTCCTCACTTCGGATAGCTGTTGACGCGGTAGTAAGTCTTCACTTCAGCGGAATTGGCCTGGTAGCGCGCCTTGCGCTTGTCGCCGTCGCTTTCGGAATCCGCCTTCGCTTCGCTCACAAGGGCGACGGGCGTCGCCGCGACAGTGGCGCCGGCGCCGAGCGCGCGCAGGAAATTGCGGCGCGCCAGATTGGCTTTAGGTTCGTTTTTCATCGCCAGTCCTCCTCGATTCTTCGGCCGCTAGTCAGTGAGGGCGAAGGCCTCCGTCTCGATTTCGATAAAGACGCGACCAAGCGTTCCGACGCTGCGGTAGAAGTTCGCGCTTTCGCTACTCTCGAGATCAGTAAAAAAGCGGCCGAGCCACGGCGCCAGATGCCTTTCGAACAATTGCCGATCGGCGCCCCCCGGCGCTGGGAATTGTCCGCCGGCCATCCCCGCCATGATTTCGCAGAGGATGCCAGCGTGGTCTTCCGGATCGAATTGATCTTCGACACGCTCGATCCCGAGTGCGGCGATATCTTCGCGCAAGCGCGCCAATGGCCGCTCGTGCAGGAAGCCGGCGATGTAATACGAACCGTAGGGCATCAACTCGCCGCGGCCGATGCCGATGAATAGGTTGAAGTACTCGCGGCCGACTTTGCCAGCGTCGGCACGGCTCGCGGCGTCGGCAAGGCCGACGTGGGCAATGCCGAGTGGAGTCGGGTCGCCGCGCAGCTTAGCGAGGCGCTCAAGAAATGCGGCATCCGGCGCACGCGTCAGCAGCGCTGCGAGCAGCGCGTATTCCTGCGCGCGGGCAAGATCGACCTCGTCAACGGTCGGAAGTCGGCTCTCGCCGTAAAGATCCGGCCGCAGGATGACGCGTGCCACGCCGGTAGCCGCTTCCACCGTGAGCACGCGCTCGACCGGAACACGCGACCATTTCGAGACCGAGGGCTGGGAAATGCCAATCCGCCTCGCCAGCGCGGTGACGCCACCGGCAGCTCGAATCGCTTGCTGTAGACCGTCGTCCGGCACTTCTGCGGGCCTTATTCTGTCGTTGTTCTGGCCATGTAGGCTCTGTCGAGCCGTCGCTATCCGAAAGGCTATCGCTCCCCGAAACAAGGGGTCAATAGCCTGAGGCTATAAGCCCGGATCATTATTTCGGGAGCGCGCTGCCATGCATGTGCCGGCGCGACGTCGGAGCATTCTCGTCGCCTTCCAATTTTTTTTGCAGTGCATGATCTTCTGTGTTGCGTTGCAGCGGTGGATTTTCTGCCGCAGTAGTAGGCTGCACCTGTTCTGGCGAAGGCAGTGACTCCCCAACCGCACCCGCGGTCGCAACTTTCTCCTCGTCGGTGGGCACATCATTGCCGTGCGCACGCACTTTTTGCTGCGGCGCGGAACTCGCATCGAGCGGCGGTGCACCAACCGCTTGCGCGAGCAATTGTCCGATGTCTTCGCCCGCTGGCAGGGGACCGAAGCCGGGCACGCCGTGCGGATCATTGAAATCCCAGCCGTTCTCGACCAGCCCAATGAAATCGCGAATCGCCGGGTCGGCCGACCAGGCGCGACGAAGCGCCGCACGCGTGAGCTCGGGCGGCACGCCGGGCTGGAGGAAGGCGTGGATGTCGGACTGTGCCGTGATCGATTCGATCGGCGGCAGGCTGGTCGGATCGAAAGGAGCCTCGGGCGGCTTTTTCGCCACCGGCCGCGGCGGATGCGCGGGCGCTTTCGCTTCCGCTGGCGCTTGCGGCTCCGCCGCCTCGCGCTTGCGCCGCGACCAGCGATCGAGAAATTTTTCTTTCTCGTTCATCGCGACTCCTCATCGCCAATCCGCGTTCGCCGTCCAAGCGCCTCCGGATCAGCACGGTCGCGCTTGCGTTTGACGAAGGGTTGCTTGATCAGATGCTCGGCGACAAATGCGCCGACGATTTGCTGAATGGCGTCGGGCATCGGGACTTGCTCAATGATGTTGGTCGCCGTTTCTGTCAGGCTTTCGCCTTCCGCCGGATCGGCGGTGACCGTCGCCAAGGTGAACGGCGGCTCGCCTTCCGTAGCGTGCAAGGCGACCCACAGCGCCGGCGAGCTGGAAGCAAGATTTTCCCGGTAATAGGGTGTTTCGGTGCGATATAATTCAATCTCGGCGGTGCCGGCGAAAAAGGTTGCTCTTTCGCCATCGTCGCTGAGCTTGGTCCACGGCTGGCTGTCGGGCGCGCCGACCAGCACGCTCACCGGCCGCCACACGAAATCGCTCCACTGGGTTACGCCCTTGCGGCGCTCGACCACGACGCCGACCGCAATCGTCTGCAATGGCGCGGCCACGCTCAACTGACCGCCTCCAGATGCTTGATCGGCAGACCGGTGACGAGATTCTGCGGCTTCATACGGATGGTCTTATCCGCGTTCATGGCGAGCAACAGATAGACCGGCGCGCCGTTGACCTTATCCAGCACGATCGACGGATCGCGAAAGGTCAGCGCGAACAATCCGATCAGATTGGACGTCGCGGCTTCATCGATCGAACCGTCGTTCCATAACCGGTCGCCGATCTGGGTCGCGTCGGCATCGAGCCCGACATACCAGGCGAACTGTGCGTCCTTGATCGCGGTAAGCGGCTCGATTGCCACCTCAACGGCCAGCACATGTGCAACGAAGCGCCGCATCGCCTCGGCGAGCGCCGCAAGTCCAGGACGCCCACCGGTGAGATCGAGCGCCATGTCGAAGCGGTCGCTGCGTTGCCAATAGCTCGCGGCATTGGCGTCATTGAGTACGTCGATCTGCGCTTCCGCCGGGATGCCCAGCATAGACACCAAGGGCGTCAGCGGTGAAGCGCTGATGCCACCGATTGTTTCTTCGTCCGCGACGAGCAGCGAACCCTCATGCACGGTGACACGTTGGGTGCGGAAGAACATTTCGGCGGCGCGCAGCACGCGCATATCAGTGACGCCGTCGAGCGCATTGCGCGCGATGACGTGCACAAGCTGATTGATGAACAACGGCGGCGTTCGGGAAACTCCGCCGCGCACCAGATCGACATAGGCGGCCTCCAGCGTCTTGTGGCGCAACAACCGGTCGCGGAACGCGACGAGTAATTGCCAATTCTCGCGCGCGTCGGCATCGGCGATCGCCGCAATGTCTGACGCGGCGATAAGACGGCGTGGATAGTTGAATAGCGCGGCGTGGAGCGTGCGCTCGACCGCGCAAGCCTCCGGCGGTGGGATGAGCTCGGGCCGCGCCAGATAGAGCTTGAGGAACTCATCGGTCACGACCAGCCCGCCGCCGCCGTCGCGATCGAGCAAATGATGGCCGCTGGATATCCAGAAGTCGTTCATTTCCGCTCCCGCTCGGCCAAGCCGACGAGATCGACGGCCTCGTCAGGTTCGTCGTCACCATCGACTTCCAGAAACGAAAACGCCCGCGCCGGCTTTTGTCCTGCGCCCGGGCGTAGGCTGCGGAAGCTCTCGTGCACTTCACCGGCCTCGACCGAGCGATGCACGGCGATGAGCGTGTCAAGCGGCTGGCTGCACAGGGACTGGGCGAAGGCGACTTCTTCTGCCGCTGCGGCCCGCGCCACGTCTGTCGTTGGCGCATTAAAATGCGCGACGAGCTGCCGCGTCAAGAGATCGACCACCTGCGTGCGTTCGGCGTCGCTGGCTTCGACAATCTGCGCCAATGTCGACCAGCCGAGCGACGAAACACCGAGAAAGCCGCCGCGGAATGCCGAGCGCGCCTTGCCTTCCAGCGTTGTTGGGTCGTGATCCCAAAACACAAAAGGGCCGGAGACCGCCCATTCACCCGGCTCGGCCGCCTTGGGGAAGATGAAGGTGTCCGACGCATCAAGCCTGATGGTGCGCAGCAGCTTCATGTACGCGGCCCCTTCGCTTCCGGATCGAACCAGGCAGGCTCGGCGAGGCGCGCGAGCAGCGGCTGGCGACTGACTTCCGCCTTGGCCATGCGACGAACAAGGAGATCGCCATTGTCGTCGATATCGCGGCGCACGTCTTTCTCCGGCATCAGCCGTTCGACGTAGCTGCGCGCGACAGCGCCGAAGCCGTACTCCTGCCAGGCATCGATGGTGGTCATGAAATGACGGGCGAAACTTTCCACCACCTGGTCGGATACGGAGTCGTTGAAGCCTTCCTCCGCAAGCGCGGTGACCAACGGATTCAAGCCCGGCTCGTTGCCGGTCATCGACACGGTGCGGATCATGGCGCCAAATACCAGCCAATTCGGCGTCTCGTCCTCGCTCGTTTCCCGCGGCCAGGCGAGACGACCGCCGCCGACCACGCCACCATTGACGAAAAGCGAATCCGGCCAGTCGATGGCGATCGACGTCTCCGGTTGTGCATGCGCGGCGAGCGCGTCGGCGAGCGCCGTCATGCCGGCATAGAACGCACGGCGCGCCAACCGTAGCGGCTCATCCGGCTCAAGCACCACGGCAAACTCGGCGAGATCAAAACGCCCGACATAGACCAGCGTGCCGGCGCCATGCGCGCGTGCGATCGTTTTCGCATGCGCGAAGGCGTCGCCCAATTCGCGCAAGCGCACGAGCGTGAATGGCGACGGCAGCGTCAATTCGCCTGTTGGCGGGCCTTCCCGCATCTGCAGCGGCATTGACTGTTACTTTCTCAATTGAATTCTTATTATTATAGCCCTAAGGAAACTTGAGGCCCAGTCCCGCGGCCGCGCCGATGACAGGCGAATGCGGCGCCGTAAGCAACATTCGCTGCAGGATGCCGGGACCAGCGCAAGGTTAGTAAGCCGAATGGCCGACCGGCCGCGCAACGTTCTGATCTGCTCCTGCGACGACACGATGCCGCTGGATGGCGACGCGATTGTGCGCGCCTGTCGCGGCGCCAATGTAGTCAAAGGCCGACAATTGTGCCGCGCTGAACTTGAGCGTTTCCGTCAAGCGGTCGCCGCGGGCGCGCCGATGACCGTTGCCTGCACGCAAGAAGCGCCGCTGTTTGCCGACATTGCCGGCGACGGCAACGACCTAAAATTCGTCAATATCCGCGAAACCGCCGGCTGGTCGAAGGACGCGCCGGCGGCCGGCCCAAAAATGGCGGCGCTGATCGCGGCCAGCCTGGAGCCTGCGCCCGAGATGGCATTCGTGCCGCTCGTAAGCGAGGGAGTCACGCTCATCTACGGCAAGGACGAGCGCGCGCTCGAAGCCGCCAACCTCTTGAAGGATCACCTCGACATCACAGTGCTGCTCAAGCCGCCGGCCGATGTTACGCCGGCGCGCACGACCGATTTCCCGGTGGTGAAGGGCACGATCCGCCGGGCCGAGGGCCATCTCGGCGCTTTCGAACTCATCGTCGACGACTACGCCCGCCCGGCGCCATCCTCACGCGGGGAATTGAGCTTCGCCACGGCGCGCGACGGCGCCACCTCGCGCTGCGATATCGTGCTCGATCTGTCGGGCGGCGCGCCGCTGTTTGCTGCGGCCGATCTGCGCGACGGCTATTTGCGCGCGGACCCCGGCGATCCGGCCGCGGTCTTACGCGCGGTGCTCAAAGCGCGCGATCTTGTCGGCAATTTCGACAAGCCGCGCTACATCACTTTCAGCGAAGATCTTTGCGCGCATTCGCGCTCCAAGATCGTCGGCTGCCGCCGCTGCCTCGATCTCTGCCCGACCGGCGCGATCGCGCCGAACGGCGATCACGTAGCGATCGATGCCGCGGTCTGCGCCGGCTGCGGCCAATGCGCCGCCGCCTGCCCGACCGGCGCCGCCGCTTACGCCTTGCCGCCGTCGGATGCGCTGCTGCGCAGGCTGCGCACTTTGCTCTCCGCCTACCGCGAGGCCGGCGGCATCCAGCCCGTCGTGCTGTTCCACGACGGTGAGCATGGCGGCGCCTTGATCGACGCCTTGGCACGGCATGGCGATGGCCTGTCGGCGAACGCATTGGCGGTCGAGGTCAATGAAGTGACGCAGGTCGGCTTGGAAGCGGTCGCCGCCTCATTTGCCTATGGCGCCTCGGCCGTGCGTTTTCTTACCCGCATCAAACCGCGCCACGACATTGCCGGCCTCGGCAAGACCATCGCTTTGGCCGAGCCGATTCTCGCCGGGCTCGGCTTTGCCGGCGCGCGCGTCGCAAAGATCGAGACTGACGACCCCGACGTTCTCGGCAACGCCTTGCGCGCCATTCCCGCCATGGACGGCGTCGTCAAACCAGCCATGTTCTCAGCCGCCGGCGGCAATCGCGACGTCATGCGCCTTGCGCTGCGCGAACTGCATGCCGCCGCACCGGCTCCGGTCGACATCGTGCCGTTGCCGCCCGGCGCGCCGTTCGGCACCGTCGAAATCAAGGTCGAAGGCTGCACGCTGTGTCTGTCCTGTGTGTCGGCCTGCCCGACCGGCGCACTGTCGGACGACCCGGAACGGCCGATGCTGCGGTTTGCCGAGGACGCCTGCGTACAATGTGGGCTGTGCCAGGCGACCTGCCCGGAAAAAGTGATCGCCCTTAGGCCGCAGCTCGATTTCCGCAGCGCCACGGCGCAAAGCCGCGTCATCAAGCAGGAAGAGCCGTTCACCTGCATTCGCTGCGGTAAACCGTTCGGCGTGAAAAGCTCGGTCGAGCGGGTGGCAGCCAAGCTTGAGGGCCGCCATTGGATGTTCAAGGATTCCAAAGCGCGGCTCGACGTCATCAAGATGTGCGCCGACTGCCGCGTCGCCGCCATGGCGGAGCAGAATTTCGATCCGTTCGCCACCCCGCAGCGACCGAAGGTACGCACCACCGACGATTATCTGCGCGAGCGGGAGCGTAAAGGCGACAGTTAAGTCATTTCGTCTTCGTCACTCGTTCCAGAAATTCCACCAGCGCCTTCCGGTCCGCGGCCGAGCCGATCTTTTGCTCTGGCATCTTGGTGCCGGGCGTATAGGCCATCGGACCGACTTCGAACATTTTCGCCAGCGTCTCCGGCGTCCACACGATGTTCATGTGCTTGAGCGCGTCGGAATAGCGATAGCCCGGAAGGCTGGCGATCTTGCGGCCGAAAATACCGTGCAAGCTCGGCCCCGCTTTGTTGCCTTCATTGGGCGACAGCGTATGGCAGGCAACGCAAGCACGGAAGACCTGCGCGCCAGGATCGTTGGCATATTGCTTCAACGGATCGTCCGCCGCGCCGACCACCACGCCGCCGACCGGCTCGCCGCTGATCGCGTCCCAGCGGCGGATGACGCGGTCGGTCCCGCCTGTGAGTAGTCTGCGGCTGTTGGGAAAAAACGCGACCGACCAAACCGGCAGTCCTGGTCCGACCAAGGTGCGGGTCAGCTTGCGCGCCGCGCGTTCGATTATCGCCACGGAGCCGCGCACGCCGGCCGCGGCGATAAGCTTGCCATCCGGCGAGATCGCCAGCGCGATGATCGGCGTGGGTGACGCTTGCACGTCGCCCCGCAATTCGCCTTGCGGGGAGAGGAAATATACCTTCCCGTCGGCGCCGGCGGCGATGATTTCGCCGTCCGGCGCGACTGCGACGGAATTGAGCGGCGTTGGCAGACCGTGAACGCTCACATCGCGGTCGCTGAGCCGCCAGATGCGCAGCGTCGCGTCATAACCGGCGCTCACCACATCGCGGCCGTCGGGTGAAAAGGTGACGCCGTTGACGTTTTGGCTGTTGCCCTCGAGCAGGCGCGGCGCGCCGCCTTCGAGCGGCCATAGGCGGACGCTGTGATCCCAAGATGCGGAGGCGATGAACTTGCCGTCCGGCGATGACGCAAGTCCCGCGATCGGGCCCTTATGGCCGTCGAGCACTTTGTCCGGCTCTTGCTTGCCCGGCGTCCAGATCGCGATTTGCGCGTCGGCGCCGGCGGTGACAATGCGGCCATTCTTGAGCCAGACGACAGCGTTCACCGCATTGTCGTGGAAACGCATCACCTGCTCGGCGATGTTGCGCTTAAGCGACCAGCGAATAGCCGAGGTATCGAAGCTGCCGGAAACGGCTTCGCGGCCGTCCGGCGAAATCGCCAAGGCACGCACCGGCCCGCCATGTCCACGTAGTTGCGCCTGCGCCGTGCAGAGCGCGAGCAGCAGCAAAAGAAAAACAAAGCAGATGTGTTTGACCCACGAGATCATCGTTCTACTCGTACAGCAAAATTCATTCGTTCCGACGCTGCCCGAAGGTCGCAATCTGAATGACGACAATTAATAAGCAGGCGTCATTCCGAGGGCGGCAATACGGTCGCGTATCTTTTCGTTGCGTAATGCCGCAAGGAACGCCTGCACCGCGGGGCGCTGCGGCGGCGCCTCGGCCAGCAGCAATAATAATGTTCCGGCGCGACCGGAATGCAAGCGAGGATGTAGAGTTGGCCACCGGCGCAATTGCGATGGCGGCAGTCGTCGCGTTGTCCGACCTCGGCTGGCGTAGCCGAGGCGGCTGGACGCCCGCGAGTAACTTGGGGAAATGAACAGGCTGCCAAGAGGCGACTTATTTTACTGACGGGTCTGGTTGCAGTGCAGCGCTTTCGAACGATAGTCTACACTAAGGAAAAATCCGTAGTTGAATAGATTTTTCTGTGTAGCCATTTTTTGGTGTAGAGCCAACCCGCTGCCTCCAAGTAGCAACCGCTTAAATGCGTTGTCGGTTGAGGCGACCATGCTTCGATTAATTCCATTAGATGTCTGGGCTGCGGGCATACTTGCAGTCGCAATTCTTCTGATGTCGGTTTTTGATCCGGCATCTGTAGTTTTCGGCGGAGCTGTTCTCGCTGCGTTTGCTTATGTTGCTTTTGAAGCCTTCCGGGGCAAATTGAATTGAAGGACCACTTTGAAACATATAGGAATTGCAGTGTTACTGATAATCACAATTGCCGCCGTAGTGATCTATTCGCACTAGCGGACGCACACCACCATTACAGTGCGAACGTCACGACACCTCGCAAGTTTTTCCCCGCCAGGAGATCGGCGTAGCCCCGATTAATATCTTCGAGTGAGTAGGTTCTTGTAACCAGTTCGCGCAGTCTCAACACACCAGTCCGATATAGTCTGAGAAGTTCAGGTATTTGCAACCGCGGGCTGGCGAAGCCGTAGACTGCACCCATGATCGCTTTCTGCGTGGCGAACAGCTCAAGGGGTGGGATCTTTATCTCGCCGATCGTGTCGGGCGTGAGCGCCGTCACCACGACATTTCCGGCCTTGGCCGTAGCGCGGAAGGCTGGCACCAGGGTTTCCGGCGGGTCGATACAGACAAACGCGTGGTCGACCCCAATGCCCGCCGTGAGCTCATGCACGTCCCGCGTCAGCGCCTCTCCGCGCGCATTGACCACGTCAGTCGCACCAAACTCGCGCGCCCAGTCGAGCTTTACCGGCACGACGTCGGCGGCGATGATCTTTGATGCTCCGCACAAGCGCGCGCCTTGGACTACGTTCATGCCGTCCCCGCCGCAGCCGACAACCAGTACAGTGTCCCCCGGTTGAACCCGCGCCCTATAGCGGGCGGCGCCTACGCCAGCCGGAACGCCACAGGCCACAAGGCTGGCCAGCTCGAGTGGCACATCCGGGTCAATCACTACGACAGATGCCTGATCCACGACGGTGCGCTCGGCAAAGCCGCCGATCATGCAAAAAGCACCCAAAGCGATGCCATCTCGATCGCGGCGGCGATACGTACCGTCGAGCTGCGGCCCCTGGGTGATGCGCGGCCCCTCGGCACAGAGGTGGTGCAGACCCTTGCGGCACCAGTGACATCGCCCGCAGCTTGGGATGAAGGTCAGGACGACGTGATCGCCGCGATTGATGCCTCTAACATCTACGCCTGTCTCTTCGACCACGCCCGCGGCTTCGTGGCCGAGCACCATCGGCCGCATCGCGACGCGTCGCTCTCCCTGCATGACGTGGTAATCCGTGCGGCAGAGGCCTACTGCTGCCACTCGCACCAACACCTCCGTCGGCCTGGGCGCATCGAGCGCGATCTGCTCGATCGCGAGCGGCTTACCGGTCTCACGAAATACCGCGGCGAGGCAGTCCATGGCCAATGATGCGACAGCCGACTCATAACAGGCAACGGCTGTCAGGGTATGGCGAGCCTAAAACTAATTATTTCGGGCGAAAAAATTCTTTATGCCGGACGCGCGAAAGCGCCGTGGTCACCCGGTGGTCACCCAGCCATGAACCGTTGGTCCTGTTGATAACCGGGAGCTCAGAAAATGGATTTCCGCGAGGCGGTTAACTGGTGGAGCCGAGGGGATTTGAACCCCTGACCTCCTCATTGCGAACGAGGCGCTCTCCCAACTGAGCTACGGCCCCGCCGTCGCGGCGCAACATGATGCGCGTTTTTTAGCGAGTGGGCGCCATTTAGGGCCAGGGTATTGGCCTGTCAAGGATTGCCAGCCGGCCGAACCGGCGCGCCTGAAGGCTTTGCCCCGGGACCCCTTTTCCGACGGCAGCCGAGCAGGTATTCGTGGCGCCGGCGCACCCGAAGGAGCCCCCGATGAATCCCTTTCTTTGGCTGGTTGACACGCTGATCAATCTCTACATCTGGATTCTCATCGCGGCCGCCGTTCTCTCGTGGTTGATCGCCTTCAACGTCGTGAATACCCGTAATCCGCTCGTCCATTCGATCGGCGATTTTCTTTACCGGGTGACGGAGCCGGCGTTACGGCCGATCCGCTCTATGCTGCCCAATCTGGGCGGTATCGACATTTCTCCGGTGATCCTCATCATTGGGCTTTTATTTCTTCGCCAACTGATCTTCTGGGTCTATCTGCGGCTATTTATATAACCGGCTTTGGCAGCCCCCTTCCCATGGCAGGCCGTGGTGGGCGGCGTCGCGCTTGGTGTGCGGCTGACGCCCAAGGGCGGCCGTGACGCTATCGACGGTATTGCCCAATTGGCCGACGGACGCAGCGTGCTGAAGGTGCGCGTGAGCGCAATGCCGAGCGAAGGCGCCGCCAACGACGCCCTGCTGCGGCTGGTCGCCAAGGCGGTGGGCATCCCACCGCGCGATGTGACGCTCACCGCCGGGGCAATGTCCCGCATCAAACAACTGACGCTATCGGGCCATGGCCCAACGCTGATTGCGGCCCTGGAGAAGATCGCGGCGAAACGCTAACAATCTGCCATGTCCGCACGCATCATCGATGGCAAGACGATCTCGGCCGACCTGCGCGGCAAGGTGACGGACGCGGTGCATCGCCTGCGCCGCGACCGCGGAATCGTCCCCGGACTTGCCGTTGTGCTGGTTGGCCAGAATCCCGCCAGCAAGGTCTACGTGCGGAACAAATCGAAAGCGGTGACGGAAGCGGGGCTGCGCTCCTTCGATCAGCATTTACCGGAGGATACCAGCGAGGCCGAGCTGCTTCACATGATCGCGCGGCTTAATGTCGACGAGAAAATCAACGGTATCCTGGTGCAATTGCCGCTGCCGCGGCAGATCGATCCGCACCGTATCATCGCCGCCATCGACCCGGCCAAAGACGTCGACGGCTTCCATCCGCTCAATGTCGGGCGGCTGGCGACCGGTCTGCCAGCGTTGGTGCCGTGTACGCCACTCGCCTGCGTGATGCTGGCGAAGACGGTGCATCCCTCGCTCGACGGCTTGGAGGTCTTGGTGGTCGGCCGCTCCAACATCGTCGGCAAGCCGGTCGCGCAACTGCTGCTTGGCGAGAATACCACGGTGACGATCGCTCACTCGCGCACGCGCGACCCGGCGCATCTTTGTCGGCGTGCCGATCTCCTCGTCGCCGCCATTGGCAGAGCGGAAATCGTCCGCGGCGACTGGATCAAGCCCGGGGCGACGGTGATCGATGTCGGCATCAACCGTGTACCCGGCGAGGACGGGAAATCGCGCATCGTCGGCGACGTAGCATTCGCGGAGGCGCGCGACGTGGCGGGGGCGATCACGCCGGTACCGGGCGGCGTCGGGCCGATGACGATTGCTTGTCTGTTGCTGAATACGCTGCAGGCTGCGTGCGCGCAGAATGGCCTGCCGATGCCGAGGATTTAGCCTAGGCCTTACTGCCAGGCGTAGGCGACCTTATCGAGCGTCTTGGCGCCGAAGCGCTCGGAAGAGCGCGCTACCGCACGACCGCCAAGCGCGCGGTAGAATTCCACCGCCGGCTCGTTATCCGACAGGGCCCATACCACCAGGCTTTTCAAGCCGCTCTGGGTCAGATCCTTGCGCGCGGCTGAAAACAGGCGGCGGCCGAAGCCAAGGCCCTGGAACTCCGGACGCAAATAGAGCTCATAGACTTCGCCGTCGTAGAACAGGCTGCGCGCGCGGTTGCGCCCGTAATTGGCATAGCCGGCGATGCTGTCGCCAAATTGCAGGATGGTGATGCGGCTGCCCTTGCGGATCGCCGATTCCCACCAGTCGGGCCCGCGCCGGTTGATCAGCTTATCGAGTTCATTTCCGGGAATGATACCCTGATAAGCGGTCCGCCAAGCCTGATCATGGGTCGCAGCCACGTCGGTCGCGTCGGCAGCTTTGGCTCGGCGAATCTCGATGAGGGTCGTACTCATTTAAGAATTCAAGCAATGAACTTTGCGGCCTTCAAGCCCTAAATTTAACGATCTCTTAACTGTGTGGATTACCGGTAACAGTGCGCGCGCAAATGCGCTGTCACGGCTGCAAAAATCGCACGCGATGCAGGTCGAAACGGGTGCCGCGACGCCTCGCGCGCCGTACCGCTCGCGTCGATCGTTAGCGCTGATGTAAGGGCAAGTGATTCGCCGTGGCAGGTCGGGGAGTCCCGATTTAGGACAACAACGCCACCGCGCGGCCGACGATTCACACCGCCTCAGCGGCGCGGGCGCGGTCTTCTTTTTTGCGGTCGTTTTCGTCGAGCAGCTTCTTGCGCAGGCGGATCGATTTCGGCGTCACCTCGACCAGTTCGTCGTCTTCGATATAGGCGAGCGCCTTCTCCAGCGTCATTTGGATTGGCGGGATCAGCCGCACGGCTTCGTCTTTGGACGTGGTGCGGATATTGGTGAGCTTCTTGCCTTTGAGCACATTGACGACGAGGTCGTTGCCGCGCGTGTGCTCGCCGACGATCATGCCCTTGTAGACCTTCCAGCCCGGCTCGATCATCATCGGGCCGCGGTCTTCCAGATTCCACAGCGCGTAGGCGACCGCGTCGCCCTGGTCGTTGGAAATCAGGACGCCGTTGCGGCGGCCCTGGATCGGACCCTTGTGCGGGGCATAGGCGTGAAACAGCCGGTTCATGATGGCGGTGCCGCGCGTGTCGGTGAGCAGTTCCCCCTGATAGCCGATGAGCCCGCGCGTCGGCGCATGGAAGACCAGGCGCAGCCGGTGACCGCCGGACGGCTTCATTTCGAGCATCTCGGCCTTGCGCTCGGCCATCTTCTGCACGACCACGCCGGCGTGTTCCTCGTCGAGATCGATGACGACCTCCTCGATCGGCTCGAGCGTTTCGCCGGTCGCCGGATCCTCGCGCAGCAACACTTTCGGCCGCGATACCGACAGTTCGAAGCCTTCGCGGCGCATGGTCTCGATGAGGATGCCGAGCTGCAATTCGCCGCGGCCGGCGACTTCCATGGAGTCGCGCTCGTCCGACTCGCGCACGCGCAAGGCCACGTTGCCCTCCGCCTCGCGTAGCAGCCGATCGCGGATCATGCGGCCTGTGACCTTGTCACCCTCGGTGCCGGCCAAGGGGGAATCGTTGACGCGGAAGATCATCGCCAGCGTCGGCGGATCGATCGGCTGCGCCGGCAACGGCGTTTCCACCGCGGGATCGCAAATGGTCATGGCCACGGTCGCGTTAGGCAGGCCGGCGAGCGCGACGATGTCGCCGGCGTCCGCCTCGTCGACGCCCACGCGTTCGAGGCCACGGAAGGCGAGCACCTTGGTGATGCGGCCGGTCTCGATCAGCTTGCCGTCGTGGTCGAGTACCTTGACGTTTTGGTTCGGTTTCACTGATCCCGACGTAATGCGGCCGGTGACGATGCGCCCGAGGTAGGGATTTGCCTCGAGGATCGTGCCGAGCAGACGGAACGGACCTTCCTGCACCACCGGCGGCTTGACGTGCTTGAGGATCAAGTCGAACAGCGGCTGCATGCCGGCGTCGTGCGAACCCTCCAGGCTCGTCGCCATCCAGCCCTGCTTGGCGGAACCGTAAAGGATCGGGAAATCGAGTTGCTCGTCGGTGGCGTCGAGCGCGGCAAACAAGTCGAATACCTCGTTCACCACCTGGGTCGGCCGCGCGTCCGAACGATCGACCTTGTTGATCACGACGATGGGCTTGAGTCCCATCTTGAGCGCCTTGGACACCACGAATTTGGTTTGCGGCAACGGGCCTTCGGCGGCGTCGACCAGCACCAGCGCGCCGTCCACCATGTTGAGGATGCGCTCGACTTCGCCGCCGAAATCGGCGTGGCCCGGGGTGTCG
>Ga0335081_10009870_pt1 | contig 15385 bp, 9 predicted proteins | sample Lox_Sample_35_FD_206713 | JGI IMG/M metagenome (GOLD analysis project Ga0335081, IMG submission 206713) | Soil microbial communities from Loxahatchee National Wildlife Refuge, Florida, United States - Lox_Sample_3.5 | ecosystem: Environmental > Terrestrial > Soil > Wetlands | place: USA: Florida...
GGTCACCACCAATACCATGCCGGCCATGAACTGGCTGGTCGAAATGATGATGCGGCCGGAGGCGGCGGATGACTTGAAAGTTTTTCGCATTGATAACAACGAAGTCACCGAATTGCTCAAAGTGCCCGACGGCCAGAGATATTATTCCTTCAATCAAATCCGACCGCAGGCGGACGCAATTGAAAAACAGGCTGCCCGCATTGACCCGATTGACGCCTCCAGGCGCACCGTCTTCGAGACACAGTTGATGAAACTGTACGAAATGATGAACCTGTACCAGCGGCTTGAAGTCAGCCTCAAACCGCCGGGTTCGGATGATCTTGCCGCGGAACTGGACGCCTACCAAAGGAGCCTGGCGCCGGGCATCGCCGCCGTGAACGCCCGCGCCGCCGGGCAGAAATTTGACCAGGACGCCTTCAACAACCTCCTCGGTTTCATGGGCGGCTACGAAACGGTCGCCGAGTATGCCCTGCCGTTGACCATTCCGCCTCTGGACCCAGGCCTGCCCCGCGATGACTGGCAGAACATCGGCACCAACCTCATGCAAACCGCCCGCACCGGCGAACTCAACCCGGCGACAAAATTTTACGCGACCATGGTCACCGCCTATCGCGCGGACCAACCGGATGATTTCAACCGCGCCGTCAGGGATTACCGTGCCTGGCTGGCGGACCGGTTTGCGCCCCAGTTAGAAAAGGCCGGCGAGGAATTTTTCTTCAGCACCCTCGATCCGTTCTACAAAGCCACGGTCATCTACGTGCTGGCGCTCGTGCTGGCATTGTTCTCGTGGTTCAAGCTGTCGGATTGGCTGCGGCGTTCGGCATTTTATCTCATCGGATTGGCGTGGGTCATCCACACCTTCGGCCTGGTGTTCCGGATGTATCTCGAAGGCCGGCCGCCGGTGACCAATCTTTATTCCTCGGCCATTTTCATCGGGTGGGCGGCGGTGATTCTGGGATTGGTGCTGGAAAAAATTTATCGCGATGGCATTGGCTGCGTCGTGGCCGCGTTCGCCGGTTTCGTCACACAAATCATTGCGCTCCATCTTGCGCTTGGAGGTGACACCATGGAAATGATGCGCGCCGTGCTCGACACAAATTTCTGGCTCGCCACTCACGTCGTCACTGTCACGCTTGGATACGCTTCTACCTTTGTGGCCGGTCTGCTGGCCATTATTTACATTCTGCGCGGGGTGTTCACCACCACGCTCACCGACACGACCGCCAAGTCACTGGCCCGGATGGTTTATGGCATTGTTTGTTTTGCCACGCTGTTCAGTTTTGTGGGCACGGTGTTGGGCGGCATCTGGGCCGATCAATCCTGGGGCCGGTTCTGGGGTTGGGACCCGAAGGAGAACGGGGCGCTGCTGATTGTATTGTGGAACGCGACCATTCTGCACGCGCGTTGGGGCGGCCTGGTGCGCGAGCGCGGCATCATGAACATGGCCGTCTTCGGCAACATCGTTACCAGTTGGTCCTGGTTCGGCGTGAACATGCTGGGCATCGGCCTGCACAGTTACGGGTTCACGGAAGCAGCGTTCAAATGGCTGATGCTTTTCATTGGCACGCAGATCAGCATTATTGCCCTCGGTTTGATACCCCGCAGATTTTGGAAGAGCTGTCAAATACTGACGCCGGTGTAACCTTGAATCCAGCCGCCCGTTGCGGACGTCGCCGAACAGAGCCGGCGGGGCCTCGGTGTGGATCAATTACCTGCAGCCCGCTCGTGTGGCAGTCAGAGCACGAATGATCATAATCCCCACGAGTGTTTGAACCGTTGACCGCCCAGGGGTCAGTTGCTGCAACTCCGCGCTCCTGCCTTGGGCCAGGATGGTGTGGCAGGCGTTGTCCGGATAGACTCTCCAGTCCGCCTTCATTTCGGGGGAAAAGTTCTCCTGGCAAATGTGCCGGGCTTCCGCGACCTGCCGTGTCTGACGCACCCTTTCTACAACGTGCCGTCGTGACATTCGTTGCAGGTGTTGTCGGAATCGCCACCCGGATGTTTGAAAGGCTGGCCGCCAGGCGTCAGTTGCAGCAGTTCGGCGCCACTACCTTGCGCGAGGATGGTATGGCAGGCATCGCAACTGGCTGTGATTATCTTGCCGTCGGCGGATTTGTGATTGCCGTCATGGCAGCGGAAACAGCCGGGCCAGATCAGGTGTCCGATGTTGTCCGGATACGCTTTCCAATCGGATTTCATTTCGGGAAAAAAGTTGTCCGCATAAATCCGTTGCACAATCGGGATCGCCTGGCGGATACGCGGGTCATCGGGATAACGTTCGGCCAGCGCCGTGGCGATGCCTTCCCGAGCTTCCGACTCGGTATGGTATGGGCGTGTCAGGACATAAACGACATTGGTTTTGATCCAAGGCAATGTGCGGTCTATCTGGCCGAGGGCGAGAGCGAGGTTAATCGCGCCGTCTGGAGACATAAACTTGTGGGAAGGCCGATTGTGACAGTCTATGCAATCCATCAGGCGAATCCGGTCCTGGCTGACATCATTGGTAAACCTGGGAGTACGAAAGATGGTCACCACGCCCTCCGCGTCCGTCATCCGCACCCAAGGAATGCTCTGGCGGGCCGGATCGGTCGCGACATATTCCACCCGGTTGCTGACGGACGTGTGCCAGTGAATGCCGCTGCCGCCAACCGGTCCGCGCAAGGGATCGCTCCCGCCCACTTTGAGCGTCATGCGAATCGAATAAGGCGTGTTCGAAGCGTCACTCAAAAAGTAATGAAAGGTCTGATCCAGGTTCCCGATGAATTCCCTTGGCCAATGGCATTGCTCGCAAGTTTCGCGGGCCGGACGCAGGTTCTTGATCGGCGTAGGAATGGGACGCGGGTATTTGTCGAAGAGGGTCGCATAAATCTGGTAAGAGCCGGAAAGTTTGGAACGGACAAACCAGCTTGCGCCGGGTCCGATATGGCATTCCGCGCAGGCCACCCGTGCGTGCGGCCCAAGCGCGTGAGCTGTCAATTCCGGCTTCATCACCGTGTGGCAGGTTTCTCCGCAAAACTGCACCGATTCGGTGAATTGATAGGAGTTGTAGCTGCCCACCGCCGAAAGCAGGAGGAACAACACGGCCCCGAAAACGAAGATCGCCATGTTGCGCCGGTCGCGCGGGCGGGACAGGTCAACCTGGACCGTGGACATCAAGGAGGCGCCCCCCTTCCGCCTCCGCCGCTCGCGCAACTCTCCAATCACCGTGAGAACCAACCCCAAAACCAGGAAGGCGGGCACCACCATCCAGGTCAAGATGCTGATATACGGGTTCGAGAAGTGCGCCACCGTATCCAGGATGAACAACTGTAAAAACGAAAAGAGCGCACCGATGACCGTAAGCAATCCGGTCAGGCTTAGCCAGTTGCGCAACAGAGATGGCCGGTGAGGCGGCTTCCCCGCGTTCTCGTCATTCATATATCGGTCAAGTTGCTATCGTCGGAATTTGCCCGGCTGGGCGTTTGCCAGCTGCCCCACAGGCAAACCATCCCACTCCCGGTTGCGTGGGCATCTTTCGCCCGGCGCCTTCCGGATTGGCTTCGGCTGTGTTGCGAGCAGCCAACCCTGCCGCCACCCTTCACGGCGGAGCCATTCACCCGATTGGGCTGCCAGGATTACTTATTTTTTAAATGTCCGGATATACGCGACCAATCCCCTGATGTCGTCGTCTGACAGCGCATCAAACGGCTTCATCAAGGTCTTGCCATCCGCATCTTTCATCCCCTCCTTGATCGCCTTGAACGCGGCATCGTCCTTCAATTCGGCCTGAACTTTGGCATCCGTGAAGTCTTTGACACCAAGTTTCTGGCCCATTCTCGTCTGGCCCTTGCCGTCTGCGCCGTGGCACATGGCGCAACTCTTGTCGTAGGTGGTTTTCGCGTCTTCCGCGCGAGCGGACAGTGCGGCGACGGTCATCGCCGCGATGCCCAGAACGAACAGATTCTTCATAAGCATATTTTTGTTTCGTTAACCGACCGACTCCGGTCATTACCCATTGTTGGGAACCCGGGAATTCTTGCGCAATTCCGTTCTTGATTCAAGCGCGTTCCGCAAATCGCGGATGTCGAGGTAAGCCACTTCCGTCGGGTCTAGGATGCGGAACTGCTCTGCGGCAAATGTCCGCTGGATTGCAGTCGCTCGGACAAAAACAGTTTCACCAGCACCGTCAGAATAATGAATGGCAGGACCATGATGATGGCGCTGATGAGCCAGCCTTCCTGTCCGGCAAATTCCATTTTGTAACTCATCACGCCGCGCAGGCTCTTGGAGAAAAACTGGCCGCCCATGACGACATTCCAGCGCATCAAAAGCACGCCGATCAGGATCATCGCTCCGCTCCAGAAAATCATGGTCCGCCGGATCGCCTCCGGGACGCGCCGACGCAGAACCTGGAGCGAGCCCAGCAGCAACAACGGCAGCAGCGTGCCGATGCCGACCTGTCCGATATTCAGCGTGTAAAAGAGTTTCTCGCGGATCATGGTCTGCAACACGGCGAACCCTTCCTCCGCGGCGTACCCGCGATGAAGCACGTCCAAACCTTCGACCACGGCATCCACCACCACCGCGTAGAAGAGAAACATCGCCATGGTGTCCAGGCAGCGCATATCCACGGTCTTGCGGCGAATCCAGGTCAGAACAATGTAGTTGAACACGCAAAGCGCGATACCGGATACGATGGCGGACAGAATGAACATGATCGGCATCAACACGTTGCCCCACCAGGGATTGGCTTTGATGGAGCCGAAAATGAAACCGACATAACCGTGCAACAAAAACGCTGACGGAATTCCGACAATCGAAAGAATCCATTCCATCTTCATATCCAGCCGCACACTGTGCTCGGACACATCGGTCACACCCAGGGTCAACGCCCGATAGAGGATCCCCCTGAAGCCAGGTGTCATGATCGACCATTTCACGAAGTCCTGACGGAAATCAAACCACAGCTCCAGCAGCAGGACCGCCATCAAATACCAGGCATAGACAAAGCCGAAAACCGCCATGGGCGAAGTCAGGTGTGGTGTCATCATGATCTCGTAGCACCGCTCGGGATGGCCCAGATGGAACAAAAGCGGCAATGGCGCGCAGAGCAGAAAGGCAAAAGCGGTCAACATGGAGAGCCGATACACCGGCTCCAGCGCCTTGACATTGAACACGCGCACCAGCGAGGCCATGATGAAGGCGCCGGCTACCAGTCCGGTGATGTAAGGATAAACGACAATCAACGTGCTCCAGACCGGGTGAAGGCTGGCTTCATTGGGATACACGTAGCCCTGAAACTGCGGCAGCGCCTCGACGACGATATTAGTTGCCTCGCCAGTCATATTACCTCACCTCCTTGTCCAGGCCGGCGTAAAGAACACGGGGTTCCGTGCCCAGATATGGCTTAAGCACCTGCACCCGGTTTTTTTCGTAAAATTTCCGGATCGGATCATCAGCCTGCGCATTTTCCAGATCGCCAAAAATCCGCGCCTCCGCAGGGCAGATCTCCACACAGGCCGGCTTCAGTCCGCGGGTGATGCGATGATAGCAAAGCGTGCATTTCTCGGCCGTGCGGGTGACCGGGTTCAGGAATCGGGAGCCATATGGGCAAGCCTGAACACAAAAGGCGCAGCCGATGCAGTATTTCGGGTCAACCAGCACCGCACCGTCCGGCGCGTGAAATGTCGCGCCGACCGGACACGCCTGGACGCAAGGCGGATTTTCGCACAGGTTGCACAGCTTCGGGACGAAGAACGCGTGCTCAATTTGATCCTTCGGCAAAGGCGGTTCGGGGAAACCATGCATGCCGCCGTTGGGAGAGTCCACGATCGCCTCGCCCCGGGTCTGGTCCGAGCCCAGTTTTGGCTTGGGGATGATATAACGCTCAATCCAAGTGCGGTAGTAGGGGCCTTCCGGAACGCCGTTTTCCTTTTTACACGCCTCCGCGCACAACCCGCAACCGATGCACTTGTTGTCATCAATGCACATCAGCCATTTATGCCTGGTCGGGTCGTAGCCCTTGGGAGCGCTGGTGGAAACGAACACAGTCTTTACCGCCGCTTTGGCCGTGCGCGCGGCTGAAAGCGTGACCAGTCCGAGGAACGCGCAACCCATCCTCAACAATGAACTGCGACGACTGATTTGATTTTTCACGGCGTTTTGTTGGGTTGATGTGGCAGGTGACATTCGGTGCATTTGGGCCCGTAGTGATCTTTGACGACGATTTGCTTGAGCCAGGCCGGACGGGCCAGATTGGCTTCGTGGCACCGGATACAGTGGCTGCCGGTGGTCTTGTCGGGCAGGATGTCCGGGTTATTGCAATGCTCCTGGCACACGCCGTGGCATCCCTCACAGGAAAGGGTCTTGTGCGCATCCGCCGCCAGATTGTGCAGAATGTCGGAATGACATTCATCACACGCCTTCTTGCCCGCAAACACGGGATCGCGCGACGCAATCAGGTTCAGCGCATCGCCGCGATACCAGCCGTATTTGCCAAAGGTCGGCGGGACCAGAAAAGAACGCGCGACCAGATAGGATCCAACGATGGCGAGAGCCAGCAGAACCAGACGCAGAATTTGTGGTGGCAGCCTCAAGCGTCGCATATAGCCAGGGTTCGTTTGATCGTTTACCGGCGACGAGCCACCACTTTGGTGGCCCCGCCCACAAACCAGTTTGATTATTTCTTCAATCCGCGGACGTAAGCCACGAGCGCTTTGACTTCGTCGTCCGACATGGGAGTGTCCGCCCCGGTCACGTACGCCTTCATCTTCGTCCGGCCATCGGCATCCTTGATCCCATCTTTAATGGCTTTCACCGCATCTTCATCCTTGAAGCTGTCCTGAACTTTGGCGTCGGTAAAATCCTTGATGCCGAGTTTCTGGCCTATCTTGGTGTCGCCCTTGCCGTCCGCGCCGTGACACTTGGAACAGATCTTGTCCCAGTTATCCTTGGCGTCCGCCGCCGAGGCTGAAAGCGCCGCGGCAAAACCAAACACTGCTACGAGCATTGCAATTTTTTTCATCGTTGTTTCTCCGTTGGTTGATCATTTCCGGCGCCGTTTTCGCGCCTTTCACATGGCAAGATGGCCGGAGAGCGACAAAACGACCAACCGTGTTTTGGCTAAATCTTGACAATTTTTGGAACCACCTGTGTATTAGTTAAAATTAATATCTGAGTTTAAGTAATTTCTGATTTTATCGGCATTAGAGAGTTTTGGATCTGTGTATCCCCGGCTGTGGAAGGGTATTGCAGGAATGGTAGGTCCGGCTTGACGAGGTCGCATTCTTTCGAGCCGCTTGAGGGTGTGTCAGCCGTCAGATCGTATTCATCGTTCTCGGTTTTTGCTGATAAGCATGTGAAGACTTCCGCTATCCGGACGGCCTGGCGCCGCAAGCCGGGTTTCGCGCCCGGCAAAGACCAGGCATTGGTCCCGCACGCGTTTGTTTCTCATGAACTTTACCTTTCCCCTTGGCGCCGGGCTTGGCAGTGCGCCCCTGTCCCGGCCGGTTTGCCACTGTCCTGTTTCTGGCATTCGCGGGGGTTCGGCCGCCTTTGCCGACGGCTTATACCCAAGCCTCTTTCATGGTTTCTTTGGCCTCTTTCCTGCTCCAATCGTCTAAACGGTGGTAACCATTATGAGCAACATAGACATTTTCCGCCTGACATCGGGGCTGCTGCAGTTCGGGGTGGCCTGGTACGCGCTGCGCCTGGGCCGTCTGTTTAAGTCAACGCTCACAGGGTGGTTGCTTTTTGGGGCACTCGCAATTATGGCGCTGCTGAGTCTGGTCCTCGCGGTGGAGCCGTTTGACACTGCCGCCCAGTGGGGAATCCGAGTGGACATCATTTACACCCTGCTCCTGCTCGCGGGCCTGGCGCGCTTTTATCCCGGTCTGATGACCTTCCTGCGGGAAGAGGAATTGAAGCGACAGGCACTGGACAAATGGGAATCGCAAGTCAGGGAACAGTGGTTGGAATTGATCAAGTCCAACGAGAAATTGCGCGAGACGGTCAACCGGAATGAAGCGGAAATTGCCGAACGGAAACAGGCGCAGGAACAGTTGCAGAAAACTGTGCAGGAGCTGCTGGCCGCCTCACGCCAGAACGAGCGGATTTTGCCGCCGGCCATGCCCGGAGTGGATACCGAAGTGATCGCACCGCCGCCCGCGCCGACGCTCGAACCGGTGGCGACAAATGGCGCCAACGGTGAACGCGCGGTTCCCGCCCCTCCCACAAATGGCAATCAACCGCTGCCGGTGGTCGCGGGATTCGACACGGCCATCATCCCGCATGAACCGGCGCCGGCGCCCGTGGAGAAAAACGGTGGGCCGGAGAAGAACGGCGAATCGGAGGAGAATGGCGAGCATCTGCTGACCCCGTCGCGCAACAACGGCGAGGAATTGCAGCCAATCGCACTCACGACCACCCGGACCACCCGGAAAACCGCCGCGCGGAAATCCAGCCGGCCCAGCCGCAAAAAACGCGCTGTGGCGCGCTGAACCTCCGGGGCACAAGTTCTCAAAAGCCCGGCCTCTCCTTTGCGGAATGCCTGGAGTTCCGCCTTCAGGCGGCCCGCGTAAACGCAGAATTCCAAACCGGAATGACCCACTACGCCAAATCCGGTAGTATTGGACAGCCCGCTGGATTTTTGAAATGATGCACGCCCTTGGCGGCAAAACTTTGCGCTTATGCAATACAAACACGTTTTCCGGCTGATTATTGCGTCGTTTTTTCTGGCGATTGCGAATTTCTGCGGCGCGCAGGAGATGGTCGTCGCCCCGGACAGACCGGACGGCATTTATCAGGTCGGCGACACCGTTCATTGGACGGTCACATGGAAAGCCAGCGACACCGTGCCTGCCACGCAGTATATCCTCAAAAGCGGCGGCCAGACCCACGTGGGGCAGGGAGACCTGGCCTTCAGCAACAATGTCGCGACGCTGGAGACCAGGTTTGACGCGCCCAACACGATGCTGGTCGAGGTGAAATGGCAGCCCGAAAACAACACCAACCGCGCTGTGGGCGGCGCTGTCGCCGCGCCCGACAAAATCCTGCCCGCCGCTCCGCCTCCGGCCGATTTCGACCAGTTCTGGACGGCCAAACTGAAAGAATTGAAGAAAGTTCCCATGGACCCGGTGCTGGAAAAGGTGGATGTCGGCAAACCACGCCTGGAGTTCTGGAGAATCACGATGAACAACATCCGCGGCACGCACATCGAAGGCGAGCTTGCCCGGCCAGTGGAAGGCAAAAAATTTCCTGCATTGCTCATCGTGCAATGGGCGGGCGTTTACGGATTACAAACAAATTGGGTGACCGACCGCGCCGCGGAAGGCTGGCTGGCGCTGGACATTGAACCTCATGACCTGCCGATTGACAAACCCGAAGCATTTTACAAAGAACAATTCGCCGGGCCGCTCAAGGATTATTGGTCCATCGGCAATGACGACCGCGACGCCAGTTACTTTTTACGGATGTATCTGTCCTGTTATCGCGCGGTGGAATATCTGAAGACGCGCCCGGACTGGAACGGCAAAACGCTGGTGGTGATGGGCGACAGCCAGGGCGGACAACAGACCCTGATGATTGCCGGGCTGCATCCGAAAAACATTACCGCGGCGCTGGCGCTCGTGCCGGCGGGCGGCGACATGCTGGCACCCGACGTTGGTCGCGCGCCGGGTTGGCCGCATTGGTATTCCAATACGGAAGGCGGCAAAGACCCCGCGAAAGTCCACGAGGCTAGCCGGTATTACGACACTGCGAACTTCGCGCGGCACATCAAATGCCCCGTGCTGGTCGGGCTTGGATTGCGAGACGAAACCTGCCCGCCGTCGAGTGTGTTAGCGGTGGTGAACGAAATCACCTCGCCGAAAGAGGTGGTCATCCTGCCGAAATCCGGCCATCAGGATGAGCACGGAACGCAAGGGTACTACAATCAGCGCCGCTACAGCGCCTGGCTACCCGCGCTGCGCCAAGGCAAACCGGCGCCTGTTGGGCAATAAAATTTCAAAGTGCTGATGGCACGTTTTAGATTTCCTTCAGCCGCGCCGGCAAAATGTCATTTTTCCAGCACTGACCCTTTCACCAAATATGGCTCCACCTGTGCTTGCAGTTTTTGAGCATATAGCGTAATTACGGTCACGAAACATTATGCGGATAAATTGGTGTGTTATTGTGGCGTTAGTAAATGTCCGTGTCATTGATCTGCTCAATAAGGAAAGTCAGCTATACGCGTAAGAATGAGAACGTTACAATTAATAGGCCTGTTTCTGGCGTTCAGTTTGGGACTATTTGGATCTGGATGCAGAACTCCTGCGAACCCCGTCGAGACGTCGGAGGAAAACCCGATGGTGACCCAGTCGAACATGGCTTTCGGCTTGGCCTCGGCATCCTCGGCATATTATGTCAGCCTTGGTTTCTGGCCCTCGTCACTGGACAAGCTCCGTATGCTGCGACCTGACCAAGTAAATCCTGATTACTGTGAGAGTTTTTCGAATTCCGTGAAGCGTATCCCATGGGCGGATCTGGAAGGGAAAGTCACCTTTAAAGAGATGCCGGATGGGGCGCTTAGCATCTCCATACCGCCTCTCAGTCCGCCTTCCGAGGGAGGAGGAGGCACAGTAACTGTTCAGAAGCCCGTTAGTGCAAAGCGGTGAAAGAATTGAACCTTGAAGATTGCATGGGGGTGTTCAGACTTACGAGATTCCTCACCGCCTGAACACCCCCATGTAATCTCTACGGATTTTTAACCGGATCGTAATTCAAATACGGCCCGAGCCATTTTTCAATTTCCTGCAAGGTCATGCCTTTGCGCGCGTGGTAATCCTGTAGCTGGTCGCGGCCGAGTTTGCCGACGGCGAAATACTTGGATTCCGGGTGCGCGAAATAAAGTCCGCTCACGGAACTCCCCGGCCACATGGCGAAGCTTTCCGTCAATTTGATGCCCGCGTGTTTCTCCGCGTCGAGCAGTTTCCAGAGAATCTGCTTTTCCGTGTGATCGGGGCACGCCGGATAACCCGCCGCCGGGCGGATGCCGCGATATTTTTCCTCAATCAAGTCTTCGGTCGTCAGCTTTTCCGTTTTGCCGTAACCCCATTCTTCCCGCACGCGCTTGTGCAGAAATTCCGCGAACGCCTCGGCCAGCCGGTCGGCAAGCGCCTCGGCCATGATGGCGTTGTAATCATCGTGGTCGGCCTTGAACTTTTTGACCAGTTCATCCAGCCCGTGCCCGGAAGTAACGGCAAAAGCACCCAAATAGTCGAGGGCCGAGGGTCGAGGGTCGAGGCTAGCTTTGGCGAAGTCTGGCTCTCGTCGCTCGACTTTCGACTCTCGTCCGGGCTTCGGGGCTATGAAGTCCGCCAGGCACCGGTTCGGCGTGCCGTCGTCCTTGGCCATCTGTTGACGAAGGAAATGAAAGGTTGTCAAAACCTTTGCGCGTGATTCGTCGGTGTAGAGTTCCACATCGTCGCCGACGCGGCTCGCCGGAAAGAAGCCATAAACCCCGCACGGTTGGATTAGCTTCTTGCTAACCAACTCTGCGAGCAGCTTCTGCGCGTCGGCAAAGAGTTTGCGCGCTTCTTCGCCGTGTTTTTCGTGCTGAAGAATTTTCGGATAAACCCCGCGCAATTCCCAGGTATGAAAGAACGGCGTCCAGTCGATGAACGGGACGAGGTCTTTCAATTCGACTCGTAGCAGCCGACGTGAGGAGGCTCCATTTGATTCTTCTGCCGGCGAAGGAGAGAGCCTCGTTACCTCGGCTGCTACGCTGGAAGACAGTATCCGCACGCCGGTGAACTCCGGTTTGGGCAAGTCGTCGTAACTCAATTTCGGCCCGTTCGCGCGGGCTGCTTCAATCGAAACCAGTTTCACCGTCCGGCCGCCGTGCTGCGAGCGGATGCGGTCGTATTCATCGCGGATTTCCTGCGCGAACGCGGGCTTGTTTTCCGCGCTGATTAAATTGCTGACGACCAGCACGGCCCGGCTGGCGTCGAGCACGTGCACCACCGGCTGGCTGTAGCCGGGCGCAATCTTCACCGCTGTGTGCGTCTTGCTCGTCGTGGCGCCGCCGATGAGCAGCGGCAGTTTGCAGCCTTCGCGCTCCAGCTCGTGCGCGACGTGCGCCATCTCGTCGAGCGACGGCGTGATCAGCCCGCTCAAACCGATGATGTCCACCTTTTGTTCGCGCGCGGTCTGGAGGATTTTTTCGCACGGCACCATCACGCCGAGGTCAATGACTTCGTAATTGTTGCAGGTGAGCACGACGCCGACGATGTTTTTGCCGATGTCATGCACGTCGCCTTTGACGGTGGCCACGAGGATTTTCCCGGCGTTTTTGTGGACGTCTCCGGCGGCCTTTTTCTCCGCTTCCATGAACGGCAGCAGATACGCCACGGCCTTTTTCATCACCCGCGCGGACTTGACCACCTGCGGCAAAAACATTTTGCCGGACCCGAACAAATCGCCGACGACATTCATGCCGGCCATGAGCGGGCCTTCGATGACCTGCAACGGCCTGGCAAATTTCTGCCGGGCTTCCTCGACGTCGGCCTCGATGAAATCCACGATGCCTTTGACGAGCGCGTGTGTGAGCCGTTTCTCGACTGTATCTTTGCGCCACTCGTCCTCCACGGCCTCGGCCTTGCCCTTCTGCTTGACCGACTCGGCAAATTTGATCAGCCGCTCAGTTGCGTCCGGACGGCGGTTGAGCAAAACATCCTCGACGAGTTCAAGCAAATCCTTCGGAACTTCTTCGTAAACGGCCAGCATGCCGGCGTTGACGATGCCCATGTCGAGACCGGCCTGGATGGCGTGATAAAGAAACGCCGAGTGCATCGCCTCGCGCACGATGTTGTTGCCGCGAAACGAAAAGGAAACGTTGCTGATGCCGCCGCTCACTTTCGCGTGCGGCAGGTTTTCCTTGATCCACTTTGTCGCGCGGATGAAATCCACGGCGTAATTCGCGTGTTCCTCCATGCCGGTGCCGACCGTCAGCACGTTCGGATCGAAAATGATGTCCTGCGGCGGAAAGCCGACTTGCGCGACGAGCAAATCGTAGGCGCGTTGGCAGACGGCAATGCGCCGCTCGAACGAATCCGCCTGGCCGCGTTCGTCGAACGCCATCACGACCACCGCCGCGCCGTACCGGCGGACCAGTTTCGCCTGGCGCAGGAACTTTTCCTCGCCTTCCTTGAGCGAAATCGAATTCACAATGCCTTTGCCCTGGAGACATTTCAGGCCGGCTTCGAGGACCTCCCATTTCGAGGAGTCGACCATCACCGGTACTTTGCAGATGTCGGGCTCGGATGCGATGAGGTTGAGGAAGCGCGTCATCGCGGCCACGCCGTCAATCATCCCTTCGTCCATGCAGACATCAATGGCCTGCGCGCCGTTCTCGACCTGCTGGCGCGCGATGGTGAGCGCAGATTCGAAGTCGCCAGCCTTGATGAGCTGCGCGAATTTCGGCGAACCGGCCACGTTCGTGCGCTCGCCGATGTTGATGAAATTGATGGCGGCTGTGTTCGATTGGTCGTTGTTTTTCCCCTCACCCTGACCCTCTCCCCCGGGGAGGGGGGATCGCAAAGCACATCTCTCTGAAATTCTAACGTCGCCCGATTCGCCGACTGTCTGACGATAATTCTCCCTCTCCCCAAGGGAGAGGGCCGGGGTGAGGGGAATCGAGACATCCGGTCGGGAGCTGTTTCCTCGAATCGTCAGCGCATCCAGTCCGCTCAAACGCAAATACGGTTCAGCGGTTGGCACTTTGCGCGGCGGAATACCGCGCACTGCCTCGACGATCGCCCTGATGTGCGCCGGCGTGGTGCCGCAACAGCCACCGACGATGTTGAGCCAGCCGTTTTGCGCCCACTCGCGGAGTTGCGGCGCGAGCGTTTCGGGTGTTTCCGGAAAGCCCGTCGGCAACAACGGGTTCGGCAGGCCGGCATTCGGATACGCGCTGGTATAGATCGGAGCGATGCCGGAAAGTTCCTCGACGAGCGGACGCAGTTCCTTCGGCCCGAGTGCGCAGTTCATGCCGACACTCAACAGCGGCACGTGCGAAATGGAATTCCAAAACGCCTCGACGGTCTGGCCGGTCACCCCGCGATTGCTGCCCGCCTGGATGAAGGTGACGGATGCGAGAATCGGCATTCTGTAGCGGCGGTCTGTGACCGCCGGATGAGCTTCATCATTCGCGCGACGGTCACAGACCGCTGCTACAATTTCCCGTTCCTCGAAAATTTGCTGAATGGCGAAAAAGGCGGCTTTCGCGTTCAGCGTATCAAAAATCGTTTCCACCAGCAGCAAATCCGCTCCGCCGTCGAGCAGGCCGCGGACCTGTTCCGAATAGGCCTTGACCAGTTCATCGTAGGTGCAGCCGCGCGCCGCCGGATTGTTCACGTCGGTCGCAATGGACGAAGTTTTGGTCGTTGGCCCGATGGAGCCGGCTACGAAACAGGCGCGGCCCGGCTGCGCTTGTTCCGCATGGTCCGCCGCGCGCCGGGCGCACTCCGCCCCGGCTCGGGAGAACTCATAGGCCAGCGATTCCAGACCGTAATCGGCCAGCGAAATGGCCTGCGAATTAAACGTGTTCGCCGTGATGATGTCCGCGCCGGCTTTGAGATATTGGCGATGAATGTCTTCGATGACCTCCGGCTTGGTGAGGTTCAACAGGTCGTTGTTGCCTTTGAGGTCTTTGCCGCGCCAATCCGCGAACCGCGCGCCACGGAAATCGGCTTCGGTCAACTTGCGCTGCTGAATCATCGTGCCCATCGCGCCATCAAGGATGACGATGCGCTCGCGCAGCAAGCGCTCCAGTTCGGCGGCCCGGTTCGATTTTGTATTCACGCTGTTCAATTCAGTCTCAGTAGCGATGCGTGTAAAATAACCCCTCGATTGCAGGAAGCAAACAAAATATATCAACGTATCTGGATATGTTGATATAACACCAAACAGTCGAAAACTGCCGGTCATTGACGTTCATGGAACGTTCATGGATGTCCTGTTGACTTCGTTCGCGCGTCTGATAAATTCTCGGTCCTTTGTTTGCATGAAAACGCATTTGCCCAAAGTGAATTTGGACCAGCGGAAATGGCACGTGATTGACGCCGACGGCGCCGTGCTGGGCCGGCTGGCGGTGCAGGTGGCCGACATCTTGCGCGGCAAGAATACGCCGGTGTACACGCCCCACCTCGACGCCGGCGGCTTTGTCGTCGTCATCAACGCCGAGAAAGTCCGGCTCACCGGCAAGAAGGAGACGGCCAAGGAATTCATGACTTATTCCGGCTGGAAAGGCGGCGAGAAATACCGGACCGTTGAACAAATCCGGGCGAAGCATCCCGAAAAACTCGTCCTGCACGCGGTCAAAGGCATGATTCCGAAGAACCGGTTGGGCAGCCGGTTGCTGACCAAGCTG
>Ga0335081_10009871_pt1 | contig 15384 bp, 12 predicted proteins | sample Lox_Sample_35_FD_206713 | JGI IMG/M metagenome (GOLD analysis project Ga0335081, IMG submission 206713) | Soil microbial communities from Loxahatchee National Wildlife Refuge, Florida, United States - Lox_Sample_3.5 | ecosystem: Environmental > Terrestrial > Soil > Wetlands | place: USA...
ACGGCGGCGGGGGCCGTCGAACTCGCACAGGAAGACACCCTGCCACCGTCCCAGCACCAAGCGGCCGTTGTCGATCAGCAGCGTCTTCGAGCTGCCGATCACGGAGGCTTTGAGATGGGCATCGCAGTTGCCGTCGTTGTGACGGTAGTCGTGCTCACGCGGCGCGAGTCGCCCGAGAAAATCGTCCAGATCCTTCTGTAGCGCGGGGTCGTCGTTCTCCTGAACCAGCACCGCCGCCGAGGTGTGTGGCGTCAAGACGTGGCAAACGCCGCTCACGACGCCGGACTCGGACACGAGCTTCTGGATTACCGCCGTAATGTCCTGGAACTCCACCCGTGAATGCGTCTCCAATTGAACGGAGTGCAGACGGGCTTTCCCGCTCTCCTGCGACAGCGCTTTTCCCACTTCCGAGCCCACTTCACCCTCCGCGTATAGTAACGTTACATCAGGGATGAGCGATGTTACAACTGGCTGAAGCTTCCTTGGGTCCGGACGGTGGCGCCGGGAGCCCGCCCGAGCCTCGAGGGGCCTCGCGGCCCTGCCGCCGTGCGCGTGGTACAATTCGGCCCAGAGTGCTTCAGAGCGCCGACGACGATCTCGACCGTTTCTACCAGCGGTTGCTCGAAGCGTTGGGGCCGCAAGGCTGGTGGCCTGCGGAAACCCGCCTGGAGGTCATTCTCGGGACGATCCTGACTCAAAACACGAGCTGGCGCAACGCGGCTCTAGCCCTCCAGCGGCTTCGCGCGGCGAAGCTCTTGGACCTTGCCCGCCTGCGGGCGGCACCGGAGGTGAAGCTGCGCTCGCTGATTCGGCCAGCCGGCTTCTACCGCCAGAAAACCCGAACCATCCGCGGTTTTCTGCGTTGGCTCGATGAGACCCATGGCGGCTCGCTGCGGCGGATGCTCGGAACTCCCGCCGCCGAGCTGCGGGGGGCGCTGCTCGCTTTGCGGGGCCTGGGCCCTGAGACGGTGGACGCCATTCTGCTTTACGCCGCCGGGAGGCCTTTCTTTGTTTCAGACGCCTACGTGCGCCGGATTCTGGTCCGGCACGACATGCTGACGGAGAACGCGACGTACGAGGAAGCTCAGGGTTTCATTCACCGGCGCCTGAAGCGCGATCCACAGATGTATAACGAATTTCATGCGCTGCTGGTTGAAATCGGCAAGCGCCATTGCAAGCGCCGGGCGCCGGACTGCCAGGCGTGTCCGCTGGAGGAATTCCTGCCCGCGGGAAGGCTTGCGGTGGTTCGAGCGGGCAGCAGCCCTCAGCCGGACGCTCTTTGAGTTCTGCCATGGACCCGAAAACAGAACGCCGCCGCAGAGCCGCCCTGGTACTGCTCCTCGTGGTAGTGCCGATCCTTCTGGTGCTGGGCTGGAGCCTGAACTCGTTCAACCTCAAATTCATTCGTCCCTCCGACGCTCCGGAAACTATAGTCCTGCTGGCGCTTTCAACCTTCATCGTGGTGGCGTTCGTTATCTTCGGCTTGATCCTGCTGCGGATTCTGCTCAAGCTGCACGCCGAACGCAAGCGCCAGCAGCTCGGTTCGCAGTTTAAGACGAAGCTGGTGGTGGCGTTCCTCAGCCTGTCGCTAGTCCCGGTCTGCGTGCTCTTCGTCTTCGCTTACGGCCTTCTGAACCGCAGCCTGGACCGGTGGTTCGGCATTCCGTTCAATGCCCTGCGCGGCGATGCCGAGGCCATCTCCGCAGCGCTCACGGTGGAAGCGGAGCAGCGGTCGCTCGACGACGCCGCCCACCTTGCCTCGGATCCCGGCGTCCTTCGGGCGATCGAGCGCGGCGATCGCGCCGGCCTCGAGCACAGCCTGGCGATGCGCTCGAAAGCGCTGGGCCTGGTCTCGGCCATGGTTTGCGCGCCGGCTGGCGAGCTCATCGGCCGCGCCGGTAAGCCGGGACCTGACCCGGCCGAAGTCAAGCGCTTGTTTCCGCATCTCGAGCTCAATGCCACGCCGGTGGAGGGCGAGGCGACGCGTTGGCGATTCCGGGACGCCGATTATTTCCTGGGTGCGCAGGCGGTGGTCGATGAGTCCGCCCGTACCCTCGCGGTGGTGGTGAGCGCGCGGCGCCTGCCTCTCGACGTTGCACAGAAGGCCGGACAGATTGAGCTCGAGGCCCAACGCTACGACGCTCTGAATCGGCACCTCAAAGCAGTGAAGCGGCTCGACCTGTCCGCTCTGGGCCTTTTTACGCTGGTCGCGTTATTCTCCGCCACCTGGTACGCAATGTTCTTTGCCAAGCAGGTCACCGTGCCCATTCAGGCGTTGGCCCAGGCCACCGACGAGGTGTCGCGCGGCAACCTCGGCTACCACGTAACGGCGCGAGCGGACGGCGAACTCGGCAGGCTCATCGCTTCCTTCAATGAAATGACGGCTCAGCTCGACGAGAGCCGCCGGGCGATCGACCGTGCCGCCGAGGCCCTGCAGAGTGCCAACCGCGAGCTCGAAGAGCGCTCCAACGTCATGGAAGCGATCCTCGAAAACATTCCGACCGGCGTCATCTCGGTCAATTCAGACGGGAAAATCAACGAGGTGAATTCCACCGCCGAAAGTCTGCTGGGCGTGGAAAGGGTGCGGTCCGCCGACCGGGTCGAAGATCTGTTCGGTCCCGAGGACGCACGCGAAGTCTCACGCCTTTTCCGGCGAGCCGCCCGGCAGGGCGTGGTGAGCCGGCAGATGGAACTGGATCTCGGCGGGCGCCGGGCCAGCGTGGCCCTGACCGTATCTTCGATTCGCACCCGGCAAGAGGCCGCCGGCTCCGTCCTGGTGATCGAGGACCTTACCGAGCTGCTGCGCGCCCAGAAGGCAGCCGCCTGGCGCGAGGTGGCCCAGCGCCTCGCCCACGAGATCAAGAATCCGCTCACGCCCATTCAGCTCTCCACGGAACGGATCCGCCGGCTGGTGGAACGCTCTGGGCCGGCGGCCCTTTCACCCGAAGTGGTTGCCGCAGTGGCCGAAAGCGCGTCGCTGATCGGCCGGGAAGTCACAGCGCTCAAATCGCTGGTGGACGAATTTTCGATCTTCGCGCGTTTCCCGTCTTCACGGCCGGTCCCTTCCAGCCTCAACGAAATCGTGGAAGCGGCCCTCCATGTGTTTAACGGCCGCCTTGAGGGTATCCGCGTGCGGCGCGAGCTGGCGCCCGACCTTCCGCGAATCCAAGCCGACCCGGAGCAAATGAAACGCGCGCTGGTGAATCTGATCGACAATGCGGCCGAGGCCCTCGAGCAGTCGCCTTTGCGCGAAATCTGCATCCGGACGGCGCTCGACGCCGACCGGGACGTGGTGGAGCTTACCGTCGCCGACAGCGGCCGCGGCATCTCGCCCGATGCCAAAGAGAGGCTCTTCGTACCTTACTTCTCCACCAAGGGGCGCGGCACCGGATTGGGACTTGCCATCGTCAGCCGTATCGTGACCGAGCACCACGGGTTTATCCGGGTGGAAGAGAACCGGCCTCTGGGAGCCAGGTTCGTGATCGAACTCCCGGTGGAACGCCCGGTTGGGGCGGAGGTCACGAGCGGCTGAGCGGCGCGCGCCCTGCGAAGGGCTTCCGCAGCCGCGGGCTCGCAAGTGCTCACCTGATCGCTATGAAGCACTCCGTTCTGATTGTCGACGACGAACTCGGCATCCGCGAATCGCTGGGCGCCGTGCTGCGCGACGAAGGCTACGTGGTGGACGCGGTCGAAACCGCGGAAGCCGGCCTGGAGTGGCTGGGGCGCAAGCGTTGTGACGTGTTGATGCTCGACATCTGGTTGCCCGGCATGGATGGCCTGGAAGCTCTGGAAAGCGTGCGCACGCTCGAGAATCCGCCGTTGGTCATTATGATCTCGGGCCACGGCACCATTGAGACGGCCGTGCGCGCCACCAAGCTCGGCGCCTTCGACTTCGTCGAGAAACCTCTCTCCATCGACAAGACCCTTCTCACCCTGCGGCACGCCCTGGAGCAGCGCGCGCTGGCGGCGGAGAACCGGAACCTGCGCCAGGAGATCGAAGGCCACCATCACATCGTCGGCGAGAGCATCCCCATGAAGGCGCTGCGCCAACAGCTCGCGCTGGCCGCGCCCACCAACGGCCGCGTGCTGGTTTACGGCGAAAGCGGGGTGGGTAAGGAACTGGTGGCCCACGCGCTGCACGATCTCAGCCCTCGGAGTTCGAGACCCTTCGTCGAAGTCAATTGCGCCGCGATCCCCGAGGAACTCATTGAGAGCGAGCTCTTCGGGCATCTCAAGGGATCGTTCGCCGGGGCCGTCGATGACAAGACCGGCAAGTTCGAAAGCGCGGATGGCGGCACCCTCTTTCTCGATGAGGTCGGCGACATGAGCCTGCGCACCCAATCCAAGGTGTTGCGGGTGATCGAGGAGCAGCGCTTCACGCCGGTGGGCTCAGCGGGCAGCCTCACCGTCGACGTGCGCGTCGTAGCGGCCACCAACAAGGATTTGAGCGCGGAGATCCAGAAGGGCAACTTCCGCGAAGATCTCTTCTACCGTCTCAACGTGATTCCCTTTTACGTGCCTCCGCTGCGCGAGCACTCCGAGGACGTTCCGGCCCTGGCCGGGTATTTTCTGAACGAGTTCGCGCGTGCCTACGGCCGCCGTCCCAAGCGGTTGGCCGAGCCGGCTCTGGAGGCTCTGGTCGAGTATCGCTGGCCGGGCAACGTTCGCGAACTCAAGAATCTCATCGAACGGCTGGTGATTATGGTCCCCGGCGAGCGGATTGAGCGCCGACACCTGCCGCCCGCCGTGCAACAGGATCATGGCCGTGCCCGCTCCGCTCCGCCGCCCGGCAACTTCTTCAGCCTCCAGGAGGCGCGCGCGGCTTACGAACGCGATTATATCTTGCGCAAGCTTGAAGAGAATCGCGGCAACATCAGCCGTACGGCGGAGGCGCTGGGTCTCGAGCGCAGCCACTTGTACCGCAAGATGAAATCCCTCGGAATCGCCCCCACAGAGGCAAAAACGTGAGCAGGTGCCGCGGCCGGGCCTGCACGGCCGGTGATGACAGAATTCAGGAGGCTTGCTCACTGCGGTAATCGAGAGCGGCCACCAGCGCGGGATTTTCCCTCCAGTGCGGCTCGACCTTCACATACAACTCCAGAAAGACCTTGGGCGGAAAGAGGCGCTCCAGATCCCGCCTGGCCTCGGTGCCAATCTGCTTGATTCGCTCGCCGCCGGCGCCCAGCACAATCGGGCGTTGGGAATCCTTCTCCACCACGATGGTGGCGTGGATGCGGGTGATCGTCTCACTTTCTTCGAAGCTGTCCACCAGCACCGCCGTGGCGTAAGGCAGCTCCTGGCGGGTATGGCGAATCACCTTCTCGCGCACCATCTCGCCGGCCAGGAAGCGCTCGGGCTGATCGGTATAAGTCTCGGGGGGAAAATAACGGGGACCCTCCGGCAGCAGGCGCACCACTGCCTCCATCAGACCGTCCAGGCATTCTCCGCGCAGCGCCGAGATGGGAAAGATCTCCTCAAAAGGGTGAAGGCGCGCGTAACGATCCATCAGCGGCAAAAGTTTCGGTTTCGCCATCCGGTCGATCTTGTTCAGCGCCAGAATGGCGCGCGGCGCGTATTCCTTGAGCAGCTCGAGTGCGAATTCGTCGCCCTTTCCGAAGGGCTCCGTGGCATCCACGATGAGCACCGCGAGGTCCCGGTCTTCCAGCGCCTGGCGCACGAAGGCCATCATTTGCTCGTTCAGCCGCGAGAGGGGCCGGTGGATCCCCGGCGTGTCCATGAACACCACCTGGGCCGCGGGCCGGTTGACGATTCCGAGGATGCGATTGCGCGTGGTCTGGGCCACCGGGGTCACGATGGAGACTTTGGAGCCCACCAGCGCGTTCAGCAGCGTGCTCTTTCCGGCATTGGGCCGGCCCACGATAGCCACGAAGCCGGACTTGAAGCCTTTTTCGGTCATTGTGATAGAGCCTACTTGTGTGGGCCTACACGCCAGAAACGCGGCGAACCCCACCCGCGCCGGGCGCGGCGGATTGGGCCGGCGGCGGGGGCGCCTCGGAAGTCCGCCGGGTGGCCGGCACCCGCACCCGCACCCTGAGCACGGCGCGGGGAGTGGCCTCCAGGACCTCCAGAGTCAGTCCCTGCGTCTCTACCTTTTCGCCCGGCCGAGGCACATGCCCAAGTTCCGCCAGCACCAGGCCCGCCACCGTGGAGTATTCTCCGGCCTCGATGGGCAGGTCGAGAACCTCGGCCAATCGGGCGAGTTCGGTGTGCCCGGCCACCCCGTAGGTGTGCGCAGACTCCTGGATGATGTCGCGCTCATGGGGTTCCACTTCGTCGCGAATCTCGCCCACGATCTCTTCCAGCAGGTCCTCCAGAGTCACCAGACCGGCCACACTCCCGTATTCGTCGATAACGATCGCGAGCTGCGTGGTGGAGCGCTGAAGTTCGCGCAGCAGGTCTGCGTTACGCTTGGTTTCAGGCACGAACGGCACCGGACGCAGCAGCGATTGCAACGTGGCCCGCTCCTGCGCCTCGGGAGGCAGCTCAACGAGGTCGCCCACGCTCACCAAGCCGTCGATCTGGTCCAACGTGTCGCGATAAACCGGTATCCGCGAGTGGCGCTTCTCGCGATAAAGAGCACGGAGATCCTCGATCGAGGCTTCGGCCTCCAGCGCGGCGATCTCCGGGCGCGGCGTCATGATCTCGCGCACCAGGGTGTCGCCGAACGCCACCACCGACTGAAGCATCTCCCCTTCCTCCCTTTGGATCAAACCCTCCTGCGCGCCCACCTCGAGCAATTCCTGCAGGTCTTCCTGGGGAGTCGCGGGCCCCGCTTCCGGCGCGTCCGCCTCGAGCAGCCGGCGAATGGTAGTGGAAACCAGTATGGGAAACGTCAAGGGCGCGGCGAGAAACACGGTGGCCCGCAGCAGGCCTCCCCATTCCGCCAGGATCTTCTCCGGTTCATCGTGGCGGGCCACCAGTACGAAGGGAATGAGCTGGTCGAAAATGGCGATCACGCCCAGGACGATGAGCACCGTAGTGCCCAGGTCAACCCAGGCACCTTGGGGGTTCCCATCCCACACAACGATCGCCAAACCGGCGGCAAATCCGGCCATCAGCGCGCCGTGCAGAGCGGAGATGGAGATTCCGACGCGCTCCCGGTCCGCCCCCACCCTCCCCGCGGCGTGCGGGGGAAATACCTTGCGCGCCGCCACCGGCGCCAAGCGGCGCATCAGCAGGCGGAGGTACGAAGCGAAGGAGCTCAGCGCGACCAGCACCGCCAGCGCGAGAATGTCGAGGCCGTGGATCAACATCGTCGCCATCTGACATGCCGCCCGGAGCGGCAGAATGGGCGCCACCCTAATTTCGGCGGCTTGCCTGGCGGGCCCGGCCGCGCGCGCGGCCGCTTCCGGCCCGTGGCTTGGCACGCGGTCGCGAATCCCCGTCCAGGCCCAGCCGCGTGCGCAGGTCGAGCTCCACGGCTGCCATCTCTCCCCGATCGGTCTCGTGATCCATGCCCAGCAAATGGAGCAGACCGTGCAGGATCAGCCACCTCAGTTCGGTGGCGGCCGGGTGCCCCTCGGCCTGGGCGTTGCGCCCGGCCGTCTCAACCGAAATCACCACGTCGCCGAGAAAACCCGCGAGTTCCTCGTCCGGCGTCTGGACCGACGACCCTTTTCCATTCCCGTCGCGCCGGCGTCGCGAGCCCGCGCGGGGCGCGGCGTCGTTTCGCCGCTTCAGGCCCTTTGCAGTCGCGGCACTGTTCCTAAGCTGACCTTCGCCCGCCTGGCCCCGCGAGGACGCCTGCTCCGGTTCCCACCGAAACGAGAGCACATCGGTGGCACATTGCTTGCCGCGGTAGGAGGCGTTCAAGCTGGCGATGCGCGCGTCGTCCACAAAGCAGACGTTGAACTCGCGGTCGCCCAGGCCCAGCACCGCCCGAAGCCTCCCGGCAAAAGCCTCCACACCGGCCAGCTCGACGTTTTGTGCGCTTTGTTGGTTGAGAATCATAAGAAGGTCGTTACGAATTTCCGGACAAATCGCTAGGCCGGCTCAGGTCCGCCGCTCGCCGCGCCGCCGTTCGCACCCTCGCCACCGGGCTTCAATTTCATCTGCTTCGAATTCTCAAACTCCTCATACGCGCGGATAATCCTCTGGACCAGGCTGTGCCGCACCACGTCGCGCTCGGTGAAGTAGACGAAGCTGATCCCTTCCACCCGCGATACCACGTCGACCGCTTCCATCAGGCCGGAGCGCCGTCCGGTGGGCAGGTCCACCTGCGTGACGTCACCCGTGATCACCGCCTTGGAATTAAACCCCAGCCGCGTCAGAAACATCTTCATCTGCTCGCTGGTGGTGTTCTGGGCTTCGTCGAGAATCACGAAGGCGTCGTTCAGCGTTCGCCCGCGCATGAAAGCGATAGGCGCAATCTCGATCACACCCTTTTCCAGATAACGTTCCACACGGTCGGGATCGAGCACGTCATAGAGGGCGTCGTAGAGCGGGCGCAGGTAAGGGTTCACTTTCTCCTCGAGGGTGCCCGGCAGAAACCCCAGGCGCTCGCCCGCCTCCACCGCCGGCCGCGCCAGAATGATGCGGCTCACTTCGCGGCTGAGCAGTGCGTCCACCGCCATGGCAATGGCCAGATAAGTCTTCCCGGTGCCGGAGGGGCCGATGCCGAACACCATGTCGTGGCGCTCGATGGCGTCCACATAGCGTTGCTGGTTCAAGCTCTTGGGGCTGATGCTCTTCTTGCCGAGAGTTCGGGGGCGCCCCGCCTCCGCAAGCCCCTTGAGCGTGGCCTTCGGGTCTTCAGAGACGATGCGGAGAAACGACTGCACCTCGGCCGGCTCGAACCGGGCTCCCGCCTCGACAAGCTCGGAGTAATCCTGGACCAGCCGCTCGACGCGCTGGACGCTTTCCGCCCGGCCCTCCAGCTCCAGAGCGTCGTGGCTGAGATGCGCCGAAACCTGGAAGTAACGCTCCAGCAGCTTCAGGTTGCCATCCAACACGCCGAAGAGATCCTCAACGCCCTGCTGAATTGGGACGGTCGCTTTCATATCAAGCTGAGAAACTCCTTCGCCCTCCGGCACCTCGGGGCAGTAAAAGACCCTCGCTTGGCTCTGTCTTTGAAATCGTCAGCGGCTGGCGACTCTGTGCTCAACCTGCCTCCATGCTAGCCGAGCGCCTCGCCCCGGTCAAGGTGGCGTTTCGAGGCTCCGGAAGTACCGTTCCACGTTTCCCGAGACCTTCCCCCCGGGGATATGGGGGAAGGCCAAAAGCACTGCCGATTGACGGTTGAACAATCGGGCGCGGCAAGACCTGGCCCGGGCACCCAATCCCGAGCCCCGAATCCCGGCCGGCATTTTGGTGGCTTTGGGCGTTTTTGAGATTTTCTGTAATCGATTGATTCAAAGCACCTTAGAATGTTTCTCATTTTTCTCAATTCGGCTTTGTGTAAAATTTACAATCGCCAGATCCCGCTGATTTAATGTAACTTACGCGATTCTCAATTTTCTCACTTTGGCTTTGTGTAACTTTTACAACTCGTTGATCCTAAAGGACATTCCGGCTTTGGAGAGCCCTCCCGGTTTCTGTATCTCATTCATTCTGCGTCACATTCCGGCTTTGGTGGGGGACCCTTTTTTTTCGCGCTCTCCCCTCCTGGCGTCCGCGCGGCGCCGGGTGCCTCCAGCCCAAAAGCCTTCAGCAGCTTGGGGAGAACCCGGAGGTTCCGGTCGATGGCCCGCCGCAGCCGGTCGCCCAGCACGTTCATCCAGTGGTCCTGCCGCCTCGTCGCCCGGAGCCAGGCCCACCCGCGGCCTGGCCCCGGGGCCGGAACCTTCGGCGGGAACAACTGCTACGGTCCCTGCCAACATCATCGCCCTCCGTTGCTGCCCTCTCCAAGCATCCGTTCTCCGTCGTCGGTTGCCAATTGTCCGTTGACAACTGTCCGTTGTCAGTGGTCAGTTGTCAGTCGTGAGTTGCCAAATCCTCCAAGCAACGGTCGTTGATCGTAGATCCTCTCCCCACCATCCAAGAGCAAGGGACAACTGACCACGGACTACGGACCAATGGCAACGGACCTCCGAACCCGCAGAGAGCCTAGCACGCTTTTTAGGCGCCGTGGGGACGATTGGGAATCTTGCGACTGTTTATTTTTGCCTGTGGATTCAAACACTTATCCTGTGAATAAGTTTGCGGCGGGGGGATTTGCTTCACTTGGCGAGAACCTTCACCTTTCGGAACGAGCGCCCTTCCATACGCACAGGATTCGTCCCGCCCCACGGGAGGGGATAGGCGGCGTTGGGGCACACTCCCAGCCAGCGGAATTCGCAAACTCACCCGCCAGCGTCAGAATCGCTATCTACGCGCCCTCCCCGGACCATCCCACGGACCCGCGCGCTTGACATCCAGTTTGTCGCACGAGGTTAGTCTGGTAGGCGACCGGCCAATTCCATCCACGAGGTGCGCGGCATCGAAGTACCGTTAATGGGAAGGAAAGTTCCCACGTGGAAGCTGCACGGGATTGCTGGCAGCGGCAAGGGGCCACCGTAAGTCTTGTCCTGTTAACGTTATGTCTGAACTGGCCGCTCGGCTGTCGAATTGCGCTCGGTAGAGCCTTGAGAGCGGAGCCTTGGCGAAGTTCGGGACTCCAGGGAGGAGTGCACCCGGGCGACGCGCAGCCTCGGTTTCTCTCAAAATCAACCTGGCCAACGGAGAGTGGGAAGCGTGAACGCCAAAAGAGTATTGATTCGCTTCAGTTTGTGTCTGGCCCTCGCGGCCATCCTGGCAGGCGCCGGCGCGCGCCGGGCCTCCGCCGACACCATCAAGTACATCATCGATGTTCCTAATTCGGACCTTTGCAGCAACCCGATCACCTGCGCCAACCCCGGGCCGTACGGCTTAGTGACGGTTGACGTACCCGTGTCGGGCGGCCCTGCTGATTTCACCGTCAGCATGTACGGCTCCTACGGGATCGCGGGCGGCGGACCCGCATTCGCTTTCAATATCGACGACGCCGGGTTCGCGGGCCTGTTCCTGTCAAACCTGACCCCAGGCTTCGACCTCGACGGCACGGACAAACAATTCGACGGTTTTGGCCGCTTCAGCGTAGTGCTCTCCGGCCCTGCGCCGGCGGGTCATCCCCCGTCCGAGCTGACGTTCGAGGTCGGTCGCACCGGAGGGTTTAGTTCCGCTGCTCTATTCGCGTCGGACGGCACCTTCGGAGCCAGCGAATTCTTCGGCGCGCACGTGATTCCAGTGGACGGCAAGACCGGGTTTGCCGGTGGCAGCGACTCCGTCTTGTCAACCACCCCAGAGCCGGTGGCCCTGCTGCTGACGGGCTCGGGCCTTCTCGCTTTGGCTCTGATCGGGAAGATGCGGCTGCACGCGCAACGGTAATTGCACGACGCGCTCGGCCTGGATCGGCATCCCGGCCGAGGTCTGCCCGTGAGTGTGATCTCCAGAAACCCGCGAGCTAGCGTTCTGCCTGGCAATAAGGCTGAAGCGCCCCGAAGCAAAGCCGGGCCACCGTGCCGGGATCGCCCTTCTCGTATTTCTCGCCGAACAACTCCGTGCTGAGGCTGCCGGAATATCCGATGCGGCCGAGCGCCGCCGTGATCTTCCGCAGCGGGACCACCCCCTCGCCTGGGGGGAGCCGGTCGGGCTCAGCCACGTGTTCGCGCGGCATGTTCCCCGGAACGTCGTGAAAGTGGACGTGCTCCACGTCGCCCGGGCGCAGGGCATCTAGGTCTTCAAACTTGCTGATTCCGGCAAAGAAGTGGCAGACGTCCAGGCAGACTCCCACGTTCTCCTGCCGCGCTTCGCGCAGCACGTCGAGCGTGGTGCCGAGCGAACCCAGCAGCGGCGAACGGGCAATGAACTCGAGCGCAATCCTCACCTTGTACGTGGCAGCCAGCTCCGCTTCCCGCACCAGGCGCTCGGCCGCTCGGTGGTAGTCGTCCGGCTTCACTTGACCCTCTACATAGGAAAACACCACGTAGCGCGGCACGCCCAGCGCCTGGGCCCATTCGAAATTCCGTTCCAGGCCGGGCAAGGCGGCTTCGAGCGGGCCCTGGCCCCGCCACAAACAGCCTTCGCTGGCGCAGGCGGATACCGGCGTGAGCCCGTGCTCGCCCAACTGTGATGTCACCTGGGCTACCGTCAACTTCTGCTGCCGCAGCTTGTCGAACCAGAGCTCGATGTGCTTGAATCCGGCCTCCGCGTAGGCGGCGCAGTCCTCGGCGAAAGGGGCGTCGAGCGTCGTGACTTCGTTGAGGCAGGGACTGAAGCGGTACCGGACGGCCGGGCCGGAGGCCGCGCCGAGGCCGGTGGCGGCGAGAGAAGCAGCGAGAAAGTCACGCCTCTGCATGGGTCCTCCCCGGTGTCCGCCGGCACCGGGCCGCGAGCCGCGCCGAACGCGCCCCGCCCTGCCTGTTCACTGGTGCTCCGCGTGCGCGCAGCCCGCGAACCCGCTCAGGTAATCGTTCCCCACGTAATTCAAGTCTTGATGAATGCCGATCTCGGATGTGTAGTAGCCATCCACCGTGATCCGCTTGAGCAGGACGAAAAACCGCTCCAGCTCGGAGCTGGGACTGGTCTCGCGCGCGGCCGCGCGGGCCAGCGCCTGGGCCGGCGAACTGCGTGCGGCCTCGTCCCGCATCGCTTGAAGCCCTCCCCGCCAACGTTCCTGATCCTCGCGGCTTCCGCTCGAAATCATCAAGTCCGCAAACAGGCTCACCCGGGCGGTGTGCGCGCCGGGTGAATGATCGTCCGCCGGAATCACGAGTTCCATCAGTTCATCCAGCAACCGGTTTTCTTCCTCGGTGAAGAATCTCAGTTGATAATCGCCCGGCGTCCAGGCGAACCCCGCCCCGAGCGCGCGAACCGGCCGCACGCCCCCGGCCGCCTGCGCCAGCGCCCCGAGGGTTACGATTTTGACCGCCTGCCTGCGATTCATACCGGCGTTTCTGCTTCTAGAGCTCCCCCCGCCTGCGCTGCCCCCGGATGTAGTCCGCCGCCCGTGCCGAGAGCGCCATGATGGTGAGCGTGGGGTTCTTCTCGCTCGACGTCGTAAAGCAGCTTCCATCGGTCACGAAGAGATTCTTCACTTCGTGCGACTGGCAGAAGCCATTCAAGACCGAGGTTTTCGGATCTTTCCCCATGCGCACGGTGCCCACTTCGTGGCTCGCGAACCCGGACGGCCCGCCGTCGAGGCCTGAGAAGACTGTCCCTTTCAAGTTCGAACACAGTTCCAGCATGCTCTGCACGTGGTCGCGCCAGAGGGCTTGATCGTTTTCGCCGAAGCGGTAATGAATCACGGGAATCGGAATACCGTAGGCGTCTTTCTGCTGCGGATCGACCGTGACGTAGTTCTCCGCCGACGAAACTGCCTTGCAGAACGTGCCGAGCATCAGGAACCCGGGCTGCATGCGCCGCACCTGGGCCTTGAACTCTGCGCCGTATCCCTTCACGCGATGGGCCTGGTTGGGGAACATGTACGAGTCGAAGTTCACCTGAATGCCCCAGCCGCCGGCGTAATTCCGCTTGCCCGCGAGGTGATTGTAGCGCGGGATGTAAACGTGATCGGTGGCGCCGTCCTGATTCACCGGCTTCGCGCCCGCCAGCTCGTCCAGGTAGATGTTGACGCCGCCGCCGAAGTGCCCGTGCAGATAGCGCCCCACCACGCCGTTCGAATTCCCGAGACCGTTCGGGTGCTGCGAAGACCGGGAGTTTAACAGCAAGCGCGCGGACTCGACGGTGGCGCAGCAGACCGCCACCGTCCGGGCGCGGACTTCCTCTTCCTTCTTTGTGATGCGGTCGACGAAGGAAACCGCCTTCGCGCGGCCGCTCCCGTCCGTCAGAATCTCCCGCGCCACGGCGTTCTGGCGCAGCGTAAACCGCCCCGTGGCCCTCGCCTTCGGCAGCATGCAGTCCGGGGTGGTGAAAATGGACGACGCATCGCAGCCGTCCATGCAATGGCCGCAATAGTGGCAGGGCGGGCGTTGATCGTAAGGCACGGTGAGCACCGCTTTGCGCACCGGGATCACCGGAATGCCGAGCGGTTGCCCTGCGCGCGCCAGAATCTGCTCGCTGCAGCGGCGCGGCAAGGGAGGAAGATAGTGCTTTCCGGCGGGCAGAATCTCCAGGCGGTCGTCCTGGCCGCACACTCCGATGGTTTGCTCGATGCGCTCGTAATAGGGCTCAAGCTCGTCGTAACTGACGGGCCAGTCTTCCTCGATGCCGTTCAACGAACGCTCGCGGAAATCGCGCGGCGCGTAACGCAGGGTGACGGCATTCCAGTGCAGCGTGCGTCCGCCGAGCACGCGCACGCGATCCACTCCGATGCTGTCGCAGCGGTCGTAGCGCACCGGCGAGATGTCGTGGGGATAAAAGGGCGCTTGCTTTTCGCCCCGCAGGCCGCGAAACGGCAGTTCGTAAGGCCACTTATGCGAGAGGAAGCGCGAAGGCGGGACCTCCGCGCCCGCCTCGAGCATGATGACTTCGGCGCCGCCCTCGCACAGCTCCTTGGCCATCGCGCCGCCCGCCGCGCCCGAGCCGATCACACAGACGTCGTAAACCTTCATAGCGAAGTTTCCATAACGCTAACGCGGCAGGGCGAACGCGTAGAGTGTGTCGTCAACGCCCATTACCACGTACTGCCGGCCGTCCAGTTCGTAGGTCATGGGCCCGTTCTCCATGTCGCCGCCGGCGTTGAGGTGCCAAAGCGTCTTGCCGGTGGCGGGGTCGAGCGCCAGCAGGTTCGCTTCGTTGTCCGCAGTGAACAGCAGATGGCCAGCGGTGGTGAGAATTCCGGCCGAGCTCTCGCCGTCGCCGAGCTCGTGGTTCCATGCCACCTTCCCGGTGCGGACGTCGAGCGCGCGCAGGGTTGAGTTGCTCCAAAGTCCGCGGTCGCGTCCGGCCCACCCTTCGGGCTTGCCCGTCTCGGTGAGATAAAAAATGCTGAAGACGCGATGGGCGCTGACGTAAAAGAGGCCGGTCTCGGGATCGAAACTGGGCGCGAGCCAATTGGTGCCGCCGCCGGAGGCCGGTTCCACCAGCGCGCCATCCGGCCGGGGCGCGAGGTCGGGTCTGGCGACGGGCCGGCCGCGCGCATCGGTCCCGGAGGCCCAGTTCACATCGATGAACGGCGCGGTCACCAGATGCTCGCCGGTGGCGCGATCGAGGACGAAGAAGAATCCGTTGCGGCTGGCCTGGGCCAGAAGCCGGCGCGCCTGGCCGCCGAAATCGGCGTCGAACAGCACCGGGGTCTCGACGGCGTCCCAGTCGTGCACGTCGTGCGGCGAAGGCTGGAAGGCCCAGACGAGTTTCCCGGTGTCGGGATTGAGGGCGACGATCGAGCACGTAAACAGGTTATCGCCGGGGCGCGCGCTGCCGGCGAGGACGGGATTGGGATTGCCG
>Ga0335081_10009872_pt1 | contig 15384 bp, 13 predicted proteins | sample Lox_Sample_35_FD_206713 | JGI IMG/M metagenome (GOLD analysis project Ga0335081, IMG submission 206713) | Soil microbial communities from Loxahatchee National Wildlife Refuge, Florida, United States - Lox_Sample_3.5 | ecosystem: Environmental > Terrestrial > Soil > Wetlands | place: USA...
CGTCGGCTACAACGTCGTCATCTACCCGGTCACCACGTTGCGGCTGGCGATGTTCGCCGTCGAGGCTGGCCTGCGCGAAACCGATTCAGCGGGAACCCAATCCGGCCTGCTGGATCGAATGCAGCACCGCAGCCGGCTCTACGAGCTGCTGCGCTATGCCGACTACAGCCAGTTCGACGACGAAATCTTCAACTTCACGCTGGAAGGACCATCCCAATGACATCCGTTGCTCGCACCGAGCCGAAGATCCACAAGGGCCTTGCCGGCGTGGTCGTCGACAGCACCGCGATCTCCAAAGTGGTGCCCGAGACCAACTCGCTGACCTACCGGGGCTATCCGGTGCAGGATCTGGCAACCGGCTGCAGTTTCGAGCAGGTCGCCTATCTGCTGTGGCACGGCGAACTGCCAACCGACGCCCAGCTGGCCCTGTTCTGTCAGCGGGAGCGCGCCAGCCGCCGGGTGGACCGGTCGATGCTGTCGCTGTTGACCAAGCTGCCCGACAACTGCCATCCGATGGACGTGGTGCGCACCGCGATCAGTTACCTGGGCGCTGAGGATCCCGACGAGGACAACGAGTCGGCGAACCGTGCGAAGTCGCTGCGCATGCTCGCGGTGTTGCCGACCATCGTCGCGATCGACATGCGGCGTCGTCGCGGATTAGCTCCGATCGCACCGCACAGCGGGCTGGGATACACCGAGAACTTCCTGCGGATGCGCTTCGGTGAAGTCCCCGAACCCGAAATCGTCACTGCCTTCGAGCAATCGATGATCCTCTACGCCGAGCACGGTTTCAACGCTTCCACATTCGCCGCTCGAGTGGTGACCTCGACCGAGTCTGATATCTACAGCGCGGTGACCGGGGCGATCGGTGCCCTCAAGGGTCAGCTGCACGGTGGCGCCAACGAAGCCGTCATGCACGAGATGATCGAATCGGCGATCCGACGAATGCGCGGGAGTGGCTGCGCGGCAAGCTCGCGCGCAACGAGAAGATCATGGGCTTCGGGCACCGCGTCTACAAGAACGGTGACTCCCGGGTGCCGACCAGGAAGAAGGCGCTGGCCAGCGTCGCCGCCGTCCGCGACGGTCAGCGTTGGATGGGGATATACAACATTCTGGAAGCTGAGATGCTGGAAGCCACCGGCATCAATCCCAATCTCGATTTCCCGACCGGCCCCGCATATTACCTGATGGGATTCGACATCCCCTGTTTCACACCGATATTCGTGATGAGCAGGATCACCGGATGGACCGCGCACATTATGGAACAGGCGGCGTCCAACGCCTTGATCCGGCCGCTGAGCGCGTACTCGGGGCGCGAGCAGAGGGCACTGGCCGGCAAGTGACTATTGGCTGCGCTTAACAGCTACTCCGGTCCGCCGTATTGCCACACCAAGCTGTGATCGCCGGTCATGGCGGGTTGCACCACATCGTCCGACCGTTAGCGTCCTTGGCGGTGGCGTGCAACCCGGTGCACGAATCACCCGGCGCGGGGGGTCAGCGCGAGCGATACCGCTCCCGGCGGCGAGGGCGATCGGTGAGACAGCAGCAATCATTGCCAACACCAAGAACCGAAGTCCGCCCGTCGTGGACATCTCCTAAAGCGCATGCCGAACCAACTTCACGGTATCCGGTAAAGAATCCCCGGGCAAAAGTATTCTTCTTCGAACTTCCCAGCACGCACACGTGGAACACGTTTTAGTCTGTGAAACCATGGGATTTCTCAAGCCCGACCTACCGCAGATCGACATGGAAGAGTGGAGCAAGGGCACCCGCAGCGAGAAGATCCGCCCAATGGCCAAGCATTGGGCCGAGGTGGGTTTCGGAACGCCGGTCGCACTGCACCTGTTCTACGTCGCCAAAATCCTCCTCTACATTCTGGGCGCGTGGCTGTTCGCGCTGACCACCAAGGGAATCAACGGATTCACCGGCGTCGCGTCGTGGTGGTCGGAGCCGATCGTGTTTCAGAAGGTCGTGCTCTACACGATGCTGTTCGAGGTGATTGGGCTGGGCTGCGGCTTCGGGCCGCTGAACAACCGATTCTTTCCGCCGATGGGCTCAATCCTGTACTGGATGCGGTTCGGCACTATCCGGCTGCCACCGTGGCCGGATCGCGTCCCGTGGACCAAGGGAACCAAGCGCAAACCGATTGATGTCGGGCTGTATGGACTGCTCCTTTTGGTGACGCTGGGGGCGTTGATATCGGATGGCACCGGGCCGATACCGGAGTTGGACACGAAGATCGGGTTGCTGCCGACGTGGGAGATCGTGACGATCCTGCTCATCACGGGCGTGCTGGGGCTGCGCGACAAGGTGATCTTTCTGGCCGCCCGTGGCGAGGTCTACGTGACGATGACGGTGACTTTCCTGTTCGGCGGTGTCGACATGATCGTCGCCTCCAAGCTGGTGTTTCTGGTGATCTGGATAGGCGCGGCGATATCGAAGCTCAACAAACACTTCCCGTTCGTGATCTCCACGATGATGTCCAACAACCCGCTGGTGCGGTTCCGGTGGCTGAAACGGCGCTTCTTCGAGAACTTCCCGGACGATCTGCGGCCCGGGCGGCTGTCACGGTGGCTGGCTCACCTGAGTACCGCCATCGAGATGCTGGTGCCCCTACCCTTGTTCTTCTGTCACGGCGGCTGGCCGACCGCGGTGGCCGCTTCCGTCATGGTCTGCTTCCACCTGGGAATCCTGGCGTCCATCCCGATGGGGGTACCGCTGGAGTGGAACGTCTTCATGATCTTCGGCGTGCTGTCGTTGTTCGTCGCGCACACCCGACTGGGCCTGAGCGACCTGAAACACCCTGTGCCGGTGGCGATCCTGTTTATCGTCATCGCCGGAATCGTGGCACTCGGCAACATGTTCCCGCGCAAGATCTCCTTTCTTCCGGGCATGCGATACTACGCCGGCAACTGGGATACCACGCTGTGGTGCATCAAGCCCTCGGCGAACGACAAGATCAGCAGGGGCATCGTGGCGATCGCCAGCATGCCGCAGGCCCAGCTGGAGCGGTTCTACGGCAGCCCGGAAGCGGCGCAGATCCCGATCTACATGGGGTACGCGTTTCGCGGCTTCAACACCCACGGCCGCGCGCTGTTCACGTTGGCGCACCGCGCCATGGCAGGGGAGTCGGAGGACGACTACGTCATCACCGACGGCGAGCGGATGTGCAGCACCGCCATCGGCTGGAATTTCGGCGACGGCCACATGCACAACGAGCAGCTGATCAACGCGATGCAGGAGCGTTGCCACTTCCAGCCGGGTGAGGTGCGAGTGGTCTTGCTCGACGCGCAGCCAATCCACAAGCAGACCCAGGCCTATCGCCTGGTGGATGCGGCGACCGGCGAGTTCGAGCACGGCATCGTCAAAGTCGCCGACATGGTGACCCGGCAGCCCTGGGCCGACGACGTTCCGGTCCAGGTGCTCTCCGAGTAGCGGCGAGCGCCACGTGAGCGTGACGGCGACGCCCGACCTGGGGGCACCGCCCGCTTGCGGGGGACACGCCAGCGTGACGCTGGGTGCCTAAACCCCCGTCCGAACTTCCTGCGCCGCGGCGACCATGTTCTGCAGCGACGCGGTCACCTCGTCGACGTTGCGGGTCTTGAGCCCGCAGTCGGGGTTGACCCACAGTCGTTGCGCCGGTACGGCTCGCAACGCGGCACGCAGCGACTCGGCCATCTCGTTGGTGCTGGGCACCCGCGGCGAGTGGATGTCATAGACGCCCGGACCGACGCTGTTGGCGAAGCCGACGGCGTTGAGGTCATCCAACACCTCCATGTGTGAGCGTGCCGCCTCAATGGACGTCACGTCGGCGTCCAGGTCGGCGATGGCCCCAATGACGTCACCGAACTCCGAGTAGCACAGATGAGTGTGAATCTGCGTCGAGTCGGCGACGCCGGACGTAGCCAGACGGAAAGCGCCTACGGCCCAACGCAAATAGTCGTCCTGGTCGGCGCGACGCAATGGCAGCAGCTCACGGAGCGCGGGCTCGTCGACCTGGATCACCGCGATACCGGCGGACTGCAGATCGACCGTCTCGTCGCGGATGGCCAGTGCCACCTGGTTGGCGGTATCGGCAAGCGGCTGGTCGTCACGGACGAAAGACCAGGCCAAGATCGTGACCGGCCCGGTCAACATGCCCTTCACCGGTTTGTCGGTGAGCGACTGTGCGTAGGTGATCCACTCGACCGTCATCGGGTGGGTCCGGGACACGTCGCCGTACAGGATTGGCGGACGTACGCAGCGGCTGCCGTAGGACTGCACCCAGCCGTTCTGCGTGGCGAAGAAGCCCTCCAGCTGCTCGGCGAAGTACTGCACCATGTCGTTGCGCTCCGGCTCACCATGCACCAGTACATCCAGGCCGAGTTGCTCCTGCAGCTTGATGACGTCGGCGATCTCCTTCTTCATCCTTTTGACGTACTCAGCCTCGTCGATCTCACCGGCCCGAAACGCGGCGCGCGCCTTGCGGATCGCCGAGGTCTGCGGGTAGGAGCCGATCGTTGTGGTCGGCAGCGGCGGCAGGTGCAGGCGGGCGTCCTGGCTGGCGCGACGTTCGGACGCGTCGCCGCGGTGCGCACCCGAGGCGACGATCGAGTCGATACGGGCCCGGACCCGGTCGTTGTGCAACCGCGGATCACTCTTGCGTGAGGCCACGGCGGCATTGGACGCCGCGATCTCATCGGCGACCGTTTCGCGTCCGTCGTGCAGTGCCCGGGCCAGCGTGACCACCTCGGCGAGCTTCTCCTGCCCGAACGCCAGCCAGCTGCGCAGGGCGTCGTCCAGGTCGGTTTCCGGCTCCAGCGAGTACGGCACGTGCATGGTCGAGCACGATGTCGAGACCGCGACGGTGGCGACCGAGCCCAGCAGGGTCGCCAGCCTACCCAGCGCGGACTCCAGGTGCGTGCGCCAGATGTTGCGCCCGTCGATGATGCCGGCCACCAGGGTCTTGCCGGCGAGCTCGGGCACCGCGGCGACCGCCGCGTTGGGACCGGCCACCAGGTCGACGCCGATCGCCTCGACCGGCGTGCGGGCCAGTCCCGCCAGAGACGCACCAGGGTCACCGAAGTAGGTGGCGACGTAGATGGCGGGCCGGTTGCTAACCGAGCCCAGCGCGTTATATACCGCCTCGGCCAGTGCGGGCGCGTCGGGACAGATGTCGGTCACCAGCGCCGGCTCGTCGAGCTGCACCCACTGTGCGCCGTTGTCCGCGAGCAGCGACAACAGCTCGGAGTAGATCGGCACCAGCTCCTGGAGCCGCTCGATCGGCGCGCCGCCGCCGTTGACTCCCTTGCTCAGCAACAGGAAGGTGACCGGTCCGATGACGACCGGGCGGGCGGGAATGCTTTGTCCGAGTGCTTCTTTCAGCTCAGACAGCACCTTGTCCGGGTTCAGCGAAAACCGGGTCGCGGGCTCGATCTCGGGAACCAGGTAGTGGTAGTTGGTGTCGAACCACTTGGTCATTTCCAGCGGCGCGACCTCGTCGTTGCCGCGCGCGGCGGCGAAGTACCGGTCCAGATCGTCGGAGACCCTCGCCGCCCGGGCCGGTAGGGCGCCGAGCATGACCGCGGTGTCAAGCATCTGGTCGTAGTAGGAGAAGGTGTTCACCGGCACCGAGTCGAGGCCCGCAGCGGCCAGGCCGGCCCATGTGTCGCGGCGCAAGGTTGCGGCAACGGACTCCAGCTCCGATCGGCTGGTGCGTCCGGCCCAGTAGCCCTCGGTCGCGCGCTTAAGTTCGCGTTTCGGACCAATGCGTGGGGAGCCGGTAACCGTTGCGGTGAATGCTTTAGGGGTCACGATATTCTTCGTCCTTCACTCGGCGTGGTGGTCACCGCCGGCGGACGTGCAGCCGATCCGGTTGCGGTGCGCACCCTAAGTACATAACCGCAACGGCTGCAGCCTAACGCCCATTCCACGAGGCGATGAGCCGCCGGACGCGGCGCGCCCGGCGCAGCTGGCAGGTCTTCGGACTTGCAGGCACGCACCGGGTGGTGCTCCTAATGGCCGTCGCTTCCCGGTCGGTCGACCAGTGCTTGTGACGGCGGTCGTTCCTGCATACCGCTGCGGGACAGTCCCGGATTCTCACCGGGTTCCCTCTCACGAAGCATTACTAATCTGCTTCGTTCGATGCCGGCGCCGCGTGGTGCGGCGACAGCAGACCAGCTACGCCGTGCAGTTTACTCAGCCCGGCAGCGCTTCGGCGATGGGGATGTCGCCGTTGTTGAATTCGATGGTCCGGCGGATGGTCGAGTCGTCTTCCAGCGCGGCGGCTACGACGAGCGCGACGTCGGCTCGGGAGACCTCCCCTTTCCCCTTGCCCAATGCGATGCGGCCGGTCGCCGGTTCGAGGGTGAGCCGGCCCGGCCCAAGCACGGTCCAATCCAGGTCGCTGGCACGCAGGTGTGCGTCCGCGGCCGCCTTGGCCTCCGCATAGGGGAAGAACGAATCATCGTGCGCTACGCCATGATCCGGGCCGGCGCCGAAGTAGGACACCATCACGAACCGCCGAACACCCGCCTGCGCGGCGGCATCGATCACCCGGATCGCCGCGTCGCGGTCGACGGCGTAGGTCCGCGTCGGGTTGCCGCCGCCCGCTCCGGCGGAGAAGACGACCGCGTCGTGCCCGGCGAGCAGACTGGCCAACGCATTGGTGTCGAGCCGCTCGATGTCGGCCACTACCGGCCGGGCGCCGGTGACCGCGACGTCGTCGGAGTGGTCGGGATTGCGGAAGACCGAACTCACCTCGTCGCCGCGCTCGGTCAGGATGCGAGTCAGGTGCAGCGCGACCTTGCCGTGGCCGCCGATGACGATGACGCGTGCCATGGCTTTCCCTATTTGACGAAGCCTCCGCTCAAGTTAGCTAGACGCGCCCCATGATCAGATCGATGATGGGCTTGCCGGGCGGATATGCCCCGGTAAGCGACGCCATCGTGTGCCCGTAGTCCACCAGCAGCGTGATCCCGTTGATGCCGAAGGCGGCGGCGCTGTTGAGGAAGCACATGACGTCGCCCATCTGCTCCGGGGTGTGCACCTTGGAGCCGGTTTCGTCGCGGTAGTCCTGCGCGAAGGTGAGCCACAGGTCGGCGTTGGCCTGGGCCAACGGAGTGTCGGTCGGACCCGGGCAAATGGCGTTGATCCGTATGCCCTTCTTCAGCAGCGGATAGCCCTGTGTTGCCACATAGGCATTGACGGCCTTCTTGCTGAAGCCGTAGTGGATGATGCCTTCGGCCTCGTGCGCTGATACCCAGTCTTGGGCCGCTGCATAGTCGGGCGCGGCCAGGAACTCCTGCAACAGCGGCAGATCGTTCTCCCACCCCATGCCGGCGACCGAGGAGATAAAACAGATCGCCGAGCCGGACGGCAGCTGGCCCTTGTCGAGCAGGCGCTCGATGAGATAGCGGTGGCCGATGAAGTTGATCTTCATCAGGTCCGGCCCCTCGGCAACCCCGGCGGCCGAAAACACCGCATGGATCGGTCCGCCGACCTGCTGGAGCGCGGAGTCGATCGACGCGGGGTCGCGCAGGTCGACCTGCAGAGCCTGGGCGACGTCATAGGTCACCGGCGCGTAATCCATCACTGTCACTTCGGCGCCGAGCTCGGCTGCCGACTTGGCCGCCGCGGCGCCCATGCCCGTCGCACCGCCGACGACCAGCGCCCGCTTGCCGTCGTACCGCAACCGATCGATAACAGTCATTGAGCTCCTCTCCGCGGCCGTTACTAACTGACCTACTGTATGTAGAACAGTTAGTTGGTTCAATACCTAGTTCCCGCGAACCGCGACACCGCGCAAAACGGTGTCACGGGCATGCATCAGCGCCGCGCGTCTGCCAACGGCGCGAAGGATGTTTTCCGGTATCCACTGCAGGCCGATCACGCACCGTGCCAGCATTTCCTTGGAAGGGCTGTCGATATGTATCTCTTTCGACCGAATCCCTTCCGACAGCAACGTTTTCATCTGCCGTAGCCGCGTGGTGTACATCCAACCGGGATTGGGGGTGTCCGGCGGCGACTGCCGCATCCATGCGAGTTGAATTCTAAACTCGTCGCAGAACTGATCCAACGCATTAGCGTTGACCCAACTCAGCGCATCCAGCTTCTCGATGGGTGTTGCGTTGGAGCGGAGCACGGAGGTCCAGCCAGCAGCAACCTTCTCACCGAATGACCGCATGATGGACGCCAAGAGCTCGTCTTTAGAGCCGATCAACCGGTAGACCGTGCCGGTACCAAGGCCCGCCGCCGACGCGATGTCTCTGACTGTCGTAACTTCATATCCCTTGCGGCCGAATTCTATTCGTGCTACCGCACGGACGTGCGCTGCCTTGTCATTGGGCTCGGCTTCGGTGTCGTCGGTCCATGTTTGGATGACTTCGTCGGCGGCCAGGAATGCGGAAGAACGATCAAGTTCTGCGTCGCCGGGCGGCCGGCTCGCTAGACCATCCAAAATGATTCGACATAACAGTGCGGCAACCCGATCGGTGGGGGCATTGTGGCGGATGACGTCGAGCCCTACCTGTAGCATCGTCTGACAGACCCGGTCGGCCAGGATGGGGAGATCGAGATCAGATCTGATGTATCCGGCCCACCTGCCGGCGCGGAGCGTTTGAAGCATCGCCTCGAGGATCGCGGTAGGTCGCCGGTGCGCCAATTCAGTAAGTTCCGGATTGGCGCTCGGAGCCTCATGAAACGACATCTGCAGCGCGGCGCGATGCCGTACCGCGCAGTTGGCGATTGCTGATCCAAGACTGGTGATCTTCTCCGAAGCGGAGCGCGGGTCGGGTTCGTCTAGGTACGCCAGCGCGGATTCCCCGATGCGATCAAGATCAGCGTGATAGCGCCGGACCAATTCGACCAGGATGGCTTCTTTGGATTCGAAATGGTGATACAAGCTTCCCGGGAGAATGCCTGCGGCCTCGGCAATATCCTGCAGGGATGTCCGGAAGCCGGACGAGCCGATCAACGAGGCCGCAGTCTCGAGGATCTCCGTTCGGCGCGTGCCGTCGCCATATGCATGGCCGCCGTTGCGCGCAAGGTCTCGGGTGTTCTTCTGGACATTGTGAAGCTTCGGCGTCACATACGGACGCGCCACATCTCCTCCACGACTCGCAACTCCCGTCATACGCGTGCCCGACCGATCACGTGACCGCCCAGCGCCGGTCGAGCAAAAAGCAACTGACCCAATGTTTGGTTAACGCTACCAGAAGATTTGTGGCGCCCTTCGGAGTCGCAACTACCCAACGCACGGCTAGAACACCTTTCAGGGCAGTGGTTAATCCGCTGCATAAGGCTGTATAGCAATTTAGAGGGCGGGGCCGCCCCACTCGTCGACGACGACAACCTCCTCGACGGGGCGTCGGCAACCATCGCTTGATAAAACGACTCGTCGCCGGCAACCCGCGGGATATACGGCTCGTAGCACGGGATGATCAACATGGGCACCTTCGCCATGTTCTCCACCAGCCACTCGGTCGACGCCATGAGTCGACTCTCCTGCGTCCCGGGGGCATCAGCTCGGCGATCATCTGCCCACCCATCCGCAACAGATACGCGTCGCGGTACAGCTCAGCGATCTTCGCCCGCAAGGCCGCATCGCCGACCACGAGCCACCGCCAGGACCGCTGATTGGACCCATTGGCAGCCTGCAGCGCGATGCGAAGGCATTCGCGGATGTCATCACGGTCGACCGGGGTGTCGAGGTCGAGTGACTTGCGTGCCGAGCGGGTGGTGGTGAGGAGCTGCTCGATGTCCACGACCGAGGGTCCTAGCTCGAGGATGGCAGTTTCGCGGCGAGGTCCAGAACCGTCACGGTCTGGGTGCCGGTTTTCTTGAGTCGGGCCGAAGAGCGGTAGCCCAGGTCGACATCTTTGGCCTGCGCCCGGAGGGCGCTGACCGTCGCCTGCGCCTTCGGTATGTGTTTGAACAGGTCGAAGGAGAACACCCGGATCGCGTTTTCGTAAGTGATCTTGTTGATTTCGTCATCCGGGACACCGCCGAGGTAGATGGCAAGTGTCTCGGGCGCCATCGGCCACGTCGAGTCGGAATGCGGGTAGTCGCATTCCCACGTGATCATGTCGAGGTTGAGCTTGTGGCGATTCTCGACGCCGAATCCGTCGTCGATGAAGCACGTGACGATGCGCTCGTTGAACACCTGGCTCGGCAGCATGTCACCGAAGTCTTGATGCGTCCACGCCCGGTGCATCTTGTAGACCCGGTCGATGCGCTCCAAAAAGTACGGAATCCATCCGATGCCGCCCTCGTTGAGCGCGAACGTCAGTTCGGGAAACTTTCGCAAGACCGGTGACCACACCAAATCCGCGGCGGCCTGCACGATGCTCATCGGCTGCAGGGTGATCATCGTGTCGACGGGCGCATCGACTGACGTAATCACCACCGAAGACGACGACCCGATGTGCAGGCACACGACCGTGTTCTCGTCGCTGCAGGCTTGCCAGAATGGATCCCAGTGCGGATCGTGCAGCGATGGATAGTTCAGCTTGGTGGGATTCTCCGAGAAGGTGACGGCGTGGCAACCCTTGTTGGCCACCCGCCGCACTTCCTCGGCCATTAGCTGGGGGTCCCAGATCGGCGGGAGGGCAAGCGGAATCATCCGTCCCGGATAGGTGCCGCACCATTCGTCGATGTGCCAGTCGTTGTAGGCGCGCAGCACCGCAAGCCCGAGGTCCTTGTCCCGCGCACGAGCGAAGTATTGGCCGCAGAACTGCGGATATGAGGGAAAGTTCATCGCCGCCACCACGCCGTTGGCGTTCATGTCGCGGATGCGTTCGTGAATGTTGTAGCAGCCCTCACGGATCTCGCTCAATCTTGTTGGCTCGGCTCCATATTCGTCCGGCGGCCGACCCGCCACCGCGTTGAGACCCACGTTGGTTGCCTCCTGCCCTTCGAAGACCCAGGCGTCGATGCCGTCGTCTCGTTGGATCAGCTTCGGCACATCGTCCTTGTATTTGGCGGGAATGTGACCGTCAAACATCTCGGGCGGCTCGACGAGGTGGTCGTCAACCGACACGAGAACGAAGTCGTCCATTTTCATGTTGTGCTCCTTTGGATTTGGTCTAGGTCTTTTGCGTGACACCGAGCCGTTCGCAGACGCCGAAGACCTCCTCGAAGATGGAGGCCGGAACAACGAACGGCTCTGTTGCCGACACTTGCGAAAAATGATCGGCGATGTCGTCCGCCGTCGGTGTACTGCCAGGCTCGGCAAGCCAGCCCGCGCCCAGCCCGACGAACACCCGCGCGAAGCGCCCGGCGCAGGCGGAATAGTTCTGATGGGTGACCTCACAGCTCCGGCTGGCCAGGTAGACGACAATCGGCACCACCAGCTCGGGCCGGATGATCTTTAAGAAGCCGATCTCCTCAAGTGCCTTGGGATCTCCCACCGTCTCGGTGACCATCCGTGAAAAACCGAAAGGCAGCACGGTATTGGCGAAAATCCCGTGCGGCGCCCCTTCGATCGCGATGACATTGGCCAATCCCACCAGGCCGGCCTTGGCCGCGGCGTAGTGGGCCTCCAGCGGCTGCCCGAACATTCCGCCGGAAGAAGAGATGAAGACGAACCGGCCATAGCCCTGTGACTTCATCACTCGATACGCGGGCTGGCTCAAATAGAACCCGCCATCGAGATGCACCCGCACCATTCGTCGCCAGTCCTCCGGTGAGAGGTCTTCGAAGGCAATGCTGTTGAAGATGCCGGCATTGCTGACCACCGCGTCGAGGCGTCCGAACCGCTCGAGTGCTGCGCGTACGATCGCTTCACCCCCTTCGGGGCTGTCTACCGAGTCGTGCGATGCCACCGCGACGCCGCCGGCACGCTCGATCTCGTCGACGATCACGTCAGCGACGCTGGGATCTGCCCCTTCGCCGTGCATGGTTCCGCCGAGATCATTGACGACGACCGAGGCGCCACGTCGCGCGAGTTCGAGCGCATAGAGCCGGCCGAGTCCTCGACCCGCTCCGGTGACGACTGCGACCTGACCGGAGAAGTCAATCATGTTGGGTCCCGGCCCGTTCGTGGTGGATCATGGATTGCGCGAGCCGTGCGCCGACTTCCTCGACGTAGCGGTCGGGGCCGCCGAGGAAGGCGCTCCAGCTCAGCAGCCGCTTGAGGTAGAGGTGTGCGTCGTGTTCCCAGGTGTAGCCGATGCCACCAAAGATTTGGATTGCGGTGTCGGCCACTGTGGCCAACCGCCCGGCGAATGCCTTCAGGCGCAGCGCGGCAAGGTGTCGCTCGGTAGCGTCTGCCGCGTCGGCGGCCCACAGCGCATGTATGACGCCGCTGCGCGCCAGCTGCGTACACACGTGGCCACGAGACGGCAGCCCATCCCGCATCGGCCATCTTGCCGTCCCACGCGCGAAGCGTCTCGAAGGCGGCAGCATCAGCGCCACGGCGTCGACCGGCAGCCACCACGTCGTCGGTCAGGTTCACGGCGAGCCAGGCACGCAGTTCCTCACGGAAGTCCTGCGCCTTCGGCGGGTATGAGAAATCCACGTTCCTTTGGCGACCTCATCCGATTGACTGTGGCTATCCGCGGACTCTACGTTGGAACAGATGTTTGGTCAATCATCGTCCATGCGGAGAAGAAGGACTCGTTGAGCAGCGCCGAGGTGAACACCGACTGCCCGCGCCGGCTCAGCTTGCTGGCATCAGCCCTTGCCGGCAGAACGCTGGAAGTCGCCCCGGTCGAGCCCGGCGATCGAGCCTGGACCGACGGTGCAACGGTATTCGTCGATGCCGACACCAGCACCGGTGAGCAGATCCAAGCGCTCGCTGTACAGGCGTCATTGCTGGCCGCCGGAAGCCTGGAGCCCGAGGTTGTCCGCAGACTCATCCGGCGCCCGGCGCTGGCCAGGCGATACCTCACGGTCGAAGGTCACCGCGCATTATCGGTGAACGGCGACCTTTTGCCGCCAGTGGTGCGGCCGCTCGTCGACTGCGCTGTGGCCGCTCGCAGCGATTCGCCCGCGGCGTCACTGGCCGCAGCGCTGAGCCGGCAGGCAATCGCCGACGCACCACGGGCCTTCGGAGCAATCCGTGCGCGGAATCTGTTGGCGTCGAAGGGGCGCGCTGAAAAACCGGAAACGACCGGCGAGCACAATCCGCACCGGAGCAAAGTCCTTTCCGAACTCGATGAAGAAGCGAATAACGAGGCCGGAGACGTTGTCGACATCTTCTCCAGCCCGGTGGGCGGGGGAGGTGCGCTTGGCCGGTTGCTCAAGAAAATGCTGGGGGCGGCGCGTCGGCTCGGCGACAGAGGAGGTCAACCGGGGGCTGATTCGCCGACATACCGCACACGCTCGGGTACACCAGGGGCAGGCACAGCCGTCGCCTCAACAGCTTCCTCGGACACTGTGGATGAGGCCGGTGAAGCCGGTGGCATCAAGTACCCCGAGTGGGACGTGTATCGACGGCGCTACCGCCCCGACTGGTGCACGGTCCGCGAAAACGAGCCGCCTCCCAAGCTCGGCAGTTCCCAGCGATTTTCGGACGAGTACGGATTGCGCCGAGCACTCGCCCGCCTAGGTGTCGGCCTCGACCGTTGCCACCGACAAGCTCAGGGTGACGATATCGATATCGATGCCGCCGTCGAGGCGCGCGTGGAGGCCATCGCCGAGTCAGCGCCCGACGAGGCCGTTTACCTCGGTAGCCTTCGCCGCCGACGCGATCTTTCGGTGCTAATCCTGCTCGACGTCTCGGGATCGGTTGCCGAACCCGGCGCCGCGGGCCAAACGGTGCATGAGCAACAACGAGCGGCGGCGGTCGCACTGACCGTCGCTTTGCACGACCTCGGCGATCGAGTAGCGCTTTATGCATTTCACTCGCACGGCCGATCTGCCGTAAACCTCATGCCGGTAAAGCGCTTCGACGACAACCTCGACGCGTTGGTGTTGCGCCGTCTGCACGGCCTAACGCCCGTCGCATACTCGCGGTTGGGTGCCGCGATCCGGCATGGCGCCGCCGTCTTGGAAGCCCGAGGCGGCACAGCGCTGCGGCTACTCGTTGTGCTGTCCGACGGCTTGGCGTACGACTACGGCTACGAACGCGTGTACGGAGCGGCCGATGCCCGGCGTGCGCTCGCCGAGGCGCGCCGGCGCGGCGCCGGGTGTCTGTGTCTGACCATAGGTGCCCACACCGACACCGACGAACTTCGGCATGTGTTCGGTAGCGCCGCCCACGCGACCGTTCCCAGAATCGAGCAACTCAGCCACGTGATTGGGCCGCTATGCCGCTCGGCCCTGGTATCCGCGGAGGCTCGTCGACGGCTCACACAACGAAAACGCTTAACCGTCAGTTCTTTACGTCAGGGTATCTAAGTCGAGAGCGGGCGCGGGAAAGGGAAACGGTGCTAACCAACTGATGTTGTGCACGATCGACCTCTTGGAAAACCAAGGGGCAGGCTTTAATGGGCGGTGAGGGTGGTGCGACCGCTCAGCTGTCCGAAGCGGTCAGCAAGACGCGGCCTGCACGGCCCTACTATGTGCCGGTCGGCAACGAAGAGGGAATCTTCAAAGCTGCTTTCCGGCAAGGGTTGTCGGTCCTGCTAAAGGGCCCTACGGGCTGCGGGAAGACGCGCTTCGTCGAGGCCATGGCCTACGACCTTCAGCGGCCGCTGATTACCGTGGCTTGCCATGACGATCTGACCACGGCCGATCTGGTGGGGCGGTTTCTGCTGCGCGGTGGTGAAACCGAGTGGGTTGACGGCCCGTTGACCCGCGCCGTGCGCGAGGGGGCGATCTGCTACCTCGACGAGGTCGTCGAGGCACGCCAAGACACCACCGTCGTCCTGCATCCACTGTCCGATTACCGGCGCCAACTTCCGATCGAGCGACTCGGGCTGACAATCGACGCGGCGCCGGGATTCTGCTTGGTGGTGTCCTACAACCCGGGGTACCAAAGTGTGCTCAAAGACCTCAAAGACTCCACCCGCCAACGAATGGTCGCCATCGAGTTCGGCTTTCCGGCACCCGATATCGAAGAAAAGATCCTTGCCTATGAAGCTGGCGTCGACCATGAGGCCGCCGCCGAACTGGTGCGGCTAGGTCAGGCTATCCGCCGACTAGAGACCGCCGGCCTACGTGAGGTGGCATCGACGAGAGTGCTCATCGCCGCTGGGCGGCTCATTGCGGACGGGCTAAACCCCCGCGAGGCGGCTCGCGCCGCCATCGCCGGACCGCTGACCGACGACTCCCATGCCGCCAACGGGCTGTCGGAGATGATCGACGTCTACCTGGCGGGCTGCTGAATCGCTATCTCGCTCGGCGAAATTCGTTCACACTCGAATTGAAAAACTCTCGTTCGCCTTTCTATTGGCTTCCGGCCACCCGATCGCTGAGTCGCCTACATATCGACGGGTGTGGGTCGGGTAGCCGTGGCGCGTA